>OLSN01003283.1_pt1 | contig 10601 bp, 8 predicted proteins | sample 1672411 | NCBI WGS metagenome assembly OLSN01 (sample SAMEA3136683, study PRJEB25190) | human gut metagenome | biome: human gut; feature: human-associated habitat; material: faeces | place: Austria | collected 2013
CGCCCATGGCGGGCGGCGGCGACTGCGCGGTGGGCGTAAAGTGCGAGGACGGCCTGCCCTCCGAAGTAATGTACCTGATACCCAGCCGCTATTCGGCCGAACCGCCCGCCGGGCTGGAGGGCTATGCATGGCGCGAAGGCGCGGGCGGCGGCTTCTGGATGGCGCGGCAGGACGCGTACACGGGCGTAATGCTGTTCGACAAATGAATGGAAAGGAGCACATGTGCGGCGCGGATGCAGCCATTTGCGCGAAATAAAGCGCGCCGTACATGCGCTTGTCATGCGCCGATAATAAAAATTAACCGGTTAATCAAAAAATAACGTAAGCGTCTTGAAAATCGTAATAGAAATTGGTATAGTAGATATGTAATACTTATAAAAGTGAGATCAGAAATGCTTGCTGTGTTACTTGCCCCTCATCAGAATTGTAGATATCAGGCGTCGATAGAACAGTTGTCACGGGTTGAATTACAATTGACGTTAAATGCAGTCGGCCTGGACGCGCAGGTGTGCGAGCGCGTTTATGCCGGCCATACGGCGTTATGCGTGGATGCGCCCTGCGATGACGAGCGCCTGAATCGGTTGCTTTCGGGTCTGTCCAGCGCCTACATGGTCTGCCGCGCACAGCCCGACGGCGCGCTGTATCCGCTTTATGGGCGCAAGGCCGCATTGCTGGGCGAGGACTTGTCCGGCATACTAAAGTATAAGGGCAAGACCGCCGAGACGTTTACGCACCTGCTTTTGAACGTGGCGCGCCTGAGCAGCGCTTACGCGCTTAGCGATAAACCGCTGGACGTGCTGGATCCCGTATGCGGCAGGGGTACTACGCTGCTGGAGGCCATAAACTCCGGCGACAACGCGCTGGGCATGGATGTGGACGGCAAGGCGATCGACGAAATCAAGACTTTCTTAAAACGCTATCTTACCTATCACAAATTAAAACATTCCGTTGCGACCGGTTCGCTGACTGCGCAGGGCAAATCGTATCCGATGTGGCAATTTTCGACCGCTAATGACGCAGCCGCGTACAGGGCGGGCGATACGCGCACATTGGGCGCTGTGGTATGTGACACGCTGCTGGCCGATAAGGTAATGCCACGCAGGAAGTTTCATATCATCGCGGGCGACCTGCCTTACGGGGTTCAGCACGCGCCCCACGCAGGGCGCGGCCAAAGCCCGATAGAAAGCTTTACCGCACAGGCAGTGCCCGTGTGGGCAAGGTTGCTTGCGCCGGGCGGCGCGCTGGCGCTGTCGTTTAACACATATACGCTGAAACGGCAGACATTGCGCGAGCAGATGAAAAAAAGCGGTCTGGACGTAATGGAGGGCGGCCCATACGATGCAATGGAACATTGGGTGGAGCAGGCAGTAAATCGCGACATTGTCGTGGCGGTACGCCACCCGGCGAAAACGTGACCTATCCGGATGCGCATATACCCACATGAATAAGCAGGGACGGATGCGAATACAATTAATTACAGGCTGATGCATGGCAGGCCTTCGATATCCGAGATGACAAGTCAAATGGCGGAAGACGCATTTCAAAAAGAAGCCCTTGGTAGCAGTAAAAATACTGCTCAATTTCTGATTCGACTTCCTATGAAATGCCGCGTGGCTGTTTGAACGGGATGTGTTTTAAAAGTCAGTGAAAATGCACTCATCCCGCATTATCTGACTTAATTTCGGCATTGCGGATAAGGCCTTTAACTGCATTCAGGTTGGTTTATGACTGACGATTGAAACGCACGCCTGTGCGATGCGAAGGCAGCAATGTTTTCCAGACAACTGTCATAGTGGAGAGGCGTCCGTTCACACATTTCTTTTTTAGACATTTGGCATATGCGCAATTGGCATATCCGGAACCCGGAAGGAGCATTTATGGATTACAAAACGTTATACGGCAAGACAGTAATCGAACTGCGCACCATCGCGCGGCAGTACGGCGTAAAATTACCGGCCGGAATCAATAAAGAGGGTATAATTGAAAAACTGCTGGCAGCATATCAGAAGGTGCTGGACGAGCGCGAGGCGGATGACGCAGCACAGGCACAGAGCCAGCCCGCTGCGCTTGCTGAAAACGCGGGCGAAAGCCAGCAAAGCGGTGTTCAGGCAGAAAGTGAATCCGCTCAGACCGAAGCGGCCGAAAGCGTGCCTGTATCGGGCGATGTGGCGGCTGAAACCACACAAAACGCTGTAAAGCCTGCGGAACTGCTTCAGCCGCGCCCGACGCAATCGCGTCCCGCGCCGGTCAATGTGAACCGCGACTTTGCGCGCCCGGTACAGCGCCCAATTTCAGCCGAAGCTGCGGCCGATATGCAGCCGGGTGATCCCGCGCCGACATATCAGCGCGCACCCATGCGCCCGAACGAAAACGCATATTCGCGCCCCACGTATCAGGCGATGCAGCCGGGCGGCGACGCGGGTCAGTACCCCCGCCGCGATGACATGCGCGCGCGTCAGCAATATGCGCCGCCCGCCGCGCCGCGCACTTATCAACCGAATGCATATCAGCCGGGCTATCAGGATAGAAACGGCCGCACGCCCGTGCTTAGCCGTACATATTCTGACGCGCCTCATCAGACGCTGCGCGAAGCCCCGTACAACCCATCCGACGTACAGACGGGCGATTATCGCAAGCCTCAGCAGGACTATTCATATCAGCAGCCGCGCCAGTATGCGCCCCGCTCGCGTTATGATGAGATCGATGCGGACGGCCACCGCACGCCTTACTATAATGCCGAGTACGGTACGTCCAATCCCGCCGTACCCGAAATGCTGCACAGCGGCGAATGCGGTGACGGCGAGGGCGTATTAGAGATAATGCCCGACGGCTACGGCTTCCTGCGCGCCGAAAACTATAAGCAGGGCCCCAATGACGTGTACCTGTCCATCGCGCAGATACGCCGGTTCTGCCTGCGCACGGGCGACCTCGTGACCGGCAAGACCCGCGCCAACCGCGATGGCGACCGCTATCGCGCGCTGCTGTACATAACCGCCGTCAACGGCCAGTCGCCCGAGTCTGCGGTCAACCGCCGCGCGTTCGATGAGCTAACCCCGATATACCCGCAGGAACGGATTAAGCTGGAAAACGAAAACAACGCGACCGATCTTGCGATACGCTGCATCGACATGATCTCGCCCATTGGCAAGGGCCAGCGCGGTCTGATAGTCGCGCCGCCCAAGGCCGGCAAGACCGTGCTGCTCAAAAAAATTGCGAACGCCATCACCGAGAACTATCCCGACATAAAGCTTATCGTGCTGCTGATTGACGAGCGACCCGAGGAAGTAACCGATATGCAGCGCTCTATCAAGGGCGACGTGGTATACTCTACATTCGACGAGCAGCCCGAAAACCACACTACTATGGCTGAAATCGTGCTGGAGCGCGCCAAGCGTCTGGTCGAGCATGGTCAGGACGTTGTGGTGCTGCTGGATTCGCTCACGCGACTGGCGCGCGCGTATAACCTCGTCGTGCCGCCGTCCGGGCGCACGCTGTCGGGCGGTCTGGATCCCGCGGCGCTGTTTAAGCCCAAGCGCTTCTTCGGCGCGGCGCGCAATATCGAGGGCGGCGGAAGCCTTACCATAATCGCAACCGCTCTGGTCGAAACCGGCAGCCGCATGGACGAAATCATATTCGAGGAGTTCAAGGGCACCGGCAATATGGAAATCCACCTTGACCGCAAGCTGTCCGAAAAGCGGATATTCCCGGCCATCGACCTCAACAAGTCCGGCACGCGCCGCGACGATCTGCTGTTGAGCCAGAAGGAGCTGGAGGCGACGTACAACATGCGCCGCATACTCTCGGGCGGCAACAATCAGGAGGCTGCCGAACAGCTCATCGGTATGCTGTCCAAGACGCCCAACAACGATGAGTTCTTCAAGCGCTTAAAAGAAGGCGTTGCCGCATGGGAAAAGGAAGGCTATACCATCGGTAAGTAACGCCCGGTGCGCCGGAATATACCTGAAATATATTCCGTAAGGCTAATTAATTGTGAAAATACAAATTTGAGTTGCAAACGCAATCAAGCTGTGGTATAATAATGCTTGCGGTTTGCTGCGATGCTATACGCCCTGCGGCGTATTTAAATGTGAGGTGAGATCCGTGAAAGAGGGCATACATCCTAAGTACGGCAAGGCGATCGTCCGTTGCGTATGCGGCGAGACTTTTGAGACCGGCTCGACGAAGAAGGAACTGCGCGTCGATATCTGCTCCAAGTGCCATCCGTTCTTTACTGGCAAGCAGAAGCTGGTAGACACCGGCGGACGCGTTGATCGCTTCAAGAAGCGCTACGGCATGTAATTGCGGCGCAGCCTGCGGCTGCTCCGGTGCGTCATGCGCTTTTAATGAGGCATGTGATTTTTGCGAAATACAGATCGGGGCAACGCCCGGTCTGTTTTTCATTTACGCGCATTTTGCATAAATCCGGCATCAGCGCTTTCACATATGCGGTTTTTTGCCACAATTGTAGGTTATAATATAAGCGAGGAAACAGCGCGTATCGTAAATCGGTATGCGCGTTGCCTACATATTACCTTGGGAGGAATTACTATGGCGAAAAACAGCGGCGTCGTCTGCCCCAAGTACGACGTGGGCGGTCAGGCGGTAATGGAGGGCGTAATGATGCGCTCGCCCGAACGCACGGCCGTGGCCGTGCGGCAGGAAAGCGGCAAGATCGTCGTGCGCGTAAAGCCCAACAAGCAGCTGGCTAAAAAATATAAATTCCTGGGCTGGCCCATAATCCGCGGCGTGGTCAACTTCTTTATGATGATGGTGCTGGGTATACAGACGCTTACCGAGTCTGCCGAAATGGCCGGCATGGAGGCCGAGGAGCCCAGCGAGTTTGAAAAGAAGATGGCCAAACGTCTGGGCAAGAGCGCCGAGGACGTAATGATGGGCGCGGCGGTTGTGCTGGCGCTGGCGATGTCGATAGGACTGTTCTTCGTACTGCCTACACTTATTGAGTCGTGGATTCGCCACGGCATGACCGGCGGCGTGGCCGACGCGGTGCTGTCGGGTGGGCAGAAGCTGCTGCTGAATCTGGTCGGCGGCATTATCCGAATCGCGATGTTCATCGGCTACATACTGCTTGTGCGCAATGTCAAGGAAATCAAGCGCACGTTCATGTACCACGGCGCGGAGCATAAGAGCATTCACTGTCTGGAGAACGGTCTGGAATTGACCGTCGCAAACGTCAAGAAGCAGTCGCGCCTGCATCCGCGCTGCGGCACCAGCTTCCTTGTATTCGTGTTCCTGATAAGCATAATCGTGTTCATATTCTTCGGCTCCAACGACGGCGGCGCGCTCTCACGCGTGCTGTCAAGGCTGCTGCTTTTGCCCTTGGTCGCGGGCATATCTTATGAGGTGCTTAAAGGGCTGGCTCATGCTAACGACGAGCATCCCATCGTGCGCGCGCTCAAGTGGCCCGGCATGATGCTGCAAAAGCTGACCACCGCCGAGCCGGACGAAGATATGTGTCAGGTCGCGATTGAGTCGCTCAAGTGCGCGCTCAATACCGACGACTGCATAAAGGAACAGTACGTGCTCGAAAGCGAAAAGCGCAAGGCCGAAAAGGCCGCGGGCTGACGTACTTAATAAAATCCCGGGCGACATCCGGCCATAACGCGCCGCCATGCCGCCCCTAATTTTGCCCGCACGGCGCGGGGGGAGCGGAGAGCATATGACGCTTAACGAAATTATGCGCGCGGCCGAGGCGCGGCTGGACGCGGCGGGCGACATCGACGCGGAGGCCGACGTGCGCTGGCTGATGTGCGAATGTTTAGGTATAAAGCCGTCGGGCCTGCGGTTTGCGTCCGCGCCCGATGACGAGCAGCTTGCGCGCTTTAACGCGATGCTTGCGCGGCGCGAGGCGGGCGAACCGCTGCAATACATACTGGGCGATCAGCCGTTTCTGGATTGGTCGTTCAGGGTGGATTCGCGCGCGCTTATACCCCGGCCCGAAACCGAGGAAGTGTGCCTAAAGGCGCTGGACATGCTGCGCGGCGTACACGCGCCCGACGTACTGGACATAGGCACGGGCACGGGCGCGATTGCGATTTCGATTGCGCTTAAAAGGTACGACGCGCGCGTAACGGCGGTCGACATATCGTCCGACGCGCTGGCGCTGGCGCGCGAGAACGCGTTTCACCTGCACGCGCGGGTCGAGTTTATTAAAAGCGATCTGCTCGCGGGGGTTCAGGGGCGGCGGTTCGATATGATAGTCAGCAACCCGCCTTACCTCACTGCGGAGGATATGGAGAACCTTCAAAGCGAGGTAAGGCGCGAACCCGCCCTGGCGCTGTTCGGCGGCGCGGACGGGCTGGACTTTTATCGCAGGATAATCGCCGCCGCGCCGGGCGCGCTTAAACCCGGCGGGCGCATTGTGTTTGAGGTGGGCGCGGCTCAGGCGGGGGACGTGAGCGCGCTGCTTGAACCTGACTTCGAAAAAATCGAGATTTGCCGCGACATAAACGGCGCAGAGCGCATCGTGTGCGCGCGCAGACCGGCATAATACTGCGGGAGGAATTGTATGGCCAATACCGATATGCCCGCCTGGCTGAGTCAGGCGGAACGGCTGGAGAACAGGTATGAGGAGCTGAGCGTGCAAATATCTCAGCCCGATGTGATCGCCGACATGCCGCTGTGGCGCAAGCTGATGCGCGAGCACAGCGAACTGGCCGCCGTACACGAGCGCGCGGGCGAGTATAAGCGGCTGATAAGCGAACTGGAATCGGCAAAGGAGCTGCTGGACGAGCCCGACATGGCCGATATGGCGCGCGAGGAGATCGCCGATATAGAATCGCGCCTGCCCGAGTGCGAACACGCGCTGAAGCTGCTGCTTCTGCCTAAAGACCCGGATGACTTCCGCAACGTCGTGCTGGAGGTGCGCGCGGGCGCGGGCGGCGACGAGGCGGGGCTGTTCGGCTACGAGCTTGTGCGCATGTATCAGCATTACGCCGACTCCAAAGGCTGGAAGGTCGAAATGACGCAGGACGGCGAAACCGAGCTGGGCGGCATAAAGGAAGCCGTGATGCTGATTCAGGGTCAGGGCGCGTTCGCGCGGCTCAAGTACGAAAGCGGCGTGCATCGAGTTCAGCGCGTGCCAGTGACCGAATCGTCGGGACGCATACATACCTCAACCGCGACAGTGGCCGTGCTGCCCGAGGTCGAGGACGTCGATCTTGAGATCAACCAGAACGATCTGCGCATAGACACGTACCGCGCGTCGGGCGCGGGTGGTCAGCACGTTAACCGTACCGACTCCGCAGTGCGCATAACGCACCTGCCCACCGGCCTGGTCGTCACGTCGCAGGACGAGCGCAGCCAGATACAGAACCGCGAAAAGGCCATGCGCGTACTGCGCAGCCGCCTGTACGAGATGATGCGCGAGGAGCGCGACGCGCAGTATTCCGATAAACGCCGCTCCCAAATCGGCACCGGCGACCGCTCGGAGCGCATACGCACGTATAACTTCCCGCAGGGGCGCGTGACCGATCACCGCATAAACCTGACGCTGTACCGAATTAATGAGGTCATGAACGGCGATCTGGACGAGATAATAGACGCGCTTATAATGGAAGACCAGTCGCGCAAGCTCGCCGCGCAGCTGGCCGGCGAATGATACGGATACGAAGGAGCAATGCTGATATGAAAGCGGCAATATTCGATATGGACGGCACGCTGGTTGATTCTATGTACTACTGGCGCACTGTGTCGCTGGAGTTTCTGCGCACAAAGGGCATCGAACCGCCCAGGGAGCTGTGCGACAGGGCGTACCTTATGTCGGTGCGCGATGCGCCCGAACTGTTCAGGCAGTATTACGAATTTCCCTATACCGAGGAAGAATACAACGATACGGTCAATTCCATAATGTTCGAGCATTACCGGCGCGACGTGGGGCTAAAGCCCTATGCCGCCGAATATCTGGAAAAGATGCGCGCGCAGGGCGTCGTTTGCGCGCTTGCCACCGCGACGTGGCGGCCGGTAGTAATACCACTGCTGGAAAAGCTGGGCGTACTCAGGTACTTTTACAGCGGCGGGCGCGAATACATGGTCTGCCGCGACGAGCTGGGCATGGGCAAGGGCTCGGACGAGTACTACCCGCTGCTATGCAAAAAGTTTGGGTTTAAGCCGGAGGACTGCGTTATGTACGAGGACGCGCTGTACTCCATGCGCACAGCCAAGCGCGCGGGGCTGGGCGTATGGGCGATAGCCGACCCAACGGCGCAGGCTAACCTGCCCGAAATAAGGCGGCTCGCCAATCGCTATGTAAGTGGCTGGAAAGAACTGGTCGATGAAAACTGAATCGCCGGTTTTACATTGGTAACAATATTCAAACCGCATAAGTGGACTTTTATTGCTAAAAGGTGTATGATACTATAAAACAAAACGTATGGGGTGAAATATATGCAGCATCAGAAGTTCTGTTATAAGTCACTGGACGATATTCGCGCGCGCGCCGCTGAAGTGGGCGCGTGGCTGCCGCTGAGCGACGACATATCGGTCTTGTCCACGCCCATAGATATAAACGGGCGCAGGCTGCCCAACAGATTCGCGCTTCAGCCCATGGAGGGCACCGACGGCACCGAGGACGGCCGCCCGGGCGAGCTGACCATACGCCGCTATCATCGCTTTGCCAAGGGCGGCGCGGCGCTGATCTGGTTCGAGGCCGTGGCGACCGCGCCCGAGGTTCGCGCCAGCGCGCATCAGCTGCGCATCACGCCCGAAAACGTGGACGACTTTAAGCGCCTTGTGGAGCAGATGAAGGAAATCGGCCTGAAGGAAAACGGATTTGAGCCGATGATAATAATGCAGTGCACCAATTCGGGCCGCTACAGCAAGCCCCACGGCTATCCCGAGCCTCTGATCGCGTACAATAACCCCATATTCGAGGGCGACCAGCCCATAGACAAGAGCCGCATACTTACCGACGACCAGCTGCGCCATTACGAATCGCTGTTCGGCCCGGCATGTAAGCTGGCCCAGGAGGCGGGCTTTGACGGCATGGACGTTAAGTGCTGTCACAGGTATCTGGCGTGCGAGCTGCTTAGCGCCTTCACCCGCGAGGGCGAGTACGGCGGCAGCTTTGAAAACCGCACGCGCTTCTACCGCAACGCGATCAAGGCGGCTCAGGCGGAGGTCAAGGGCGATAAGTTCTTCATCACCAGCCGCCTGAACGTATACGATGGATTCGAGTATCCCTATGGCTTCGGCGTGCGCGCGGAGACCGGGCTGAAGCCGTGGCTGGACGAGGGCGTTGAGCTTGCGCGCATACTGCGCGACGAGCATAACTTTAAGCTGCTCGACATCACTATCGGCAACCCCTACAAGAACCCGCACGTCAACCGCCCCTACGATAACGGCGCGTATATACCGGACGAGCATCCGCTGTTTGGCGAGGGACGCATGATGGAGTGCGTAAAGACCATTCAGGAGGCCATATCCGAGGTGCCGGTGATCGGCTCGGCGTACAGCTACCTGCGCCAGTTCAGCCCCAATCTTGCCGCGGGCATGATTTCGGGCGGACACTGCGCCATGGCGGGCTTTGGCCGCATGGCGTTTGCGTACCCGGATTTCCCCAACGACGTTATTAAAAACGGCGGACTGGATGCTAAAAAGGTGTGCATAACCTGCGGCCAGTGCGCGGCGCTTTTGCGCGCGGGCATACCGGCGGGCTGCGTTGTGCGCGACCGCGAGGTTTATAAGGTCAAGGCGTAATACCGTAATGGCGCCGACGCCCGTGCGGATTATGCTCCGTGCGGGTGTCGTTTATTATATTCAGGAGGATATGCTTAAAATGCTGCTCAAGCCGGACACCAACGAGGAAATACTGCCGGGTTACAGCGCGGACTTTCCATATATAAACTCGTGCGCGCATTTGGACAGCTGCAATGTACCGTGGCACTGGCACAGGGCGGTAGAGCTGTTCTATATGGAGCGCGGCGCTATAGAATACGAGACGCCGGGCGGCTGCGTGCGCTTTCCCGAAGGCTCGGGCGGGCTTATAAACGCCGACGTGCTGCATATATCGCGCACGTTGGGCGAAACGGCGGTGCAGCGGCTGCACATATTCGACGCGTCGTTCATAGGCGGCCAGCCCGATGGCCGCATTGCGCAGAAGTATATTGCACCCATAATAAACGCGCCCGGGCTGGAAGTAATCCAGCTTATGCCCGACAACCCCGCCCACGCGGAAGTCCTGAACAAAATACGCGAGTCGTTCAAAATCGACACGAGCGATTTCAGATACGAACTTAAACTGCGAGAAACGCTGGAGGACATATGGGTGGACTTGCTGGGGCTTATGCCCGAGGAGCGTTCCGACACGTATGCGTCCAGCATAAAGATCAAGCAGATGATGGTGTTCGTTCAGGAGCATTACTCGGAGCGGATAAAAATATCCGACATAGCCGACGCGGCATATGTGAGCGAGCGGGACTGCTACCGCGTGTTTCAGACGTTTTTGCATACAACGCCTGCGGATTACCTGAAAAGCTGCCGTATACAGGCGGCCTGCCGTATGCTGGCGGGCGGCGATGATTCGATAACGCGGATAAGCTTTGCCTGCGGCTTTTCAAGCAGCAGCTTCTTCGGCAAGGTATTCT
>OLSN01003284.1_pt1 | contig 10600 bp, 7 predicted proteins | sample 1672411 | NCBI WGS metagenome assembly OLSN01 (sample SAMEA3136683, study PRJEB25190) | human gut metagenome | biome: human gut; feature: human-associated habitat; material: faeces | place: Austria | collected 2013
TGTATCCATACGGCGGCGTTCCGCCCAGTGCCAGCTGCTGGGCGGCTCTGGCGTAGTAATTGTCCCGGACTCTACCGGCGATGGTTTTCTGCTCCAGCTCCGCAAACATCATCAGCAGATTCAGCAGCATTCCACCGATCTCCGTCCGTGTGTCGAAACTCTCCCGGACGGAGTGGAGCGTCACATTCCGGCGGCGGAACGTCTGCATCATTGCGGCGAAGTCGCAGAGGGAACGGGAAATCCGATCCAGCTTATACACATAGACGCTTTTCACTTCGCCCTGTTCCACCGCCTCCAGCATTTCCCGGAACGCCGGGCGGTGGGTGTTGGTTCCGGTAAAGCCCCGGTCAGTAAACACACGCACCTCCGCCTCGGCAGGACAGATGCGGCGGCAGTGTTCCACCTGCATGGCAATGGAAATGGAATCGGGGCGCTCCACCGACTGACGGGCATAAATTGCGATCATGATGCTATCACCTCGCTATACTCTATGCGCAGGAAAAAACAAAGAGGACACCTCCCGAAGGAGATGCCCTCTTTTCACGCATAAAATGCGTTAAGATTCAGTTGCGCTATTTGCTGCTATCGCAGCGAAAGCTTACTTTCTCTTCTTAGCTACCAGTGCTACGCCACCGATTACAGCTACAGCTACAGCTACGCCAGCTACCGGCAGAGCGTCGCCAGTCTTCGGAGAAGAAGTGGACTTAGCAGCAGCAGCCTTCTTAGTGGTTGTAGTAGCAGCAGTTGTGCCAGTTGCTACCGGAGCAGTTGTCGGTGCTTCAGTCGGAGCATCGGTTGCATCTGCAACGATAGTGATGGTGCCTGCGCCAGAACCAGCCTCACCAGTTTCACCGGTTACACCGTTCTTGTATTCCATAACAGTACCGTCAGAATCCTTACCAGCAATGGTCAGGTTGAATACATCGCCAGCCTTAGCTGCGTCAGTTACCTTAACGGTGATCTGAGCGAACTGACCCGGCTTCAGGGTCTTAAGCGGAACGCTTGCATAGCTGAACGGCATGAATACGAAGCCGTTGCTCTCTACTGCCAGGCCAGATGCGCCCTTAGCAGTTGTTTCCATACCATCTTCAACATAGGACAGGCCTTCACCCAGGGTAACGCCTACGCCTACGCTGTTGAATTCAGCGGTAGAACCGATCGGCAGAGTTACCTTGTAATCAGCAGCCTTCAGTTCAGCCAGAGTCATAGTAGCACTACCGATAGTCAGGGACATACCTGCAGCACTTGTCGGAATAGCCATAACAGCAGCGGATGCAGCTACAACAGCAGCAGCAGAAAGAGCTGCCATTGTCTTTTTCAATGTAGTCTTCATTGTTTCTATTTCCTTTCAAGAATAAAATTATATGTGATATATCAGCGGTGTGATATGCACCTCACACCACCAACATATACAAGCTTAAATAAGAGTTGCGGGAAAAGAGATTCTTACTTACCGCCGTTAGCGATCTTCAGAGCCTCTGCCCAGTCGATGTGTTCACCAGCACCGTTGTATGCCTGGTATACCTGAGTGTACAGCATATCGGTGGAATCCAGCTTAGCATCGTCTGTGTTTGCGCCAGCCTTGGACTCGGTATCAATATCAGATGCCAGGTAAGCCAGCTTGGTCTCCAGTGCAGTGCCATTCTTTACGGTGTCGAAGTATTCCTTCTCACCAGCACCCTTCAGTGCGATGTACAGCATGGTGTCGTACAGGTCAGTACTTGTTACCTTACCATCCAGGTTTGTGTCGCCCTTCAGAGCTACAGCAACCTTAACGGTTTCGCTGATGGTCAGATCTTCTTCACCCTTGTACTTCAGACCAACTTCGCCGTTGAAGTAAACCTTGCCTGCGCCAGCCTTCTGGTCAACAGTTGCATAAGCCTCGGCCGGAGTCATTGCAAAGTCAATTGCAGTTGCCGGATCCTGTACCTGATAGTCAGTACCGTCTTCCAGGTGCAGAGTTACGGACTCGATCAAACCAGCAACGTCGAAGGACTCTTCGTTGGACAGGTAGATGTCCTCAGCGGTCTCAGCGTCAACCAGCTTAACCTCTACAGAAGAAACGCCAGTCGGCAGAGTCTCGGTTGTGCCTGTGCCAGTGCCGGTTCCAGTTTCGGTATTGGTTTCTGTGTTGGTCTCAGTATTGGTTTCTGTGTTGGTCTCAGTGTTAGTTTCTGTATTGGTATTGGTGTTGGTCTCAGTATTCGTCTCAGTGTTTGTTTCAGTGTTTGTTTCAGAGCCAGATACAGTTGTTACAGTAGTCTGCGTGTTGGTATCTGTGTCTGTGTCAGAGCCAGTTGCAGTTGTTACAGTGGTCTCTGTAGTATCAGTTGTTTCAGAAGTGGAAGTTGTGGTTTCCTTATCCTTCAGAACAACAACAACGTCACGCTCAACATTGAAAGATGCAGTGCCAGCAGCTGCGCCCTTAACGGTAACAGTCTTGGTGGTCTCTACGCTTTCAACTTCCTTGTTTGCCAGCTTGTCGCTCTTTGCAACTTCAGCCTTTACATATGCAACAACTGCATCGTATTCAGCATCAGCAACTTCGAAAGTAGCGGTGTAAGTGCCGGCAGCTGCGCCAACAGTTACATTGGATGCGCCGTTCAGCAGAGCAGCAACATCGCCGGACTTTACAGCGATCTCAACATTTACGCCGGCATCCTGCAGGCTGCTGTTTACAGAAGAAACAGCCTTGTCGAACTGTGCGCCGTACTTGCCAACCAGACCATTAACGGTTGTCGGCAGGTTTGCTGCGGACTGGATGCCCTTCTTTACAGCATAGTTAACACCAGCTGCGATTGCCTCGTCAGCAGTGCCGTATGTCTTAGTTGCAGTAGACAGGTTCTTTGCAGCGTCATACTTCTTCTTCACGGTGTCGATCTTGCTGCCCAGCTTGTCGGTCTCAGCCTTCAGAGCTGCCAGGTCGCCAGCGATGTCGAAGTCAGCGTTTGCACGAACTTCATCTTCTGTCATGCCGTACTGCTTTGCCAGATCCTTGACCTTCTGGTCAACAGCAGCCTCAACCTGGGATTCCAGGCTGTCATATACAGCGTTCATGTAATCTGTAGCAGTATCTACAGTGTAGGTCTTGCCGCCAGCTGTGAAGCTCAGGTCAGCCTTTACTTCCTTGCTGTTTGCCAGATCAGTGGTGATGGTTGCGGTGTAGGAAACGCCCTTCAGGATGGAAGTATCCAGAGTTACGTTCTCATAGCCGCTCATGCCAGCCAGCTTGTCCTTCAGCTGCGGAGCCAGATAGCTTTCCAGATCAGCAGTGCCGGAGATCGTTACAACGCCTTTTTCTACCGTAGCGGTCGGATTTTCAGAGGCGTTTACGATGTCCTTCAGCAGTCCAGCGTAGTAGTTGTTGGTGTTGAAACCAGCAACCAGATCCTTAGCATTCAGGGTGATGGTCTTGCCGTTTGCAGCAGACTCTACCTTCTTACCCAGTACAGTGTTCCAGTCGGACTCTACTGTGTACTCAATGGTATCGCCCTCAGCGTCAGTCGGGAAACCAGTCTCCGGGTTTACCTTCAGCAGCTGATCTGCGGTGACCTGCATTGCTGCCGGAGCTTCCGCAGCGTTTGCAGAAATTGCAAGAATCTGACCCAGTGCAACCGGAATTGCGACAGTTGCAGCAAGAAGTCTGTTGAATGTCTTCTTCATTTCTCTTTACCTCTCTTTTAGTTGAGTTTCATTGCCGTCTGCATGGATGTGATTCATCCAACCCCAACAGTCGCATTCGCATCCGGGCAATCCCGCTTCCATACCCGAAAGACGCACGCTGCGGCAATCTTCATGCTTACAAGCACCTATAAAAAGCCCTCGTAAACAATTTACATACGTATTTTAACATATTATTGCGCCCGTGTCAAGCCCATTGACTCAATTTTCTTTAGATTCTTTGCTGGATATTATCCCCGTTTTTGTCGCTTTTTCACAATTTTCAGCCTGGAATTCTCAATTCAACAGTCTTTCCACCGACTTTTCAACATTTTTGACGCCTGGAACCCCTTTCCAGCGTGTGTCAACGCCGCATTTCCGGCGGAAGGGACAATGCCCACACCACACGTGTTCTCAGGCGTTTTGCCGCCTCGAAGTCCGTGCCGCCGGGACGGGACGCCAGGTCGATCACCAAGGTTTCCTGCGGCAGCCCTTTCAGCACAGTCTCATCCAGCACCAGCGCCGGGACGGTGTTGAAGATCACCGGGGCTGCCTTTGCCGCAGCCGGGAGCTGTTCCATCGGCACAGCGGCGAATCCCTGCATTTCTGCCAGCGCCCGGGTCTCGCACCGTCTGGCGCAGACGGTCACATCCATCCCCAGGCCACGCAGCCGTGGCGCAAGCGCCATGCCGATCCTGCCGTAGCCGATCACCAGCGCTGCCGTGCCGTGCAGCGTCCGGGCGGTCTCTTCCATGGCGATCTGGATGGCGCCCTCCGCAGACGGCACGGCATTCGCCAGGCAGAGTTCCTCCCGGCGGAGATAGTCCGCCGCCGCCAGTCCCCGGGATTCCAGCCACGGAAGAATGCCGCCGCACGCTCCGCCCAGCACCAGCGCCCCGGGCTTGCCGTGCGCCGCCAGCGTCTCCAGCGGGAGCGCCGCCTTTCCGAACGGTGCCGGGACAGTTGTTCCGTCCGGACTCGCCGGAACAGGCAGCACCAGAACGTCATACGCCGGCACTTCCTCCGGCGTTTCCGCACTGTGCAGCCCGGACTGCGCCGGAAGTCCCAGCGTCCATACGTCTGCCCCGGTCTTTTGCCGCAGCCGCCGGGCGGCGTACTGCTGCCGCAGGTCTCCGCCTGCCACAAGAATCACATTGTCGGATGTCATAGTTTTTCCCTCCGCTCCGCATTTCTGCGGTTTTCCACAGTGAAAAAGTGATGTTTTCAACAGGTTTTCAACTTTTCCACTCATTTCTACGTGGAAAACCTGTTGAAAGCACTGCCGCAAGGCATTCCTGAAAAATAGATTTCCGGACAGCACACAGCGCTGCCCTTACATCCTTAACGTATGCAGATCCGGGAAAAGGGGTGCGGAACATTTGGTCTCTTTCTATATAAGGATAGATAGAAAAACCAAAAGACGCTCTCCCAGCGGAAAGCGCCTTTCAGAACCCGTCTGCAAAAGACCGGGTACATCTTATTTCGAAATGTTATCCAACCAGACCGGAGCGTTCGATACCTTCGGTGAAATACTTCTGGAGGAATACGTACATAATCAGAATGGGCAGAATTGCGATCAGACAGCCTGCCTCCATCCAGACGATCTGTTCTCTGGGGCTGACATCTGCGTTGTTGAACAGCTGCTGGGAAAGCAGGGTGCTCAGATTTTTCAGCATCAGCGCAATGGTCTGGTTCTTGGTGAAGAAGGTGGAGCTGACATAGTAGTCATTCCAGTACCAGACTACGGAGAACAGGAACACGGTCAGAAACGAGGAGGATGCGTTGGGGATCATGACCTGGACGAAGGTGCGGAGCGGACCGCAGCCGTCCAGATATGCAGCATCTTCCAGCTCCTTGGGCAGACCCTTGAAGAACTGACGGAAAATGAAGATCATCAGTCCGGCACGGATGCCGTTGCCCATGGCTGCCGGCAGGTACATACAGAGCTTGGAGTTGATGAGGTTTACCGACAGGCTGCCGAAACCGAAGTTCCGGAACATCATGTACTGGGGAATGGAGATGATCTGCGACGGCACCAGGATCATCATGACGACGATGCCGAAGAGAATGCCCTTTCCCTTGAACTTGAACCGGGCGAAACCATAACCTGCCAGTGCGCAGGATGCCACCTGTACCAGCGAGCAGCCCACATTCAGAAGGAGCGTGGTTTTCAGCGTGCTCCAGATGTCCATGACATTGGCAGTATCCTTGATAACGCTCCAGGTGAGGTGACGAGGAATCCACATAACGGTGGGGTCGCTCATGTCCGTGGGGTCACGGAACGCACAGCTGATCATATAGATCAGCGGATAGAGGATGACAAAGCAGAGTCCGAAGAGGATGAAGAACCGGAAAAACGGCCAGACTGCCTCAAACACCTGTTTCCGGCGCATATAGGCGATCTCGGACTTGTTCATGCTCTTCATGCGGATCTTCCGTGCCTCACGCTTGCTCATGCCGTTGCCCACCTGGGCATCCGCTTTCGGGGATGCCAGCGGCTTATTTTTTGTTGTTTCCATAACTGACATCTCCTTTTTAGTCTACTTCGTAGTAAATGAACTTGTTGAGGATTGCGGTAATGATACCCACCGCCGCCAGCACAATGGCGAAGTATACCCACGCCATTGCCGATGCCGGGCCGTACTGCCAGTCGCTTTGCAGGTCGAGGATACGACCCATGACCACGTTGTTCGGGTCGGTGAAGGAATCAATGATGGTAAAGATAAAGCACGCCAGGATCATGGGGCTGACGTAGGGCAGGGTGATCTTCCAGAAGTATTCCCACGCCGTCGCACCCTCCATCTGCGCCGCCTCCTTGGCGGAGACCGGAATATTCTGTAGCGCCGCCAGGAAGATCAGAATCTGGATGCCGGAGTTCCAGACGATGCCGAAGATGTTGTCCGACACCGTTTCAATGGTGGTCTGCATACTGTCGGAGATGCCGTAGATGCCCAGGAACTCCATCAGCTGACCCAGCAGGTCAGTGGAGAACATGGTGGAAAACTGGCTGGCATCGCTGTTGCCGGTGCTTTGCAGGTTGCCGTTGATGATGTTGTACACCGGACCGGTGGCAATGATGACCGGGAGGAAGAACACGGCACGGGAGAATGTCCGTCCCTTGAACTTCTGGTTCAGAATGACTGCCACGAACAGGGAGAACACCAGAATCAGCGGCGTTTTCCAGGCGGTGTCTTTCAGCACCTTGACCAGGTACTGGCGGTAGTTCGGGTCTACGTTGAACGCATAGTTATAGTTGTCCAGTCCCACAAACGGACCGACCATGCCGCCGGTGTCCGGGCTGACTTCCCGGAACGAGTAGAACAGGGATTCCACCACCGGGATCAGAAAGAATATGAGTGCGCCGATGAACCACAGCGCAATGAAGCAGTAGCCATACATACTCTTTCGTTTTTCATATGCCATTTTCATGCTTCGTTCCAGCTCCCTTCTTCCACATAATCCGCCATGGCGTAAGCCTTGCCGTCTACGGTGACGATCTGTTTCGACAGGTCGGTTTCTACCACCGTGCCGTTTGCATATGTGGTGGTAATGACATCGCCGTTTCTCTCATAGCCGGTGATGGTCTGGTCGCCCAGTCCGGAAAGCACCGCCTTGGAGAACGCATAGCTCTGTGCCGCATAATCGGTCCAGCTTTCGGCGCTGGCATAATAGAGACCGTCCAGTACAGTGTCTTTCAGCGTGCTGGTCTCTTCGCCGATCATGTCGAAGTGCAGGCTGCTGCCGGATGCAATGGAGAGCAGCACGGTCTCTTCCGGCGTTGCCGAGGCATTCACGGCGCTGCCGGCATAGGATTTCAGTCCGTGCATCACGATCTGATAGAACGGGATGTCCTCATCAAACACATCGAATCCGCTGGACTGCAGCGGCACATCGGTGATCTCCTGAACATAGGGCAGCGCATAGGCGTTTGCCCCGTCTGCCAGCAGGGTGATGTCTCCGTCTGTGATCTTCTGATAGGACTCTTCCAGCAGCTGCTGTGCCTTATCCCGTGAGATCTCCTGCTTGCCGTAGTCCCCGTAGAGGGCTGTGGTCAGACTGCCCAGGGAGACACGGGACAGGGATTTATCCTGATAGTTCCCGGTGAGCTTTTCAGCGATCTCGGTGAAGGTCGCCGGAGACAGCAGGGACAGGGGCTTGTTTGCCGTACTCTGTGTGCCGTATGCCAGGTTGTAGTCATAGATGCGGGCATAGGAACCGGAGATGCGGACGGTAGTATCGGTAAAGGTGTAGTACCCGTTGCCGGACTTGAACGTCTCATTGTCCGTTGCCGGATACAGAGTCACGCCGTTGGAATCCGCATAGCTCTGCAGCGCCTTCCAGTCGCTGTTTCCGCCCAGGCAGCCGGCAGCCTTTGCCTTCAGATCCACCTTGCCGGAAATGCCGGCGTTGGTCCAGTTGTAATACTGCACCTTCATATTCTCGGCGCCGCCGTCCGACAGATCCTGCAAAATCTGCTCCGCCTGCTCAAAGCTGGTGAGCGCTGTTTTCATTTTCACCGGCACGCCCAGCACGGATTTCTCCTTTATGGTGCCGCCGTAGAAGTTGAGGTACAGTCCGGGGTCGGTGTCCTCTGCCGTATCAGTCACCCCTGCCTCTTCGGTAAGGTAGTTCCGGTATGCCTCAGCCACATCGGTGTAATCCGGGGTGTCCTCGGTCTCCAGCGGATAATACCGCACCGCCAGCGTATCGGTTTTCATGTCGCCGTCCTCAAACACGGTGAGCGCCGTGCTGTTGTCGCCGGACATATAATAGGTATCCGAGTCCCGGACGGTGAAGTCAAAGCCACAGATGTTGAAACTGCTCTTGGACTGTCCGCTGACGCTTGCGGTCAGCTTGGCGTTGGAGTCGCCCTCGGTGCAGACCACCATCATGGCGTTGTCGCCGTTGACGATGCCGTACATGGGCAGATAGACCTGCTCAGTCACAGCCGGCTCGGTCTGTGCCACGGCGGTGACATCCGAACCGTACACATAGCCGGTATAGGATTTCGCCGTTTTCTTCCCGTTGTTGAAACGGATTAGTGCGCCGCTGCCGTCCGGGATCACGAAATAGCCCGTGTCCGCAGAGGACGCTGCGCCGAAGCTGCTGAGCATGGAAAGGGATGTGACCAGCTTTCCGGACTGTGAGGTATCTTCTTCCTCGATGTCGGCAGTGTCGATCTTTGCCTCCAGGTAGTCATCCTCCAGGGTGTAGGTCACCGGAACGGTGATGCCTGCCTTTTTGAAGGAATAGGTGATCTTCACGCCGCTGCTCTTGTCCTTGACCTTAATTTTGGCGTCGCCCCTGGAGCGCATATTGGTAGTACTCCGGGCATCCGGTTCGCCGTAGACCATTTTCAGCGAAGAGGACAGGTCCTCTACAATGGTATTGGTTGCGGTCTTGTCGTGTCCCACGTTTTCGGGCGTAGACCACCACATTTTATCTTTCGCCTTGTCGTAGAGTCCGATGACTGCGGTGTCATCGTCCACATACAGCGCCAGCTTGTCGTTTTCCGTGACGAACCGTGCAGAGGAGATCACGGCATCATAGGTATCTGCCAGCACCACCTGCCAGCCGTCCTCGTTGGTATAAGTGACCTTGCCGTCCTTCGCCTTGCCGTCTGTGGTATAGCTGCGTTCCACTTCGTCGTAGTCCTTGTTGTACAGCTCCAGGGTCTTGTTGTCCCGGGAGCGGAACAGCAGCTCGTTGTCCAGGGAAGAAACGATCTGGCGCACCATGGTGACCTTGGTATATTCCGGGTCCATGTACACCAGCCAGCGGCTCTCCGGGCTTAAAAATACCACGAAGTCGCTGTTGTCGCTGTCCTCTTCCAGGGTGCAGACCACCTCGCCGGTGGCATCGTCGATGCCTGCCAGCTCGATGTCGTCCAGCAGATCCACCACATCCTCGTCGGAAATGGTATCCTCATAGTCCTCCGGACGGTAGTAGAATGTGATGCCGTCGCAGGAGTTCTTCTTCTGCATATACTGGGTGACCTGCTCTGCCGTAATTTCGATTTCTTCCTGGGTCTCCGTGCGGGTCGCCTCTTCTTCGGCATCCGCCTCGCCGTCCCCGGCGGTCTCATCGGGTGTGCCGTCTGCCACTGGTGTCTCTTCCGAGGTGTCAGCGATGAGGGCGATATCCTCTTCCCCCTCCGCCGCAGCCGGCAGAGAGACCGACATCAGGCAAAGGCTCAGCGCAAAAAGTCCGGCAGCCCATTTTTTCCAATTCTTCAAGGTTGTTCCACCGTCCTTTCTATACTCTTACCCGATAGGTGATCTCCGTGTAGACGGAGGAAATGAACACGTATACCTGCTGGAACAATGCCACCAGCAACACCAGCAATATCAGAATGATAAGCATTGCTACAAAGGTGAGCAGCAGTGCCAGAATGGTCTTGCCGATCGAATACTGATGCACCGCCTTAATGGCATTGAACATCAGGAGCACAGACCATGCCGTACTGATTACCGTGACGCAGGTGATGAAGATCACCTCGTCCTGAATCAGTACATGGGACAAGATCGTCCGGATATACAGTCCGGCAACGTAGGGTATCAGCGAATAGGCACTGTAGATATAGATTTTCTTGATCGTGCCCTCGCCGTCCAGCAGGGTGCAGATCGACCAGTTGCCGATGACGAATACCAGAAATACGGCGATCGTCTGGACGATATACGGGACGATGCTGAACATCTTGGTATTGGTAACGGCGAATTGATAGCCCACCAGGTTATCGTGGATGATCTGTGCCACGAACCAGAGCAGCACCACGATGGTGGCGTACAGCACCGAGCCGCCTTTTTTCCAGCGCAGATCCTCAAAGCCCTCGAACGGGTGGAACACACTGTGCTTGACCCATTGCTTTTGTGTCAGATCCATCATAGCAGCATCACTCCTCCTCTCCCTCGTGCAGCATTTCAACCAGATTCTTCGGCTG
>OLSN01003292.1_pt1 | contig 10583 bp, 9 predicted proteins | sample 1672411 | NCBI WGS metagenome assembly OLSN01 (sample SAMEA3136683, study PRJEB25190) | human gut metagenome | biome: human gut; feature: human-associated habitat; material: faeces | place: Austria | collected 2013
AGTCCACCTTCTGGCGGCGGCGCGTATCGTACAGCTTGATCATAAAAGCTCCTTCGGGCGTTCATTCAGAATGAGAGCCATTGTAGCGCAAGAAAGCACCCTCACCTTTGCGACACAGGCGATTAAAGCACGAACATCAGCTCAACAAGCCAACGGCTTTTAGCATGACGTCCTTACGCTTGGCTGCGCCCGCTACGATGCGTTGCGCCATGGCGTAGGCGTCGTCGCCCGCGCCAACCTTTGCCAATTCGATAGCAGCCGTCTCAAATGCCGCTTCCATCGAACCGACCAATTCCTCAAGAATCGTCGCGGCCACTCGCTTCGGCTGACGCATATCCCGAGCAAGCAGGAGGAAATCGCTGGGCGTCACCCTGTCTATATTGAGGTGATCGCCAATGCGAATCCCCATGCTTCTGCTCAACCCACCCCCAAAGCGCCCATCATAGATTGCCGTGCACACCAAGTCGTAGACAGGGGCAAGAGAAACCGCTGCACCTTCTCGAAGGAGGAGCGAGTAGTTTTTCAGATGCGCGTCGCAGTTTCCGATGAGGTAGTTCAGGGCGATCCTCCGGAACAATTCGCCGAGCGCCTCAATGGGTCGTGCAGCATAGCCCACCAAAATGGCGGCCATATCCTGAGCGTGATGGGTTTTTCGTGTCTCGTACTTCTCTCCCGAAGTGCGGCCGATAGCTTGGCAAAAGTCCTCCTGGTGCACCCGCCGCAACACCTGAGGCGTGCCGTCGCTGAATTCTCCCGCCCTTTCACGATCATAGCGGCGGACAACAAAAAGAGGGTGCTCACCTGGAACAAGAGCCGTATCGGGAACCTCGAACCCCATAGCCCGCGCTGCTTCCATGCACATGAACTCGTTAAGGGCCAGAAGCGGAAAACGATCGGTTGCCTGGGGCTTAATAATATGGCTCGACGGCGCTCCCGCCAATGGCGCAAACCAGCCCTCGGCCAGAGGCGCGCGATCATCATGGAAGAGCGCGATTTTCTCCTGACCGCCAGCAAGGGATAGGCGATACTCTGCACGAAGCTGGGAGATGGCACCGTAAGGATAGCGGGCGATTTCCTCAAGAGCGTTGAGGGGCGGAACGTAAGCCGCCTCCTCCGGCAAATCGCAGCCATCGTCCTCTCCCAACACGACGACATCACCGGCGCAATCTTTGCCGAGCACGCGAATGAGCTCCATGGGCCGCAGGGCCGACACATGGAACTGCCGCGCCACCGCCTCGCGAACATCGCCTTCGGGAAGAAGGCCTTCAAAGAACGGCATCGCCTCATGACCTGTGTAGCGGCGAGCCGAAAGCGGCAACGATAGGGACAGCGGCATGGCAGATGACATTTTCAGATAGGCCTCGTCATAGGTAAAGCCATAAAACGGCTCGCCATCGCCCTTGTCGAGAACGCCAACTAAGACACCCCCTTTATACACTCTGAGCAAGTCACTCACCGCGCTCCCCCTCTCACGTCTATGCTCAGATCGAGCCCGAGCATGGAAGCGACGACGAGGGCCTTGCCAAACTGAATGGTCTCCTTGCCGTTCTCCAGATCGGAAACGAAGCGCGTACCGCACCCGCAATACTCGGCCATCTCTTGCTGCGAATAGCCGAGCTCTTTGCGACGCGCACGAATGGCTTGCCCCAGGACCTTCATCGAGTTAATGCGCATGATGCTCTCATTACCTATCGGGAATATCTGCCGATCGAGAACTATATCATTACCGATCGGGAATGAAAAGGAAATTTGGGCGGTTCTATTACCGATCGGGAATGATATGGAACTACTAATTTTAGTCAGCCAGCTATGCCCTATCGCCGACGAGCCCTATTCTTCCCCGTCGTCCAGGTAGTTGCGCAGGGCCTGCATGCGGCGATCCAGCTCAGCGGCGGTGTCGGCCAGATCGGCCAGCTCCGCGGCCACGGCGGCGGCATCCTCCTCGGCGAGGTCCTTCTTATAGCGCAGCTGGTGCTCCAGCGAGGCCCAGAAGTTCATGGAGATGGTGCGCAGCTGCACCTCCACCTTCACGCAGCGCTTTTCGCGTTCCAGGAAAATGGGCACCTCGACGATGAGATGCAAGCTGCGATACCCGCTCGGTTTCGGGGAGGCCACATAGTCGCGCCGCTCGATAAGTCGCACGTCATCCTGGGAGAGCAGCGACTCGGCCAGGGAGAACATATCTTCGGGGAAGGTGCAGACGACGCGCACGCCGGCAACATCGAAGATGTTCTCCTCGATGGAATCCACCGACATGGGGAAGCCTTTGCGGGCAAGCTTCTTCGCCAGACTGTCGGTGCTTTTCAAGCGCGACTTGATGGACTCGATGGGGTTGCGGTCGTGCTGCAGGCCGAACTCGGCGTCCAGCACGCGGAACTTCGTCTCCACCTCCATCATGGCGCACTCGTAGTAGGTCATGAGCCGCCGGTAGGGCGCGAAGTTGCGCTCCAACATGGCAGAGAACTCGTCGCTGCCCGCCAACCGCGCGAGCATCTGGTTCGCCAGCTCCTCCCGCTGCTCGTGCAACGCATCTAGCGCACTTTGGCCCAGCGCGCCCTGGCCGTCACGCAGCCGCACCACCGCGTTTTCGAAAGCTCGCTCCGTCAATCTCGCCATAGCCGCTCCCTTTCCCGCGTCATCGTTGGTCCCTTGCTCCTTCCGAGCATGAGGCTTCGCTCTCTTTCGCAAGATGATACTTTGTGGCCTCGATATGGCTTGGAAATCACGAAACATCGGTCGAAATCTACAAAATGAGACTTCATATCCTTCAAATGGCTTGAAAACGACGAAACATCGGTCGGAATTTTCAGATTAAGCTCCTTTGTAATACACGACCTGGGAAAACATCATCCGCAGTATTACAAAGAATGCTGAAAACAAGCTCTTCGACCGATGTTTCGTGTTTTCCAAGCCATTTCAGCCATTTCGGCAAGAAGGTCTCCCGCAGAGAGTGAGCTTCTGCGGGAGATCGCACGAATATGGTTAGCGCATAACAAAATTCTGCATCGATCTATCGCGCCGTCGCTTCGACCCTATCACGCATTCGTGGCTGCGAAAACTCTACCGCACCTCCGCAGCGGCGGACGGAGCGGCTTCGGCCTCGGCGTCTTCCAAATGCACGGAGGCGTGCCAATTGCCGGGTTCGCCGCTTACCTGGTACACGTAGGTGGCGCCGTCCTTCTCATAGGTGCCCGTGGCGGCACCGTTGGCGGCCAGGTCATCGGTGAGGTCGATGGGCTCGATGCCCTCGGGGGCCAGAATGACATGGCCGTCGGAAGATTCCAGCACCATGTCGTCGGCGTTCGGCGAACCAGCCTCAGTGCCTTCCACCGTGTAGTCATGGATCTCGTAAGTAGTGTCGTCGAAGTCGCCACCTTCCGAGATCATGGTCATCTGCACCGCGCCGCCCTCGCCGTCGCCCACCTCGTAGGAGACCTCGCCGACCGTGGTGTCGCCGTTCTGGCTCATCTGCACGCCCATCTCCACTGGCTCGCCGTTGATCCACACCGTGGCCTTCTCCACCCAGGTCTCGCCCGTGGCCGCGTAGCAAACGCCGTTGGTGACCACAAACACCCCGAGCAGGGCCGCGCAGGTAGCAGTCGCGAACTTCAGCACCATGCCGCGCTTTTTCGTCTTCTCCATGGGAATGCCCTTAACCTTTCCAATCAGGTCAGCAGAGGCATGGACCTCGCCCATCATGGCTTTGTATTGGCTCTGGTTGCTCATCTTCCCACGCCTCCTTCAATGACTGTTTCAGTAGCTTCCTGGCTCGGACGAGCCGGGTGCGCACCGTGGGCTCCTTGATGCCCAGCACCTCGGCGATCTGACGCGTGCCCATGTCCTCGAAGTAGAACAGGTGCACCACGATGCGGCATTTCTCGGGCAGTGCACCCAACGCCGCGTACAACGCCTCGTGAGCCGACTCGGCGAACGCGGGCTCCTCGAAGGGCGGGGCATCGCCGTCGCGAATCTCGCGCAGCTCCACTCGCTGGCGCCACAGACTCCGCCAGAGGCTCTTGCACTCGTTCACCGTGACGCGAATGAGCCAAGCGCGCAGATGCTCATCGCGGGCGGCTCCGCGCTCGACCTCGGCCGCCATGGCGCGCCCGCTATCACGCTCGGCCTTATCGCAAAGCCACGCCGGCGGTTTCTCGTAGAGCTTCAAGAACACCGCCTGCACCACGTCCTCGGCATCGGGCACGCGCCGCGTCTGGTTGAGCGCGATGCGGTACACCATGTCGGCGTAGCCGTCGACGATCTGTCGGTACTGGCGGTTGTCCACGGGTTTCCTTCTCGTCCGTCGAGAAAGCGGCGGCAGCGCGGCCGCTAGCTTGCCGTCCCGTCGCCACCTTCCACAAAAGGCCTTTCACAGACAATACGCTTGAGAGCGGAGAAATGTGCGACGCTTGGGAGAGATTTTGGGATTGCGAGAATCAACCTAAAACTGCAGCAGCCCTTCCATGGAGCAGCGCAAGGCGCAGGCGAGGCGGTAGACCGCCTCAGCGGAGGCGCGATTGGTGTTCTTCTGCCGCTGCTCGTACATTTGGATGGAGCGCAAGCTTATCCCCGATCGCTCAGCCAACTCCTCCTGGGTCAAGCTGCACAGCTCGCGCTGGCGCTTCAGTCGTGTCGGCAACGAGGCGGCCGAGCGAGCGTCTTCCCACTCGCCCGCCTGCAGCTCAGCGAAGACGCTCGCGGGGCTCACCTCGCCGACGTCGCTCACCCAGCGGACGCGCAGGACGTAGAAGGCCGCCTTCTCCGGTGCGTAGTCGAAGGTTCAGGTTAGGTTCTGATGGTCGTTAAATGCGGCACACGAGGCAGGTGGCGTAGGCGGTGATGCCTTCTTCGCGACCCTCGTGGCCCAAGTGCTCGGTGGTGGTGGCCTTTACGCCGACGTTTTCCACGGGCACTCCCATGGCCGCTGCCAGGTTCTCGCGCATTTGCTCGCGGTAGGGAGAGAGCTTCGGGGCCTGGGCGGCGATGACGCTGTCCACGTCGATGATCTCGAAACCGCGCTCGCGCACGAAGCGGACCACCTCGGCGAGCAGCTTGAGCGAGTCGGCATCCTTGTAGGCCGGGTCGGTGTCGGGAAACAGCTTCCCGATGTCGCCCCCGCGCACGGCGCCCAGCAACGCGTCGGAGATAGCGTGGGCCAGCACGTCGGCATCGGAGTGCCCGTCGAGCCCCTGATGGTGCGGAATGTCCACCCCGCCCAAGATGAGCTTGCGGCCCGGAGCAAAGGCATGCACATCCATTCCCAGCCCCGTCCGAAGATTACGCAGGTCGTTCATACCGGCTCCTTCCGCCTTCTTCCATCACGCATATCGCCTCTGAAAACCCTTCTCATTTCCTTCTCGGTCATCGAAAAGGCTCGTTTCTGCAGCAAATCGCAAGTTATAAGCGTCTGAGCGATGCGCTTCACCGCATTCCAGGTTTTCCGCCCAGCAAAACCCCAGGTCAGAAATTCGCAGCTTTTGAATGTCTCGAACGAAGAAAGCTCCAGACGCTTATAACTCGCGATTTGCTGCAGAAATGGCCCTCTTCGCTAACCGTTACCGATGCTCGGAGTTCAAAAGCATGGTTCGAACGGCACTGGCGAGAAGCACATAGTCCTCGGGCACCGTAAGCTTGATGTTGTCGCGCTTACCTTCCACGATAAGCACTTTGCCGCCCAGTCGCTCGATGAGCGACGAGTCGTCGGTTCCCACGAAGCCGTCGGACAGCGCACTCGCATGGGCGCGGCGGTAGATGCCCGCGCGGAAGACCTGGGGCGTCTGGGCATTCCAGAAGACCGAACGGTCGGGGGTGCCCACCACCACGCCGTCTTCCACGACCTTCAGCGTATCCACCGCCGGATGTGCCACAATGGCGCCGTCGGCATCGAAGTTGCCCTTGACCATGTTGATGGTGTGCTCGATGAGATCCGGCGACACGAGCGGTCGGGCGCCATCGTGCAGCACCACGTATTCGTACTCGTCGCCCACCATCTCGAGCCCCGAAAACGCCGACTCCTGGCGAATGGCCCCCGAGGGCGCGAGCACCACGGGCGTGACGAAGGGGAACGGGTCGATGGCGCGGGACAAGTACTCGTGCATGCGCTCCTCGGGGCACACGATGACGATGAGCCCCACATCTCCTACCGCGTCGAAGGCCTCGGCCGACCACGTAAGGATGGGCTTGCCGGCAATCTCCACCAGCTGCTTGCCACCTTCTTTGCCGAAGCGCTCCCCTGTGCCACCGGCCAGAATGATGGCCGCCGTCTGGGGCTTTTTGTCCACTTTGCCCTGCAGCTGCAGAAGCGGCGAGCTCAGGGCATCGAAATCGAGCTCATCCATGCAAAAGGACGGCTCGCGAAGAACCGAGGGCTCGGTGACGGGATCGATGATGTTCGGCATAAGTACCCCCTGAGGGCTCGTGGAATGTTGGGACATAGTATAAGCCATCGCGCGCATTTTCGGTTTTCTTCCGCAAATGCCACTTCAGGCCCGCTTTGGTAAGGCGCGAGGACGAAAAATGCCAGTTGAAGCCCGCTTTGGTAAGATTTCGAGCTCCAGAGGTCTTGCGCCCTTACCATTCCGGGGTCGAACTGGCATTCGGGAAGGGAAAATCGAAATCGTCCCCAATCGCGGTTCAGACATGAAGAAGGAGGCTCCGGGGAGCCTCCTTGTAGACGCGGTTAGAATACGCTCGAATTACGACTGGGCGCAGCTGCGTCGGAGCCGAGGCGCGGCCTCAGTTGGCACCGAAACGCAGCCGGGGCGGAACCGAAGGACAGCCCCGCTAGCGCCGAAAGGCCGCCCCTACTCCCCTCCCGCCAGAGAACCAGCGGGGGTGCCGGCGCCACGGCCGCTTCCCACGCCAGCGTGGCCCAGGTCGTAGTTCGTCAGCAGCAGCTCGGCGTCACGGGCGATGGAGTCGCGCTTGCGAGGCGCCGGGATGGAACCGGTTCCCTCGGAGAACACCAGCTCCTCACCGTCCTCGGACACGGTGACGTCCACCACCGAGCCGCTCGTCCAGCGGCCCTCGAGGATCTGCTCGGACAGCGGGTCCTCCAGCATGCGCTGGATGGCACGACGCAAGGGCCGGGCGCCGAAGGCGGTATCAGTGCCCTCTTTGGCCACGAGGCGTTTGGCGGCGTCGTCCAGGTTGATAGTCATGTTCTGGGCAATCATGCGCTCGCGCAACTCGGCCACCATGAGGTCGACGATCTGCACGATCTCGTCCTCGGTCAGGCTCTTGAACACGATGATCTCGTCGATGCGGTTCAAAAACTCCGGCCTGAAGGCGTTCTTCAGCTCGTGCATGACGCGGCTCTTGATCTCCTTGTCGGAAAGCCCGTTCTGCCCCGAGTTCGAGAAGCCCAGCGTGGTCGTGGTGGTGATGTCGCGGGCGCCCACGTTCGACGTCATGATGATGACGGTGTTGCGGAAGTCCACGGTACGACCCTGGGCGTCGGTGAGGCGGCCCTCCTCCAGAATTTGCAGCAGGATGTTGAACACATCCGGATGCGCCTTCTCGATCTCATCGAAGAGCACCACCGAGTACGGGCGCTGGCGCACGGCCTTGGTGAGCTGGCCGCCCTCGTCGAAGCCCACGTAGCCCGGAGGCGAACCCACCAGGCGGCTCACCGTGTGCTTCTCCATGTACTCGGACATGTCGAAGGACAGAAGCGCGTCCTCGGAGTTGAACAGGAACTCCGCCAGCGCCTTGGAAAGCTCGGTCTTGCCCACGCCCGACGGGCCCAGGAAGATGAACGAACCAGCGGGGCGCTTCGGATCCTTCAAGCCCGAGCGGGAGCGGCGGATGGCCTTGGAAAGGGCGGTCACGGCCTCGTCCTGGCCGATGATGCGCTCGTGCAGGACGCCCTCCATGCGAAGCAGCTTCTCGGTCTCGGCCTCGGTGAGGTTGCTCACGGGCACGCCGGTGGACATGGACACCACATCCGCGATGTCCTCAACCGTGACGTTCTGCACGGTCTTGGAGGTGTCCTCCTCCCACTTCTTCTCGGCCTCTTCGCGCTCCTTCTTCAGAGCCTCTTCCTCGTCGCGCAGCTCGGCGGCGCGCTCGAACTGCTGCTCGCCGATGGCACGATCCTTGTCGGCGCGCACCTTCCGCAGCTTCTCGTCCAAGTCGCGCAGCTCCTTGGGCAGCGTCATGTTGCGGATGCGCATGCGGGCGCCGGCCTCGTCCATGACGTCGATGGCCTTGTCGGGCAGGTAGCGATCCTGAATGTAGCGGTTTGCCAACTGCACGGCAGCGGTCAGCGCTTCATCGGTGAAGTGCACGCCGTGGTGCGCCTCGTACTTGTCGCGCAGGCCCTCCATGATGCGCACGGCCTGCTCCTCGTTGGGCTCGTTGATGGTAAGCGGTTGGAAGCGGCGCTCCAGCGCAGAGTCCTTCTCCAGGTGCTTGCGGAACTCCTCCAGGGTGGTGGCGCCGATGATCTGGATCTCGCCGCGCGACAGCGGGGGCTTCAGAATGGCCGCCGCGTCGATGGAGCCCTCCGCCGAGCCGGCGCCGATGATGGTGTGGATCTCGTCGATGAACAGCAGCACATCGCCGGCGTCCATGACCTCCTTGATGACCTTCTTCAGGCGCTCCTCGAACTCGCCGCGGTACTTCGAGCCGGCCACGAGCGCGGAAACGTCCAGCGTGATGAGGCGCTTGTTGCGCAGGATGTCGGGCACCTGGTTGGCCACGATGAGCTGGGCCAAGCCCTCGGCGATGGCGGTTTTGCCCACGCCGGGCTCGCCCAAGATGAGCGGGTTGTTCTTCTGGCGCCGCGAGAGGATCTGCATGACGCGCTCGATTTCCGACGCGCGGCCGATGACAGGATCCAGCTTGCCCTCGCGGGCCTTCTTGGTGAGATCGGTGCCGAACTCGGTGAGCATGGAATCCGACGAGCTCGCCGGGCCATCGAAGCCCGCGCGCCCGGCGTAGACCGGCGATTGGCCCACAAGATCGTTCAGCGCCCCGCGCACGTCGTCGCCGGAGACGTTCAGGCGGCCCAGCACCTCGAGCGCCGTGCCCTCGCCCTCGCGCACGATGCCGAGCAGCAAGTGCTCCGTGGAGATGTAGGACTGCCCCATCTGCATGGCTTCGCGCAGCGAGTTCTCCAGCACGCGCTTGACGCGCGGCGTGAAGGAGAGGTGCCCCGAGACGTCGGTGTCCTCGTCGATGGTGACCACCTGGCGGATGGCCTGAACGACGCCGTCGTAGCTGACGTTCAAGCGGTCGAGCGCCTGGGCGGCAAGACCGTCCTTCTCCTGGATGAGGCCGAGCAGGATATGCTCGGTGCCCACGTAGGGCTGGTGAAGCGAGCGCGCCTCATCCTGAGCCAGGACAAGCACTTTGCGCGCCTTGTCCGTGAATTTCTCGAATGACATGGTTGCCTCGTTCCTTGGGTTGGTGCCCTTCTGCGAATGCTTTCTCTCTGGTAAAACTGACACGTCGGGCACGGTAAATAGTTCCCGTGCAGTTTAGCACTCCCTATCTTGAATTGCTAAACCTGGGTCTTGGAAACCCCCTATTTGTGGGCACGTTGTGAGGGATCCGCAGAAGAATTCCGCGAGGGAGCTTCCTTTTCAGGCTCTTCGGCAACTGCGCGTTCGACCTCCTCGTCGGCGGCGCGCTCCTCCTCGTCGCGGTTGTCTTGACGGGCGTCCTCGCGGCGGACGTCGCGCTCGATCTTGCGCAGGTTGGCATTTTGGAACTCGGCCACGAAGCCGGCCGAGAAGATGCCGCCGGGAATGGCCACGAGCGCCACCGAGAGAAACATGATGACCGAGCCCACAATGCGCCCCGCCGGCGTGATGGGCACCAAGTCGCCGTAGCCGGTGCCGGTCACCGTGGTCACGGCCCAGTAGATGCCCGACAGCAAGTTGTTGAACTTGTCGGGCTGAGCCGGGTGCTCAATCTCGTACATCACGACACTGGCCACCACCACGAGCATGGCGATGACCAGAAACGATGCTACGATCTCGTGATAGTGTTTCGAAATGACGCGGCCGATGGTGCGCAGACCCCGCATGTAGCGAGAGATCTTTATCAGGCGCACCAACCGCACCACGCTGATGACGTTCTGCAACGCGGGCGTGAAGGGCAGGAACCATGCCGCCATATTCGGCCCGAAGGACAAGAGGTCGATGATACCCCACGGCGAGAAGATATAGCGCAGCCGAGCACGAGCCGGCGTGCAGTTACCGTAGGCCAAATCGGCAATCCAGATACGAGCGATATACTCCACGAAGAAGCACACCGTCGAGAACCGGTAGAAGCCCTGGATGATATTGGCCGCCACCGGATCGAGCCCCGGCTGAGCGGAGACGAACACCACCACGGCATTCAGGAGGATGAGCGCGAACAGCGCACCTCCGACGATCTTCGCCGGCCAGTTCGCCCGATTCAGGTTCTCCAGAGCGTAGAAGGTCTCGCGTTTGAACGCGGAGGAGTCGCCCAAGCGCCGACGCAGGCTCTCGCGGCGCGTGCGCTCCTTGCGCCGCCGGCGCTCCTCGCGGCGCTCCCACCGCTCGCGGGCAGCGCGCTCGTCGTCTTCGTCGCGTTGCCGTTCGTCATCTGTGGCG
>OLSN01003294.1_pt1 | contig 10582 bp, 8 predicted proteins | sample 1672411 | NCBI WGS metagenome assembly OLSN01 (sample SAMEA3136683, study PRJEB25190) | human gut metagenome | biome: human gut; feature: human-associated habitat; material: faeces | place: Austria | collected 2013
AGAGCATAGATGCCGACCAGGATTAAATACAGTTTTTTGGGGAGTCTAGGACCCCTCATTTTTTCTTCACTGTATCGCGGTCAATAGGGCTTCTTTCAGCTTCTGTTCGATACTGAGGAGTTCTGTTTCGGCATTCTGGCGGGCGGCGCGGCCCTCCTGCTGGATCTTGATGGTTTCCTCAATGGTGGAAATCAGATCCGCGTTGACCTTTTTCAGCGTTTGCAGATCCACAATGCCGCGCTCAGATTCTCTTGCCACTTCCGTGCTGTTCTGCCTGAGCAGTTCTGCGTTTTTGGTGAGCAGGGTATTGGTGGCGTCGGAGACGCTTCTCTGCATTTTCAGCACGCTCTCCTGCCGGTGAAGCCCCAGGGCAATGACAATCTGGCTCTTCCACAGCGGAATGGTGCTGAGGATCGCCGTCTGGATCTTATCCACCAGCATTTTGTCGTTGTTCTGGATGAGGCGGATCTGCGGCGCTGTCTGGATAGCGACGGTTTTGCTCAGCTTCAGGTCGTGGATCTTTTTTTCAAAGCGGTTTACCGTGTCCTCGAAATCCCGCACCACCTGGGCGCTCATGGCGTCGCCCTTAGCCGCCGCTTCGGCGCGCAGCTGCGGCAGGGTGGTTTCCTGCAATTCCTGTAGCTTTTCTTCGCCTGCGGCGATGTAAATTTGCAGCTCCCGGAAGTATTCCAGGTTTTTTTCATACAGCCCGTCGAACATGGTGATGTCCTTGAGCATCTGCATCCGGGCCTGGTCCAGCTGCTGCTCGATGCGGTCGATCTGCACCTCCAGCTTTTCATACCGCTGCATAAACTTTTTAACGGCCCGGGAGGCGTTTTTCAGGAATGGGATCTTATCCCAAAAGCCCTCGTCCAGCCCGTCCACATCCACCTCTTTGACCTTCAGCACCAGATCCGACATCAGCTCCCCCACATAGCCGCTGTCCTTACTGCGCACCTGTGTGAGGATATTGTCAGAAAAGCTGGAAATGTTCCGCTGCGCCCCGACGCCGTACTGAAGCGCAGCCTGAGAATCCATCAGGTCGATGCTGTTTTTGACCTCCTCCACCCGTGCTTTCTGCTCCGGACTCAATTCTTCCACCTGAGCGCGCACCGCTTCCACGCTTGCAGGCTTCTGCACTTGCAAGGCGGTATGTCCTTTACTCTGCATCAAAGCATCCAGTGTGATAGAATCTGCCATCTTTTATCTGCTCCTTCCCACTATGAAAGCGCTTTAATGATCCTGTCCATGGTATTGGCGTCCGGCATGGGCGCTACCTGCGTCAATTCCTCCGCAATACCGGACACCCCGAAATGGGCTGCATCCGTGGGGGTATCGTATACGCCAGTACGGAACCCATGCTTTTCCCAGGCCAGTCGCTGGATGTCCTCGTCCAGCAAGGCGTCGATCCCCGCCGTACCGGCCTCATCCAGGGCGATATACACATGGGAGGACCAGACGGTGGGCGTCGGGTACATCATCACAATGTCCCCCTTGATCTGCTCCCAAGTATCCGGGTTTTCCACGGCGAATTCCAGCAGCTGGTTTTCATAGCCGGCAATCAGAGGCTTGGCACCCATGCCGGTCTTCAGAAACTGATCGAACAAATCCGAGGAGGAGCTTTCCATATACCCCAGCTTCTGAAAAATATTTTGCAGCCGGGGCAGGATCTCCGCCAGATTGCTTTCGTCCGCCACGCCGCCGCAGAGGGTATTGGCCAAAAGCCCGGCGAACATATTGCCGGAATTGGATTTGGTCGGGTCGGTGGTGCCCACGGAAACACTGCCGTAAAGCTGGGGAAGGCCGATTTCCTCCCAGGTTGTGCCGGCTTCTATGGTCTCGGTCAATTTTTCCATGTCCACCGTGTATACGCCGTTTGTAACGACAGCAAGCCCGCTGTCGACCAAGGCCTGCGCCACGGCGCTGCGGGTATACAGGACGATGGGTGTATTGAGGATGATCTCGCTTTTCACCGGGTCTCCATGAACCTGCTTATACAGTTCCAGAGCCGTCTGATTGGAGGGGAATAGGAAATCCCGCCCCTCGGCGTCGTCGGTGACCATATCGATGGAACCTGCCTTGGCGTAGTCGATGACCAGCCGATACCTGTCCCGCAGGATATCCTGTACCTCCTCGTCTTCCAGCAGGCCGATTTTTTCGCCGCCCACATAACCGTTGATTTCAGTAACGGTTTGGCTATTACTGATGAATACATAGGCAGCGGCGGCTATGATGACAGCTGCCAGGATGCCCAGCCCAATGAGCTTGGTTTTCATTTTCCGCCCTCCATTTTCAAGGTGCTTTTCAGGAGTTCGATATCTGCCTCGATATCCAGCAGCTCGCCCTGCATCAGATGGGCAAACTGCTTTTCAAAGGCGGAGTTCAGCACCGGCAGCGCCTCCGCTGTCTTTTGCAGGATACCGGCGATTTCCCCCGAGTGAAGCTCCGTCTCCTGGAAATCCACATATCTTGTCAGCAATTTGGCGGCCGTATCCAGATAATAGGTAAAGAAGCGGCGCGCCAGCTTAATTTTGTCTGGATTTTCCTCCAGATAGGTTAGGATCCGGGCCCCGGTAGCATATAGAGCCTGCGCATCCTGCCGCACAGAGGAAGTTTTGATCTCTTTTACTGCTTTATCAATGTCTGCCAGGTCCGCCTGGGCATCGTCCAAAAGTTGCCGGATCTCTTCACCGCCAGGCATAGATTCCACATCAATTCCCGCGATTTTCCGGCTGGGCTTGAGCAGGAAAAACAGTCCGAAATAGATGCCGACACACAGCAGGATGCAGACAATCAGATTCCAATGGAAAAATAGGAACAGTAGCAGGAAGACGATTGCAGCAGCAAAGGAGGAAACGAGCATTCGCGAAGTCTCTTTCATCAGTTATACCCCTTTACGCTGCGGAACGCCTCCGTCAGATTCTCCCGGCCGTCGAACACCCGGGCATTGGTATACCGCGCCAGCTCCTCCAGTTGGGTTTCGTCAGCGTCTCCAAACATGATGGAGAAGACCGGGACCTCAGTTCCAAGCCCGGCGTAAGCCGCCTCAAAATCGGACAGGGACCCGCTGGACTGCCCGTCGGTGAGCAGGATGATCGCCGGCGTATACTGCGACAGATCATATTCTCCCAGCAGCTCAATCCCCCGCACGGCGGCCGCGTACATATCGGTACCGCCGCCTACTTCCTGGTTTTCCACTTTGTCATAAAGCGCTTCCAGCTCGCTGCCGTTGCCTGTGGCCGTATAAGTGTCGATCACGCCCCCGTTAAAGGGAATAAGGATATTCACCTCGTTTTCTGATGCCTGCAAGAAGTTTTTCCGGGCGTTCTCCTGGATGAGCAGCTGCTCCATGGCCTGAACCAGCTGTTCATTTCCCTCGCCGCTCATGCTGCCGGAGTAGTCCAGGCAGTACACGGTAAGGGAAGGCTTGCGGAAATCGGTTTGGTATAGATTTAGGCATTCAAACAGAACATCGGCAGCTGGCATTTTGATGGGGGAGAGCACCCGGTCGGGCTGCAGGCCCCAGTCGGCCCGGAATACATCCTTGTTTTTCTCCGAAACCCCGGTGTAGCCAGAACGGCGGCCGGTGCGCTGGATCTCGTCCTGCACATCCTCCGACAGCAGGTATTCCTGCAATTTTAAAAACAGTTCCTCCTGGCCATCGTCCCCTTTGTCCACATAGCCCAGGGGCGAATCCGCCAGCGAAAGACCGTCATAGGGGTACACTACATACAGCGGCTCCTCGCCACGCTCTTCCAGTTCCCGGTTGGCCTGGATGACCAGGCACTCGTAGTTCACCATAGCGTCATAATCGCCCTGCAAGAACATGTCCTTCAGCCAGTCCGAGCTGCCGGAGGAGCGGTCCACGCCGGAGAGAAGCTCCTGCATTTGCGCCCTCAGTTCGTCACTCTGCAGATCCTCCGATGTGATGACTTCCGGGTTGCCCAGGAGCGCGTACAAAAATCCGATATACGCGCTGGCGCCGGAATTGGACTGAGTGGCGCTGGTCATGCAGAAGCGGAGTTTTCCGTTCCGGATCGCCTCAAGAAGGTCGTTTACCGACACCTCCCGCCCCACAAATCCCAGCTCCTCCGCCAGGCTTTTGCGGATACCGAACACCACCGGCGAAATGGAGATGGATTCCGCGTGCTTGATCCGGTGTTCCGTATCCCCCACCGTCAGCCACAGGCTGCTGGCCGGCCACACGGCGTCATAGGGGATGTCTTCCTCTCCCAGTAGACGCATGATATCCAGCGAGCCCATATAGGTCATCTCAATGCGCACATGCTCCCTGTCGGAAAACTCCTCCAAGATCGGTTCCAGTTCGGAATTTTCCGATCCGGAAACAATACGCAGCACCGAGCTACCACCACCCAAAACCGTGTCGGCTTCACCTCCGTCCGTGCTTCCTACATTGCAGCCGCTGAACATTGTCAGTATCACGAAAATAGACAGCAGACAACCAATAAAGCCCCTTTTCATTTTCATAGTGAGACCCCTTCCTTTGCCAACATTCGTATATTGCAAAGTAAATATTTTTTACAATTACAACAACCCATTATATTTTACAATGCGTCGTGTAAAATCTGCTACCTCAGCAAGGTAAAAGATATGTATATTTGGAGCAGTATGTGGATGGAGGGCATAGAATAAAACAAAGATGCTGAACTTGACGACACCGCAAAAAATAGACGATATCGCAAACAACAAGGCTGAGAAGCATCTTTTCCTAACAGAATGAAAAACGCCACATACAGCGGCAGAAATGCCTCAAAATTGACCCGAAATCACACACAAAAGCGCTGATATATGCCACACCCCCTTTGGCAGAGAGCAATTCTCGATTTCTCTTAAAGATTCGTAATAGGTATTGCAATTATCTCTGATTTGTATTATACTATATTCAAGATGAATTGGAGGTGCTTTGGTGAATACAGTTGGTGAGCGTTTGAAAACCCTGCGCGAAGGGATGGGACTTTCGCAAAAGAAGATGGCTGAGCTGCTGGATGTGACCCAGCCGAGCATCAACCGGTATGAACACGGGAAAGCGGTTCCTATTGAGGTCCTAATCGGGTATGCGGACTATTTTGATGTCTCGATGGACTATATCACCTGCCGCTGTGATGAGCCACAGGGCAAGCTGTATCAGGCACGACCGCCGATCTCCGACAATCCGGAATTGGGGAAGTTTATCGAGATGTGCTTTGACCCACATTCTCCGATGAACGGGCGGTTGAAAGAGGCCCTGTTCCGCATGATGGAGGGTAAACAATGAAAGCTGTGATTTACGCCCGATATTCTTCCGATAATCAGAGAGAAGCAAGTATTGAAGGACAAATCCGGGAGTGTACCGCCTTTGCCGAAAAGAACGGGATCACAGTCCTGCGGCACTATATCGACCGAGCTATTTCCGCTAAGACGGATAACCGGCCTGAATTTCAGAATATGATTAAAGACAACAATAAAAAGCTGTTTGATATGATCATTGTCTGGAAACTTGACCGGTTTGCCCGGAACCGCTACGACAGCGCCCGGTATAAAGCGCAGCTCAAGAAAAATGGTGTGAAAGTGGTTTCCGCTACGGAGGTCATTTCAGACGGCGCGGAGGGGATCATTCTGGAATCCATGCTGGAAGGTTTTGCCGAGTACTATTCGGTTGACCTCTCCGAAAAAGTCGTGCGTGGCATGACCGACAATGCTCTGAAATGTATGTTTAACGGCGGGACGCTGCCGATGGGGTATGTGATTGACGCGGAACAGCATTTCCAGATCGACCCGGTCACGGCACCGTATATTCTGGACGCTTTCAAACAGTATGACGAAGGCGCGACTATGACACAGATTCGGGACTGGCTCAACGAGCAGGGCATGAAAAATACCCGTGGAAATCCCCTGACCTACAACAGCGTACAGCACCTATTGAAAAACCGCCGCTACATTGGCGAATATCAGTACAGGGATATTCTCATTCCTGATGGCATACCTGCTATCGTACCGAAAGACCTTTTTGACCGGGTACAGGCCAAAATGGAGAAAAACAAGAAAGCCCCGGCTCGTCACAAGGCTGAGGACGATTATCTGCTGACAACCAAATTGTTCTGCGGATACTGTGGAGCCTATCTCTGTGGCGAAAGCGGCACCAGCCGCACCGGAGTTGTCCACCACTATTACAAGTGCGTTTCGGTAAAAAAGAAGCGCAAGGAATGCCACAAAAAGCCGGTTAAGAAGGGTTGGATTGAGGATTTGGTTGTCTCCGAGACCATGAAGATGATCATGGATGACGATGCAATCGAAGCTATCGTTTCGATGCTCATGGAGCTGCAGGAACAGGACAACACCAATATTCCCCTGTACGAACGACAGTTACAGGAAACGAATACCAAGATTCGCAACTTGATAAATGCGATCCAACAGGGTGTTTTGACCAAATCCACGAAAGAGAGCCTTGAAGAATTGGAGGCGGCAAAAGAAGAATTGGAAACCCGTCTTGCCAATGAGCAGTTGTCCAAACCTCCCAAGATCAGCGCCGAATTTATGACCTTCTGGCTCCACCGTTTCCGCAAGTTGGATGTCACCAAGCAGAGCCACCGGAAAATGCTGATAGACACCTTTATCAATGCGATTTATCTTTACGATGATAAGATGCTGATCACCTTTAACTACAAGGATGGAACGAAGAAAATCACTTTCAGCGAGATACAGGAAGCCTCTAAAAGGGATGCTTCTGGTTCGGATTTGGAATGCTCACCGGCACCACGCCAGAGCAGGCGTTGTAGCGTTTGCTCTGGCTTATTTTATAAGCGCAGCACGCGCAGAGCGCGTTTAGGCGAAATATTCTTCCCGAAGTCGGCCAGTGCAGATGGCGCTTTCTTTTCATAAAAATGAGGCTTTTATGAAAACTGCATGTATAGATATCGGCGGAACTTATATCAAAATGGCAATTTTGGAAGAAGGCCATCTTTTCTCTCGGCGGGAAATCCCTACCAATGCTTCTGCGGGAGCAGAGCGAATGCTTCAAGCAGTGGAGAGTCTGATACGAAGCATGCCCGGGGTACAGTGTGTGGGAATCTCTACGGCAGGCGAAGTAGACCCGCATACTGGATGCATCCGTTTTTCCTGCAACATTCCCCATTATACCGGCATGAATCCAAAGCAATGCCTAGAGCAGCGCCTGCATCTTCCCGTGGCGATAGAAAATGACGTGTGCTGGGCGGCGGCGTGATGAAGCAGCAGTATATCCGGCAGCGCCTGTCCGTCCAACTGTATCCCCTGCTCAAGCCAAGCTTCCGCACCTGCCGTCTGCTTCCCGCACAGTTGGGAAACCGGGCAAGTCATCTGGTCTGTCAACAAGTGGAATCAGAATTTTCCATTATAGATGCCTTTGGAAAAGCATCGCCCTGAAAATCGACTTCAAATAAAAACCTCCGGCCTATGAACTGTTCCAGAAGAAAAAGACAGAAATAAAACCATCTTTGGTAGGATAGGGAAGGATTACGCAAAGAGACGCCGTTTTTCGATAGGAGAGAGCTTGGAGTTAAGTTGAATGCGATCATGGTTGTAAAAAGTGATATATTCATCAATGAGAGTCTGTGCATCATGGATGGTCTCCGGCTTGTAAAGACGAATACATTCGGATTTGAGAATGGAAAAGAAATTTTCCGCCATGGCGTTGTCGTATGGGTTGGCCCGTCTTGACATGGACGGAGTAATGCCGTATTGTGTAGTTAGGGTAAAATAGCTTTGGGAAGCGTATTGAAACCCTTGGTCACTGTGGAGTTGCAGCTCTGCAGTGACCTTTTCTTTTTCCATCGCTAGCCGGACCGTATCCAGCACCAGTTTGATACTTTGGCGGGTGCTGGTTTTGTAGGCAACAATGCTTAAGTCAAACAAATCGCAGATGACGGAAAGGTAAAGAGTTCCCTGCTTGGTTGGAATATAGCTGATATCGGTTACCCATTTTTGATTAGGTCTGTCAGCGTGAAAATTACGATTCAACAGATTTGCATAGGTTCGTGTTTCCTCGCCGCAATGAATGAATCTTTTGCGGCGAATCTTCGACAACAGACCATATTTATGCATGACACGCCAAATGGTCTTGTAGTTATAATGCTTACCGTACTGACGCTCGATCCAAAGTTGGACCCGACGACAGCCGTACGTGCACATATACTTCCCACTATCACGACATGCTTGAATCTGTTCCACCAAAAGAGATTCCCGATTCAACTGTTTGCTTCGCTTTCGGAAGCTGTAATATCCGCTGCGTGATACATCAAAGAAACGGCACATAGAAGCGACCGGATACTTGGATGCATATCTTTGTATGACTATATATTTGACTTGGGCTCTCACTTCCTTTCGGTTGCTTTGAGAAAATCCCGCAGCAGTTCATTTTCCATTCGAAGCTGTTTTACTTCTTTTTCTAATGCTGATAGTGTGGTTGGTATTTGCTTTGCTGGCCTCCCTCGTCGTTTTGGAATACTTTCCTGTTCTTTCCGGGCTTTACGTCTTGGCCTCCTCAAACATTCTTTGACCTGTTCTTTTGTAAATCCAAACTTTTCTCCAATCTCCCGGCAGCTGTGGCCTTCCTGATGCATCTGCTCCATTTCTTCATAGTACTGCTTGATATGGGTATAGCTTCTTGCCATATTCAAATTCACCCCCGTTGTAGTTCTATCCTACTCCGGGGGTGGTTTCTTTGCAATGTCCTTTTTTGGCGGAATAGTTCACTAGCCGGAGATTTTTACTTTTTATCTGCCCGGCCGTACTCAGAACAGGCTGAGCTGTTCCACCTGCCGGGTGCGCCGCGCGGCACTTTCGCGTGCCACCGTGCGGGGCAGGCTTTGCAAAAAGGCAGATGGATGCGGGCCTGTGGTAAGGATAAGCTCTTCTTTCGCGCGCGTGATGCCCACATAAAACAGCCTGCGTTCTTCCTCTACATCTGCCGGGCGTCCCTTGGCCTCCAGCGGCAAGGCACCCTCACTGAGCCCCGCAAGGAACACCGCAGGGAATTCCAGCCCTTTGGCGCCGTGCAACGTCATCAGCCGCACAGCGCCTGCCCGCCAGCCCTTGCCTGCAGCGCGGCAAATATCTGCCTCCTGCCCAAGGGCAAGCGCGTCCAGCAGCGCAGACATCTGTGTGTAGAACACAGCCGTGTGCTGCAATTTCTCCATTGCGTTGCAAGTGCCATGCTCTTGTGCCCAGCGCTCTGCCAGCTTCCACGGCTTTTCGGTTTTCGCCGCGGCAAGCCATGTTTCTGCACAGGCAAGCCATTGCCCGGCGTGGCCGCCCTCGGGCAGAGCCTGCCGCAAAGCTGTAAGGTCCAGCCGGTTTTGGCTCGCACAGGCCCTCTGTGCCTGTTGGATAAGGTCTTGCGGGCACTGCCACACAAGGCGCAGCGCTGTCTCCAGCGCCGCTGCGTCGTCCGGCCGCAGCAGCCAGCGGAAGAAGGCAAGAAAGCCGCGCACATTGTCGTTTTCCAGCCAGCTTTCCCGCCCGCTGACAAGGCAGGGAATGTCGTCGTGCCGCAGGCATGATTCAATCAATTCCAGCTGGCGGTATGTGCGGCACAGCACGGCAATATCGGAAAAGGCGCGCGCTTCGCGTTCGTGTGAGAGTTTTTGGGCATCCAGCATATCTACCCCGCCGGCCATAGCCCCTATCTCTTTGGCAATGAACACAGCCTCGTTGAAGTCGTCTGCCGCCTGCACCAGCCGCACAGCTGTGCCCGGAAGGCAGTTTGCATGCAGAATCCGGGGCCCGCCCGGGTTTTGTTCAATAACGGGCAAAGCCGCCTGCAAAATTTGCGGGGTAGAGCGGTAATTCACCTGAAGGCATATCTGCTGCAGGCCGGGTACGTCTGCCCTCAAACGCGCAAAACAGCGGCTGCTTGCGCCGCGGAAGCCATAAATAGCCTGGTCCGGGTCACCAATGACAAACAGGGTGCGGCCCGCCCTGTTCCATGCGCGAACCAGCTCATATTGCGTGTCGTTGATATCCTGAAATTCATCCACCAGTAAATGAGTGAATTGTTTTTGGGTGGTGATAGTTTGTTTTTGGGCTTCTAATAATAAATCGTCGAAGTCAAGTACACCCAATTCCCGTAAACGAGAACAATATGAAATATATACTTCCTCGGATAATTCGGCTGTTTCAAATGATGCTCCGTTTTTTATCAGAGACACTGCTTGTATCAATTGTTTAGCACTTTCTTTTCGATGTTGTGTTTGTAATATTTCTTCCGCTATCTCTATGGCTTCACCTTCGCTGATAAGGCGTACATCTCCCAAAAGCTTCAGACAGATTGCATGAAACGTTCCAATGGTCATACGTGATATGGCACGTTTCCCTCCCAAACGCTGTTCCAATCTATGGCGCATTTCTGCTGCGGCTTGGTTGGTAAAAGTGACTGCGGTAATTTCTTCCGGTTTTACACCTTGTTCTTCTATCAGATAAGCAATACGGGATACCAGCGTTTTTGTTTTTCCTGTGCCGGGCCCTGCAATTACCGCTACAACCCGTTGCAAATCTGATACGGCTTGTTGTTGTTCTGTGTTCAAACTGTCACTGGTATTTACAATAG
>OLSN01003295.1_pt1 | contig 10581 bp, 6 predicted proteins | sample 1672411 | NCBI WGS metagenome assembly OLSN01 (sample SAMEA3136683, study PRJEB25190) | human gut metagenome | biome: human gut; feature: human-associated habitat; material: faeces | place: Austria | collected 2013
TGATGATGGACAAATTACAAAAATTTTGTGTCATTAGCTTGACACAAGGGGGACGGCATGCGGATAATTCCATTGATCTCCAGGAATTTATGATCATGCCGGTCGGAGCAGTCTGCTTTGAAGAAGGACTTCAGATGTGTGCCGAGATCTATAAGATGCTTCGGGCAATTCTGGAAAAGTACGATTATCCGACCGCAGTCGGGGATGAAGGTGGATTTGCACCCAATCTGCCGGATGCGAAAGAAGCACTACACATGATCATGCGTGCGATTGAAAAGGCAGGTTATAAACCGAAAGAGCAGATTGTGATCGCACTGGATGCTGCGGCGAGTGAGCTGTATGATAAAGAGAGAAAAGAGTATGTATTTCCGGGAGAGGCGAAGATGCACGGACATCGTGTGGCGCGATCGACGGAAGAGATGATTGATTACTATGAGGAGCTTGCAGGAGAATTTCCAATTATTTCTATTGAAGATCCGCTTGATGAAGAAGACTGGGAAGGTTGGGAGCTTCTGACGACGAGACTGGGACTGGATATGCAGCTTGTCGGGGATGACCTGTTTGTGACGAATGTGAAACGGCTGAACGCCGGCATTTTAAAGGAGATCGCTAATGCAATTTTGATCAAGGTGAATCAGATCGGGACTCTGACGGAAGCCATCGATGCGATCCAGATGGCGCAGAAGGCTGGTTATCAGGCAATTGTATCCCACCGGTCAGGAGAGACAGAGGATCCGTTTATTGCAGACCTTGCGGTGGCATTTAACACGGGACAGATCAAAACCGGAGCACCGTGCAGATCAGAACGGATCGCGAAGTATAATCAGCTTTTGAGGATTGAGGAGAAGCTGGGAAATATTGCCAGATATGAGAATCCATTTGTACGATTTTTATAAGATTTCCGGAAAACCCAGCCTTCGGGCAGGAGGTATTGAAAATAAAAGCAGTGCATGATATTATGCAGAGTATAAGAATGGGAAAAGGGATCACTTTCTAAGCGAACAGGGAGTGACCTCTTTTCGTGAGGATATTAAAAGGAGAACTGGAAAATGATCAGAAAAATAAAAGCAGAAGACAAAGAAATCTACATAAAGATGGCGCATGATTTTTACCGGATGCCAGCAGTGGATCATCCGGTTCCGGATTCTTATCTGGAAAAAACATTTGAAGAATGTCTGAAAAGTGATACCTATGCGGAACTGTTTATCCTGGAATGGGAAGGCAAGGTCGCAGGCTATGGACTGATCGCCAAGACCTTTTCGCAGGAAGCAGGCGGGATGGTGTACTGGCTGGAAGAACTCTATATATTAGAAGAGTATCGTTCCAAAGGACTTGGAAGTGAGTATTTCAGATATATGGAAGAGCACAAAGAAGAGGGTGTGACAAGATTCCGTCTGGAAGTGGAAAAAGAGAATGAAAGAGCCTGGAAGCTGTATAAGAGACAGGGCTATGACTGGCTGGAGTATGATCAGATGATAAAAGAATTTTGCTAGAAAAATGTCAGAAAAAAGAAGAAGAAGTACTTGAAATGACTTTCTTTAAAAAAATGTAAAAAAATGCTTGCATTTCCGTAAAGATTTGCTATAATAAATTTGTTCGCTGTTGAGAACCAGAGCGAACAAGCAGATGATGCGGATTGGTGTAATGGCAGCACAGCAGACTCTGACTCTGTTAGTAGAGGTTCGAGTCCTCTATCCGTAGTTCCTTAATTGAATAAGGATTTAACCGGACAGTTAGTTGTCCGGTACGGTTATCGGAGTGTGGCTCAGTTTGGTAGAGCGCTACGTTCGGGACGTAGAGGTCGCAGGTTCAAATCCTGTCACTCCGATTTTTGTATGTCTGAAGATAAGAATCTCTTTTGATGCAGATGTGGATTGAAGAATCCGGCTGTGTCAGAAGAGATTTTTTATTCTTTCGTAACATTGTACGAAAAGGTGATGGAATCACAGGATGAGTTGTGATAAAATCGGGATAGAGCTGCTTTGGGGGAAAAGAATATGATTCTGACGGGCAGAGGAAAAAGATTGGAAAGAAGGAAAAGATGATGGAAAAATTTTCAGAGATGAAATATGTACGTCCAGATGGGGAAGCGTATATTCAGACCATCCAGAAAGAAACAAAGAACTTTAACGAGGCTGCAGATTTTGAAGGCGCGCATCAGGCGTTTGTCGCAATCCTGAATGCAAACAGCCACTTTAATACGACACGCGTCATGGCAAGTATCCGCAACAGCCAGGATACCAATGATGAATTCTATCGAAAAGAGATGGAATATATTTTCGAGATCGAGCCACAGATTGATGTAGAAATGAAAAAATTCTATGAAAGTTATCTGAAGTCTTCTTACAGAACAGAGCTTGAAAAAGAGTTCGGAGAAGTTTATTCCAGACAGGCAGAGAACAAAGTCCGGCTTACCGATCCGTGTAATGCCGATCTGCAGATCCAGGAGAACAAACTGGTTCAGAAGTATTTCCAGGTTGCAGCGGCACCGGTTACAGATTTTCACGGAGAACAGCTTGGATTCTATGGTCTGTTAAAGATGATGGAGGATACCGACAGAAGCATCCGTAAAGAAGCTTTTGAAAAGTGGGCAGAGCTGTATAAATCGATTTCGGATGAACTGGATTCCCTTTATACGGAACTGATCGGAATCCGTCAGCAGATGGCAAAGAACCTTGGATTTAATGGATATGCCGAGATGATGTATCAGAAGATGGAAAGATTTGAATATACGCCGGAAGATGTAGCAATATTCCGTAAGCAGATCAGGGAGCATATCGTACCGCTTTGTCAGAAACTTTATGAGGAACAGAAAGAAAGACTCGGTATCGAAGAATTAAAATATTATGACGAAAGTCTTACCTATCCGGATGGAAATGCAGTTCCGGAGGGAACGGAAGAAGAACTTCTGGAAAAGGCGAGAACCATGTATCATGAACTTTCCAAAGAGACAGGAGAATTCTTTGATTTTATGATGGAATACTGTCTGTTTGATCTGGAAGGAAGGCAGGGAAAACAGCAGGGTGGCTACTGTGACTTTATGGAAGAATATAAGGCACCGTTCATTTTTGCAAACTTTAATGGAACCAATGCAGATGTCAATGTCCTTACCCATGAAGCAGGACATGCCTTTGAAGCATACACAGCGTCACGCAATATTCCGGTATTATCGCAGACATTCAGTACCGCAGAGATCAGTGAGATCCATTCAATGGCGATGGAATATTTCACACTGCCGTGGATGCATCTGTTCTTCGGAGAAAATGCAGAAAAACAGAAAAAAGCATACCTGTGGGATTCGCTGGAAGCAATGCCATACATGGCATGCGTAGATGAATTCCAGCACCGTGTATACGCTGAAAATCTGACCGATGCAATGGAAAGAAGAAAAGTATGGCACGAACTGGAAAAAATCTATCTCCCATGGAGAGATTATGATGGCAATGAATTCCTGGGACAGGGCGGATTCTGGATGCAGAAACAGCACCTATTCATGTGCCCGTTCTATTATATTGATTACGCCGTATCCCGTGTAGGAGCCCTCGAATACTACGGAAAAATGCAGGAAGACCTGGAAGGCGCATGGAAAGATTACTACGCCCTCTGTAGCCAGGGTGGAAGCAAAGGCTACCACGAACTCCTCAGAATCGGAAACTTAAGCGACCCATTCAAAGAAGGAACCATCTACAACGTTCTGAAAAAATTGAACCTGATTTAAGCGAAAGAAAACTGAAAAAACATGATATCGATTACATAATCTTATTGCATGTACTGGAGGGACAAGGTATAATTTGCTTATAAGAGTATGGGATCGAAGATTATTATCGATAACCTTGATGGACGAATTACGCAAAAGAACTGTTTCAAATTCTAATTTTGTGCAATGGAGATGAAACTCAAAAATCGTGGAAGCCTCTGCTGAACACGATTTTCGCTTTAGGGGGTTCATCGGAATGGTTTGCACAACTAGAATAGACGCATTATCTTTTGCCCAATTTGTCAACACAACCTAAATCATTCAAAAAAGGCAGACACTTAAAAAGTATCCACCCTTTTTTTTCTATCCCTAATCTCTTTTAACTACAGCAGAGCATCCCATTCCGCCACCAACACAAAGTGTTGCAAGACCTGTATGTACATCTTCTTTCTGCATCTCATACAGCAGACTTACAAGGATTCTCGCACCTGAGCATCCAACCGGATGTCCGAGAGCAATTGCTCCACCATTGACATTCAGTTTGCTAAGATCAAATCCAAGATCCTTTCCAACTGCTACTGACTGTGCTGCAAATGCTTCATTTGCTTCGATCAGATCGAAATCTCCGATCTCCATTCCCAGCTTCTTCATAACCTTACGTGTTGAATAAACCGGTCCGATTCCCATGATTGCCGGATCACATCCTGCGAGTTCTCCGCCGATCCATGTTGCCATAGGTGTTACGCCAAGCTCTTTTGCTTTTTCTTCGCTCATAACGATAAGTGCAGCTGCACCATCATTGATTCCGGATGCGTTACCTGCTGTAACCATACCGTCTTTCTTAAATGCAGGACGAAGTTTTGCAAGACCTTCTTTTGTGATTCCTTTACGAGGACCTTCATCTGTATCTACAAGAATCGTTTCTTTTTTCTTCTTCACTTCGACCGGAACAATCTCGTCTTTAAATTTACCTTCTGCCATTGCTTTTTCACATTTGTTCTGAGACCATGCTGCAAATTCATCCAGTTCTTCTCTTGTAAGTCCCCACTGTTCGCAGATATTTTCTGCTGTGATTCCCATGTGATAATTATGGAATGCATCGGTCAGACCATCCTTGATCATAGCATCTTCGATTGTCGCATTTCCCATACGATATCCATAACGTCCGTTTCTCAACATGTACGGAGCCATTGTCATATTTTCCATACCACCTGCAACGATGATATCTGCATCTCCAGCTGCGATCAGCTTCGCTGCAAGGTTTACACAGTGAAGACCGGATCCACAAAGTACGTTGATAGTTGTTGCCGGTACTTCATTCGGGATTCCTGCATATACAGCTGCCTGACGTGCCGGGTTCTGTCCGTTGCCAGCCTGGATAACATTTCCCATATACACTTCGTCAACCTGATCCGGAGAAACGCCCGCTCTTTTGAGAGCTTCTTTGATTACGATCGTTCCAAGTTCTACAGCCGATGTATTTGCAAACTGTCCGCCCATTACACCGATTGCTGTACGACATGCTCCTGCTAAAACAACTTTTCTTGCCATGATAAAAATCCTCCTTTTATATTCACAAAAATCTGATAGTTCTATTATAATCCCCTTGTTTTCACTTTTCAATAGTTGATTGATATTTTTTTAACATTTTTCTTGTGTACTATAATAGAAACATCTGTTAACTTTATTGAAACACATCTTAATAAATGTTAAGATTTTGTCTTGTGTTTATATATTTTTAATACTTTTTATACTTATTTTATCGAAAGGATTTTATCTCACATGAACGAATTAAGACCAAAACTTTTCGACGTCATGAAGAGCTACACCAAAAAACAGCTGATCAAGGATATCATTTCTGGTATCATCGTTGCCATTATTGCTCTTCCCCTCTCAATCGCACTCGCAATTGCTTCCGGTGTCGGACCAGAACAGGGACTTTACACCGCGATCATTGCCGGTTTCTTTATCTCTTTCTTCGGAGGGAGCCGTGTACAGATTGGCGGACCGACCGCTGCATTCGTTGTTATTATTTACGGAATTGTTGCCAGTTATGGAACCGACGGTCTGATCGTCGCAACCATCCTCGCCGGCATTATCCTTGTCATCATGGGAATCTGCCGTTTCGGTTCTCTGATCAAATACATTCCTTACACGATCACAACCGGATTTACCTGTGGTATTGCTGTCACCCTGTTTATCGGACAGCTGAAAGATTTCTTCGGTATGGATATTGCTTCCGTTCCATCTGAATTTCTGGACAAGGTCATTGTCTATGCAAAAAATATCAGTACGATCAACCTAACCGCCACCCTGATCGGTCTTTTAGCTGTTGCGATCATGCTACTTTGGACAAAAGTAACTGATAAAATTCCGGGGTCTTTGGTTGCCATCGTTGTTACCACTGCAATCGCTTATTTTGCAAAACTTCCGGTCAACACCATTGGAAGTGTGTATGGAAAACTGAATTCTGCTTTTCCTTCTTTCCATGTTCCATCTATTACCATGAACCTGATACAGCAGATGATCTCACCAGCATTTACCATTGCTGTTCTTGCAGCGATTGAATCCCTGCTGTCCGCAGTTGTATCGGATGGAATGATCGGCGATACCCACAAATCCAATGCCGAACTGATCGGACAGGGTCTGGGAAATATTTTCTCCGGTTTCTTTGGTGGAATTCCTGCGACCGGTGCAATCGCCAGAACTGCTGCCAATGTCCGCAATGGCGGACGGACTCCGATTGCCGGGATCGCACATTGTATTACACTTACAATCATTCTTCTGGTACTGATGCCACTTGCCGCCCTGATCCCAATGACAACACTTGCTGCTGTTCTTCTGGTGGTTGCCGCAAATATGGCCGACTGGAGTTCCTTCTTCCGTTTGTGTAAGAATGCTCCTAAAAGTGATATCATCGTTCTGGTTGCAACCTTCTTTCTGACCGAATTCTTCGATCTGGTTGTTGCCATCGAAATCGGTGTTGTCCTCGCCGCCTTGCTTTTCATGAAACGTATGGCAGAAACAGCTGATATCAAAGCCTGGAAATATACCGATTCACCGGACATTACCCCGGGGGAAGCAGAAAAACTACGTGAGATCCCGCATTCCATCAGTGTATTCGAAATCTGCGGACCGATGTTTTTTGCCGCAGCCGATCAACTTCTTGGCATCAACAGCGATCATCGTACCAAAGCAGTCGTCATCCGTATGCGAAGTGTACCGGCTATCGATGCCAGTGCAATGAAATGTCTCCATGAACTTGCTGAGCGTGCAAAGAAAAAGAATATCCATCTGATTTTCTCCCACGTCAATGAACAGCCGATGAAGGTTATGAAAAAAGATGGATTCTATGAACTGATCGGAAAAAAGAATTTCCATGAAAACATTGTAAGTGCACTGGATTATGCGGAAACACTTGTAAAATAGTTTTGCGATTATTATGTTTTTTCAAAAAAACAATTTTGTCATTGACATTTATATAGCAATTTGTTAAATTAAAGTTGCTCATATGACTGACGGAAGTGGAATGAACCACAGGGAAATATGAGGATTTGATTATTTAGCCGACCGTCTGGGCGATTCAGCTCAGATGCCGGCTTTTTTTACGCATTTTTATAAGATTATCATAAATCAGGGCTATATAAAAGGCGTAAACATCCATCGGTTCTTCTGGCTGAACCTTTTCATATGTCTGGAATTTGCCAGAACTTTCCGGGCATAAACCGCAGCAACACAGTGTATAATAACCAGGTCATAGGTACTATGGCTCACCCACAAGAAGGAGGAATAACCAAATGATGCAGAAAGAACAATGGCAGGGATTTGAAGGAAGACTCTGGAAAGAAGAAATCAACGTTCGTGATTTTATCCAGAACAACTACACACCTTACGAGGGAGATTCTTCATTCCTTGCAGATCCGACCGAAGCAACAAACCAGCTCTGGGGCAAGCTTCAGGAACTCCAGAAAGAAGAGCGTGCAAAAGGCGGCGTTCTGGATATGGAAACAGAAGTGGTATCTTCTCTTACCGCTTACGGTCCAGGTTATATCTGCGAAGAACTGAAAGATAAAGAACAGGTTGTGGGTCTTCAGACTGACAAACCTCTGAAACGTGCATTTATGCCGTTCGGTGGAATCAAAATGGCTGAGGAAGCATGCAAAACTTACGGATATGAACCAAACCCGAAATTCCATAAAATCTTTACAGATTATCATAAAACACATAACCAGGCAGTATTTGATGCCTACACACCGGAAATGAAAAAAGCACGTCACGCAAAAATCCTTACCGGTCTTCCGGATACTTACGGAAGAGGACGTATCGTCGGCGATTACCGCCGTGTTGCCCTCTACGGAATCGATCTCCTGATCGCCATGAAGCAGGATGACCTTGCAAACTGCGGATATGGCTCTATGCGTGACAACGTGATCCGGCAAAGAGAAGAGCTTGCAGAACAGATCCGCGCCCTCAAAGGCATGAAAGAAATGGCTGCTGCCTATGGATTCGATATCTCCGAACCGGCTAAGAACGCAAAAGAAGCATTCCAGTGGCTGTACTTCGGATACCTTGCAGCAATCAAGACTCAGAACGGAGCTGCCATGAGCGTCGGACGTGTATCTACCTTCCTTGATATCTACATCAAGAGAGATATGGAAGCAGGAATCCTTACCGAAGAAGAAGCTCAGGAATTAGTTGACCATATGACAATGAAATTCCGTATGGTTAAGTTCGCACGTATCCCATCTTACAACCAGCTCTTCTCTGGTGACCCGGTTTGGGCTACACTGGAAGTCGGCGGAATGGGACAGGACGGACGTTCTATGGTAACAAAGACAGACTACCGTTTCCTGCACACTCTGGAAGACATGGGACCGGCTCCGGAACCGAACCTTACTGTTCTGTATTCTTCAAGACTGCCGGAAAACTTCAAGAAATATGCAGCTGACATCTCCGTACTGACAAGCTCTATCCAGTATGAGAACGATGATGTTATGCGTCCGGTATGGGGCGATGACTACAGCATCTGCTGCTGTGTATCTGCTACAGAGACAGGTAAAGAGATGCAGTTCTTCGGTGCTCGTGCAAACCTTGCAAAATGCCTTCTTTACGCGATCAACGGCGGTGTTGATGAGAAGACAAAACAGCAGGTAGGACCTCAGTATCAGCCAATTACTTCTGAATACCTTGACTATGACGAAGTAATCGCAAAATATGACAAGATGATGGACTGGCTGGCTCATCTGTATGTTGGAACACTGAACATGATCCACTACATGCATGACAAATACTACTATGAAGCAGCAGAGATGGCTCTGATCGATACAAAGGTTGACCGTTCTTTCGCAACTGGTATCGCAGGATTCTCTCACGTAGTAGACTCCCTGTCCGCTATCAAATATGCAAAAGTTAAAGCTATCCGCGATGAAGACGGCATTACAACAGATTTCCAGGTTGAGGGTGACTTCCCACGTTATGGTAATGATGATGACAGAGCAGACGAGATCGCAACAACTCTTCTGTCTACATTCCTTGAGAAACTGAAACACATTCATACTTACCGTGATTCCAAGCCAACCACATCTATCCTTACTATTACTTCCAACGTTGTTTATGGTAAGGCTACAGGATCTCTTCCGGATGGAAGAAAAGCAGGGGAACCTCTTGCTCCTGGTGCAAACCCATCTTACGGTGCAGAGCAGAACGGCCTTCTTGCTTCCCTGAACTCTGTTGCCAAGCTTGACTATGAAGATGCTCTTGACGGTATCTCCAATACTCAGACAATCAATCCTGATGCTCTGGGACACAGCGATGACGAGCGTTCAGAGAATCTGGTACATGTACTTGACGGATACTTTGATCAGGGTGCTCATCACCTCAATGTAAACGTATTTGGTAAAGAGAAACTGATCGACGCTATGGAACATCCGGAAAAAGAAGAGTATGCAAACTTCACAATCCGTGTATCCGGATATGCTGTTAAGTTCATCGACCTTACAAGAGAGCAGCAGTTAGACGTTATTGCCAGAACCTGCCACGACAGAATGTAATTAATGGATGATGATATAATGGATAATAAACAGATAAAAGGCTATGTTCATTCTTTAGAAAGCTTCGGGTCCGTTGACGGACCCGGAGTAAGATATGTGATTTTTTTAAGCGGCTGTGCCATGAGATGTCAGTTCTGTCATAATCCGGATACCTGGAAGATGAAGCAGGGAGAGCTTTATACGGCAGATGAGCTTCTTAAGAAAGCTTTACGTTATAAGGGCTACTGGGGCAGCAAAGGCGGTATCACTGTAAGCGGTGGTGAGCCATTGCTTCAGATGGATTTTCTTACAGAATTTTTTAAGAAGGCAAAGGCAGAGGGTGTGCATACGAATCTTGATACCAGTGGAAATCCCTTCACTGATCAGGAACCATGGCATTCCGGGTGGCTGGAGCTTATGAAGTATACAGATCTTGTAATGCTTGATATCAAGCAGATTGACGAGCAGGAGCATATTAAGCTTACCGGTCATTCCAATAAGAATATTCTTGCGATGGCGCGGGAACTTTCTGATATGAAAAAACCTGTATGGATCCGTCATGTGCTTGTGCCGGGCGGAAGTGATAAGGATGAATATCTGCACCGGTTAGCTGATTTTATCCATACTCTTTCCAATGTGGAGAGAGTGGAGGTGCTCCCTTATCATACGCTTGGTAAGTTTAAATGGGAGAATCTGGGGCTTTCTTATCCACTGGAGGGGGTTAATCCTCCGACGCAGGAAAGGATTGATAATGCCCGGAAGATTCTTGGAGCTATCTGAGTAAAAATATATAGCTGTCATATCCTCTTTTTGCAGGAGGAGTTGCTGTAGGTGTTCCGAAGATAACTTTCATCT
>OLSN01003301.1_pt1 | contig 10560 bp, 10 predicted proteins | sample 1672411 | NCBI WGS metagenome assembly OLSN01 (sample SAMEA3136683, study PRJEB25190) | human gut metagenome | biome: human gut; feature: human-associated habitat; material: faeces | place: Austria | collected 2013
TGTTCATGGAAATGTTGATCATGCCCTCCGCGACCTTTTCGTTCAGCTTCTCCGCAATTTCTTCCGGACTGAGATTATCCCAGCCGCCTTCAACTGCGGACGAATCATAAATGATCCCGGATTTGCTGTCTGCAAGCGCCGCATCTGCAGGCTTATGCAGCAGCCTGAACGTAAGGAAAATGCCCGCGCCGACCAGCAGGACGAGGAAAATGATCGCATAGACGGTAATGTCCTTCGAGCGTGTTTCACGAGGGGCGTCAACGTATTCTTCTTTGGCTTTCATAGAGAAAACTCCTTTTGTAGTTTAGTACCGTCAGGGAGGCACCCTCAGACGGCGCAGCAGCGGTTCCAGTGTGGACGCTGCAAGGAACATGAAATCGGTCATAGGCAGAACGCTGCCGGATTACAGGTTCCGCTTGATGATCCGCGTGATAATGCCGACGGCAATGCCGTGTTCTTCATCCAGCCGTGTGACCGCAAAGCTGACATCGTCCTTTTTGCCGGGCATTCTGGAATCATAGCAGGTGTGCGCGATGGCGTTGACGCCGTTGTTCAGGCGGATATACACAACACCGCCGCGAAGATCTGTTACCTTGCCGGCGTACTTGCTCTGTACCTGACACTTCTTCAAATTGTCCACGCTGGTTTCAGAGAACGTGCTGCGGATGTCGGCGCGAATGGAAAGATGCTCGGCATCCTCGCCGCTGTTGGCGAGGATGCCGCCGACGTCGCCCGCCGTCATTTCAAGCGGCTCGGGGTCTTTGCTCTCCTTGTGATCTTCGATGCGCGCTCTGATCTGCTCGTGCACGGACTGGACGACATCGTAGCTGCAATCCTTGTCGAGCGCGTCGGCAAGCGCCGAGCCAAAGGCGTTTTTCTGCTCCTCGGCAGACATCGGCGGGTCGACGTGGAACAGCGCGTCGATGACCTCCTGATGGATCTCCGCGGCGTTTTTCGAGTAGAACAGCACATTGTAAATGTTCGCCGTGCGGTTGTCGAACGCGGGGTAGAGGAAGCCGAGCTCGGGCGAGGTCGCGATGTAGCCGGTGGAGCTTGAGTGAAACTCGCTCTGGTCAAGGTCGTAGCGCAGTTCGAGCGTCGGGGCCTTGACGGGGCAGATGGAGCAGACAAAGTACTTGAAGACCTCACTCGACGCGTCGGCCTGAATCTCGTCATCCTTGCTGCGGTGCGGCACGTCGTAGGCGTCGGCGGCGAGGAGGATGAGATAGTTTGTCTCGCCCATGTCGATGCAGTCGATGATTTGGCGGCAGAGCGTTTCGCGCGAGGCGGGGTCCTTGAGCTCCGTCTGGCGAAGAGTCTGCAAGAGGCGGTGCTCATCGCTGTCGGCGACCTGCTGCGTGGAGAACACCACGTCGATGAGGTTCTTGCCAAGCGTGCCGGAGAGGGACTTTTTGAGAAGGCCCAGGTACATCTCCTGCTCCTCCTGCCGCATGAGGCCCATCGAGGTATCGACCCACGCAATGATCTCACGGTTGGAGTTCACATAGCAGCCGTACACGCGGCTGAAATTATTCTTATCGAGCCGGAAGCGCCGGCGCAGTTCATTGAGTTCTTTCTGATTCATGGCTCGTCCTTTCCTTTGTTCATGTCACAAGGCCGATTTTACCACGCCCGCACCGCTGCGGCAAGGGGAGAAACGGCGCATTGTGCGACGAAAATGCGCAAAATGCAGGAAAAGATGCAAAATGGGCGTGAGCGACAAAATGTGCGCGATATGTGGACTATATAGACGATATCCCTGTAAATCATAGAGAAATTCAATGAATCGTCCATATTTCACGGCTTCTTAACGCCGCATTTGGCGCTGCTTTTTGTGAAAACGGCTATGGAAACGGAATCAAAGCAAACATTTCACGTTAAAAATGAAAGATATATTGCATTTTGCCTGAGCTGTGCAGGAATTCTTCCGTTTCCTTGGTGATTCTGACTGTTGAAAAAAGAAAAAAAGAAGTTAGAATAGAGCCTCGCGAAATGAAACGGAAGAATTTGGATAGAGATCAGAGAGTTTGGGAGGAAATCAATATGTCGTATCACTTTTTGCTGGATCTTGCGCTGATCCTGCTGAGCACGAAGATTCTGGGCCTCATTGCGCAGAAGTTTCAGATGCCGCAGGTCGTGGGCGCGCTGATCGCGGGCCTTTTGCTCAGCCCCGCGGGCCTTGGCCTTCTTTCGGAAACGGAATTCACCAAGCAGCTCAGCGAGCTTGGTGTCATCGTGCTGATGTTCTCCGCCGGTATGGGCACGGATGTCAACGAGCTCAAGCACAGCGGCAAGGCGGGCTTCATGGTCGCGGTCCTCGGCGTGATCGTGCCGTTCCTGATGGGCACGGCGCTTGCATGGGGCGCGGATGAGCTGGGACTCATCGAGAGCACCGGCTTTATCGAAAACATCTTCATCGGCACCATCCTGACGGCCACGTCCGTGAGCATCACGGTCGAAACGCTCAAGGAGATGAAAAAGCTCGAGACCAAGGTCGGCAACACGATTTTGGCCGCCGCGCTCATCGACGATGTGCTCGGCCTGATCGCACTGACACTCGTTTGCAGCCTTGCCGGCGGTGACGAGAGCATCGGCATGGTGCTCCTCAAGATCGTGGGCTTTTTCGTCTTTGCCTTCGTGGTCGGCTTTGGCGCGAACCGCATCTTCTGCTGGATGCTCAAGCGTCAGCACGGTTGGGCCAGCCACAGAAACTCCGTGTTCGCCTTTGTCCTGTGCCTTGTGATGGCCTACTGCGCCGAGAAGTTCTTCGGCGTCGCTGATATCACGGGCGCTTACGCCGCGGGCCTTGCCGTCGCGTGCACGCCCAAGGGCACCTACATCCAGACGAAGTACAACCCCCTCGGGTATCTTCTGCTCACGCCGGTGTTCTTCGCGAGCATCGGTATCAATGTGCAGATCACGGGTCTGACGGGCGGCATGGTCGTCTTCTCGATTTTGCTGCTGCTTGTTTCGATCATCTCGAAGCTCATCGGCTGCGGCCTTGGCGCCAAGGCGTGCCAGTTCACCACGCGCGAGAGCATCCAGGTCGGCGTGGGCATGGCCTGCCGCGGCGAAGTCGCGCTGATCGTCGCCAACCGCGGCCTTTCGATGGGTGTGCTGTCGCCCGCGATGATGACGCCGGTCGTCATCACGGTCGTATGCGGCACGATCCTGACGCCGATTATGCTCAAGCTGTCCTTCCGCGGCCATCAGGAGACGGAGCTGGTGCAGAACAACATCGCCGACCGCATGGCCAAGCACCGTCAGCTCGATATCATCACGCAGCAGCTTTTGCAGCAGGATGAACAGCTGATGAAAAAGAACTGAGCGCAGCGCAATGAAATAAAAAGAGCTTTCTCCTGAAAATCGGAGAAAGCTCTTTTTTGATTTTAGGACGCTACCTTTTCCTGCGCGATGCACTCGCGCAGGATGCGACAGAGCGCGTTCACATCCTCTTCCCGCGTCGCCCAGCTTGTGGCAAAGCGGATGATGCTGTGCGTCTCGTCATATTGCTCCCAGACGGAGAAGTCCACGCGCTCGGCGAGCTCTTTGCGCTGCTGCTCACTGACGATGCAGAAGCTCTGGTTCGTCGGGGAGGGGAAACAGGGCAAATAGCCGTTTTCCGCCATCGCGCGCCGGATAGCGTCGGCGTAGCGAACGGCATCTGCGCCGATGCGCTCGTAGAGCCCATCGGTAAAGAGCGTGTCGAACTGGATGCCGAGCAGCCGTCCCTTGGCGAGCAGTGCGCCGTGCTGCTTGATGATGGTGAAAAAGTGTGGAATGAGCCCCGGCTGGGGAATGACGACCGCCTCGCCGAGCAGCGCGCCGCATTTCGTGCCGCCGATGTAGAAAATGTCGCACAGCGCGGCAAGGTCGCGCAGTGTCACGTCGTTTTCAGGACAGGCGAGCGCGTAGGCAAGGCGTGCGCCGTCGATATAGAGTGGCAGGCGTTTTTCGCGGCAGAGCGCGCTGATGGCCGCGAGCTCCTTTTTGGAATAGAGCGTGCCGTACTCCGTCGGCTGGGAGAGGTAGACCATCCCGGGCATGACCGTGTGGTCGCGGTTCGCGTCGTCCTCGTACTGATCAAGCAGTGCGCGGATTTGGGATGCGGTGATCTTGCCGTTCTCCTGCGGCAGCGTGAGCACCTTGTGCCCGCCGAACTCGATGGCGCCGGCCTCGTGCACGCTGATGTGCCCCGTGTCCGCGGCAATCACACCCTCGTAAGAGCGCAGCAGCGCGTCGATGACGGTCGCGTTCGTCTGTGTGCCGCCGACAAGGAAGTGAATCTCCGCGTTCGGCGCGCCGCAAGCGGCGCGGATCTTCTCGCGCGCGGATTCGCAGTATTCATCCGTGCCGTAACCGGCGGTCTGCGCAAAATTCGTTTCGCACAGGCGCTGCAGGATGGCGGGATGCGCGCCCTCAAGATAGTCGCAGGAAAAAGAAAGACGATGCTCCATGAAAAAAGACCTCGTTTCAAAAACAGGATTGACGGTTTCTGACTGCTATTGTAGAATAAGAGAAAACATGACGCAAACGGTTATTTGAAATGAAAAATATGATATAAAATCATGGATAGGAGGGCGTATGGAAGCGGTCAAATGCGAGGCGTTCCTTGCCGCGGCAGAGCTCGGCAGCCTGACGGCCACGGCGGAGCTTTTGGGCTACACGCAGTCGGGCGTGACGCGCATGATCGGCACGCTGGAAGAAGAGCTCGGCTTTCCGCTGTTTCTTCGCAGCAAAAAGGGCGTGCAGCTCACGGAAAACGGAAAGCTCATGCTGCCGCTGCTGCGCGAGGTCGTGCGCGCGCACCACAACGCCGAGCAGCTCAGCGCGGAGATCGGCGGCGTGTCAAAGGGCTCGCTGACGATCGGCTGCTATTACAGCATTTCGGCCCTGTGGATGCCAGAGATCCTGACGGCGTTCCGCGCCCGCTATCCGGGCGTGACCGTGCGCATGCAGGAGGGCGGCAACCTCGAGATGGCGCGCTGGCTGAACGAGCACTCGGTCGACTGCTGTTTCGGCGCGCAGATGCACGGCGACAAGTACGACTGGCTGCCGGTCTTTCGTGACGAGCTCGTCGCGTGGCTGCCGCGCGGGCACGAGTTGGCAGAGGCGGATGCCTTTCCGCTTATGCGCTTGCAGAACGAGCCGTTCATCCACACCTCGCCCAATCACGACACCGATCAGGACCGCCTGCTCGAGCAGCACGACCTGCACCCGCAGACCTGCTTTACGACGCGCGACGGCTTCACGACCTACAACATGGTCGAGGCGGGGCTCGGCGTCAGCTTCAACCAGCGGCTGATTTCGCGCAAGTGGAGCGGCACGGTGGCGGAGGTCCCGTTCGACCCGCCGCAGTTCGTCACGCTCGGCATCTCCGTCCCGTCGCTCAAAGAGGCCTCGCCCGCAGCGAAAAAGTTCATTGCCTGCGCCATCGAGACCGTCACGGGCGGGAAGAAAAGCCTTTGATAAGAAAAACGCTTCGCATAACTTTTGCGAAGCGTTTTTTGCCCAAAAGCCGTTTATTTGAGCTCGGCGGTGAAGGTGATCTTCCCGTCGTCCACGATGGCGCGGATGGAGCCGTGGTGCCCCTCGGCGATCGAGCGCGCGATGGAAAGGCCGATGCCAAAGCCGCTGCCCGACGAGCGGGATTGATCGGCACGGTAAAAGCGGTCGAAGAGCTTTTGCGCGTTTTCCGGCGTGACATCCTCGCAGGCGTTCGACGAGCGGAGGACGACACCGCGCTTCGCCTTTTCGAGCGAGAATTCAATGGGGGAATCCGGCAGTGCATATTTGACCGCGTTGTCGAGCAGGATCGAGACGAGCTGGCGCACGGCGTACTCGTCGCCGCGATAGGTGAGGCCGTCCGTGATCGAAAGGCGCAGCTCGTGCCCCTTCGACGCGGCGAAGTCGACGAACGATTCCGCCGTTTCGCGCACGGCGTCGCTCACAGCCTGTGCCGGTGCGGCGGGCACCGATGCCGGTGCATCGAGCGATGTGACGTTTACCTTTACGGACGGCGGCGTGACCGGCGCGGGCGACAGCACCGCGGGCTACGAGATCGACGGCACGGCGCTCACCATCACCGACAGCGGTACCTACACCGTCTCCGACAGCTGTGCGGACGGCTCCATCAAGGTGAAAAAGGGTACGACCGGCGTGACGCTGGTGTTGGACGGCCTGACACTTACGAGTGAGAACACCGCCGCTATCACCTGCGGCAAGTCGAGCGAGGTGACCATCCTTGTTTCCAACGGTACGGAAAATTCCCTGAGCGATACCGAGCAGAACAATGACGACAACTACCCCGAAAACGAAAATGCCGAAAACGCCGTCATTAAGTGTAAGGATGGCTCGCTTGTCACCCTCTGCGGCGATGGAGAGTTGACCATCACGGCCAACGGCAAAAACGGCATCAAATCCGGCGCGACGACGGATGAGGACGGCGAAGCGTCGCTGACCATCCGCGATTTGACGCTGAATATCGATGCACCCGTCAACGACGCCATCAACGCCGAGCAGCTTTTGAACGTCGAGAGCGGCACGCTAACCATCGACGCCGCGGATGACGCCATTCACTGCGATTTGGTGCTGAACATCGGCGCGGACGGCACGGACGGCCCCACGATCGACATCACGAATTGCTGCGAGGGCCTTGAGGGCGCGGAGCTGAACGTTTGTTCCGGTGATATTACGATCAACGCCTCGGACGACTGCCTGAATGCGGCAAATTCCGACCTGACGGACTATGACTTCACGATGACGATCTCCGGCGGCACGATCGACCGGCGGCGACGGCTTTGACTCCAACGGCGAGCTGGCCATCACGGGTGGTACAGTCGTTGTGTGGACGGCCAACACGGCGGACAACGAGCCGCTGGATGCCGACGGCACCATCACCGTCTCAGGCGGCACGGTGCTCGCCGCGGGCGGTAGCAGCGGCATGGGCATGAACCTGGAGGCCGCGCAGCCCTGCGTCATTTACGGCTCAACGGGCTTTGGCGGCATGCCGGGCAGTACGCAGAGCAGCCTGATTGCCGCGGACGAGAATTTCACGATTGAAGACGCCGACGGCAATGCTGTGTACAGCGGCACAGCCAGATGCGGTGCGAACTTCATCCTCTTCTCATCTGCCGATGTGGTGGCGGACAGTGCGTATACCCTCAAGGCGGGCGACAGCTCCACCGAAGGGACCGCGCAGAGCGGGACGGTTTCCACCGGCATGGGCATGGGCGGCGGCTTCCCCGGCGGCAGACAGAAGCCAGACGGTGAACTGCCCGAGGGCTTTGACGGTCAGATGCCAAACGGCGAGAAGTCAGAGCTTCCTGACGGGGAAGTGCCCGAAATGCCCAGCGGCGAGCGCCCCACACCGCCCAGCGGGCAGGGAAGCCCCACTGACGGCAACGCCCCAGCGGGCGACAGTACCTCCGATACCACTCCAACTGCCTAATGGCAGAGATAAAGAAAAGCAGACGGCTCGCGCAGGCCGTCTGCTTTTTGCTGCCTGTTCGGTTTTACATCGTCTCAAAACCGACGATCACGCCGCCGCGCTCGGCATAGTAGCTGCAAAGACCACGGCAGGGACGGATCTCAATGTCTGCTTCAGGAAAGTGCCCGCGCAGCGAAGCGGCGAGCGCCCCAGCCGCCTCTGGATTTTCGGCGTGGTGGATGCGCACCTTGCCGCCGTGGTAGTCAGCTTCCAGAAGCTTCTGTACCATCGCCGCGCACGTCTTTTTTTCGCCGCGGCATTTTTCAACGGGCTGGATCGTGCCCTCAAGACTTGCGGTGGCGAGGATCTGAATGCCGAGAATGCCGATGGCGCCCGCGGCGATTTTGCTGACGCGGCCGTTTTGCGCCAGATTGTGCAGGGACTTAAGACTGAAGAAGAGGTGCGTGGTGGCAAGATATTCCTGTGCCTTTTCGCAGACCACATCGAAGGGGAGGCCCTTGGCGTGCAGCTCTGCGAGCTTCTCTGCGAGCAACTGCATCTCCGGTCCCGTGCTCAGCGTGTCAAAGATGTGAATTTTGACCTCGGGATGCGACTGGAGATACACGTCGCGCGCGGCCATGGCCGAGGCACAGGTGCCGGACAGGCTGCTTGTGATGGTAATGACGAAAATCTCATCCGCGCCCTCGAACGCCTTGAGCCAGCCGTCGAGGCTGGGGCAGGCCGTGCCGGATTTGCCGTTGTGGGCCGCGAGATAGTCGAGCAGCTCGTGCGTGTCGAGCGTTTCATCGTCCACGAAGTCGCGCTCGCCGGCGCGGATGGTCATGGGCACGCTCTGATAGGTTACGCCCTCCAGCATCATGAGGTTGGCAGAGGAGTCGGCGATCAGTTTCATCATGGGGAAGCCTCCAAAAAAATAATCGGTTATTCAAAAACCTGTTGTCAGGTGAAATTATCTTTGACTACAATACAACGATTTTCAATAACTGTCAATCGGTTTTTGGAAAACTCATTGACATTTTTTTAACCAAAGTTTAAGATGATGAAAACGCAGTTTGAACGGAGGAGCAGCTATGGACGAAAATATGCGCAGCCGTCTGGCGGAGTCTGTCCGAAGCTTTCATATCCCGCGGCTCGGGGAGATCCCCGACGTGGGGCTGTATCTCGAACAGGTGACGCGTTATGTCAATCAATCCATCACGGGATGCGGGCTCAGTCCCATCACGGCCTCGATGGTCAGCAATTATGTTAAGCAGAAGATCATCCCCGGGCCAGAGAAAAAGGCCTACGGCGCGGAGAGCATTGCGTACCTTATCTTTGTCTCGTGCATCAAGAGCGTCGTCGCGATGGACGACATCCGCGCGCTGATCGGCATTCAGCACGAGACCTACGATCTGCCGACCGCTTATCACTACTTCTGCGAGGAATTTGAAAATCTCATCCGCTATGTCTTCGGCGCGAGCGACCATCTTGCAAGCGTCGGACAGGACGAGTCGGATGAAAAGGAACTGCTGCGCTCGGCACTTTTAAGCGTGACGCACAAGCTCTATCTCGACGCCTATCTGCGGCTGCTGAGGCAAGACGCGGAGCGCGCACAAAAGGAAACAGAGAAAGCGCAATGACCGTTGAACAGTTTGTCATGGCCTACGGCGCGGAGCAGGACCGTCTGCGCGCCCTGCTGCCGGAGGGCTTTGCCTCGCTGCGGCCGGTGCTGCGCATCAACGCGGAGGTGCGCGACGGCAAAACGGGGGCTCTCGAGTTCAACACTGCCGCGGGAAAAGCCGACAATCGCGGCTGGGTCAACATCGGCCGCTGGGACGATGTTCCCTTTACGAAGGACGGCAAAAAGACGACCTTCACGCTGCCGGAGCTGACGATCTCGTTCACCGGCGCCGGCATCGAGGGCGGCTGCCCTGCGGAAAAGGACAACGTAGGCTGCTATTACTTGAAAGACGGTACGTTTACGCTCGTGCCCGCGGAGAAGATCACAGCAAACAAGGAATTCTGCGACTGTGAATTCGCATGGCGCTTTGCAGGCAGCGCGCACGGTGTCAGCCTTGGCAAAACGCTGCCCGCCATCCCCGAAGAGGAGACGACGCACTATGAAAAGGCGGCTTTCACGGTCGAAAATGCCGCCGTCATCCCCTGCATGCAGGTGTTGGGGGCCTATCGCGTGACGTTCGAGCGCTGATTTTTGAAAAAGGGCTTGCATTTTTGCCCGCGCTTTGCTATACTGCGCAGTCGGGAATGAGGTTCTCCCACGGCACTGCCGAAACCGCTTTTTTGAGCTGATGACTTCTGTGATTTTGAACGGTCACAGGGGGCATCAGCTTTTTTGTGTCCGGAGGAGGAAATTTATGTTAACTTCACTCGCACTCGTCTTTTTGGTTGGCCTTGCGCTGGCCGCGCTGTGTCAGAAGCTGAAGCTGCCGCGCATCATCGGCATGCTGGCGACGGGCATGGGCGCGGTGCTCGCGGCGGTGTCGCCCGCGGTCGTCGTGCCGCGCATGGTGCAGCTGATGGAAAGCGGCCGCGGAACGGACAAGAGCATCCCGCAGATGATCCTGGCCGGCGCATCGTGCGACGATATCTTCGTCATTGTGCTGTTTACAACGTTTCTGCACACGGCGCAGGGCGGCAGCGCCAACGCCGCGGACTTTTTGAGCATCCCTGCGTCGATCGTGCTCGGCGTTGCGCTGGGTGCGCTTGTCGGGTGGTTGCTCAGCCGCTTTTTCGAGACTGCCTATGCCCGATCGCACTGCATCCGCAACAGCATGAAGGTCATCATCGTGCTGGGGGTCTCGCTGCTGCTCGTCGCGGCGGAGGGCTGGCTCGAGGGCATCGTGCCCGTGTCGGGTCTGCTCGCGGTCGTCAGCATGGCGTGCTTACTTAAGATGAAGTGCACGCCGTTCGTTGCCAAGCGGCTCTCTGAAAAATTCGGCAAGCTCTGGCTGGCGGCGGAGGTCATTTTGTTCGTCCTCGTCGGAGCGGCGGTCGATATCCGCTATATGGCGGGCGTGGGCCTTGCGGCGGTCGGCATGATCTTCTCGGCGCTCATTTTCCGCGCCGTGGGTGTGTGCCTTTGCCTTGTCAAAACGCCGCTCACGGCGAAA
>OLSN01003306.1_pt1 | contig 10550 bp, 9 predicted proteins | sample 1672411 | NCBI WGS metagenome assembly OLSN01 (sample SAMEA3136683, study PRJEB25190) | human gut metagenome | biome: human gut; feature: human-associated habitat; material: faeces | place: Austria | collected 2013
GAGCGAGCCTGTCTTTGGCGGCGTGTATAAGCTGGTGGCCTTTGAGGACGAGCAGGGGAACGTGGTGCCCAAGATCAAGCTGAGCGAGAACGTGGCCAAGATCACGACCCCACACTATAAGAAGCTCTACCGCCTCTTTGCCAACGACACCGGGAAGGCCATCGGCGACTGGATGTGCACCTACGACGAGGACGTGACCAGCAACCTGGCCGAGGACGGCAGCCTGACCATCTTCGACCCCGATGCCACCTGGAAGAAGAAGACGCTGACCAGCTTCTCCGCCCAGGAGCTGCAGAAGCCCATCTTCTTAAACGGCGAGCTGGTCTATGACATGCCCACCCTGGATGAGATCCAGCGCTACTGCCAGGCACAGATGGAGACACTGTGGGACGAGGTCAAGCGCTTTGACAACCCCCACAACTACTATGTGGACCTGTCCCAGAAGCTGTGGGACATCAAGTACGACCTGCTGACCCACCACAAGTGAGACCGGCCAGGCCTTATCCCAAGGTAGATCATCAAGAAGGAGCGTGGCGGGCGTGAAAGCAGAAGAACGCAGACAGATCATCGCCCAGACCCTGACGGCGGACAAGGCCATCAGCGCAACGGCCCTGGCGGGGAAATTCTCCGTCAGCCGCCAGATCATCGTGGGGGACATCGCCCTGCTGCGGGCGGCGGGGATGGACATCGTGGCGACGCCGCGGGGCTATAAGCTGGGGGAGTCCTCCGGCCTGCTGCGGACGGTGGCGACCATCCACACGAAGGAGCAGGTGGAGCAGGAGCTGCTGACCATCGTCGACAACGGCTGCACGGTGATCGACGTGGTCGTGGAGCACCCCCTGTACGGGCAGATCTGCGGCCAGCTGAGCCTGGCCTCCCGGTATGACGTGGCCCAATACGTGGAAAAGGCACGGGGGACGGCCCCCCTCTCCCTTTTGACCGGGGGGGTGCATCTGCACCACCTGCGCTGCCCCGACGAGGCGGCCTATCAGCGGGTCTGTGCCGCTCTGGACAAACTGGGCCTGCTGTATACCCCAGAGCAGCAAAACAGGGATTGACAAACCAGACACAAACGATTACAATAGTCCGTATATCTGTCAAGACAGGTATACGGACTATTTTTTCGTCCTCCAGTGAGCGGAGGGCGGGAAGGAGAGAGACATGAACGGATTTCGCGCATTCCTGAAGCGGAAGAACATCGAGTTCTCCGCCAAGCGTTACGGGGTGGATGCGCTGGGCGCCATGGCCCAGGGCCTCTTCTGTACGCTGCTGGTCGGAACCATCCTGAACACGCTGGGCACCCAGTTCCACATTGGGTTCCTGTCCGCCACGGTCGTCACCGTGGGCACGGGGGAGACGGCGACGGCCTACACCATCGGCGGACTGGCCTCGGCGATGGTCGGCCCGGCCATGGCTGTGGCCATCGGGTCGGCCCTGCAAGCGCCGCCCTTGGTCCTGTTTTCCCTGGTGCCGGTGGGCTTTGCGACCAATATTCTGGGCGGAGCGGGCGGCCCTCTGGCTGTTTTGGTCATCGCCATTATTGCCGCTGAGTGCGGCAAGGCCGTCTCGAAGGAAACCAAGATCGACATTCTCGTGACGCCGATCGTGACGGTTTTGGCCGGCATCGGCGTGGCCTATCTCGTTGCACCCCCCATCGGCAAGGCCGCTTCCTGGGTGGGCAACCTCATCATGTGGGCAACCGAGCTGCAGCCCTTCTTCATGGGCATTTTGGTCTCCGTCATCGTGGGCATTGCGCTGACGCTGCCCATCTCCAGCGCGGCCATCTGCGCGGCCCTGGGCCTGACGGGTCTGGCCGGCGGCGCAGCCGTTGCCGGGTGCTGTGCCCAGATGGTCGGCTTTGCGGTGCTGTCCTTCCGGGAGAATAAGTGGGGCGGCCTGGTCTCCCAGGGCCTGGGTACCTCCATGCTCCAGATGGGCAACATCGTCCGGAACCCGAAGATCTGGATCCCCGCGACCTTGGCTTCGGCCATTACCGGCCCCATCGCGACCTGCATCTTCCGCCTGGAGATGAACGGTGCAGCCGTCTCCTCCGGCATGGGCACCTGCGGCCTGGTCGGCCCGATCGGGGTCTACACCGGCTGGGTGGACCAGATCGCCCAGGGCACGAAAGCCGGCATCACCGGCATGGATTGGCTGGGGATGGTCCTCATCTGCTTCGTGCTGCCGGGGGTGCTGAGCTGGCTCATCGGCCTGGGCTGCCGCAAGCTGGGATGGATCAAAGAGGGCGACCTGACCCTGGATACCTGAGCCTTTGGGACATCTACTTGCACCAGAAAACTTATACAAAGAAAATGTTGTGTTTCTATACAAATTTGACAAATGAGATTGGTGCAAAACCAAAAAAATTTCCGTCCTTTGGACAAAATGCTTGAAAAATCTGCCGAAAAGGTAGATACTATGGGTATGGCAAAATCGCCCATCTCCACAGAAGAGAGTTTTTGAAAACCGAAGGAGGAACCCCACCATGAAAAAGATGATCGCTCTGTGCATGGCAGCAGTGATGTCCCTGGCTCTGCTGGCCGGCTGCACTTCCGCCGACCCAAACAATCCCTATGGCCAGGAGCCCGCAGAAGGAAACCCCGGTGCCACCACCGAGGAGACCGCCGCTGTGCTGATCTACGAGCAGGCTTGATCCCATATCGACGAAACACAGAAGGCCCAGCAGTTTAGATACTGCTGGGCTTTTTGCGCTTGAAGGACCTGGGTATTTGCTCTATACTAAAATAGAATCTAGAGAAACGGACGATAGAGAAAGGGTTCGGAGGAACTGATTATGTCAAAGAGGGAAAGTGTTTTTGAGAATAAAAAACTCCTGTATGAGTGGGATTGGGAAGAAAATCAAAGAGAAGGTTTTACTCCCCAAAATATTACAATGGGCTCAATCAAACAAATTCATTGGGTATGTGCTAAAGGACATAAATGGCAAGCGAGTCCTAACAATAGAAGCAAAGGAAATGGGTGCCCAGTTTGTGCGGGACGAAAAATAGAACCGGGATATAATGATTTTGCTACAATATATCCTGAATTGGTAAAAGAATGGCATCCAACAAAAAATGAGGACCTAACTCCGCAAAGTATTGCGCCTCGTTCTAGTCGAGGAATTTGGTGGAAGTGTGCCGTCTGTCAGCATGAATGGAAAGCCTCTGCCTCTAATCGGGCATCTGGAAAGGGATGTCCGATTTGTTCTAGAAAAAAACAAGGAGAGCAAAAGGTTGCGGGTTTGATTGAAAAGAATGGCTCATTGGCAGACATTTTTCCGAATTTATTGAGTGAGTGGGACTATGAGAAGAATGAGATAAAGCCAGAGAATGTTACCTGCCATTCTAATAAGAGGGTATGGTGGAGATGCTCTTCCTGCGGATATTCTTGGAATATCGAAGTATCGCATCGTACTGATCGGGGAAGTGGTTGCCCTGTTTGTGCGAATAAGGTGGTAATGCCGTGGAATTCACTTGAAGTATTGCGTCCAGATCTACTTGAGATTTGGAATAACGAGAGAAATACCTCTATTACAGCGGGGCAAGTAACACCAGGCTCCAATAAAAAAGTGTGGTGGAAATGTAAGCTGGGGCATGAGTGGATGGCAACGGTTACCTCTATTTCCAACGGAGGGAGTTGCCCTATTTGTAATGGGCGAAAGGTGCAAGCAGATTATAATAGCCTTGCTGCGCTTAACCCTCAATTAGCAAAGGAATGGCATCCAACAAAAAATAAAACACTGCAACCAACGCAAGTTACAATTGGCAATTCAACAGAAAAGGTATGGTGGCTTTGTCCGAGCGGACATGAGTATCAAGCGACAATATATAATCGGAATCATGGAACAGGCTGCCCAGCGTGCCAAAGAGAACTAAAAACCAGTTTTCCGGAACAGGCAATCTTATTCTATTTTCGGAAATGCACAAGAGCAATGAGCCGTTACTTACTAAATGGAAAGACAGAAATAGATATTTACCTTCCTGAGTTGAATGTGGGAATTGAGTATGATGGGTATCGTTACCACAGTGGGCAGGAAGCAAGGAAAAAGGAGATGAGAAAATATAAAATTGTAAATGAAGCGGGAATAATATTGTTCCGTGTAAAAGAAATAAAAAGTGAATCTGAAATAATTCCAGACGATCGAGCGATATACTGTAAATATGATGCTAATTATAGATATATTTCAGATGTTATGCTAGAGTTAATGAAGAGAATTGCAGAGAATACAAACCGAATACTTCCTGTGGTAGATATAAATATCAATAGAGATTCCAGCATCATTTATTCACAATACATAGAAGGGAAAAAACAAAATAGCCTTGCAGAAAAGGAAACGGAATTAACAAAAGAATGGCATCCAACAAAAAATGGATACTTGAGACCCAACATGATTAGTTTTTCAAGTGCAAAGAAAGTTTGGTGGCTTGGAAAGTGCGGACATGAGTGGCAGGCTAGTGTTGATAATAGGAGACACGGAAATGGTTGTCCCATTTGTGCCGGTTTTCAGGTTTTAGAAGGCTATAATGATTTGGCAACTATTTTCCCTGAACTGGCAAAAGAGTGGTGTCTAGAACGCAATGGAGACTTATTGCCGACACAGGTTACAAGGGGTTCCAGAAAGAAAGTCTGGTGGATTTGTTCTGAAGGGCATGAATATGAATCCTCTGTTTCCAATCGAGTTTTTGGGCGAGGGTGCCCTGTGTGCGGAGTAAGAAGACGAGGAGAGTTGCGGATCAAAAATAAAATTGCGAAAGAGGGTTCTTTAGCGGAGACAAATCAAAAACTTTCCAGTGAGTGGCACCCTACGAGAAATGGTGATTTAAAACCGGAAAATGTTACTCGGGGTTCCGATCGAAAAGTTTGGTGGAAATGTGAAAGAGGACATGAATATGAAGCGACGATCTCAAACCGTTCGTATGGAAAAGGGTGTCCAATATGTGCAGGCAAGAAGATTGTACACGGAATCAATGATTTGGAAACAATGAATCTGCAATTGGCGTCAGAGTGGAATTATAAAAGGAACCAGGAGATAATGCCCTCGCAGGTAAGTCCCAATAGTCACAAGAAAGTGTGGTGGATATGTGATCAAGGGCATGAATGGGAAGCGCAGATAAAAAGCAGAAATATGGGGACAGGATGCCCCATTTGTGCTAAAACTAAAGGATACAAAGATAAGAAAAACAATATAAAATAAAACATCAAGAGGCTAACCTTTTGTCGGTTAGTCTCTTGATGTAAAAGAAGGATACAGTTCAGAATGTTGATCGGTTTGATTCTGTACAGGAGGGTGTGATCTGATGGTTACGGCATCCACATCCGGTGAGCCAGGCCACCGCGGAGGATGGAGGCCACGCCCTGGAGGATCAGCAGGAAGCCGACCAGCCAGGTCAGGATGAGGGCACCGGCTACGGGGTAGAGGAAGGAAATGAAACCGGCAATCATCAGCACCACGCCGGCTCCGGTGAACCAGCCCCAGCCTTTTACGCCCATGCGACGCAGGTCAAATGAGTTGACCATCCGGCTGGTGCCGGAAAACACCAGCCACATCCCCACGATGAAAGGGAGGGATACCATGGTAAACGCTGCGTTGCCCAAGATAAAGATGGAAAGCAAAATGGTCAACACGCCATCCAGCAGGAACCAGCCGGAGCCGTACATGGCATCGCGGGCGGTGGCGAAGATCACTAGGTCCACGACACCGGAGAACAGCATGGCAATGCCAAGAAGAATAGCCAGACTGCCCAAGGTGGCGGCAGGATGGGCGAAACAGGCGATGCCGGTGATGACCAACAGCACACCAACTAAGATCCAAAGAACACGAGACGTTGTTTTACGCATGGAGTGTCTCTCCTTTCGTGGGTCACATCACAGGGAAGAAAGCCGCCGCGCCGAAGCGCGGCGGTAGAGGCGGTCGATCGAATTTATTCGATCGCGATGGTCGAGGTCTTAGGCAGCTCCTTCTGGTCGGCCTTGGGGACCGACAGACGCAGGATGCCGTCCTCGTACTTGGCGGAGATGTCTTCCGCGGGGACGTCCTCCCCGATGTAGAAGCTCCGGCTGCAGGAACCGGCGTAGCGCTCCTGGCGGATGTACTTGCCCTTCTTGTCGCTCTCGCTCTTGTCCAGACCCTTGGCGGCCTGGATGGTCAGGCAGCCGTTCTTCAGGTCGATGCTGACCTCGTCCTTCTTGAAGCCGGGCAGGTCGATGTCCAGCTCATAGGAATCCTCCGTCTCGCGGACGTCGGTCTTCATCAGGTTCTTGGCGTGCTTGCCGTACAGGGGATCGCGGCCCTGGGGCACCATCATACCGAAGGGATCAGAAAAGAAATCATCAAACAGATTTTCACCAAAAATGCTAGGCAACATAAGTCATAACCTCCATTCATCTTTCGCGGCAGAGGGGTAACGGCCTTCCGTCGGCGAAACTCTGTTACCATGACAGATACATATTTTTTCGATCTCCGGTGGGGGCTTTCTTTTTCCCTCCCTCAAGGATCGCCTTTATTATAGCGCGGATTTTAGCACTGTCAATAGGAGAGTGCTAATGTTCATAAAACATCCCATGTTCGTTCACAAAATATGCGATTTCTCCCGGCATCCGGGGAGAAAAGCGCCGAATGGGGAAGCATGTTGCACAATTTCCGGCCATTTCCCCAGAGGAAAATCGGAGGGAAATGCTGTTGTTTTCGGCAAATCGCCGTGTTATACTGTCCAATCGCATACAGGATTTTTGCATTTTAGGAGGGTATGACGATGGCACGGGAAGAGCGCGTCATTGAAATGACCACAGGGTCACTGTGGAAGAATATTTTGCTGTTCAGCCTGCCGCTGATGCTGACCCAGGTGCTGGAGGTGCTCTTCAACCTCAGCGACGTGGCCATCGCGGGCAAGTTCGCCGACTACCGGGCGCTGGGCGCGGTGGGCTCCACCACGCTGCTGGTGTCGCTGTTCACGGGACTGCTCATCGGCATCGGCAGCGGCGTCAACGTGGCGGTGGCCCGTGGCCTGGGCCTGCGGGACGGCGAGCAGGTGGAAAAGACCGTTCACACCTCCTTTATCATCTGCGCGGCGGCGGGCATCATCATGCTGCTGATCTGCAACCTGCTGGCCCGGCCCATGCTGGCCCTGCTGAACACCAAGGATGAGCTGATCGACGGCGCCACCCTCTACTTAAAAATCTACGCCTTCGGCATGCCCGCCATGGCCCTCTATAACTTCGGCAACGGCGTGCTGAGCGCCACCGGCGACACCAAGCGGCCCCTCATCTACCTGTCGCTGGCGGGGGTGCTGAACGTGGCGCTGAACCTGTTCTTCGTCATCAAGTGCCACATGGCGGCGGACGGCGTGGCGCTGGCCAGCGTCATCGCCCAGTGGCTGTCGGCGCTGCTGATCGTGCTGCATCTGCTGGGGCGGCGGGACGAGTGCCGCCTGGAGTGGCGGAAGCTGCGGTTCCATCCCCAGGCGGGACGGCGGGTGCTGGCCATCGGCATCCCCACGGGTTTGCAGAACGCCATCTTCGCCATCGCCAACCTGTTCGTCCAGGTAGGCGTCAACTCCTTCGACGCGGTGATGGTGTCCGGCAACTCCGCCGCCGCCAACGCCGACACCCTGATTTTCAACATGATGGCCGCCTTTTACACCGCCTGCGCCACCTTCGGCAGCCGCAACTGGGGCGCGGGCAACAACGACCGGATTTTGAAAAGCTACCGCATCAGCATGTGCTACGCCGCCATCGTGGGCGGCGTGGCGGGCGGCTTGCTGCTGCTGTTCGGGCGGGAGTTTTTGTCCATCTTCGCCAACGAGCCGGAGGTCATCGACGCGGGCATGCAGCGCCTGCGGATCATGGGCTTCTCCTTCGTGGTGGCCCCGTGGATGGACGCCAGCATCGCCGCCTCCCGCAGCATCGGACGCAGCGTGGTGCCCACCATTATCGTGATCCTGGGCTCCTGCGTGTTCCGGGTCATCTGGGTGTACACCGTCTTCGCCTTTTTCCACACCATTCCGTCCCTGTATCTGCTGTACATCTTCTCCTGGGCCATCACCGGCACGGCGGAGTACTTCTACTTCCGCGCCAGCTACCGCAAGCACGTGCTGCGCACGGCGTGAGAAAAACCGCATATTTCCCCGGAAACGGCGTGGCTTCGGCCATGCCGTTTTTCTTTACGCAAAATATCCGCGATTTTGCTTGCGTCGGTGGGAGATCTATGGTACCATGATGGTATACACACCAAAATCAAGAGAGGACGTGATCCCCATGGCCCTGACCAGCGCCAGCCTGCCTGCCAAAAAGCGGATACTGACGGTCTGCGTCAAGCTGTTTCTGGAGAAAGGCTACAAGAAGGCCACCCTGGCGGAGATCATCGAAAAGGCCGACGTGTCCTACAGCACGTTTCAGAACATCTTCCGGGCCAAGGACGGCGTGCTGACGGAGCTGGTAAAATTCATGTTTGAAAACCAGTTCGCCATGGCCCGGAGCGAGGCGGGGGCGAAGCTGCCGCCGGTATACGTCTACGCGGTGGAGACCGCCATCCAGATGACGCTGACGGAGCTGAACGAGAACCTGCGGGAGATCTATATTGAGGCCTATACCCAGCAGGAGGCGTCGGAATACATCTTCCGGGAGACGGCCAGGGAGCTGCACCAGATCTTCGGCCCCTATCAGCCGGAGCTGACGGCCCAGGACTTCTATTACATGGAGATCGGCTCGGCCAGCATCATGCGGGGCTATATGGCTCACCCCTGCGGCGGGGCGCTGACGCTGGAGAAGAAGCTGCGGCTGTTCCTGACCATGACGCTGCGGGCCTATCGCGTCCCGGAGGCGGAGGTGGAGCAGGCCATCCGGTTCGTGGAGGGGCTGGACATCCGCGCCACCGCCGAGCGGGTGATGCAGACGCTGTTCCAGGCCCTGGCCATGCGGTTTGAATTCTCCCTGCAGGGGATCGAAGAATAGCGCAAGAGGAAACGACGGACAGGATGAAAAGAAAGGAACGGAGCATGAAGAAACGACTATTTGCCATTGCGCTGGTGCTGATGCTGGCGCTGACGCTGCTGCCGACGGCGGCCTTTGCTACAGAGGGCGAGGACGACACAAGCCTGGGAACAACAAGGGGACTATGTGTTAAGTGCAAGAAAATCACTACTTTTAATATTTTGGAAGTTGTTCGATCCCCCATCATGGAGCATGACCGTGTCTACCATTGGGTCAAAGCACAATGTAAGACGTGTGGTAATGAACAGACATTTCATCCCGATGGGGCGATAGGCAGTCACAGCGGCGGCACCGAAACGCCCACCTGCACCACGGGCAAAACCTGCGATAAATGCGGCGAGGAATACGGTATTCTGGGCCACGACTGGGGCGCGTGGCAGTCCAAGGGCGACAACAAGACCCACGTCCGCACCTGCCAGCGCGATGGCTGCACTGCGGTTGACACGGCAAACTGCGGCGGCGACGGCAACGCGACCTGTGTCAAGCTGGGCACATGCACCGACTGCGGCGGGCAGTACTATGGCGGACATAGCTTCCCTAAGACGTGGAAATGGGGCTCTGATCCCGCCGTAGAAAGGGACGCCGAAAGCCACTGGCTTCGCTGCTCCAACTGCAAGGAAGGGAAAGCATACGAAAAGGCTCATAGCTTCGGTCCGGGCAATATGTACCTGAAGTCCGAGGCCACCTGCATCTCTAATGCTGTGTACTACACGAACTGCACCTCCTGCTACTACAAGGGAACGGATACTTACGTCTACCAGTGGGGCCAACTTGATCCGAAGAACCACGACGGCGGCGAAGAGGTGAAGAACGCCAAGGCCGCCACCTGCACCGAGAAGGGCTACACCGGCGACACCTACTGCAAGGGCTGCGGCGTCAAGCTGTCTGACGGCACGGAGATCCCCGCCACCGGCCACGATCTGAAGCACACCGACGCCAAGCGGGCCACCTCTTTTGTGGCGGGCAACACCGAGTACTGGTACTGTGAGGACTGCGGCAAGTATTACGCGGACGCCGAGGCCAAGACTGAGATCACCCCGGCGTCCACCGTGATCCCCGCCACCGGGCGGAGACCTACTTCCACCACCCCTGCCGCCAGCGTCAGCTCTCCCAAGACCGGCGACGCGGGCGTTGCCCTGTACGCGGGCACGGCGATCCTCAGCCTGACCGGCTGCGCGTGGCTGCGGCGGAAGGAACAGTAATTCTTCATTCTTTCAGGCAGATTTGGGCATAGAAAAGGACAGGCGCAGATGCGCCTGTCCTTTTCGTGTGGTTTTATGGCGGGGCGTCGGGGACGCCGCCCCCTACGCATAGGGTTTCGGTGGTGCGGTGCGTGATCGCGCGGCGGCATGTGGTCATGCCGCCCTACGAAGTTCTATCGGTGGTCGTTTCGTAGGGCGGGGTGACCTCACCCCGCCGCCGTGATACGGACAGGTACGTTGGTTGATTTCGTAGGGGCCGGCGTCCTCGACGGCCCGCACGATCGACGATAGCCGTTTGGGTAACCGGCGGGGCGTCGGGGACGCCGCCCCCTACGCATAGGGTTTCGGTGGTGCGGTGCG
>OLSN01003307.1_pt1 | contig 10544 bp, 10 predicted proteins | sample 1672411 | NCBI WGS metagenome assembly OLSN01 (sample SAMEA3136683, study PRJEB25190) | human gut metagenome | biome: human gut; feature: human-associated habitat; material: faeces | place: Austria | collected 2013
TCTCAAGGTCTTTCATCCACTTATGAGCAAGCTCATGTGAATTTAGACCTTTTGACCCTGGCATCATACTATGTTTACAGTTACTTTCTTCGTTTTACATCCAGGAAAACTCTGCTATATGTGCAGAGGGCAGACAGACATACCGCCCTCCTATGCACACCATAAAATGGTACCTTTCTTCCAAGCCCATTCTCTGCTCCTTAGTATACCTCAGGAAACAAAAAGTGTAAAGATTTACGTTTCTTGTTTTTTTCTTATTCCTTTACTGTACGATATAGGTGGAAAATCCTGCTTTTCGCAGTGTCTGCTCCATTTTTGCCGCATTATCCAGTTTTTCAAAAGATCCACTGTAAACCCGGTAAGTCCCATCCTCTCCAGGTTCGATCACAGCATCGTATCCCAAAAAGAGCAGCTGTGCCTGCAGTGCCCTGGCATTTTCTTCCAGATTAAAAAAACCAAGCTGGATGCGGTAAGGTGTTTCTGCTTCTTTTTCGTATTCATAAGATTCGACTTCCTGTGCATAGATGGTTTGCAAAATACCGTCGGCGATCGCCTGTGCGACTTCCTCAAAATTTTCATCAAAGATCCGGTTGTCTTCTCCGTTGTTGATAAACCCTGCTTCCACCAGTACTGCCGGCATTTTAGTCCTGCGAAGGACGACAAGTCCCGGTCTTTCTTTGACACCGAGATTTTCAAAACCTGCTTCCTCCAGTTCCCGGTTGATGTTTTCTGCCATCTCTTCTTTGATGCCGCTTCGCTCATAGACCAGTGTTTCCACACCGGAATACTGCCCGGCAACCGGACTGGAATTGCGATGTATGGAAACAAAAAAATCGGCTCTCGCTTCATTTCCGATCGTTGCTTTCTGAAATGGTGTCTGATAAACATCGGTTGTTCTGGTATAGATCACATTCTGTCCGTTTTCCTCCAGAATCTTTCCCACTGCCAGTGCCAGCCGCAGTGTATCGTCTTTTTCCTGTCTTCCTTCAAAAACAGCTCCCGGGTCTGCTCCTCCATGTCCGGCATCTATCACGATCGTTGCCATAACAGCCCTCCTGTTCCTCTTTCTATTCAGAATATGCAAAAAATCTTCCACTGACCGTTTTTTGCTGCATTTTCCTTAATGCCGCAACAAAAAACCTCCCGGAAAGGAAACGCTCCGGGAGGTTTTTCTCAGCCTGAAATCACAGACAGAGATTCTGGATTTTTAATAATTCGTGCAGGCACCGTTTTTGCCAAAGATATAGATTTTCTGCGTTCCGTCTGCCAAAGAGAAACGGATGGAAATCTTTCTCGCCATACTACCCTGCGGATAGACGGTTCCGTTATGCTCTGCCGGTGTGCGGAAGAAATAATAATACTTGTCTTTGATCTTGCACCAGCCGGTCATCATCTGTCCATAAGTGGCACTTCTGGTATCCATATAATACGTATGCCCCTGATCTTTCAGCCATCCGGCACGCATATAGCCGTCCGAGCCAAAGAAATACCTCTTCTCACCAATGGTGATCCAGCCGGTCACCAGTTTGTTCTTCCGGTAATATCTCCACTGCTGACCATATCCAACCCATCCTGTTTTACTTTTGTTTGTACGTCTGTCATCACGATAGCCTTTGATATAAACGCCGTCCGGCCCAAGATACTTGTCATCGATCCAAGTATCTTTCACAAACGTTCCGTCGGATCCAAGATACATCTTTTTACCGTTGTATTTCACCCATTTTTCTTTCTGCAAAACATATCTTTTATTGAAATAATAAATCTTTCCGTCAATCTTCTGCCATCCCGTCAGGGCATGCCCTTTTTTATTAAAGTAGTACGTCTTTCCATTGATGGTAAACCACTGACGTTTCAGGCGGCCGGTACCGTCACCGTAAGAATAGCAGAGTTTTCCGGATGCGGTTGTCCTGAATCCGGCTCTTTCATATGCCTTCAGCAGAATCCCTTTTTTTGAAAATACATAGGTCTTTCCTGCGATCTGCCGCACACCGGTTGCCATGATCCCTGTCTTTGGCAGAAAATAATAAGTTCCTTTTTTGAGTGTGAGCCAACCTTTCTGCTTTGTACCATCCTCATTATAATAGTAACGGTTACCTTCCTCAACCTTCCACTTTCCTTTTGCAAAAGCGGTTACGGAAAGCAACATACTCAGCATCAGCACTGCGAGCACACCAAACCCCTTTTTCTTCATTCCTGATTTCCCCTTTCTTTACTTCTTATGTCTTCAGGACTCTTTCCTGGCAACCGGTCCGGTAAACACCTTTCTCGGACAGAGCGATGCACAGGTTCCGCAGTTGGTACATTTTGAAGTATCGATATGTGCAATATTGTTCTCCACAGTAACGGCACCGGAAGGACATTCTCTCTGGCATTTCTTACATCCGATGCACCCTGCCTCACATGCCTGCATAACCAGCTTTCCTTTATCTTTTGAAGCACAGCGTACCAGATAACGGCTTTCATATGGCACAAGCTCGATCAGATGACGCGGACAATGCTCCACGCATGCTCCACACGCTCTGCATTTCTCCTTGTCTACCACTGCTACTCCATTTATAACATGAATCGCATCAAATGAACAGACCTTTTCGCAGGTTCCGTCTCCGATACATCCATAATGACAGGTTTTCGGTCCGCCTCCCGGAATAAAATCCATCATCTCACAGTCGTGAACTCCATAATAATGACAGGATTCTTTTGCTTTGTCACAGGTTCCGCCACATTTTACAAAGGCAACTCTGCGGATGCTCTCTCCTGCTTCCTGCCCCATGATCCTGGCAATCTTTGCTGCCACGGCATCTCCCCCTACCGGGCAGCCATTTACCGGAGCCTCTCCGTTTGCAATTGCCTTTGCCATCGCATCACATCCTGCATATCCGCAGCCGCCGCAGTTATTTCCCGGAAGCTGTTCTCTTACCTGCTGTTCTTTTTCATCAATTTCTACTGCAAATTTTTTCCCTGCCAATCCAAGGAAAAGTCCCAGAAGCAGTCCGGTACCTCCTACGATCACAGCCGCAAGTATGATCTCCATGCTCATCCGCCACTCCTCCTTCCTATTTCAGACTGGAAAATCCAAAGAATGCGATCGCCATCAGACAGGCTGTAAGAAGAACGATCGGTGATCCTTTAAAAGATTCCGGTACATCATTGTATTCTGTTTTTTCACGGATACCGGCCATCAGCACGATCGCGATCGTAAATCCGACCGCCGTTGCCAGGCCATTTACCACGCTCTCTACGATGCCGTAGCTTTTCTGTACATTGATCAGTGCCACACCAAGTACGGCACAGTTTGTCGTGATCAGCGGCAGATAAACGCCAAGTGCATTGTACAGAGATGGGCTGCTCTTTTTCAGAAACATTTCCACAAACTGTACCAGTGCCGCAATGACCAGAATAAACACGATCGTCTGAAGGTAAGTCACATTCAGCGGAAGGAGCAGAAATTTATAGATCAGAGCCGTGACAAAGGATGAGATCGTGATAACAAAGATAACGGCTCCGCCCATGCCTGCTGCGGTATCCATTTTCTTGGATACACCAAGGAATGCACACAGTCCCAAAAACTGGCTCAAAACAACATTGTTGATAAACGCAGTGCCGACTGCGATCATAAGTAATTCTCTCATAACGTCTCCCCTCCTTTACAGGAACTTGCACAGGAGGCACATTCTCCTGTGCAGCCGCTGCCGATCTTTGTCTCTTTACCTTTTTCCTGCATTTTACGTTTCACGCGGTTCTGGGCTGCTGTCAGAAGGGACAGGACCAGAAAAGCTCCCGGTGCAAGGATAAAAATCGTGATCGGCTGATAGAAAGAAGGCATCACCTGCACACCGAAAATGGTTCCGGCTCCAATCAGTTCACGCACGATACCGATGCTGGCAAGACCGATGGTAAATCCAAGTCCCATACCGACGCCGTCAAAGAAAGACGGGATGACCGGATTGAAAGAAGCATAAGCTTCCGCTCTTCCAAGGATGATACAGTTTACTACGATCAGAGGGATATAAATACCAAGACTCTGATACAGAGACGGTACATACGCCTGAAGCAAAAACTGTACGATCGTTACGAAAGATGCCACAACCACGATAAAGGCCGGCATACGCACGCCGTTCGGAATGACTTTACGAAGTGCTGAGATCATCAGGTTTGACATGGCAAGGATCACCGTTGTCGTAAGTCCCATGCCAAGTCCGTTCATCGCTGAGGTGGTTACTGCCAGCGTCGGACACATACCAAGCATCAACACAAAGGTCGGGTTTTCTTTGATGATACCGTTATATAAACGTTCTCCTGCTTTGCTCATTGTAAGATACCTCCTTCCTTAAGGCTTTCATAAAAACGAAGTCCCGCATTGACACCGTTTGTCACCGCTTTGGAAGTAAAGGTTGCTCCGCTGATCGCATCAATCTCGTTTTCCGCGGAAGCACCGTTTTTTGTAACCACGAACTGATCTACGATTTTTCCTGCGAACTGTCCTTTGAATTCTTCGTCTTTTGCACGCATGCCAAGTCCGGCTGTCTCACTTAAGGAAAGCATCTCCACGCCTGTCACCGTTCCGTCCATACTGACACCCATGGAGAAATTGATGTCACCGCCGTATCCTTCATGCGAAGTAATGTTCATAACCACACCTGTCACTGCTCCGTCCTTTTCTGCCAGATAAAAATCTTCCAGAGTGTCAGCTGTGCCAAATCCGGCCTGATCCAGGACATCGGCTGCCTCTGTGAGCAGTTCTTCTTTGTTATCCGGCTCCGTCAGATCCTGTGCATCCGGAAATACAGCAAGATAAGCTTCTTTCTGTGCTTTTTCCTCTGCCTGTGCGATCGGCTGTTTTGTAATGCTGTAGACAGCTCCGAGCAGTAAACCTGAAACCAGTGTGATCGCCATCAGTACCAGTGCTTCTTTTATAATCTTATTCATGCTTTTTTCCTCCTTTCCCAAATGCTGTCGGAGGTGTTACTTTTTCAATCAAAGGCACCAGAAGGTTTGAAAGGATGATCGCATAAGATACACCCTCCGATGCACTTCCGAGGAAACGAAAAACCCCGGTGAGAATACCGATGATGCATCCATACACGATCTGACCGTTTTTGGTGATCGGTGAGGTTACATAATCCGTTGCCATAAAAAATGTACCAAGCATCAGTCCGCCCGCACACAGCTGTGCTGCCAGAAAATGCAGATCAAATCCATGTCCGCCAAATAAAATGGCAAAAACAGAGAAAGAAAGCAGGCAGGACAATGGTATCCTCAGATCGATCACTTTAAATACCAGAAGGATCACCGCACCGATCAGGATCGCCAGTGTGGAAGTCTCACCGATCGTTCCGGCCGTATTCCCAAGGAACATGGACAGCAGATTCACCTGCTCTCCTGCTTTTGCTGCGGCAAGCGGTGTCGCACCGGATACGGTATCCACAAGATGTGCGGCTGCCGGGGCAGCGAAGTTGGTCATATGACCCGGGAAGGAAATCAAAAGGAAGCATCTTCCTGCAAGCGCCGGGTTCATAATGTTCTGGCCAAGACCGCCGAAAAGCTGTTTTACGACGAGAATTGCAAACACACCGCCGATCACCGGCATCCAAAGAGGCGCCTGCACCGGCATGTTCATGGCCAGCAGAAGGCCGGTTACCAGTGCACTGCCGTCGGCAATCGTCACCGGTTTCTTCATTCCTTTTTCATACAGATATTCCGTCAGGGGACAGACTGCCATCGAAATCGCAATCAAAAGCAGTGCCCGAAGGCCGAAATTCCAGACTCCCACGCAGGCTGCCGGGGCAAGGGCAAGCAGGACGGCAAACATGATTTTGTCTGTCGTCACCTTGGACCGCGCGTGTGGGGAAGATGATACGTGTAATAATCCATTCATATGTAAGATCCCCCTATTTCTTCTTTCTCTTTGCCAGAAGCACTTTACGCATCGAGCTGATTTCCTGCGTCAGCGGACGTCTTGCCGGGCAGATAAAGGAACAACAGCCACATTCACAGCACTCCATTCCGCCGTATTTCAGGAACTTCTCTTCCTCTCCGTGCTCCGCAAAAACGGAAAGGCGGGCCGGAAGAATCTGACCCGGACAGACGGAAACGCAGCGTCCGCAGTTGATGCAGGCAGATGGTGCCAGCGCAGATACTTCATCCTCCGTAAGGCAGGTCAGTGCAGATGTTGTCTTGGTAACAGGAACCTCCATTGTAAACAGGGCTTTTCCCATCATCGGACCGCCGCAGATGATCTTGGATGCCTCGTTTTTCAGACCACCTGCCTGCTCTAAAAGTTCGGACAAGAGCATGCCGACCGGCACTTCAAAGTTGCATGGATTCTGTACGGCATCTCCCGTCACGGTAACGATACGGCTCATCAGCGGTTCGCCGAAGCGGACTGCCTGGTAAATAGCGGTCACGGTATCAATGTTATCCACGATACAGCCCGCGTCCGCCGGCAGCATGGAAGAATTTACCTTTCGCCCCGTTGCTGCATAGATCAGCATACGCTCGGCACCCTGCGGGTATTTCGTTTTAAGTTCCAGAACCTCAATGTTATCCTCCGGAAGCAGCAGCTCACGGAACTTCACGATACAGTCCGGTTTGTTGTCTTCAATGCAGATGACTCCCTTTGCCCTCGGGAACATATGCAGCATAATTTTTAAACCTCCGATCACCTTTTCCGGCTCCTCGATCATTCTGCGGTAGTCGCTTGTCAGATATGGTTCGCACTCGGCACCGTTGACAAGAATGTGGTCAATCGCTGACGGATCTTTCGGTGATACCTTGACGTGTGTCGGGAAACCCGCACCTCCCATTCCGACGATTCCGGCTTCTTTGATCTTCTTCCGGATCGTATCTGCGTCGAGTTTTTCCCAATGAGGGCACTCCTCAAATGCTTCTTTTTCATACATCCCATCGTTCTCCACAACGATGCAGTCCACCGGAGAACCGGCTGCGGAAACTTTTTTCTCAATTCCTTTTACCGTGCCGGAAACCGATGCGTAAACAGGAGCCGAAACAAATCCTCCCGCTTCTGCGATTTTCTGTCCAGCTTTTACATGGTCGCCTTTTTGTACGATCGGCACAGCAGGCGCTCCGATGTGCTGTGACACTGCGTAATACAATAAGTTGCCCGGCTGCGCTTTGACAATCGGTTTGTCCTTGGAGAGCTCTTTTCCCTCGTACGGGTGAACGCCGCCATGAAAAGTATTTCTTTTCTTCTGAAACATGCTTTTCACCTCATCCTTTCTCTTTTCTATGCTGCATTTATCAATTCACAGCCTTTTTTCGGTTTTTTATGCAAAAAAGGCTGGTGCATTGCCCTGATTATTTCGGTTATTCATATCGGACTTCTTTTAACAGGAGTCCGCATGCCGGTGCAAGAAAACCCGCACTTTCGCGATTTTTTGCTTTGAGAAGCTCCGTCATTAATGCGATATCCCGTTTTCCCATCCCGGCCTCCACAAGCGTTCCGGTCAGGATCCGCACCATGTGGTACAGAAAACCGGTTCCGGTATAGGAAATGATAAGAATCCCGTCTTTCTCGCAGAAATCAATTCCGGTAATCGTCCGTACTGTCGATTTTTTCATACGTTTGTTGGCACAGAAGCTCCTGAAATCATACGTTCCGATAAACGCTTTCGATGCTTCTTTCATTTTTTCCACATCGAGCGGTGCTTCCGGAAAATACACGTATTTCCGCTCGAAAACATGCTTTCTGCCATCGATCACGATACGGTATTCGTATGTTTTGTCCACCGCATTCAGACGGCTGTGGAAGCGCTCCGGCATCCGCGCGAGGCTGGTGACTTCGATGTCTTCCGGCAGATAATGGTTGATTGTCTGCAGAAGTTCTTCATCGGATAGATCGGTATGGAACTTTGCATTTGCGACCTGTCCTGCCGCATGGACGCCGGCATCGGTTCTGCCCGCGCCGTGAATCTCCACCGGCTCTCCTGCGATCCTGGACAACAGCGTTTCGAGCTTGCCCTGAATCGTGTTGTCCGTATTTCCCTGCTTCTGCCAGCCGTTATAGCGCGTGCCGTCGTACTGCAGGATCATTTTATAATTCATCTTTTTCTCCTTTCCAAAGTGGCCGCTTATTATTCGGCATCCATGCTTTTTTCAATCAAAAAGCCCCGTAACGCTGGACTTCGTGCCAAATTTGCTTCAAACAGCACCACTTCTGCTCCGCCCGGAAAGCTGTTCTGTAAAAATTCAGCGGCACGGCGGATCTGCAGTTTCACATCTTTTACTTCCTTCTCCACTTTTTCCTGTTCCAGTTCACATACCGTTTCAAAAAGCTCTTTCATCTGATCCGGATCGGTTTTGCGACATTTTTTAGCGGTCTCCTCGAGTTTTTTTAACTTTTTCAAGACCCGCTCATTCGTTTCTTCCTCGTCCTTTTTCAGCAGTCCCTGCTTTTTGCACAGTGCAAATCCCTGCTCTTTCTGCCGCAGCCAGGATGCGTATGTCTCATCTTTTTTCTGCCTGCAAAGCCCGGTAAACTGGCGCAAGCACTCGGAAAGCTCCTTTGCCGTGTGCTCCTGCTTCTGGCAGGCGGATGCCTCTTTCTGAAGTGCCGCATGAAACAGAGACAGCAGTACAGATCGCTCTTCTGCGGAACCATTTGCCGCCATCTGCTGTTTTTGTGCCATGATTTTTCCGGAAAATGCACCGGTCAGAATCTCCTCCACACCGTAATCCTGTCCATATTTTTCGTAAATCCTGTAGTACGAGCTGAATTCCTCCGCCGTCTTTTCTTCCTGCAAATATTGTCCGATCAGTGCTTCGTCGACCGGAAAATGCAGGATTTCATAACTTTTCAGCACGGCCGACAAATCCTCCCAGCCGCGTGCTGTCACAAAACGCTTCTCATCCACTTCCTGCGAAACAGAATAAAAATGGTCACTGTGTGCTATAAGGTACGTTGTCACGGCGCTGTGGATCTGATTTTTCTCTGCGTAGGAGAGCCAGACGGAAAGCTCGGGAAGCACCTCGATCTTCCGCACACGGTCAAGCGTTGCCACATCAAATTCCCGCACAGATTTATTGTATTCCGGCGGATTTCCGGCGGCCACGATCAGCCAGTCATCCGGGATGTGCTGATTGCCGAATTTTTTGTCCTGCAAAAGCTGCAGCATTACCGGAGCGAGGGTCTCGGAGACGCAGTTAATTTCATCGAGAAAGAGGATACCCCGCTTCTTTCCGGTCTGCTCCATGCAGTCATAGATCGAGGCGATGATCTCGCTCATCGTGTATTCCGTTGTATGTACCATTTTCCCTTCGATTCCACGTGTGCAGATCTCCGGAAGGCCCATGGCACTCTGACGCGTATGGTGTGTCATCGTGTAGGCGACAAGCCCCACACCGCACTCTTCTGCGATCTGCTCCATAATTGCCGTTTTTCCGATGCCCGGCGGGCCGATCAGGAGAATGGGACGCTGCTGCCGGAGGGGAACCAGCAGATTACCGGCTTCGTCTCTTGCAAAGTATGCGCGCAGGGCTTTTTCAATTGTCTCTTTTGCTTCTTGTATGTTCATATGTTCTCTCTTATCTTGTGCACTCTTTATGTACTCTCGAAATCTTTCTGTGTTTGATTTTGCGAGATGCTTTTTTGTCAGTTTTGTTCAAAGAGTACATTCTTCTGTCAGCAGTTTTTTTGCCCATTTTGGGACAAGATTCATTTTTTCGGTCTGTCTGACAAAGACAAATGCCGTCTCGTAATCGGGCTTTTGTTCGGGATAAATTCCGTCTCCATCGGTAAAATAGATCAACGCTTTTAAGTTTCGGAATACATGCTGTTTCCGCAACTCTTCCACTTTCTGAAAGACAGGACGGAAATCGGTTCCGCCCCGGCCCTTGATGGTAATTGTTTCACGGTAAGCTTCCCATTCTTTCGGAGAATGGATCATCGTGACATCCTGCACGAAGCTGTCGCACTGGATCAGGCAGACGTTCCATCGGGAAAAGAAGTTTTCTTTTTCTTCAAGAATGCTGCGTGTCTCACCAAGGAACTTTGCTACAATTTCTCTTTTGCACGAGCCGGATGTGTCGATTGCGATGACCAGCTCTTCGAGGCGGTTTCCTTCCCGCGTCTCCGGCGGCTCGATGAAAGGGAGACTGCCGTAGTGCTCCAGGCCGTAATGGTAGGCGACTGGGTCAAAACTGTCGAGATCCAGTTCCATCTCCTCACGGGTGACGGTGAATTGTTTTAAAAAGCTGCGGTAATTGTACGCTCTTTTTTCGATCCCGGACAGAGTTTCTTTTTTTCCACCGCAGTTCTGACCTCGCCGCAGGCCGCCGGTGCAGTAGTTTTCCGCCAACTTGCGGGAAGCACGTTTCCAGACTGATTGAAAAGACTCGATAAGTTCCGGTTCTTTTCCCGGCCCCAGCCATGAAACCGGAGACTGTTTTTCTTTTTCCGGCATCAGCCATGAAACCGGGGGCTGTTCTCTTTTTTCCGGCTCCGGTGTTTCTTTCCCAAACCGGCGGATGCATTCCAGCAGCAGGTGCTGATAGCCTTCCTTGAGGAACGATGAATTTTCGGCACACAT
>OLSN01003315.1_pt1 | contig 10523 bp, 7 predicted proteins | sample 1672411 | NCBI WGS metagenome assembly OLSN01 (sample SAMEA3136683, study PRJEB25190) | human gut metagenome | biome: human gut; feature: human-associated habitat; material: faeces | place: Austria | collected 2013
AAGTCTTTACTATGGCGGAAAACGAAAAATTGATCGAACAGCGCTGCTGTGAGCTGCTCAAGGCGCGCGGCATGACCTTCGCCGCGGCGGAGAGCTGCACCGGCGGCCTCATCGCCAAGCGCATCACGGATGTGCCGGGTGCGTCGCTCGTCTTCATGGGCGGCGTGGTGAGCTATACCGACACGGTCAAGCACCGCGTGCTCGGCGTTCCGGCAGAGATGCTGGAGGAATACGGCGCGGTGTCCGCGCCCGTTGCCCGCGCGATGGCGGAGGGCGCGCGCAGGGCGACGACCGCCGATCTTGCCGTCAGCGTCACGGGCGTTGCGGGTCCTGAGCGCGACGAGCGCGGCAACGCCGTCGGCACGGTATTCATCGGCTTTTCCACTCCGGAGGAGACGGTCGCCGAGCCCGTCCCCGCCGCCGTGGTGGAAACGGTCGAGGAGGACACCTTCGCCCCGGCCGAGACTCCCGAGGAAGCCGCCGAGGCCGCAGCCGAGCCGGCCATCGTCCTGCCTGACAACTACATCGAAGACGCCCAGGCCGGCGTAGCCGTCGTCGAGGAGATCTCCTCCGACGCCGACACCGCAGCCGCCGACACTGCGACCGACGACGCCGACAACGACAAGCCCACCGCCTAACTTCGACTCGCGGGCAAGCCACATCGCTGCCGCCATCACCCGCCACGAAGGCCCTCCCACTCTATAGCCGGAGGGCCTTCTCCTTCTTGGAACGATCTTCTCTCTCTTTCTCTTTCTTTCTCTTTCTCTTTCCCTTTCTCTTTCCCTTTCTTTCTCGAACCGATCTCCTCTTGCCCCAAATCGGCGCATATACCCCATCCACCCGCAGAGCACCGTTCGCCATCCCGTAGCACGAGAGGGGTTTTTGCCAGGCCACCGCAGCCTTCCCGACAAAAAGCCCCCTCTGGCTGCGGGTCGAAACTCAAAAAGGGGCAAAAACCCGTAGCCAGACGTGGGTTTTTGCCAAAGCAGCATAGCCCGAGGGCCCAAAATGTCGCAAACGGGAAACGGCGATGGCAGAAAACCGTCTCAGGCTACGGATGGGTGCGCAACCGCAGGCGGTCAACGCCGTCTGCTTGCCTTCCCATCTTCTCTGCCAAAGCGCCCGCAATCGGCGGCGGCGAGCAGGATAGTTACCGAACTGCTTCGGAAAGGCTACGGGGCGGGGACTTGCCCACCTGGAGAGAGACCTATAATCGACCCATGAGATAACGCGCGCCCGCGCCAACGGCACCAGTGGCGGCGTCAACAGCCGCGCCGGTGGCGGCACCAGCGGCGGCATCGGCGCCAGCGCAGCAGCCACATCAACGGCCGCACCAGCAGCAACGGCGCCCATAACGCAGCGAGGCACGCCGACCCAAGAGGCACAAGCGCAAACCATCAGGGGTGAGAGTCATGAACCGCGAGAGGGAAATCGTCAAGGCGAGCGTATACGGCATTATCGGCAATGTGCTGCTCGTCGCCTTCAAGATGGCCGTCGGGTTCATGTCCCATTCCATCGCCATCATCTTGGACGGCGTGAACAACGCCACCGACGCCTTGTCCTCCATCGTCACCATCGTGGGCACGAAGCTCGCCGGGCGCCGGCCCGACCGCCACCACCCCTTCGGCTACGGCCGCGTGGAGTACCTCACCAGCGTCGTCATCGCCATCATCATCCTCGTGGCCGGCTTCATCTCCCTGCGCGAATCCATCGACAAGATCATCCACCCCGGCGCGCCCAGCTACTCGGCCATCACCATCATCGTCATCGTGGTGGCCATCCTCGCGAAGATCGCCATCGGCATCATGTTCAAGCGCTTCGGCGACAAGACGAACTCCGAGGCCCTCATCGCTTCGGGCATTGATTCCAACTACGACGCGGTGCTCTCGGCCGGCACGCTCGTGGTAGCGGCGGCCCAGAACTTCTGGGGCCTGAACATCGACGGCGCCGTGGGCCTCATCATCTCGCTTGTGGTTCTGAAGGCCGGCTTCGAAGTGCTCGGCGACGCCCTCTCGCCGCTTATCGGCGGCCCGGAGGACAAGAAGCTCGTCGACGACATCATCGCCTACACCAACAGTTTCCCCGATGTGCGCGGCACCTACGACGTGGTGCTGGACAACTTCGGCCCCAACGAAGTCTTGGGCTCGGTGCACATCGAGGTGCCCGACGATATGTGCGCCCGCGACATCCACGCCCTCACCCGCCAGATCAGCGAAGGACTCACCGAGAAGTTCGGCATCCTCACCACCGTGGGCATTTACGCCGAGAACACCACCGGCGCCTTCGCCCCTCTGCATGCCGACCTCGACGCCCTCGCGAAAAGCGACCCGGCGATCCTGCAGGTGCACGGCTTCTACGTAGACGAGAAAACCTCGACCGTCTACTTCGATTTGGTCATAGGCTTTAAGGCCGACGACGACGCCATCCGCGACAAAATAATCGCCCATCTGAAGGAAAAATATCCCGATTACACCTACAATGTCGTCATCGATCACGATTACGAAGACGATCAGCCAACGTAGGCGATCATGGGGAAAGGGGCGCACGATGGCGGGCGAGAGCCAGAAACTGAAGCTGCTCAACCTCGCCAAGATGCTCTACGAGCGCACCGACGAGAGTCACGGCCTCACCTGCCCCGAAATCATCGCCGGGCTGGCTGAGGCGGGCATCGAGGCCGAGCGCAAATCGGTGTACCGCGACTTGGACGCCCTTCGCGACTTCGGTCTCGACATCGCGAAGCTTCCCACGCACCCGGTCAGCTACGCCCTCGTCTCGCGCACCTTCACCGCCGCCGAGCTCATGCTGCTCACCGACGCCGTGCAGTCCTCGCGCTTCCTCACGGTTCGTATGGCCCATCGCCTCACCGAAGGGCTGGCGTCTCTGGGCTCCTGCCACCACGCCGCCGCGCTTTCCAAGAACGTGCACGTGGAAGGCCGCATCAAGATGCAGAACGAATCGGTGTTCCATCACGTGGACACCTTGCACGAGGCCATCCGCCGCCACCGGCAGGTGGCCTTCCGCTACGTGAAGCACGATGTGAACAAGCGCCCACAGCCCCAAGGGGGCGGCCGCATCTACTGCGAGACGCCGGTATGCCTCATTTACTCCGAGGGGTGCTATTACCTCATCGCCTACAACGAGAAGCACGACTCCTTCCCCAGCTACCGTGTCGATCGCATGCAGGGGCTGCGCATCACCGACGAGGCGGCCGTGCGCAACGAGCGCATCGCCACCTTCGATGCGGCGACCTACACTTCTCGCACGTTCTCCATGTTCGGCGGCGAGACGACGCCGGCGACGCTGCTCGTGGAGGAATCGGTCATGAGCGCCATTATCGACCGCTTCGGCAAGGACGTGGAAAGCGCGCCGGTGGATGCGACCCATGCCCGCGTGCACGTCACCGTGGCCGCCAGCCCCGTCTTCTTCGGCTGGCTCGCCCAGTTCGGCACATCGGTGCGCCTAGAGGCCCCCAGTGCCCTGAGCCGCCAGTACGCCGACTACCTAAGAGGCATCGCCGACAGCTACTAGAATCGTCTAATGCACGACCTTCTCGATGAGGGACTGAAGGCGGTGAACGTCAAGCGGCTTGGGAAGGTGCGCGTCCATGCCGCTTTCCAGCGAGCGCTTGCGGTCCTCGGAGAAGGCGTTCGCGCTCACGGCGATGATGGGCAGCGACGCGCGCACCGGGTCAGGCAGCGCGCGAATGGCGCGGGTGGCGGCATAGCCGTCCATGACCGGCATCTGGATGTCCATGAGCACCAGATCGTAGGCACGCGCGTCGGCGGCCTCAATCATTCCCAGGGCCACCTCGCCGTTTTCCGCCGTGTCCACCTCATAGCCCGCATCGTCCAGAAGGCAGCAGGCGATCTCGCGGTTGAGCTCGTTGTCCTCCACGAGCAGGATGTGGCGCACCGGCCCCCGCCCGCGGCTCGGGCACGGCGCCTCGGCGGCCACATCGGCCGGAGCCTGGCGGAAGGTGATGTCCACCGTGAAAGTGGAGCCCTCCCCCGGCACGCTTTCCACAGCGAGCTCGCCTTCCATAAGATCGAGCACGTTGCGCACGATGGTGAGCCCGAGTCCCGTGCCCTGAACGCCTGAGGCCGTGGTGTTGCTCTCTCGCTCGAAGGGCATGAACATGCGCTCCATGAACGCGGGCTCCATCCCTACGCCCCTATCGGCCACGACAAAGCGGAAGCTGGCGAAGCCCTGGGGCGCGCCGGCGTTCTCGGCCACGCTGATGCGCACGATGCTGCCGGCCGGCGAGTACTTGATGGCGTTGTCCACCAGCTGGGTGAGCACATGGGACAGGCGCACAGCGTCCACAAGCACGCGGTCGTGGGTCAGAGGCTCAACATCGCAGACCAGGGTGACATCGGCACGATCGGCCAAGTCCACCATGTCCATGCGCACCTGCATGACCAGCTCGGAAAGCGAGCATTCCGCCTCGGCCAGCTGCACGTGGCCCGCCTCCATACGGCTGATCTCCAACGTCTCGTTCACCACGTCGAGCAGCTGCTCGGAGGCGGCCAGCACCTTGTCACTGTAGGCGCGCACCCGCTCGGCCTCGCCGCCATGGGCCGAGATGAGCGACGCATAGCCCACCACGGCGTTCAGCGGCGTGCGGATGTCGTGGGACATATTCGAGAGGAACGTGTTTTTCGCCACGTTGGCGGCCTCGGCCTCGGAAAGGGCGTTGCGCAGCATGGTGCGGTGCTCGATCTCGCGGGCATAGGCTTCGCGCAGCTGGGCGTTCACGGCCTCCAGCTCGTCGGCGCGCTCGCGCAGCTTGTCCGTGGCGTCGTTGATGAACACGTAGAAGAACTCGCCCGCGTCCAACGTGACGTGATGGCCGTAGTCCTCTATCCAGCGAATGGAGCCGTCGCGGCGGATGATGCGGTACTCCACGTAGTCCATGGAGTACCGATCGGCCTGAATCTGGCGGCTGATGGAGTGCTCCACGGCTTCGATGTCCTCGGGATGCACCATGCCGGGGAAGGTGCCGCCCGTCAGCGTGACGAACTGCTCCTGATCCGCGCAGCCGAAGATGCGCAGGCAGGCCTCGTTGGCGTAGACCACCGCCTCGTCGCCGTCGGCACGGTAGACGAAGAAGCCGCCCGGCATGTGGGCGAGAACGTCGCCGATATCGAGCTGGGCTAAAGCGGGGAATATGGAGGGCGCCGAGGTTGCCATCTGTTGCTTTCTTTCGTCGGCCGAAAAGGTGCTTTCCGTATGCTACCACGGCCTTTGCCCGGCGCCCCCGAAGCTGTCGACGAGCCCACGAATTTGTAACGAAAGAGAAACGTGGAAGGCCTACGAGAAGTCGAACATGGAGGTGGAAAGGTAGCGCTCACCGGTGTCGGGCAGGATGACGACGATGTTCTTCCCCGCGTTCTCGGGCCGGCGCGCCAACTTCGCCGCCGCGGCCACCGCCGCGCCCGAGGAGATGCCCACGAGCAGTCCGTCATGGGCAGCCAGCTCGCGCCCGGCCTCGAAGGCCTCCTCGTCTTCGATGGCGATGACCTCGTCGTAGATGGCGGTGTCCAGCGTCTCGGGCACGAACCCGGCGCCGATGCCCTGAATCTTGTGGGCGCCGGCGCGGCCCTCGGAGAGCACGGGGGATCCGGCCGGTTCCACGGCCACCACCTGGATGGCCGGGTTCTGCGCCTTCAGATAGGCCCCGGTGCCCGAAAGCGTGCCGCCGGTGCCCACGCCGGCCACGAGGATGTCCACCGCGCCGTCGGTGTCCTCCCAGATCTCCGGGCCGGTGGTGCGCTCGTGCACAGCCGGGTTCGCCGGATTGGAGAACTGCGAGGGAATGAACGAGTTCGGAATCTCCGCCGCCAGCCGCTCGGCCTCCTCGATGGCGCCCTTCATGCCCTTGGCGCCTTCGGTGAGCACCAGTTCCGCCCCAAAGGCGCGCATGAGGTTGCGCCGCTCCACGGACATGGTCTCGGGCATGACGATGATGATGCGGTTGCCCCGCACGGCGGCGATGGCGGAAAGGCCGATGCCGGTGTTGCCGGAGGTGGGCTCGATGATGACCGTCTCGTCGTCGAGGACCCCGGCCTCCACGGCGGCGTCGATCATCGATTGGGCGGCGCGGTCCTTCACCGAACCGGTGGGGTTGAACGACTCCACCTTCCCGATGAGCGTGGCGGGCAGCTCGTGGGCGCGCTCGTAGTTGGTCAGCTCCACCAACGGCGTGTGCCCGATCAGCTCGGTGATGTTCTCGTGGACGGTCATGGGAAATCCTTTCTGGCTGAAACAAAGCCGGCAACCGGTCGGAGACGTGGGGTGTTCTGACCGAGCGAGTTCCGCAGCGAACGAAACAGTCCAGTGGACTGTTTCGCAGAGCGAGGACTGTCTGAGCGAATCAGAATACCGCGCGGCTCCGACCGACGAGGAGATGCATTGCCCCCATCCTACTGAATAGCCCCACTTCGTCAACGGCCCGCGCCATAGCGGTTTCCGATGGCGAGGCGGCCGAGAAAACCGTGGCGCACCGTCAAGTTCTCCCTTCCATCGCCGCCCGACGGTCGTATAATGCCTAGCAGTTCCCTAGACTTGAATCCTAACCCGCCATAGGAGCTTCCCATGACCCTGCAGCAACTTCGCTACCTCATCGCCATCGCGAACCACGGCTCCATCTCGGCGGCGGCGCACACGCTGTACGTCTCGCAGTCAAGCCTGTCGGTGGCCGTGCGCGACATCGAGCGCGAGACCGGCGTCACCATCTTCGAGCGATCCAACCGCGGTATCACGCTCACGAGCGATGGCATCGAGCTTTTGGGCTACGCCCGCCAAGTGGTGGAGCAGGCCGACCTCATGGAGCAGCGCTACTCCGGCCGCGGCGGCGAGGCGGCGCAGCGTCTATCCATCACTTCCCAGCACTACGCCTTCGTGGTGGAGGCGTTCCTGGAACTGGCCGAGGAGTACGAGGGCGCCGGCTACAACTTCAGCCTGCGCGAGACCCGCACCTCCGAGGTCATCGAGGACGTGCGCGACTTCCGCAGCGATCTGGGCGTGCTGTACCTCTCCACCTTCAACGAGAGCGTCATCGGGCACGCCCTTTCCGACGCGAACCTCTCCTTCAACCTGCTGTTCACTGCGCAGCCCCACGTATTCGTCAGCGACAAGCACCCCTTGGCCTCGCGCACCGAGGTGACCGTGGAAGATCTGGAGGACTACCCCCGCTACGCCTTCGAGCAGGGGGCAAACAACTCGTTCTTCTACTCCGAGGAGCCCCTGGCCGAGCTGCCCCACACAAAATGCATCTCCGTGAGCGACCGCGGCACCCTCTCGAACCTCCTCGCCCACCACAACGGCTACACCATCTCCACCGGCGTGCTCTCCAGCGAGATGTACACCGGCATCGCCAGCGTGCCCCTGCAGACCAAGGAGCTCATGCGCGTGGGCTACATCGTTCACAACGAGCGACAGCTGTCGCCTCTGGCCCAAAGCTACATCGAGAAGCTGAGCCTGTTCGTAGAAGGCTACCAAATCGGCCTCGCGGGGTTGTAGCCCAAAGCAGCAGCAGGCAGCATCCGCAGCCCCTGTCTCCTTTCGGGCGGGCTAGAAAGCCCGAACGATGCTGCCGCCGCCGAGGACGATATCGCCTTCATAGAGGACGGCGGCCTGGCCTGGGGCGGCGGCGCGCTGGGGCTCGCCGAAGGTGACGGTCAGCTCGTCGGGGCCGGTCTGCTCGGCGACCGCTGGCACGGGCCGCTGGCGGTAGTGGGTCTTCACCTGCACCTCGCGCGGGCCTTCCAAAACGCCTCCGCTGATGAGATTCACATCGCAGGCCACTACTCCTGAGCTGAGCAGCTCGTCCTTGAAACCGACGATGAGCCGGTTGGCGGATGCGTCCTTCCCCAGCACGTACAGCGGCTCGCGCGCCGCCACACCGATGCCCTTGCGTTGCCCGATGGTGTAGCGGATGAGCCCCGCATGCTCCCCGAGAACACGTCCTTCCCGATTCACAATCTCGCCCGGTTCAAAAGCAGTGTCCGCGCCACAGCGGCCTTCGATGAATCCCGCGTAGTCGCCGTCGGGCACGAAGCAGATGTCCTGGCTCTCAGGCTTTTCCGCTGTGTCGAAGCCGTGGGCGCGGGCCAGCTCGCGCACCTCGTCCTTCGTCAGCTCGCCCAGAGGAAACAGCATGTGGGCGAGCGTGTCCTGGGTGAGGTGGTACAGCACGTAGCTTTGATCCTTAGCAGGGTCACTCGCCCGCAGAAGCTGCCAGCACCCGGTCGCCTCGTCCCAGCGGCGCCGGGCGTAGTGTCCCGTGGCCACGTAATCGAGCCCCAGCTGGCGCCGGTGCTTTTGCAGCGCCTCGAATTTCAGGAACCGATTACAGGCGATGCAGGGGTTGGGCGTGCGGCCCTCGAGATAGGCCCCGCAGAACGGGCGTACCACCGCCGCTTCAAAACGATCGCGCAGATCGAAGGCATCGTGGGGAATGCCGAGGCGCCGGCACACCGCTCGCGCATCTTCTACATCGCGCGACGATCCGCAGGTCGGCCCTTCGCCTTCCGCAGCATCGCTTAAGACTTCGCCGCCGCGCAGCACCATCGTCGCACCGCGCACGTCGTAGCCCGCCTGCTGCAAGAGCAACGCGCACACGGAGCTGTCGACGCCTCCCGACATCGCCGCCATCACGCTGGCCGCCCCGGACGCCGCGGCCGTTCCTCTGTCATTTCCGAAAGTCATGGGGCGCATCATAGCACAGCATGGAGCATCTCTCTTCTCTCCCTGCTCCATCGCGCTCCGTCCGCGTCTTCGCCTTCCACCTTCCCCTCGCTCACCGCCCTGTGGAGCGCGAGACAGGCATCCCCGCCCGTGCCCACTGCCAATCGTGCTACGCTGGAACCATGCAGGGGTACCGCCCCGACAAAGCGAGCCAAACCCGTGGCCGCCTCGTCGATGCGGTTGAGAGGGCGCTTGCCCAACCCTTCGAACCTGTCAGCTAACACTGTCGTAGGGAGCATGCTCACCAAGCACAAGGGGCGCTTCCTGCGGGGAGCGTCTTTCTTTTTGGCGCGCCCGCAGGCCAGCGCTTCAGCTTCCGGAAAGGAATCGTCGTGACCGAACCTTCCACCTGCGCCATCAGCGCACCTGCAGACGCTTGCGCGTCCCGCAGCACCCGCACCGAGGCAGAGCTTCGGGCGTTCATGGCCCGTGCCGTGCACGAGGTGCGCGAAACGAATCCGCTGGCGCCTTCCATCACCAACACCGTGACCCAGAACTTCGTCGCCAACGCCCAGCTGGCCGTCGGCGGCTCGGCGGCCATGGTGTATTTGCCCGACGAGGGCGAATGCGTCGCCGCCCTGGGAGGGGCCGTCTACATCAACCTGGGTACCCTGCTGCCCGTCTACGAGCAAACGGTTCCCGCCACGGCGCGCGCTTGCGCGGCGGCGGGCAAGCCTTGGGTGCTCGACCCGGTGGGCATCGGCATCGGCAGCCTGCGCACCCAGCTCATCGAGGCCGTGCACGAGAATCCCCCGGCCATCCTGCGCGGCAATGCTTCGGAGATCATCGCCGTGGCCGAGCTGTGGGGGCTTGCCGGCGACTCGTCCGACGACGCCTCCGGCGACGGTCCCCGCGGCGTGGACAGCACCGATTCCGTGGACGCCGCCGAGCGCGCCGCCGTGGCGTGCGCCCGCTTCACGGGGGGCGCGGTGGCCGTTTCCGGCGCTACCGACCTTGTCACTGACGGCGTGCAGGTGGCGCGGCTTGCGGGGCTGCCTGACGATGTTATAGCAAGGGCTAAAGAGCTGCTGAAACAGCTTGAAGCGGCGGACATAAATCACGATATAGAGCCGGTATTGAGCGGCGGTGAGGATCAGCAGATGTCGCTTTTCGGCTCATGCGCAGCGGATGATATAATAGGCACGCTGAGCGATATGCAGCTTGATACAATGACGCCTATGGACGCCATGAACGCATTATACGATTTACAAATGAGAGCAAAGCTCAGAAAGGGAAAAAAATGAGCCGTATCCATGTGCTGGATAGCTATACGGCGAACCGCATAGCTGCGGGCGAGGTTGTGGAAAGGCCGGCCTCGGTCGTAAAAGAATTGCTTGAAAACGCGATAGATGCGGGCGCAACCGCCGTGACGATAGAAACAAAAGGCGGCGGGCTTGAATCCATCCGCGTGAGCGATAACGGCGTCGGCATAAATGCGGACGATGTTGCAACCGCCTTTTTGCCGCATGCTACGAGTAAGATCGCCACAACGGACGATTTATTTTCAATAAACACGCTGGGCTTCCGCGGGGAGGCTTTGCCGAGCATTGCGGCTGTATCCAAGGTCACCATGCGCACGAAGCAGAAAGACGCGGCAAACGGCGTACTGCTGCGCATAAACGGAGGGGACATAATAGAAAACCACGAAGCGGGCGTGCCTGACGGAACAACGATAGAATGTGAAGATCTTTTCTATAATGTTCCCGCAAGGCTTAAATTTATAAAGAGCGCGCGGGCGGAATCGGCACATATAAGCGACTATGTTTCCCGCATGA
>OLSN01003316.1_pt1 | contig 10523 bp, 9 predicted proteins | sample 1672411 | NCBI WGS metagenome assembly OLSN01 (sample SAMEA3136683, study PRJEB25190) | human gut metagenome | biome: human gut; feature: human-associated habitat; material: faeces | place: Austria | collected 2013
GTATACCAGGCCGGGTTGTTTTTCCGCCAGGCCTTGCGGTACGCCCTGTCCGCCTCTCGGGTGGACATCGGGCGCACCACGCCGGGTGTCGCGCCCGCCAGTTCCGTATTTTTGCCATACCGGACATGGGCCATTGGTTCGCGGAAAGACATTGCGCTCCTCCTTTTCTTTTCTATACTATACGTATTATAACATTTTTCAGATCTTGCTTCAACGACACGATGCAGCGACCACAGCAGAGCCGCATCCGCTACGGTTCTGCATGGTTGAACGCCCTCAAGCCCATCGCGCACGGAATGCGCGTGGCAGCGGAGGGCCACCCTATCCCCGCCCGCGTGCATACCGGCGACCGGCGTGTCTGGCCAAAGGCGCACAGCTGTGCTACAATGTCAAAAACAACAGGTACGGAGGCAACCGGATATGGAGCTTTTAAAACAGCGGATCCTGCGGGACGGGCAGGTGAAAGAAGGCGGCGTACTCAAGGTGGACAGCTTTCTCAACCACCAAATGGATGTGACGCTGCTGAATGAGATCGGGCGTGAATTCCGCCGCCGTTTCGACGGAGCGGACATCACCAAAATCGTTACCATCGAGGCGTCCGGCATCGGTATTGCTGCCATTGCCGCGCAGCATTTCGGCAGCATTCCCGTCATCTTCGCCAAAAAGACGCGTTCGCGCAATCTGGACGGTGCGCTGTATACCGCCAAGGTCCATTCTTTCACCAAGGACATTACCTACGATGTGCAGCTATCCAAAAAATTTCTCGGCCCGCAGGACACTGTGCTCATCCTGGACGATTTCCTCGCCCGGGGACAGGCACTGCTGGGCCTCATTGACATCGTGCGGCAGGCGGGCGCGCAGTGCGCTGGCTGCGGCATCGTCATTGAAAAGCAGCAGCAGGGCGGCGGCGCGCTGGTGCGGGCAGCGGGAGTGCGCCTGGAATCGCTGGCCGTAATCGCCTCGCTGGAAAACGACACGGTCACCTTTGCGCAGTGACCGGCATAAAAACAGGGCCTGTGCTCCACAATGGGGGCACAGGCCCTGTTTGCATGCCGCGCATGAAAAAACGCGCAGGCTGTTCGTCATTCGCCGCACAGCCGCAGGATCTGCTCCCGCGCGGGCATGGCCGGGATGGCCCCCTTTGCCGCGGTGGTCAGGCTGCCCGCTGCGTTTGCAAACGCGACAATGCGCTCCCACTGTGCCTGCGGCAATATCCGCAGCTCTTCCAGCGTCTTGCCCGCAAGGCACGACAGCAGCGCTCCCAGAAAAGCGTCGCCCGCGCCCGTAGTGTCCACCGTGTCCACTTCGCAGGCAGGCAGCAACCCGCGGCCCGCCGCAGCACGGTAGTACGCGCCCCGCGGCCCCAGCGTCACCAGAACCAGCGCCGCGCCCCGGGACGCCAGCGCGTCCGCTCCCGCCGCCAGCTGCACTTCGCCCGTCAGCAGTTCCATTTCTTCCTCCGATACTTTCACGATATCCGCCAGAGGCAGCGCGGCCAGCAGCGCTTCTCTCGCCCGCTCCGCGCTATCCCACAAAAACGGACGGTAGTTTGGATCGTAACTGATCATCGCCCCCGCTGCTTTTGCCTCCCGCGCCGCCTCCAGCGTAGCCGTGCGGCACGGCTCGTCCGTCAGCGAAACAGAACCAAAATGAAAGATGCGGCAGTCCCGCAGCAGCGCCCTGTCCACTTCGGCAGGCGCGAGCATCACGTCCGCACCCGGCTTGCGGTAAAACGTGAAGCTTCGGTCGCCCTCCGGCGTCAGCTGCACAAAGGCCAGCGTCGTGGGATATTCCCGCGTCATACGCAGACCGCGCACATCCACACCAGCATCCTCCATCGTCTTTTTCAAAAACGCGCCGAAAGCGTCGTCCCCCACCTTGCCGATAAATGCGGTTTTGCCGCCCAGCTTTGCGGCCATTGCCAGCACATTGGCAGGCGCGCCGCCCGGGTTGCGCGCAAACAGCGCCATCCCCTGGCTGTTTTCCCCGCTGGGTGTAAAGTCGATCAGGCTCTCGCCCAGCGCCACGATATCAAACATACTTTCCTCCTCAAAGTTTTTGGCTGAATTCCACCTTTTCCCCATTGGGGCCGAGGATGGTGAAAAAGCGCACGCCCCGCGCCCAAAAAGGAAGAAACCGCACCGCGTCGTCCAGCAGCTCGTATCCACCGTCCCGCAGCAGCACGAACAGCGTATCCACGTCCGCGACGTCCAGCGCGATATGGTCGACAGCCCCGGCCCTGCCGGCCGCGCGGCCGGTTTGATAGGCTTCGATCATCAGTTCTTTCAGCTGCAAAAAGGCTACCTGTTCCCCTGCGGCTTCGTTGACCGTACGCAGCGCAACGGAGAAGCCCAGCCCTTCGTAAAAGGCCACCGTTTTCTCCAGGTCGTTTGTGGGCAGGCCGATGTGCTGCAGGCCATTTATGGTTTCCGCGATTTTTTCCACGTTCACGCCTCGCTCTCATCCACGTCGATAAGCACTTTCATCGTCGTCTCCCGGTTCGCGTCGATGTACTGGTATGCCGCCAGATAATCCCGGAACGGGAAGTGCCGGCTCATCAGCGGCTCCAACCGAACCTTGCCTTCGTTCACCAGGCGAATGGCCTCAAGATAGTCCTCATGGCGGTACATCATGCTCGTGTTCAGATCCAGTTCATGGTCGTTGAGCACCGCAAGGTCCACGTTTGCCATACCCGCATACACCGCCACAAGGATGATCGTGCTGCCCTTGCGCGCGTGCCGGATGGCCTGTCCCATGGTCGTATCGTTGCCTGCGCAGTCGTAAATCACATCCGCCTTGTCCGGGCCGAAGCATTCCGCCAGTGCTTCACCGAAGCCGTGCTCTTTTGTGTTCACTGCAAAATCCACGCCGCATGCTTTTGCCAATTCCAGCCGCGGCGTGCTGATGTCGGTGATAAGCACCTGCGCCGCGCCCAGCGCCTTTGCGCTCTGGGCCAGCAGGATGCCGATGGGCCCCGCGCCCAGCACGGCGATCTTCTGTCCGCACACATCCCCGGCGCGCCGCACCGCATGTACCGTCACGGCCAGCGGCTCTATCATCGCGCCTTCGCTGTATGTCATCGTTTCCGGCAAAGGCGTCACCTTGCCCGCGTCCACGGCAAAATATTCACTGGCTGTGCCTGTCGTCTGGAACCCCATCACCCGAAGTTCCTCGCACAGATTGTACTTGCCGTGCGTGCACGGATGGCACCGACCGCAGTAGACCTGCGGTTCGATGGTCACCTTCTGCCCTATGGCAAATCCCGTCACGCCCTCGCCCAACGCCGCGATTTTCCCCGACACCTCGTGGCCCTGGGTGACCGGATATTTTGTGAACGGATGCTCGCCGTGATACACATGGATATCCGACCCGCACACGCCGATCTTCATGATCTTTACCAATACCTCGCCCGCGTTGGGTGCGGGTACGGGCGCCTCCCGGAACTCGATGTGCCCCGGCGCCGTCATCACCTGCTGCAGCATTTTCTGCATTCTGAATCATCCTCTCCCGTTTGTACGCGTTCAGCGTTTGTTTGGCAGCACCATCACTTTGATGGATTCGCCGCCCATCTGCATTTTGATCGCCTGCTCCATTTCCCCGATGCCGAACGTGTGGGTGATGAGCGGCTCCACATTGATGCGCCCCGCACTCAGCAATTCCACAGCCCGAAGATGCGTATCCGGGTTGATGAAGGAGCCGCGGATGGCAAGCTCTTTTTTGTATACATCGAACAACGGCAGCGGAACCGTAGCCGTAGGCGCGGGCACACTGAACAGCAGCACCGTCGCGCCGAAGCCCGCGGCCTCGAAGGCACTGCGTGTGGCCGCCGTGTTCCCCACACATTCAATCACCACATCCGCGCCGCTTTTGCCCGCAGCCTCCCGCACACGGGCGGACAGGTCCTCCCGGAGCGGGTCGACAGCCAGATCCGCTCCAACGGACAGCCCGGCGCTGCGGCGCAGTTCCACCGGCTCACTGAGAATGACCTTCGCCGCGCCGGAAAGGCGGGCCAGCTGCACCATCAGCAGGCCGATGGCTCCCCCGCCGATCACACATACCGTACTGCCGGGCCGTATACCCGCGGCATCGATACCGTGCAGGCAGCACGCCAGCGGCTCGGCCATGGCTCCTGCCTCAAAGGGCAGCTCCGGTGCCAGTTTGAAGCACTGTGCCGCCGGCGCTGCGCTGTACTGTGCAAACCCGCCGTCCCGGGTGACGCCAAGCGCCTGCAGATGCTCACAGAACTGCTTTTTACCGTCCCGGCAGGGCGTGCAGGCGCCGCAGTAAATATTGGGGTCTACGGCGACATGATCGCCCGGCGCCAAACCTTTCACATCCGCGCCTACTTCTTCTACAATACCCGCATATTCGTGTCCCAGAACCACCGGCGGCGTCACTTCGGCCGAGCCCGCCTCGCCGTGGTAAATGTGGACATCTGTACCGCACACGCCGCACGCCATCACGCGAATGCGCACTTCGTCCGCGGCCAGCGGCCGTTTTTCCATATCCCGGACTTCAAATTCCCGGTTGCCCAGAAAAAAAGCTCCCTTCATCGTCGATCCATCCTTTCCGCATGTTCCCATGCCCAAAACTTTTTTAACTCAGTTTAAAAAGATTCCAGCATTAGAATGCGTCTTTTTTGATACGTTGTCAAGCGGTCTCTTCCAATTTTGTTGGAATCTCCAAGAATGAGTCTTTCTTTTTGTCAAGTTTTTAAAACGATTTTACAAAGTGTTTTGAATGTGTTACAGTAAAACCACAAACAGGCGGGAGGCACTCAGGATGGAGACAGTAAATCTTTTCGGCGCACAGCGCGGGCGGGCGGCGCAGGCGGCTGCATGGGCCATGGAAAAAGAACGTTTTTCCACACAGGAGATGGCGAACGCTCTGGCGGTGAGCACGCCCACGGCCATTACTCTGCTGCGCCGCCTGGAGGGCCACGGCCTGGTGCAGCCCTGCGGGGAATTCAGTTCCACCGGCGGACGCAAGCCCCGGGCCTGGAGCGCCTGTCCCGGCGCGCGGTACGTTGTCGGGGCCGACATCACTCTGCGCCATGTCAGCCTGGTGGCTGTGGATCTCTCCGGCCAGGTGACGCGCACGCAAACCCGCACTCTGGCCTTTACGCGTACGCCCGCCTATTTTCGGGCGCTCGCCGCGTTCATCAGCGAGCTGTGCGCGGAGCTGCCCCGGCAATCGGTTTTGGGCGTCGGCCTGTCCATTCCCGGCATCATCGGCAGCGGGCAGGACCTCGTCCTGCGCTCCCACGCGCTTTCCATTCAGGGACTGCGGGCCGATGAATTCGAACAATATCTCGGCCTGCCCTGCCGCATGATAAACGACGCAAACGCCGGCTGCCTTGCCGAGGCCTGGGCCGACGTCTCTCTGCGGGACGCGGTTTATCTCTCCCTGAGCAACAGCGTGGGCAGCGCGGTGCTCATCGGCCGCAGGCTGTATCTGGGGCACAACCTGCGCAGCGGCGAGGTGGGGCACACCACGCTGGTTCCCGGCGGACGGCCGTGCTACTGCGGCAAAAGCGGCTGTGTGGATGCCTACTGCCGCGCCGGCCTGCTGCACGGCCACACCGGCGGCAGCCTGAAAGATTTCTTCCTGCGGCTGCACACGGGTGACGCCGCGCTGCGCAGCGTGTGGGACGCTTATCTGGACAACGTAGCCGTCGTAGTGAACAACCTGCGCATGATGCTGGACTGCGACGTGATTCTTGGAGGCTATGTAGGCCGATACATGGATGCAGAGCTGGCCGGGCTGCGCCGCCGCGCGGCCTTCCGCAACACCTTCGAGCCGGACGCCGGCTATCTCAAGGCCTGTGCCTATAAAAAAGAAGCGGCCGCCCTGGGCTCGGCCATCCCGTGGATCGAAGAATACCTGCAAACACTTTGAGCGCGCGGCAAAACCGCGGAAGGGAACGGTAAAGATGTACAAAGCCATTATCGCAGACGATGAGGAAACGGTTCGCCGTGGGCTTGTAACGCACTTTAACTGGGGCAAGCACGGTGTGGAAGTGGCCGGGGTATTCGACGACGGCGTCCCAGCGCTGGATTTTGTCCGCCGGAATGAAGTTGACATCATCGTCACAGACGTGCGGATGTCCCATATGGACGGCATCACACTGGCCAAAAATGTGCTGGAGAGCTATCCCGGCGTCAAAATCATATTTATCAGCGGCTATGCAGATGTGGGATATCTGCGTGATGCTCTGAAGATGGAAGCCGTAGACTATATCCTCAAATCCATCGACATTGACGAACTGGACGCGGTGATCACCAAAGTGGTGGCCATGCTGGACCAGAGGTCTTCCCAGCAGCTGGTCCTGGAAGACATGGCCCGAAAGCTGGAGCAAAGCATGCCGCTGCTGCGCCAGCGCCGTTTGTGTGATCTTTTGCAGAACAATGACGAAAGCGAGGAGGACATTCTGCAAAGCATCGAATTCCTGGGTATCCCTTTGAACAGCCAGACACATTACGCCGTGCTGGTACTGCGGCTTCAGCCAAAATCAAAATGGCTCACCATGGGCAGCATGCCTGAAAAAGACCGCATCACCTTCAGTATGGCGCTGGAAGAATTGTTTGCCCGCGTATTGGCGGAATACGGCGTCAATGTCGTGTTCAAAGGGCGGCTTTCCGAATACATCGCCATTTTGGACGTAGAACATGACGAATACGAAGAAGACCTGTTGAGCGTGGGCGCGCATACGCAGCGAAATGAAACTGGATACCATGATCGGCATCAGCGAGCCGTTCCGCGGGCTGCGCAGCGTACGCTCCGCTTACGCCAATGCCTGCGAGGCAATCAGCCGCTGTTACCTGATCGGCAAGGATATCCCGATCTCCATCAAAAAATATGAGGACGACGGCAGCGGACGCACTCTTCGCGAACAAGCGGAAAAAGAGATCTGTGACAGCATCCTCAATGGAGATACGGCGGCGGTGCATCTGGCGCTGGAGCGCGCCGTTGCCGGCATCCGCGCCCTGCCCGGCGAGGACGAGCAGCAGAATTTCATGCTTTTCCTTCTTTTGCTGCCCACGCGCCTGATGACCAATATGCGCACGGAAAATATGGGCCCCTATGCCTCACACCTTAAATTGACGGCCAGCTTTCTGCAATGCAACAGCCTGGGAGAGCAGGAGGCGATGCTTGCTTCCGTATATGAAGATTTGACCCTGCACCTGCAAAAAATGAGCACGCCTCACACAAATACGGTCATCAAGCGCGTGCGGGAGATCATCGCCGCGCAGTATATGGAGCAGCTTTCAGTAACAAGCCTCGCAGAAGCCGTATATCTTACGCCCACCTATCTGTGTGTGCTGTTCAAGCAGGCCACAGGAAAGACCATCAACGAATACATCACGCAGGAGCGGCTGAACAAAGCCAAAGAATTTTTAGCGCAGACAAACATTCATCTGTATGACGTATGCTATAAGGTGGGATACCTTTCCCCCAGTTATTTTTCGCGCCTGTTCAAAAAGTACACGGGCCAAACGCCGGGCGAATACCGCGAAAACATCATGCTGAACGCCCGCCCCGCGGCCGAAAAGGAGGCGGAGCAGCTTTGAAACAGGCGACCGCCCGCTTCAGGCGTCCCGCAAACGGCGGCGTCCGGCTCGGCCGTGCCCGCAGCGCCGCCCGCCTGCTGATGTTCGTGCTTTTGCTGGCTGCGCTGGTGCTTCTGACGCTGGCCGTATTCTACTACACCCGCAACACCGCCCAGGCCATGGAAGCGGAGCTGTGTCAAAAAATGCTGGTATCCGCCGGGCAGACCCGCAACAACATCGATTACCGTTTTGAACAGGTCAAAGAGAGCGCATCGGCATTGATCGGCACATTGTATCCCTATCTCAATTCAGACGCGGACACAGCCGTGCAACTGGAAGAATACGCCAAGATACGCCGCGCGCTGTCTGAACAGCTGGACAAGCATATGATCACGCGCCTGCGGCTGTATGTGCCCGACGAAAAAATTTATTCCGGCCAGAAAACAACGCTTTACTCCTTGGACCCTCTGTCCAGCCTTGGAGAAAACGGGTCCGTTTATCAAAAAGGCGGCGTATTTTGGCACGGAACACACCTTGTCAGCCTGGGCATATCCGAGCCCACCGCCGTTGTTTCCTGTGCTGTGGCGCTGAAAAGCCAGGCGGATTACGACAAGCTGTGCGGTGTGCTTTTTGCCGATGTGAGCGTTTCTCAATTTCATGAGATATTTGCCGCAGGCAGCACCAACCATGACGAAATGTTCCTTGCGGATGCGCAGGGCCGTATTCTGGCGCACACAGACGACGCGCATCTGGGCGAAACGGCCCTGCCGCCGTCGCTGATGGAGCAGGTGTGCAGCCTGGGCTCCGGTTATCTGCTTGAACCGGACGTCATCCTCGCATTCAGCCGGCTTGAAACGACGGAATGGTATGTTATCTCCTCCATGCCGCGGGCACAGGTCTACACCATGGATTCCGGCGCGGTAAACACCATTGTATCCATGTGGGTAGTCGCGTGTCTGATTTTGTTTATCATCGCCGTCACGGCAGCCTACAGTCTCAATCTCAACCGTACCGTTAGCCGCCTCAACGCAGCCATCCATACGCTGGATGCCGAAAACGGGACCGGAAATACCGATTCCTGCGCGGGACGCCGCAAAGGAGGCCTCATCACGCTGGAACGCGATACCGAGCAGATCGTACGCTCCATCGCCGCTGTTGTGGACGCCCGTTACCGCGACAGGCTGGCTATTTCCGAATATCAAATGGAGTCGCTGCAGGCTCAGATCAAGCCGCATTTTCTTTACAACACGCTGGATGTCATCAAGTGGATGATCCTGGACAAAAATCCGGATGACAGCGTATGGATGGTGAACGCGCTCTCTCGCTACCTGCGCATGAGCATCAATAAAGGCGAAGCCATCGTACCGCTGTCCGACGAGCTGGATCTTACCCGCACCTACCTCGGTATCATGCAAAAACGCTTCTCCCATCAGTTTGAGGTGGAGTATGATTTGGATCAGGCTGCAATGGAATGCCTGATCCCCAAACTTTCGCTCCAGCCGCTGGTGGAAAACGCATTGCTCCACGGCATTTTGTACTGTGACAAAACGGAAAAGCGTCTGGTCATCCGCGCATGGCGTTCCTCCCGCGCTTTCGGTGTAGAGATCGAGGATAACGGCAACGGGATGGCGCCCGAAACGGCACAGAAGCTGACCGAGCTGGATATCCGCACCAGCAAAAGTTACGGCGTAGCCAATGTACATAAGCGGCTCGATATCTTCGGCCAGGGGAAATGCAAGTTTTATATCTCCGCCCGCAAAGGCATCGGCACCTGTGTGATGATTGAACTTCCGGTGCAGCCCCATGACAGCGATTGAACGCTCCTGTACGAGATCGTCCGCAGAGCCGCGAAGGCGGCTCTGTTTCATTTTTTTGATTCTGTTTCATTTCTTCTGCGCCCATGCCGAAAGGCATGGGCGTATTTTTGTAAGAAGTCTACAACGTCTTTGAATTGAGCAACAATTACATAAAGAACGGACTAGAAAACGAAATTTTGTGATATTTACCACAACGCTGGCCCGTACTACAATTGATATCAGAGAACAAACAGCCCGGAACGCTCCGGCAGCTGAATGGAAAGAAAGGGTTTTACAATGAAGATGGCACTTGACACAACGGCTGTACCGTCCGGCGGACTGAGAGCCAAAACCGGATTGCGGCATAAACTCCACAGTTTTTTTGTGTATGTAAAGCATCATCCCATGCTGTATCTGATGCTGATACCGGGCTTGTTTTTCCTTTTTATTTATAAACTCGCGCCGCTGTATGGTATTCTAATCGCTTTCAAGGACTACAATATTTTTCTGGGAAGCAACCCCATCGATGCCATCGGCTTGAGCGACTGGGTGGGGCTTGAACACTTCCGGCGCCTGTTCGCCAGTTCCCAATTTACGAAAGTGCTGGCCAACACGCTGATCATCAACGGATTGAAGATCCTCTGGCTGTTTCCCATCCCTATCATCTGCGCGATACTTCTCAACGAGATCCGCCGCGCTACCTACCGCAAATTTGCCCAGACCGCTATCTATATGCCCTATTTCTTTTCATGGGTCGTCATCTTCGGTATTTTTTATTCGCTGTTTGGTTCTTACGGCATCATCAATACCGCTATCACCGCGATGGGCGGCACGCGCATCGGATTCTTTACCGATAACAGTGTATTCCGCAGCGTGCTGGTATTTACCGAAGGCTGGAAAGAAGTCGGCTACAATACGGTCATTTATCTGGCGGCCATCACGGGGATCGATATAACGCTGTATGAGGCGGCCCGCGTGGACGGTGCCAGCAAATGGCGCCAGATTTGGAACATCACCATGCCCGGCCTGCTGCCCACCATCGTCCTAATGCTCATTCTCAAGGTGGGCTATATTTTGGAAACGGGATTTGAGCAGGTGCTGGTATTTTACAATCCTGCCGTATATGAAGTTGCAGATATAATCCAGACTTATGTATACCGTCTGGGTATGGGGCAGA
>OLSN01003318.1_pt1 | contig 10514 bp, 8 predicted proteins | sample 1672411 | NCBI WGS metagenome assembly OLSN01 (sample SAMEA3136683, study PRJEB25190) | human gut metagenome | biome: human gut; feature: human-associated habitat; material: faeces | place: Austria | collected 2013
GGCTTGGGTTACAACAAAATAAGCGAAAAACGGCACTGTTTTAGAACGGTGCCGTTTTTTGTTGCCCGGATTGCCCTACGCTGTCGCAGAAATGGAGGGCAATTATCATGTCAGAACCTATCACTTTGGATTATTATTACGGCTTGGAAGCCGAGCAGTATACTTTCGTTCGCATTCCCAAAATCCTTTTCAGTCCCACCTACAAGACGCTTTCTGTGTCGGCAAAGATGCTGTACGCGCTTATGTTGGACCGCATGAGCCTGTCCGCACGCAACCGCTGGATGGACGAGGACGGGCGTGTGTTCATTTACTTTCGCATGAGCGAGATCATGAGTGCTCTTGGCTGCGGTCACAACAAGGCAATCGCCCTGTATGCCGATTTGGAGAAGGTCGGTCTTATCGAGCGCAAGAAGCAAGGCATGGGCAGACCTGCTAAAATTTATGTCAAGAACTTTATTCCTAAAACCGGAAGTCATCGCCCCAAAAAGGAAGTACCCGCAACGCCTGTTAGTGAGTATGATGACTTCCCCTCAGCGGAGCGTAATAATAAGAACTACAAGAATAATACTTACATCAGTGATACTGATCCATCCATCTATCCTGAACAACCGGAAGTCACAGCGCCGGAGAATCAGCCGGAGCAGATAGATACGATGGATGAGATGGATGAGTACAGAGAGCTTCTTGAGGAAAATATCGACCTCGAATATCTTCGGCACAACGGTCACGCAGAGGATGACCTGCTGGACGAAATCATGGATCTGCTCACAGACACCGTGACGAGCAAAAAGCCTACCATCAGGATCGGCGGTGAGGACTTGCCAACCGAAGTTGTGCGAAGCCGACTGCTCAAACTGGATGCAAGCCATGTCGAGTATGTGTTGGACAGCTTGCTCCAAAACACCACCAAAGTCCGGAATATCCGAGCGTACTTACTCACGGCGCTTTACAACGCACCTACTACACTCAGCAGCTACTACACCGCATTGGTCAATCATGACCTGTATGGTGATCGGTAGCTGCTTTTTTCATAAGCGGCGGTAGATTCACCGTCAAAATCTGACGCGCACCGTGGCATGAACGCGCCCGGTGTGCGTTTTCTATTTCTGCGGTGCCGGCAGCATCACGCTGAGAAAGGACACTGAATGATGCAGAACGATGACCAGCGACGCAGACTGTTTTGCATCCTGCGTCGGATTGCCGTGCCACCCTGGAGCACCCGGCTCACGATCAAATTTCAAAAAACGGAGGTAATTCTATGAAACTTCATTCCAATCCCCATCGGCCGAGGTCGATTTTGGCAGGGCTTCTTGCTCTGACCCTGATGTTCTCCATGCTTCCTACCGCCTTTGCGGCGCAGCAGAACAGCTACCATGACCCTGCGGAACACTGGATGCAGGCATCCGGTCGCACGAATGAGCTGGATGCTAATAGTGTTATAACTCATGAAACCTTTACCTGCCATGAGTGCGGCAAGCAGACCTCATTTCTTGCGTTTCGTGTGCCGGAGTACACGAAAAACGGTCAGTCTGCACTCAGCCGCAATGTGAAATACTCGGACGGTACTATGGTCGGCGGCAACGGCAAGGGCGACACGATGGACGGTGTTCCCGGCAAGAATGCGACCTATACCGGGTATCACTACACGAAAGCCGTCTGCGAAACCTGCGGCGGTATCAACACCAATATGGCAACGACGGACTACGGCTATCTGAAAAATGTGTACTGGCTGTATGACTGTGCTGCCGAGTTCACGCAGAAACTCGACGAAACCGTGACCTATGAGTACGCAGACGACACTTACCATACTGTCACCACCAAGGGCGGCACCTACTGTGCGTTCTGCTACGGCACAAACCACACCGAAAGCAGTAAACTGGAGCGTCACAGCATGGTAACAGAAGTGCTGCCCCAGCCGGCGAATGGCCGCTTTGCTGTGGTGGAGAAGTGTAGACTGTGCGACTATACCCACTATGACTATACGGCTGCGAAGGCGGTCATCGCGGACTATTACGGCATCGCAGACGGCAAGTCGCACACGATCACGGTCAGCGACCTCTCGGAAGCAGGCGTCCGCACCGCTATCCGCTATGGCAATAGTGCAAATAGCTGCACCATGACCTCGGCTCCCAATTATACAGAAGCCGGTCAGTACATGGTCTACTACGAGATCACCTACAGCTACAAGGGCAAGGAAATGACCGAGAACGGCGTTGCAAAGGTCTGGCTCCGTGACGAATCCACCAAGGATGACGGCTCTTGTGCCTGCGGCTGTGGAAATCCGAACTGCGGCTGCCAGAACAAGAATTGCAACGGGAATTGCTGTGCCGACAAGGGCTGCGGCGAAAACCATAAGTATATTCTGCTGGACAGCACCAAGGCAGGCTGCACTACCCTCGGCTATGATCGCTACCTCTGTACGGAGTGCGGCAAAATCGAAAAGCGGGACTATGTAGACTCTCTGGGCCACGCATGGCAGAGCATTGTCATCCGTGACGCCACCTGTGAAACAGATGGCAAGCTGCTGGAGCTGTGCTCCCGCTGCGGTGAGATGAAGCAGACCGCCACACCCAAGGGCGAACATAAGTACAAAACCTATACCGTTTCTGCGACTTGCACGAACCCCGGTCATACCGTCCGTGAATGCTCCGTTTGCGGCGACCGCCACATCGAGGACATCACCTCGGTGCTCCCGCACAATTATGAATCCCATGTGGTTGCCGCCACTTGCGAGAACGGTGGCAAGACCATCCATCGCTGCGACGGCTGCGGCAGCAGCTTCGTGACGGACTACACTGACTCGCTGGGCCATAGCTGGGATAAGGGAACCCTTGTTACCAACGCCACCTGCACCGGCGAGGGGGTCATGGAATACCGCTGCACCCGCTGTGGCTACCACCGTCTGGATGCCGACCCTGCGGATGGTCATATCCCCGGCGACCCTGCCACCTGCACGGAGCCTCAGCTCTGCACCCGCTGCGGCGCTGTGCTGGAAAAGGCCCTGGAACACGATTACAAGTCCGAAGTGACCGCCCCCACCTGCACCGAGATGGGTTACACCACCAACACCTGCGCACGCTGTGGCGACACTACCAAGACCGACTATACCGAGCCTGCCGGCCATAAACCCGGTGATTGGATCATCGACAAGGAGCCGACCACCGACTCCGCGGGCAGCAAGCATAAGGAATGCGAAAACTGCGGCGAAAAGCTGGAAACGGCTGAAATCGAGAAAATCTACAACAGCGGCACAACGGACAGCAAGGGCGAAGTCGTTGTAGGCGGTTATCTCGTAACCGTCACTGATACAGACACGAAGAATCCCGTCGCAAACGCCGCCGTCGCGATCCACAAGGACAGCAGCATTTCCATCCGCCTGCCCAATAGTCGCCTGCTGGACTACGCAGATCAGACCACCGTCACCGTGCAGCTCGTCAAGGACAAGTCCGCTGTGCCGGACATGAGCATTGCTGTCACGGATAAGAATGACAACTACGCCTCCGGCAAGACCGACAAGGCAGGTCAGATCACCGTTCCCACCGGCAGCGGTAAGACCAACGAGGACGGCAAGGTCACTACTGGCTATGAGGACGCGGACGGCGACCGCTGGACGCTGACCGTCAAGGTCATCCGCACGGATACCAAGCGTCCCATCTCCGGCAGTAATGTTTCCATCGGCAAGACCGGCAACATCACCGTGAAACTGCCCGATGGTACGGATATGGATGCCAAGCATCAGGTGACGGTCATTCTCACCGACCACAAGAAGAACCCGCAGGAAAACAAGAATATCACTGTCAAGGGCGACCTGAATCAGACGGAAAAAGGCAAGACCGACAAGAACGGCGAGCTTACCGTTCCGGAGATCGAGAAGACCGAGCGACACGGCGTTTACATCGTCGGCTATACGGACGGCACCTTTGGTCCCTCCCGCAGCATGACCCGCAGTGAAGCCGCCGCGATCTTCGCCCGCCTACTGGCGGAGAAGAACGGTGACACTATTTCCACTGCGGCAAACACTAAGTTTACGGATGTTCCCCGTAAAGCGTGGTACTCTGGCTATGTGAAGTACCTTGCCAACAACGGCATCACCTACGGTAAGAGCAAGACCATCTTTGCCCCCAACGATGCCATTACCCGTGCCGAGTTCACCACGATGGCCGTCCGCTTCTTCGAGGTCTACGGAGATGGTTCCAAGGAAATCATGGAACAGTTCAGCAGCTTCAACGATGTTTCCTCCGGCTATTGGGCGGCGGAATACATCCGCTATGCCGCCAAGCATGGCTGGATCAACGGCTATGGCGACGGCTCCTTCCGCGCTGACGATGAGATCAACCGCGCGGAGGTCGTGACCATCGTCAATCGTCTGCTGGGCCGCGAAGCGGATGAGGACTACATTGCGGACAATCTTCGTAAACTGAACACCTTCCCGGATGTGACCCGCAAGCATTGGGCGTACTACGCAGTCATGGAGGCTGCCAACGCCCATACCGCCATCCTCGGTGACAGCGAAAGCTGGAGCAAGTGACGGATGTTTCCCCTGCACCGAAAGGATGGTGATGCACCATGCAGGAGGAACTGGAGAAAAAGACAGTGGTTGTGATCACGACCGGCGCAAAGCTGACGGAAAGAATGCTGAAAAGTCTGATCCGCAAAGCGTTGGCAGAAATGCAGCGCCAGACGCAGAACCGCAAAGTCTATCGGGGAAAGCAGTCAGTAAAGCACCTGTTGCAGCAAGGCGGCGGTGCATCCACCATTGAGGTGTCCAGCGCCAGTATCCGCACCTTTGAGCGTGTTGCGCGAAAATACGGCGTGGATTTTGCGGTCAGAAAGGATAGCGCGGCGGAAAAGCCGCGCTATCTCATCTTCTTTAAGGCGCGGGATGCTGACGCGATGACCGCTGCCTTTCAGGAATATACGGCAAAGGTCGTGCAGCGTGAGAAGAAACCGTCTGTTCGGGAACAGCTTGCCAAGCTGCGGATTGCTGTGCTGGACAAGGAATCGGCTCCGGCGAAAACCAAGGACAAGGAGGTGTCGCTGTGAGGAAAATCCCAAAGCCGGATGCTGCCACACTCAAAGCGCTGCTGCCGTATGGCATGATCGGTCTGCTTGCGACCAAGCTGGGGCAGGCATACCGGTTGGCGACCGGCGCGGACATTATCGACCGTCTGATGAATACGGTCATGGTGCTGGGGCGCGTGATGGAGCATCCGCTGCCGAGCCTGCACCCGTTTGACCTGTTGGTCGGTATGTGCTGCGGCGTTCTGCTGTGGCTGACGGTGTATTACCGGAAAAAGAACGCAAAGAAGTTTCGCCACGGTGCCGAGTACGGCACCGCCCGCTGGGGCGATCAGAAGGACATTGCACCGTTCATCAATGACGATTTCGCACAGAATATCCTGCTGACGGACACTGAGCGCCTGACATTGGGGCAGATCGCGGACCCGGAAAAGCGGAATGTGAATCTGAATGTACTGGTGCTGGGCGGCTCCGGCTCCGGCAAGACACGCTATCATATCAAGCCGAACCTTTTACAGATGAACGCATCGTATGTATGCTCGGACCCGAAAGGTACGGTCGTGGAGGAGGTAGGACAAGTCCTCATCCAGAAAGGACATTACAAGCTGAAGATCCTGAATACCATTGATTTCAGCGCTTCCATGCACTATAACCCCTTCCATTATCTGCACAGTGAAACCGATATACTTTCGCTGGTCACAGTCATCATGGCGAACACCCAGAGCAAGGAAAAGGGCGGCGATGATTTCTGGCAGCAGGCAACAGCACTGCTGCTCCAAGCGCTGATCGCCTATATTTACTATGAAGCGCCGGAGGAAGAAAAGAATTTTGCGATGCTGCTGGATATGCTCAATGCCTGTGAGTGCCGCGAGGGGGATGAGAATTTCAAATCTCCCGTAGACCTGCTTTTTGATAAGCTGGCGAAACGCGAGCCGGATCACTTCGCAGTGAAGCAGTATACCAAGTTCCGCCAAGCCGCCGGCAAAACTCTAAAATCCATCTTGATTTCGTGCAGTGCGGCGCTGGCTCCCTTCGATATTCAAGAGGTACGTGACATGATGGCGTATGACGAAATGGAACTGGAAAAGCTGGGCGATGAAAAAATCGCACTGTTCTGCATCGTGTCCGATGTGGACCCGACCTTCAATTTTCTCTCCGCGATGCTGTATTCCCAGATGTTCAATGTGCTGTGCGACCGTGCCTTGAAGGTCTATCACGGGCGCTTGCCGGTCCATGTGACTTGCCTTTTCGATGAATTTGCGAACCAAAAAATCCCAAATTGGGAGCATTTGGTCAGTGTCATCCGATCTCGGAATATCTCGGCGCATATTGTCCTCCAGACCTACAGTCAGCTTAAGGGAATGTATAAGGACAACGCAGAAACCATTGCCGGATGCTGTTCTACGATGCTCTTTCTGGGCGGAAAGGAGGAAAGCAGCCTGAAAATGGTGTCTACCATGCTTGGCAAGGAAACGATCGATGCGATGAACACCAGCGACACTCGCGGCAGTCAGCGCAGCTATGGACTGAACTATCAGAAACTCGGAAAGGAGCTGATGAGCGTTGATGAATTGGCGGTCATGCCGTCGAGCAAGTGCATCATGCAGTTGCAGGGTGTGCGCCCGTTCTACTCCAAGAAGTACGACTTGACGAAGCATCCCATGTACCGCTATACGGCGGACGCCAACAAGAAATACACCTTGAATGTTAAGCAATATCTTTCTCGCAGGCTGCGCTTGCAGCCAGAGGAAACCTACGAGGTCTACGACCTTGGGGACGCCGCTGATGAAGCGGTATGACCTGCCCGCTGATCTACCTATTCGGCATGATCGGCGGGCAGTTTTTCATATATCCACATTTTCAAAACATAGGAGGACAATTTTATGGAATTTTTCAGCTCTGCGGTTTCCGCACTCTCTACGATGGTCACGGCGATCGGCGGCGTGGTCGGCATCTGGGGCGTCATCAACCTCATGGAAGGCTACGGCGGCGATAACCCCGCGTCCAAGAGCCAAGGCGCAAAGCAGCTCGCAGCTGGCGGCGGCATCATGCTGCTGGGCGTGAAGGTCATCCCCCTCATCACCACGCTCATCACCGTGTAATTGGTGAGCGCCTATGGATTTCATATTCGACGCGATCAATGAATGGATCAAGAAGTTCCTGATCGAAGCCATTCAGGGGAATCTGTCGGGTATGTTTGATGGCGTGAACACCCGCGTTGCCGAGATCGCGGGCGAAGTGGGAAAAACGCCGGAGGCATGGAACTCCGGCGTTTTCTCCATCATCCGCAGTTTGTCCCAAACGGCGGTCTTGCCGATTGCCGGACTGGTCATTGCGGCGATCCTCAGCTATGAGCTGATCAGTATGATCATTGACAAGAACAATATGCACGACATCGACACATGGATGTTCGTCAAGTGGGTGTTCAAGGCTGGGATCGCCATTTTCGTTATCAATCATACCTTTGACTTCATCATGGCGATTTTCGATGTCACACAAAACATGGTGCAGAAAGCGACCGGTGTCATAGATGCGCAAGCAAACATCGACATTACGGCGGCGCTTGCGTCTATCACGACAGAGTTGGAAGCGATGGGCACAGGCGAGCTGTTCGGCCTCATGATGGAAACCTTCTTGATGCGCTTTGCCCTCACTGTAATGGGCGTGTGCATCATGATCATCCTCTACGGCAGAATGATCGAGATCTTCATTTACGCCAGTGTCGGACCACTGCCATTTGCCACCTTCGCCAACCGGGAATGGGGCAACATCGGCACGAACTATGTGCGGGGCCTTGCGGCATTAGGCTTGCAGGGGTTTCTCATCATGGTCTGCGTGGCGATCTACGCCGCACTGGTCAAGACGCTATCCCTTACAGGCGGCAATATCCACGCTGCGATCTGGGGATGCGCCGCCTACACTATGCTGCTGTGTTTCAGCTTATTCAAGTCCGGCGGCGTTGCAAAGAGCATTCTGCACGCCCACTAAAAGGAGGAATTGATTTTGCCGGAAGTTTATATCCCAAAGGATCTGACGCAGGTGCAGAACAAGGTCATGTTCGGCTTGACCCGCCGCCAGCTTGTGTGTTTCAGCCTTGCGGCAGTCGTGTCGGTTCCGATCTATCTGCTGACCCGCAAGCCGCTGGGCGGCGATGCGGCGATGGTGCTGCTGATCGTTTCGGCCTTGCCGTTCTTCTTCACGGCGCTGTACCGCAAAAACGGTCAGCCGGTAGAACGATGCCTGAAAAACTATGCCCGTGTTCGGTTCCTGACGCCCCGGAACCGTCCGTATCAGACCAACAACCGCCTTGCCGCACTGGAACGGCAGGCACAAATCAACGAGGAGGTGGAGCATATTGCTCTCTATGAACAGAAAAAACAGCCAGCCTTTGCGAAAAAGCGTCGGCTGGAGCAGCGACCTGATCGTCCGACCGGACACGCCACTGACAAACGCGCAGCGCAAAGAGTTCGCAAGAACGGTAAAGCGGGCAAAACGCGACGGTAAGATCGCCGCGACTGCCCAGCAGACCATTCCCTATGTGGAAATGTACCGCAACGGTATGTGCGACCTTGGCGGCGGACTGTACAGCAAGAGCGTCCAGTTTGAAGATCGCGCATATACCGAAGTGTCGGATGATGAACAGGTGGTCATCTTCGACCTCTACTGCGATCTGCTCAATTACTTCGGACCCTCTGTGGGGCTGGAGCTGTCCGTCATCTGCTATTACCCGGACCTCAAAAGCTATGAGCATGATCTGAGCATCCCGCCGAGTGGCAATGCACTGGACCCGGTGCGGCAGGAACTCAGTGATTTTCTGCTGCATCAGGCGGCAAAGTGCAAGGTCGAGCGCCGGATGTGCCTGACCTACACCGTGCAGGCGGAAGGCCTGGTGCGGGCACTGTCCCGTCTGGACCAGATCGAGAGCGATGTCATTGCGGCGTTCCGGTCGCTTGGCAGCACCGCCCACCCGATGGATGGCTATGAGCGTCTGGCGGCGCTGCATCAGTGCTTGCATCTGGATACGCCCCAGCAGTTCAAATTCAACTGGAATGCCTTGATCCAGACCGGACTTTCCAGTAAAGACTTTATTGCACCCAGCTCATTTCAGTTCAAGGACGGGCGCTATTTCCGCGTGGGCGCATCCTATGGCGCGGCATCGTTCCTGCAAATCGATGCAAGCCGCCTTTCCCACACTCTGCTCAATTCACTGCTGGACTGCGACGCCTGCCAGATTTTCACCATCCACGCAAAGGCATTGGAGCATGGCGCGGCGCTGAAAGCCGTCAAGCGCAAGCTGTCCGATTTGGATAAGACGAAGATCGACGAACAGAAACGCGCAACCCGCACCGGCTACGATTACGACATTCTCCCGCCGGATCTGAAAACCTACGCTAAAGAAGCGGAAAATCTGCTGGAGGCATTGCAGAGCCACGATGAAAAGCTCTTTATGGTAACGATCCTCATGGTGCATATCGCACCAAGCAGACAAAAGCTCGAAAACATTCTGACCTCTGTGGGCGGCATCGCCAGCGCCGCGAACTGCGAACTCATTCGGCTGGACTATCAGCAGGAGCAGGGATATATGTCCGCGCTGCCGCTGGGCGTCAATCTGGTGGAGATCCAGCGCGGCATGACCACCAGCGGAACGGCGATCTTCCTGCCGTTCCGCACCTGCGAGGTGTACCAGCCAGGCGGACTGTACTACGGCGTGAACGCCCTGACGAATCAGATCATCATCGCAGACCGCAAGACCCTGAAATGTCCCAATGGGATCGTGCTGGGTACGCCGGGTTCCGGTAAATCGTTCTTCGCCAAGCGTGAGATCGTCCACACCTTTTTCACAACGGACGATGACCAGCTCATGCTGGACAGTGAGAACGAATACACCGCACTCACCGAAGCACTGGGTGGGCAGGTCATTTACCTCGCGCCGGACAGCAAGTATTATCTCAATCCGATGGACCTTGATCTCAGCACCGATGTGGGCGAATCGCCTATGCTGATGCAGGCAGATTTCATCATGTCCCAGTGTGAGCTGATGATGGCAAATCAGGGCAACACTCTGATGCCCATTGAGCGATCCCTGCTGGACCGCTGCATCGGATTGGTGTACCGGGAATATATGAAGGACCCCAAACCGGAGAAAATGCCGGTGCTGGGCGATCTGTACCGTGCGCTGAAAGAACAGCACGACCCCAGAGCAGACGATCTCGCCACGGCGATGGAGATTTATGTGACCGGCAGCCTGTCCTACTTAAATCACCGCACGAACATCGACCTGCATAACCGCCTTGTCTGCTACAACACCAGCCGGTTGGGGCAAGGACTGAAAAAACTGGTCATGAGCAATGTGCAGAAACACATCTGGCAGCGCACCACGGCAAACCGTTATGCCGGTAAAACGACCCGCATCATTTTAGATGAGTTCCATCTGCTGCTCAAAGAGCCGCAGACGGCGGCGTACTCCGTGGAGATTTGGAAGCGCTTTCGAAAAT
>OLSN01003327.1_pt1 | contig 10492 bp, 9 predicted proteins | sample 1672411 | NCBI WGS metagenome assembly OLSN01 (sample SAMEA3136683, study PRJEB25190) | human gut metagenome | biome: human gut; feature: human-associated habitat; material: faeces | place: Austria | collected 2013
AGTGCCGCGCCGCTGTTCTTATTTTTTTCCATACGATTTTCCTCACTTTTGTCCATTTCCCAGTGTGTTTCGTTCACATTCGATCTATCTTACCACGGCAAACTGTTGGACGCAAGGGAAAAATCGGCTTTTCAGGCGATTTTTTCGCAAAAGTATGATGCATGAAAATTTGATGTAAAAATTACGTTTGGGATAAAAAGGAACCTCTCCGTCACGCCGTAGGCGTGACGGAGAGGTTTGATCTTATGTATTGTCTGCGCCCAGCTCTGCGGCTTCCAGCACCTTGATGCCTTCGGCCTCGAACGCGGCGCGCAGAGCCTCGGCAAAGCCGGGGCGCGGCACCTTGTTCTTGACGCAGAGGGTGATGATGCCATGCAGGCTGGTGCATTCCAGACCGATGGAAGCGCCGTCCGCCGGCACCCAGGTCTGGAAGTCCTCGATGTACCGGGTCAGCTCCGGGCTGGACGGGGCGAAGGGGTCGCCCAGATAGCTCACCCAGAAGTCCGCCGGGAAGCCGCTGATGTACTCGCCCATCTGGAAGATGCGCTTTTTGATGCTGAGGCTGGCTTTCTGCTGGTAGACCCGGTAGACCCAGCCCATCTGCTCCGCAATACGGAACAGTTTTCGCTCAGCGGAAAGGTTCTCTTTCAGGTCAGCATCCACGCCCACGGCCACTTCAGCCAGCGGGGCATCTGCCGTCAGCGGCAGCTTGCGCTGGAAGGAGGCCACGCAGTTGTAGAGGGCGTTCGGCGCACCCAGCGCGTCGCGGGCGTCTGTCGAGTAGCTGTAGAGCACCTCGTCCTTGTCCAGATACGCCCGCACCGCCTTACAGAGCAGGGCCGTGAGGGTACTGAAAGGCTTGACGCCGCAGCGGAGGGCGGCATCCACAAGCCCCGCCTTTTCCAGCCGGATGCGGCAGCAGGTGGGCGTCTCTTCAAAGGTCTGCACCACGGGGCGCTGCATATCGTTAGCCACCTGACTCTCGGGGTACTTTGCAAGGATGTCCTCGATGTCGTAGGCAGGGTCCGTCTCAAGGGTCTGGCCTTCGAAAGCCGTGCCGTACCGCAGGTTGCAGTAGAACTGCAGCACCATGGTCATGAAGGGTGCTATGCCCCGGCCATCGGTCAGAAAGTGGAACCAGTCAAAGTAGACGACTTTCCCCTCATAGCTCAGGGCAACAGTAAAGCCGTTCTCGTCCGGAAATTCGGGCTTTGCGCTGCCCTGCCGCACCGGGCAGGGGGCGTCCGACGGCTCGAGGTGGAGCAGCTTTTTCTCCCACACCGGCTTCTGGAAATAGTAGGGAGCCTTTGCCCGGGCCGCATCCAGAGCCTGCTGCAAAAGCGCACCGTCCACAGCATCTTTCAGCGTGACCTGATAGCGGCAGTTGACCATGTTTTCGCGGTAATAGTAAACGATACCCTGAAAAACAGAGCGCTGTTCGGCATCCATTCCTTATTCCCCCGCGTGTGCGGCCAGATAGTCGGCCAAATCGCTGACGGTGACGAAGTTGCGCAGCTCCTTTTCGGGGATGCGCAGGCCGAAAGTCTCCTCCAGGTCGGCGACGACGGTCAGGATCTCCATGGACGACAGGTCCAGATCGTCCATCAAGACGCTGTTCTCGTTGACATCATCGGGGGAAATTTCTGCAACATCTTCCAGAATTGCAAGGATCTGGGACACGATCTCGGTTCTTTCCATAGTTTGAATCTTCCTTTCGTAATTCCATTAAAGGCGGCTGCGGCTCTTTTCCAGTATTCCGCAGCCTGCCCGGTTTATTCTTACTTGCGCAGCAGCTTGCCGGTGCCGGTGCGGGGCAGAGGCTCGGTGCTGAACTCCACGGCGCTCATCCGCTTGTAGAGCGGCAGGGTACGGTTGGTCTCGGTGATGAAGTCGCGGACGGTCTGCTGGTCGGCCTCGCCGCAGTAGATGACGGCACAGATCTTCTTGCCCTTCTCCCTGACGATGCATTCCTTGACGGCCTCGCACTTGGACAGCAGATTTTCCAGTTCTTCGGGGCTGACGTTCTCACCGTTGTCGAGGATGATGATATTCTTCTTGCGTCCGGTGATGTAATAGAAGCCGTCCTCGTCCACACGGGCCAAGTCTCCGGTGTGGAACCAGCCATCAGCGTCGAGGACTTCTGCGGTGGCCTCGGGGTCCTTGTAATAGCCCAGCATGACGCAGCCGCCGCGGATGCAGATTTCGCCCGTCTCGTCCAGCTTGTACTCGGCGTGGTCGTCGGGCTTGCCCACGGCGCGGATGTGCTTTTCGTCCTGCTCGTAGTTGATGATGCCGTCGCCGCAGGTCTCGGTCATGCCGTACACCTGAGTGATCATCATGCCCTGCCGTGCCAGCTCGGCCAGCATGGCGCCGTCAAACATGGCAGAGGAGCCGCAGGGGTTCCAGATGCCGTTCAGACGGGCGCGGCGGCCCCGCTTGACGTCTTTGTAGATGGCCTCCATCAGCATGGGAGCCACAGCGATGGCATCGCTGTGCATCAGGCCGAGGTCGCGGTAGAAGTCGCGGATGTCGGCGGAGAGGTTCAGCGCCCAGCCCTTGCAGGCCCAAACGAAGAGGCAGATGAACGTACCCAGATGGAACAGGGGCAGGATGGCGAAGTTGCTCAGGACGTCGTTTTTGTCCTCGGGCATATGCTCGTGCTTATAGTCCAGCATGGCGCCGCCGAATTTGACCTGGCACTCCACAGTGGTAAAAAAGTTGCGCTCCGAGAGCATGACGGCCTTGCTGCGGCCGGTGGTGCCGGAAGTGAACATCAGCACCATCAAATCATCATGGCCCACGCAGTCAACAAGCCCTGCAGGCGCGCTGTCCTTGAAGGCGTCCATCGGGCGGAGTTTATCGCCGTAGGCGGCCTCGATGTCGGGGCGGCAGCCATAGTCGATGCCGTCGTTGACGATGAGGGAAGGCTCGGCAAGGCCCAGCTCATATTCCAGCTCGGGCCAGGTCTTTTTCTGGTTGATGGTCACGACGACGGCCCCGGCGAGGATAGCGCCGAAGCTGTTGACACCGTACTCATAGCAGTTGCGGCTCATGATGCCGACACGCTTGCCCTTGATGTCGGGGATATTCTCCTTAAAATAAGTAACGGCCCTGCGGATGTCCTGCACATACTGGGCATAGGTCTTTTCCACCACAGTCTTGCCATCGGCGGCCACATAGCGGAAAGCCACCCGGTCGGGGTACTGCTTCGCCATGACGTCCGTGATGAGCTCATATACAGTATTTATCATTTTTGTCGCTCCTTGCTGTTTTTCTTTATTGCAGCGAAACGCCGGCATTTGACATATTCTGCCTCAGAGTAATAATACCTGTTTCGGCAGAGAAATGCAACTACACGGCGTATCCTTTTCACTGTTTCTTCTTACTTGTTACTTGCGCAGCAGCTTACCCAGAGCGTTGCGGGGCAGGGGCTCAACGGTGAACTCCACGGCACTGATGCGCTTATACAGCGTCAGGCTGCGGTTCACCTCGGTGATGAAGGCTCTGACCTCTTCCTGCTTATCCTCAGGGCAGTAGATGACGGCACAAATTTTCTGGCCCTTCTCCTTCACGATGCACTCGGTGATGGCCGGGCAGAGGGCCAGCTTCTTTTCCAGCTCTTCGGGGCTGACGTTCTCGCCGCTGGCGAGGATGATAAGGTTCTTCTTGCGGCCGGTGATGTAATAGAAGCCTTCCTCATCCATCCGGGCCAGGTCGCCGGTGTGGAACCAGCCGTCGGCGTCGATGACCTCTTCCGTGGCCTCGGGGTCCTTGTAGTAGCCCAGCATCACGCAGTCGCCCTTGATGCAGATCTCGCCGGTCTCGTCCAGCTTATACTGAACGTGGTCGTCGGGCTTGCCCACGGCACTCATGTGCTTTTCGACCTGCGTAAAGTTCAGGATGCCGTCGCCGAAGGTCTCGGTCATTCCGTAGCACTGGTTGACGACGAAGCCGTTCTGGGCCAGCTCCAGCAGCATCTTGGGGTCGAGGGCAGCGGAAGAGCAGCACAGGTCCCACAGGCCGTTCAGACGGCTGACACGGCCACGCTTCATGTCATTGTAGATGGTCTCCACCAGCATGGGGGCCGAGGCCATAACGTCGCTGTGCATCAGGCCCAGGTCGCGGTAGAAGTCGCGGATGTCGCCGCAGAGGTTCAGAGCCCATCCGGCAGGCGGGTAGGACATAACGCAGACGAAGCAGGCCATGTGGAAGAGGGGCAGCAGGGTCATATGGCTCAGCGGCAGCTTCTGGCCTGCCGGGAGGCGGTTGGTGATCCAGTTTTCTGCCACCTCCGAATAGGTGTGCAGGCTGGCGCACATATTCCGCTCCGAGAGCATGACGCCCTTGCTGCGTCCGGTGGTGCCGGAGGTGAACATCAGCATCATCAAATCATCATGGCCCACGCAGTTGGTCAGCTCGCCGGGGGCAGTCTCTTTATAACAGTCCATGGAGCGGAGCTTCGGGCCGTAGGCGGCTTCCAGCTCGGCGCGGCAGCCGTAGTCGATGCCGTCGTTCAGGATGAGGGCAGGCTCCACGAGGCCCAGCTCATATTCCAGCTCCTCCCAGGTCTTTTTCTGGTTCAGGGTCACGAGAACGCCGCCGGCGAGGATGATGCCGTAGGACGCCACGCAGAATTCATAGCAGTTCCGGCTCAGCAGAACGATGCGCTGGCCCTTGATGTCCGGCACTTCGGCCTTGAGATAGGCCACCATCCGGCGGATGTCCTGCGCATACTCGCGATACTTCTTCTCCACGACGGTCTTGCCGTCCTCGGCCACATAGCGGATGGCCACATGATCAGGAAACTCCTGCTCCATGCAGCGGGTCACCATGTCGTATACGCCTGCGGGTACTTTGATGTATTCAGCCATCGGTCTTTCTCCTTTTTTGTCAAATTTTCAGCTCAGCACTTTTTTCATTCACTTTCCAGAGTCATTCCGAATCTCTGGCAGTTCGAGGAAAACTTTGGCACGGCTCCTTATGGCAACAGTATACCGCAAGCAGAGCGCAAACGCAAGATTTAATTGCACAAATATGCAACTTGAGCTTGCATTCGATTTGTGCAGGCAGATGTAATTCTTTCCTTTTGTTGCGATGTGCGAAAAGCTGTGATACACTTTTTTCGTCAGGACGAAACTTCGCCCGGAGGTCGAGTCCTTATCAAATTGACAGCAAGCCCAAAAAGCATTATACTGTTTATATCATTTAGCAAAAAAGCTCCCCGCCGAGCTTCATATTTTTATTTATCGCGCCTAAAACACGGCCTTCCGGGGCCTCCGGGACGAATGGCGCACAAGGAGGACCCTTTTCATGGAAGGCACCAAGCCCCGCACTGTAAGCAGCCTTGGCATGTTCGACCTGCTGAAAGGCATCGGAATGCTGGCCATCGTCTTTGCCCACACGGCAGAGCTTTACCCCCTCGGCACCAACGACGTCACCCCTTTCGCGTTCGCGCTGTTCGCTTACCGCGAAGCGTTGATGGCCGCCTTTTTTATTGCCAGCGGCTACGGCTTCCGCAAGCGCTCCATCCACAAATGCATCGAGCAGCAGCTCAAGACCCTGCTCAAGCCTTACGTTTATACTGCACTGGCCACCACGGTGCTCCACGCTTTCATTCACCACGCAGCTTTCGGCTCGTGGGATGCTGCCATCTCAGAATCGGCCAAGGTCTTAGGCGGTTTCCTGTTAGGCCTGCCCCACACGGCCACTTACTTCGGGCAGCAGTTTTTCTCCTGCGGACCCATGTGGTACTTAGTGGCTCTGATGCTGGCGTGGGTGCTGCTGGACGTGCTGCTCGAGATTTTCCCCGAGCGGTACATAACCCCCGCAGTCGTCGGCGTCACCCTGCTTGGCTGGGGCGTCACGCTGGTGTGGGAGGCTCCTTTCTGCATCGCACAGGGCATGGTGTCGCTGCCCTACCTTTACATCGGCTATCTGGCCAAGAAGCGCCGTCTTTTTGAAACTCCCCTCTCCGGCAGAGCCAAAGCCGGCCTCATCGCGGCTGCGCTGGGCGTCGTCGCGGGCGTTTTGCTGACCCAGAGCACCGACTGCGTTTCGCTGGGTGAGTGGACGATGGGGCCGCTGAGCATCCTGCTGGATGGCGCAGTGGGCTACGGCATCATCCGGCTCTTTTTGAAATGGCAGCGCCGAGTGGACGGCCCCATCTCCCATGCCATCGAGTGGGTGGGCCGGCGCTCGCTCTTCATCTTCTGCATCCACACTGTGGAGCTGACGGCCATCCCGTGGTATCTGCTGGCTGCAAAGTATGCTGACCATCCGGTGCAGGGGATGCTGCTGCAGTTCGTGTTCTCGCTTGTGTCCATCTTCGCCGTCACCGAACTTCTGATGCGCCGCAAAGAGCTTGGCCGGAAGCTTCGGGGCGGCAAGCCTGCGGACAAGCCCCGGCAGCGGAGCAAGACCCGCCGCTATGCGGCAAAACACTGAAATTCCTGCGCTTTGGTATCCAGCCATTTTGAGGGCAGACTATAGTTACTTTTGATGCATGGGCTTGCAGCGCGGGTTGTACGCCTTGCGATAAATTGGAGGAGGCCCCGGTAATGATGAACGAAACTCCTGAAGCGGCTCTGCGCAGCCGCATTGCGGACCTTGAACAACAGCTCAAACTTGCAGACGAAGGCACTTCGCGGCTGGCCCAGCGCTGCCTTGAGCTGGAAAAACAGCTGCAGACCTTCTATGCTGCCCACCCCCAGAGAGAGAGGCAGACCGACTCGCCTGCTCTGGTGCAGCCGCTGCTTTACTATGATGCCGGGTTCGGCTTTTCCCAGAAAGACACCGTCAAGGCCCCGGACTACGAATACGACGAGCTGAACGGCATGGTGACAGCGACCTTCGAACTGCCGGAGACCGCGTTCAATCTCCGTCTCGACCCCGGTGAACTGCCTTGCTGCATCACCGATTTCGTCTTCTCGGATGACCGCATCCTCTGCCGCCCGGTGAACGGTGTGCCGCTCCACGGCGACGGCATCCTGTTCCTCAACAACGACCCGAATTTCATGCTGGAAGGTCTGAACCGTTTCCCCGCCGGGATGAAGCTGGGCGTGAGCTACTGCTACTTCCCGCTGGAGCCGCTGGCTGACGACCCATTGTTCGCCGCCGTTCTCGAGGGCGTACAGTATTTCCAGAAGACCCGTGTCTGCGAGCAGAAGCACCTCGACCAGCTGGAAAAGACTACGGCTGACCAGAAGCAGACCATCGAGGCCCTGCAGAAGAATCTCTCCGAGCTGCATCAGGCCAACGCCGAGCTGAGCGCCCGGAGCAAAGCCTACGAGAGCTCGCTGGAAAACATCCTCTCTTCCAGCAGCTGGAAACTCACGCTGCCCCTGCGCCGCCTGCTGGGGCTGTTCCATCGCAGCCATTGAGCCTGCCTGCGGAGAGGAGGATACGATGTACAGCAGTTATACCACTCTGCAGCGGGCTCAGCTCGCCAAACAGGAATATCTCGATACCCAGGAAGTTTTTCTCGGCATCTATGCGCCGGGGCGGAACGCCGCCCTGAAAGCTTCCCTGCAGGACCAGCTCCACCGCAAATTTTTATTGACGGACAGCCTCCGCCCCGAAGCCCTCGGCAGCGCCGCCGGTGTGCTTCTGGTCAGGGAAGACCTTTTCCTGATGTCCACGGCCCTTTCCTGCTTTGCGGACGCACTGCGCAGCGGCGCAGACTACGTCACCAGCGACGCCGTCTTCGGCTACTCAGGCGTCACCACCCTCTATCACAGCCAGGGCTTTGCAGCCTGCCCGGGCTGCGCACTCGTCTCCCGGGAGCTGCTGCGCCGCTGTCAGGCGGAAGCCCGCGACCCGGAAAATCCCGTCGAACTGCTGACGCTGGCGGCGAAGCTCAGCCGCAGCCACGTCTGCCTCCCGCTGGCGCTGGCCCACTATGAGCGGGACATCTGCGCCGAAGACGTCTGGTCTGTAAAGGGGAAGCGCGTCTTTATCATGAGCCACCTGCTGGACATGACCGGTGCGCCCATCGTGCTGGTGAGCGCCGTGCCGGTGCTGCGCAGCATGGGCTACGAAGTGGTCGTCCTCGGCCCTGAGGACGGCGGCTCCATGCCGCTTTTCCTCGAAGCGGGAGCTACCGTCATCACACGCAAGGGCTGTGTCCAGTCGCCCCTGCTCTGGGGGCTGGCCCTCTGCGCCGACCTCGTTCTGGCCAACACCGTCGTGGAGGCCCGGGCCGTCCGCGCCCTGAGCGGTGCGCGGGTGCCGGTGCTCTGGTGGCTCCACGATGCCTTTGCAGGCTACCCCCACATCGCCCACCAGATCCCCAGAGAGCTGGGCGAAAATATCCGGCTCTACTCCGTCGGCAGCCACGCCGCCAACGCCATGCACTCGGTGCGGCCGGAGTTCAACATCCGGCCCCTCATCTACGGCCTGCCGGACTACGCCGCCGAGAAGTTCTCCCACTACGATTTGAGCTATGCGGGCGGGCGGCCTCTGTTCGCCACCGTGGGTTCCTTCGAGAACCGGAAAGGTCAGGACATCTTCTGCAAAGCCATCCGGCTGCTGCCGCCTGAGACCATGAAGAAGGCATCCTTCCTCTTCGTGGGCAAGGCCGCAGAGGCTGAGATGATGGACGCCGTGCGGAGCCTGACCGCTGACTGCCCCGACAATGTCTTTTACGTCAAGCGGCTCACCCGCGACGAGATCAAGAGCCTGATGGCCCAGTGTACCTGCCTCGTCTGCGCCTCCCGCGACGACCCCATGCCTACTTTCGTCACTGAGGGCCTCATCTTCGGCAAGCCCGCCATCGTGTCGGAGCACACCGGCACCGCCGGGCTCATCACCGAGGGCGTGGACGGTTTCGTCTACGAGAACGACGACCCCGAAAAGCTGGCCGAGCGGCTGGCCTGGGCCATCGAGCACCCGGAAAAGCTTGCCGCCATGCGCCCCGCCTGCCGTGAGCTTTACGAGAGCCATTACTCCAAGCAGGCGTTTTCCGACAGTTTACAACAGGCTGTAAAGGAACTCACCGGCGAATAAACTCCCCGTTCTTTATCACTCTGCCGAAACTGAGGCAAAAAATTTGGCAGTTGTTCACAAACACACCTCCGGACTGTGATATACTCTCCTAAGAGTCTATCCCAGTCCGTTTTTTGTTGAAATTTGAAAGGAGTCCCCGCATGAGTTCGTCCGCCTCCCCCGCCCCTTCGCGCCGAAAGACCCTGCTCTCGCTGGGCGTTCTGGCCCTGCTGACCGGCATCGTGGTGTTCATCTTCCGGGAGCACTGGGCCGAGATCTCCGAGGCGCTGAGCCGGCTCACCCTCGGGCAGGGGCTTCTGGCACTGGCCGTGGGCCTGAGCTACCCGCTTCTCGAGGGCGTATCCAGCTGGCTCATCGTCCGCAGCCGTCTGCCCCATTTCCCGCTGCGGCAGGGCATCGACAATGCATGGATGGGGACCTTCGGCAATGTGGTGGGCCTCGGCGCAGGGTCGGTGCCGTTTCAGACGTGGTATCTCCACCGGCGCGGACTGGACGTCGGCCCCGGCGTAGGGCTGATGACCCTGCAATACGTCTTCCACAAGACAGCCGTCCTGCTTTACGCCACCGTGCTGCTTCTGGCAGGCCGCCCCTGGATAGCGGCCCACTCCGACGGCGTACTGCGGTATCTGCCCGGGGCCTACGCTGTCGTGGCGGGCGTCATCGTGGGGCTCATCGCCCTCTGCGCCCTGCCGGTGGTGCAGCGTCTGGCCCGGTGGCTGCTGCATTTTCTGCCCGACACAGGCCGCTGGGCCGAGCGCCGGGAAAGCTGGCTGGAGCAGCTGGACACCCTGAGCACCGAGAGCCGCCATCTGCTGGCAGACAAGCCCCGCTGTGCCGCCATTCTGGGCGTGCATCTCGTAAAGCTGTTCCTGCTCTTCTGCCTGCCGTGGATGGGGCTGCGGTTCATGGGGCTGGATACCGGACTCACCTTCTGGCAGGTGCAGCTCCTGACGTCGCTGACCCTCTTTGTCTCCAACGCCCTGCCCAACGTGGCGGGCATGGGTTCGGTGGAGACGGCCTTCCTGCTGGTGTACAGCAGCTTCCTCCCCAATGCTTCGTCCATGAGCCTGCTGATGTTCTACCGGCTGGCCAGCTATTACGCCGTCTTTGCGGCAAGCGCCGTCGGCTTTGCGCTGGCGCAGCGGCGGCTGAACCGCGGATGACTTTGTGAATGTCGTCATCACCCGCGATGTCGAGGCCGACAAGCAGGGCGACATGACCTATGTTCTCGAGTTCACCACCGAGGACGGCAGCACCCAGAGCTTCGAGACCCTGCACTACGAGACCACTCCCATCTTTCTGAAGAGCGTGGACGCAGCTGCTGGCGCTACCCCCATCGCATTCGCTGCTCCTGAGCAGTAAAAATCAGCTCATAACGAAGAAAACGGCAGGTTCATTGAACCTGCCGTTTTCTTATTCTATCAAATTCAGCCCTTCATGGGGACAAAGCCCACGAGGTCCTTCACCACCTCGCCGCCGATGATGAGGC
>OLSN01003330.1_pt1 | contig 10484 bp, 6 predicted proteins | sample 1672411 | NCBI WGS metagenome assembly OLSN01 (sample SAMEA3136683, study PRJEB25190) | human gut metagenome | biome: human gut; feature: human-associated habitat; material: faeces | place: Austria | collected 2013
CAATTGGAAGCATCTGAACCGCCTTTGGAATCTTTGTTTGTAATCATACGATTTTGTGTATAGTCCATTACTTCGAGTGCGTTTGGCGCAGGGTTCCACTCAATACCATAGATACGGCTGCCGGGAGCAGCAAATGTTTCCAGGCAACGGGGATCACGGTTGGCAAATGGATCGTGAGGATCAAAACCGCTGCCCGGTTCATCAATCGTCTTGCCATTCATCATTTCGTAGACAGCAAGAAGTTCCCACGAAGGTTGTGCATTATGTGTACCGCCTGCCGAACGGGCAATAAAGGAACCGATAGCCTGTGTGGTAGGTTTACCGTTTTCATCCAACTCAAGATCGCTTGAGCAACAGAGAAGATAACTTCTTTGCTTCCTCTTGTCTTGTCGCGGAAAAGTTCTCCATAATCAGGGGCCAAGTCATATACTTCCAGATCCATACAGTCTTGCGCAGCCTTTGCGGCAGTCCCATAGTCGTGCTGATAGAGAGCGGTACGAGCCTTGTAAGCATAAGCCGTTCCTTTGTCCACACGGGTGGCGCCGCTATTATTATTTGCGGCCGGCAAATTTTCTGCGGCATAGTCATAATCTTCATAAATCTGTTTCAGAACGACAGCTTTGTCGGTACGCCCCATCTCAAATGCTTCCTCCGGAGTAATCGAAGTCACGTAGAAAGGAACATCTCCCCAAAGAGTAATCAAACGTGAATAAGCAAACGCTCTGAAAAAACGGGCTTCGGCACGAAGCGTATTCAGTTCAGTGGTGGAATATTTGCCTTCAAGTTTGTCGAGTGCCTCCAAAATCCGGTTGGCACGACTAATGTTCTTATACGTGTAACTCCAAACAGTCTTGATGTTAGGATTACTTGTAGAAGACGCATTCAGTGAACCTGCCGCAATGGTATAAATGTTGGTTCGTTGCGCCCAGTCATCCGTATTACGGTCCAGCGTCCAACCTTCTTCTATAACAAAGAAAGTACTGCGATAAAAATCGTTCAACGAGATTCGAACTTCCTCCGGTGACGAGAACCAGTTTTCGCTGGATGCAGCTGAAGGAGGATTCAGATCGAGGTTCACACAAGAAGTTACAGATAGAAGAGCTATCATGCAAATCAATACATGTATTTTTTTCATATTATGTAATTTTTTCATACTCCATTAGAATTTGATATCCACTCCAAACGTATAAGTGCGTGTGATATAGGTAGAAGCGCCTGCTTCAGGGTCCCATCCCGAAAGATAACTATCAAAGCAGTATGGATCATCGATATTGACGTACACCCGAAGTCCCTTGATTCCGACTTTAGAGACGATTTTTTTAGGAACTGTATAGCCAACGTTGATATTCTTTATACGCATATAGGCACTACTCTTGAGCCAGTAATCCGACATTTTGTAGTTGTTGTATTCACCGCCCTGATGGCTCAAACGGGGATAGCTGGCTGCCGCGTTCTGCTCTGCAGTGTTATATACACTCCAATAATTACGGCTGCCATTGTCGTTCAGAAGGACTGACGGAGCCGGAAGCCATTGTCCCTGCATGGGGCGAATCATACTCTCGGTGAGGCGTGAAAGTTGTTTCCCGACACCATTGAAGAGTAGGGAGAAAGAGAGACCTTTCCAGCCCAAACTAATAGAACCTCCATATAGATAGTGTGGCAATGAGCTGCCAAGCACTACGCGGTCGTATGTCTCATTGATAATTCCGTCAGGAGTGCCGTCCGGACCGCTGACATCTACATATTTCACATCACCCGGTTTGGTAGAAGCCGAAAGCAGAGCGCTTTCACTGACTTCCTCTGCGGTCTGGAACAAACCTGCAGTCTTATATCCGTACCAGGAGTTATATTCTGCACCTTCAGTAATAATGGTACCATCGCTGTTAAACTGCTGCTTGCCATTAAGATTATCTATTATAGACTTGTAATCAGAGATATTAAAACTTACCGCATAATTTACATCTCCGATACGGTCAGACCAGCCGAGTTTCACTTCCCAACCGCGGGTATGCATTTTACCTACATTCCTGTCAGGTGCCGAATAACCTGTAAACGACGGGATTGCCACTGACAAGAGCATATCTGTTGTCTTCTTATAATAATAGTCTGCGCTAAAGTCAAGACGATTGTTAAAGAAAGCGGCATCCACACCTATATCCCAGCTCTGTGTTTTCTCCCAATGGATATTCTCATACGCATAATCCTGTTGAGCGGCAGACATCGAAGATTGGGGCGTAGAACCTGCACTGTCATACATAATGGCATTATTGAACGAAATGTATGTCTGATAAGGATAATTTCCAATCCGCTCGTTACCGAGCGTACCGATAGAGGCACGGAACTTCAGATAGTTTATCGGGGTTATGTTTTGCATGAACTTCTCGTTAGAGATGACCCAACCCACCGATGCGGACGGGAAGAATCCCCAACGGTGATCCTTGTGAAAACGTGAAGATCCGTCTTCACGAGCATTGAGCTGGAGGTAGTAGCGGCTGTCGTAATTATACATGACACGGCCAAAAAATGAACGGTATGCATTCTGATAAGAATTACCGGCTACGGCAAGGGCATTCTTGTTCGCCAAATCAAGATAAGGGAAAGAAGACAAAGACATATCGTTGGTCGATCCCGACATCGTTTCATACGTATAACTATAATCTTCATAACCGACCATGGCATTGAAGTTATGTACCTTGCTGAAGGTCTTGTCGTATGTAGCGATGAATTGTTTCTCCAATGATTTGATGTTACGGCGTTCTTCACTTAGCGAATTGGAAGTATATCCAGAAACATATCCCAGCATAACATCGGTTTCGTATGCATCGTAAACAGGTATGGCTTTCTTCATCTCCTTGATCGAAACAGTTCCGACGGTAGGAGTCAGATTGGCAGTAAGGGTCAAATCTTTTATGGGCTTATAGCTCAACGAGAATTTACCGGTCATTGTGTTGGATACGGTCTTCTTCTCTCCGCCTTCCAATAAGGCGGCAAGCGTATTGCTAAGACTGCCGTCTTTACCGGGACCAACACGGCCATCCGGATAAAGTCCCAAATAAATGGAAGGATACATATAAGCTGCACGAATCGGACTACCGGAAGTCGGGTCATTTTTCGTGGCATAACGTACCGAGAAATCGATAGAACCGGAGAGCTTATCACTAATCTTGAGATTATTACGCGAACGGATAGAGATTCTTTCGTGGTTTGAACCTTTATAGATAGCGTCGGCATTTTCGTAGGTAGCGGAAGTGTGGCTCTTGATTACCTTGTTGCCATACGTCATGGTCAAGTTGTGCTTATGGCGCATAGCGGTATTCGAAAGAATAGCGTCTTTCCAATCATAGATAGGATATTGAATGGGATCATATCTGTTGTTGGTAGCATAGTTGTCGATGTAGTCCTGTGAATAGTTGGCAAATTCGCCTCCCGCAGGATTACCGGCATCGTTCCACGACCATTCATTGTACATTGTCATGTAGTGATAAGGGTCGGTCAGGAATTTCGGAAATTCGGTAGGAGAAGACAACGAAATCTCTCCGTTATAACCGATCGAAAGCTGTCCCTCGGTTGCCTCCTTAGTCGTTATCAAGATAACACCGGCAGCAGCACGGGCACCATAGATGGATGCAGAAGCTGCATCTTTAAGTACAGTAATCTGCTGTACGTCTTCGCTTGCTATATTGTCGAGGCTACTGACCATCATACCATCGACAAGGATAAGCGGACTCGAATCAGACATTGTTGTCACACCACGCACCTGAACCGTAGCACTCGCTCCCGGCATACTGCTCGAACGGGTAACCGTCAGTCCCGGAATCAGTCCTTGCAAAGATTGTGAAAGTTGAGACGTGCTCTGTTTCTCGATAAGCGAACTGTTGATTACACCGACCGCACCTGTAAGATCTTTCTTTTTTACAGATCCATAGCCGATAACAACTGTCTCTTCAAGTTGTACAGCATCCTCTTTAAGTTTTATATTTACTACACTCTTACCATCCCACACCACAGTCTCGGTCACATAACCAAGATAACGGAATTCTATTGTATGGCCTGATTCAGCGCCATTGAGCGCATACTTTCCCGACATATCGGAGGTAGTACCTTTTGCATTGTCTTTATCGTGGATCACCACTCCGACAAGAGGACCATTGGCATCGCTAACGACACCCTTCATTACATTCTGTGCAAAAGCCAGATTGATTTGCAGGAAACATGCCAATAACAGGCTTAATATACTTTTTTTCATACTATTTATTCTACGATTTCAAGCAATACATGTTCGTTATATTCTCTGATTGCCTCACCTGTTTCAGGGTTACTCGGATGTTGCGCTGAAAAACGTGTCTGGCCGCTTGCGTGTGTACAGTCTATATACTTTCCAGCGAATTTGGCGCCATTAAGACATAGACGGCCTGCCTGTCCAAATCTTAACACAATCTCATCCATATCCTTAGTCGTGGTAAATATTCCTTCGGCAGGGATATATGCGCCATTGTTTTTTTCATCGAGCAACATTCCCGCAAAGTTGTAGGTAATAGTTGCCGAATAATTGATAGGTGCACCCGACAGTGTCTCTGTCGCACTTTCCTGAAGAGTCGAAGTCGGAAGAGCCGGTTTCCATTCTTCTCCATCCTTGAACTCGATCATCCAGTAGTTGGAACACATCGTTCCTAATTTGGTCACAAAATAGAAGTGTATCTTGGTACCGGCAGGAATGGTCGTACCTTTCATATCCCCATAGACATACCAATAATCACCCGGAATAGCTCCTGATACATACGGGTCACCATTAGCACCCACGGCACGGCTGCATACGACTTTCTGCTCTACATAACCTGTCCGGTCACATGCCCAATACTCAATCTTACCACTTCCGGCACTCGGAGCAAGATACTTGCCATTGGTTCCCGGGAATACCGATTGTGCCTCATCATCAGCAAATGTTCCACTTGTGTTGGCAGTTAAACTCTTCAAGTCCCAATCAGCCAAAATGCCCGAGAAAGCATCTTGTACAAGAGTATAGGTATAGTCTGTATCATCCTGGATGGTTACCGTTACTTTAATTGTCCGTTTGGCAAATGTCTTGTTCTCCGGGAAAGTAAGTTTAATATCACATTCGCCTACCCCATTTGCAGGAGAAACGGTCACATCTGCATCTGTACACACAGCCTTCCACTCCTTATCGCCAAAGACTTTGAATGAGGATTCTGTTGTAGTTGCGTCAATCGATTCTGTGGTAGGACTGATACCTTTCGGAACAATCATCTTTTGGGTAATAACCAGCTTTAAAGGAGTTACATCATCGCCAATGAAACGAATGGCACCGACACGTGAACTAGTCGATGAATTTTCAGAGACTTTGATTGTAAACTTAGTAATCTCACCTTGTGTCTCATGCGAATCAACAACTGCCCAATGGCTATCGCTTCCATCGGTCTGGCAATCGTTATTGACTCTGTAATAGACATTAGATGAAAGGTCAACAGTGAAAAGTCCACCTTCTGCTTCTACATCAAGTGTCTTTGTCGCGAGTGTCATATACGGATCATCCGAGTTATGACAAGATGCAAAAAGCACAAGCGACACACTTGCAAACAATAACATCTTTAGATTCATTTGATTAGTATTTAGGGTTATTAATAATTGACTAGCTAGACATTTTCAGACGTCTTGCATATATAATTCTGTATATCACATAAGCAAGTATCATGGCAATCATCAGTACGATACTTCCTATCACAATTCCTTTGACCGCAAGGGTCTTCGGATCGCCGGCAATAAGCAGACCTATCAGTAAGAGCGCAACGACACCAATAGTAATACAGAAGCAGTTAACAGCCAAATGCGAATAGATTAATACCGCTTTTTTCTCCTTTAATGTCGGTTCGCGATCGGCTTCAGGATCAGTATATTCACAAATGGCTTGATAACCATTATCTTCATACTTTTTACGTGCCGACCAAACTTCCATGATCGCAAGGATAAGTACAGGAAGTACACAACCGGCAACTGACTCTATAAGGCTTGGACTAATAACGGAGGCGGGAATTATGACGCGAGCCATAATACCAACGAGCCAAGTAAGAATCATTGCAGAAATAAGTTGGTTGCCTGTCAGCCGCTTCGAGAACAGTCCCCATATTGACGGAATGTATAAAGGACACATCACCATAGTAAGAAGAGTTACTACCACCTTTTCGGCACCTCCGGCAAACGGGATGAGCATTGACAAAGCGATAATCACAAGTCCAAAGACAAATGTGAAGAGACGTCCTACCTTGATACGCTTTTTCTCATCTGCCTGACGGTTTTTCTCTTTGTGTCCCCAAATATCATAGGTATATACATTGGCATATACATTCAAAATGCCCGAAACATTACTCAATGTGGCCGATAGCATCGCTGCCAACATCATACCGACCATTCCTTTCATGAGCACGAGTTTGCTCATATTCACATAAGCGTGTTCGCCGTTGAAAGTCATTGTGGTTGCATCCAAATCAAGCGCAAGTCCGGGTTCCATCACACGATAAATCATGGTAGGAAGATACCAAATAAGAGGAGTGACGAGATAAAGAATTCCGATTAAATAAGTACTCTTTTTTGCGTCTCTTGTAGTAGGCACGCTTATGTATCGCTGTACAAACGGCCAGTCACCGCCAATCATAGACACATTGAGAAATATCCACAGTAAAAGCCACCCCCATGTATAGGTCGGAGATGTGCCCGAGAAGAATCCCGGTATCTCACTGGCCTTATCGATAAATGCACTTACGCCTCCTACCGCGTTAAATGAAAGAGGTATCATAAATACAACCACGGCCAGAAGTACTCCGAACTGAATTACATCAGTCATTAGTACCGCAAGAAATCCTCCGGCAATGGTGTATCCAAGAGCGATGGCACCAAGAATAAGAAGCGCCCACCAAATACTTAGGTAACCCATCGGTGAATCGCCCATCATACCTGTACTTGCAAAAATACTGCCACCATCGACTTTGATTAATGCACACATCACAACCGCTACCGCATACAGAGACACTGCCGTATGTACCGCACGGGCTATAATTCCTGAAATCGTGTAAAAACTTACCGTGCGATGTCCGAACCGGATGGTAAGGAACTCTCCCGGCGATTTGATACGTAGCTCCCGCCATTTGCCCGAGATCCATTTACCGACAATAAACGATGCTACGCCAAGACAAAGTGCAACAACTACCGCAACAAGTCCCGATTTATAAGCAACGCCTCCCCAAACGACAAAGGTACTTGCCGAGAAGATAGTCATGTAGGAAGAGACTCCCGACAGCCACCACGAAGAATTTCGCCCGGCAATAAACATATCTTCGGAGTTTTTAATTTTCCGGGACATCACAACACTCACGGCAATCAGTCCGAGAAAGTAGAGTAAAATAATAATATAATCTAACTGTTCCATATTCTGGTTCTTCTTTATATAATTGCTCCTAGTTTCTTCAATTCCTCTATGAGATTGTCAATATCAGCCTTTTGTACGGTCACACCTGCCTTTATACATTGTGCGGCTGCCACTCCTGCGGCTTGTCCTACCCCCATACAACTTGCCTGAACGCGAAGTGACGCAAAGGAAGTCTTATCAGCACTAATACAGCGCCCTGCTACGAGCAGATTCGGAAAATCTTCAGCTATAAGAGCGCGATAAGGTACATACGCCGCTTTTTTAAGGAAAGTCACGCTCTGTTCCGCACCTGCTGCCACATGGATATCTATAGGATGTGCGCCGCGTGATATGCTATCAGGATATTTATAAGCATTCACATATTCTTCTGCTGTAATAGTATGTACACCTTTGATACGACGTGTCTCACGAATACCGGCATGTACGGCGACGGTCGTCACATAACTGTTTTTAAACTCTTCAAAGTTCTCTTTAAAGATTCGTGCTATTTTAAATACGTCTTCCCGTAAGCGACATTCCGCTGCGGTAAAATTTCTATTATCGATGGCATTTCCTGCAGTACGGGTCATATTAACCGTTACTTCGCCCGGACGAAGAGTGGTGCAAAACCAGGGGCCTCCAAATTCGGGGATGCCAAGTGCCTCTTTCATTGCTAGAAGTTTCTCACGAACTGCAATGCAATGACAATTCTGCCCTTGTTTATTATGGTGCATGGCATCGATTATCATGGGCGAATCTGTATCCACACCGCCTAATATAAAATAGGTGGAAAGAGGTTGCAGCGGTTTACATTCATCAGCCTGCATCGGAACACCCGCCATAGCGGCAAGGTCACCATCCCCAGTGCAGTCGATATACATATCGGCACTGATGGCTTCTGTCCCATTCTTATTCTCAAAGAGGATACAGGATATTTTGCCGTCTTTTGCCTGGCAACCGCTTAAGTAAGAGTGCATATACATATCCACACCGGCTTCCAACATCATTTGCTGGCATAAAAGCTTGTAAAGCTCCGGATCAAAAGCTACATTGCCAAGAGGTTTCTCAATGATACAGCCTCCCATCTTCTCCAGCCGTTCGATAAATTCCCATGGAATACCGCCTATCACCTTTTCATTATTATAGGTGAAAACACTCAAAGGAGTAACAAGCCCCATTGTAGCCATTCCACCTAAAAAACCATATTGTTCCACAACAGCAGTTTTCGCACCACTGCGAGCAGCCGCAATGGCCGCAATGAAACCAGCTGGTCCGCCACCGCAGACAACTACATCATAGTTGCCCACAATTGGAACCCGTTTCGAAATTTCTATACTTCGTACTTTCTTGTCCATGACCGTTTTTTATCCTTTAATTATTACCAATTCAAATAGATGGTAAACTTTGATGTGCTTTCGACTGCACTTATAAGAAAAGAGGTGTGTTTTCATAGTTCTTTTTCTTTAGTTCGACATCATGTTGATGTAGCAAAGATAAAGAACAAGAGCTTGAAAAAAAGTTTTTTCCTAACTCTTTTGCCTGCAAACGATTGCGGGAACGTTCCCAAAATCTGCAAACGTTACAAAAGCATTACACAAAGGCAAATGGGATTCGTATTTTACTCCAATATTAGGATTTATTGTTTGAAATCAATATCTTTGCTTTGATTTAAACCATCATTCAGCATGAAGTATATAACCATAAAAGACATCGCTCGACATTTGTCAATATCCGTCTCCACTGTATCTCGTGCATTGGGAGATGACAAGAATATCCGTAAAGAAACGAAAGAAAAGGTGATAGAAGCAGCTAAAAGATTGGGATATAGACCAAACCCTGTAGCAATCAACCTTAAATACGGACATACCAATACCGTGGGGGTGATCGTTCCTGAAATGGTTACGCCGTTTGCTTCACGAGTAATAAACGGCATACAAGAAGTGCTTCACACCCAAAATATAAAGGTGATTATTGCAGAGTCGGGAGGAGATCCGGAAAAAGAAAAAGAGAACCTGCAACTGATGGAAGGATTCATGGTGGATGGCATCATCATCTGTCTTTGCAGTTATAAAAGGAATAAGGAGGAATATGCTCGTTTGCAGCAAGCGGGAATGCCTATGGTGTTCTATGATCGTATTCCCTATGGACTTGAAGTTCCGCAGGTAATAGTGGACGATTATATGAAGTCATTCTTTCTTGTAGAAAGTCTGATCCGAAGCGGACGCAAACAGATTGTTCATATACAGGGACCGGACGATATTTACAACTCCATAGAACGTGTCAGAGGATACAAAGACGCTTTGGCTAAATTCGGGATTCCTTTTGATAAGAATAATATGCTGATAAAAACCGGTATGACTTTTGAAGAAGGGAAAAAAGCTGCGGATATATTAGTGGAAAGAAATATTCCTTTCAATGCTATTTTCGCTTTTACGGAAACATTGGCCATTGGAGCTATGAACAGATTGAGGGAACTTGGGAAAAAAATACCCGAAGAAATCGCCGTAGCCAGTTTTTCAGGAACTGAACTTTCCAACATAGTCTATCCCAAATTGACTACAGTAGAACCGCCTTTGTACCAGATGGGGAAAAAAGCTGCCGAACTTATTTTAGAGAAAATCAAAGATCCGGCATCTCCCAATCATTCAATCGTGTTGGATGCGGAAATCAAAATGCGTGCATCGACGCCACGTTTGGAGGTATATTAATGACTTATCTACCAGATATTATATCTTAATACTTTCCTGAAAAGCATACCGAAGTTACAAAAGTTTGCTGAATAGTAATCTTTTACGATACCAACAAAAAAGAAGAATTCAGATTTATATAGTTTTGAATCATTCAATGCTCTTTCTCTATAATACGTCCAATTCTTCCAGCTCCTTCACTTTTCTTCTGTATGGCCGATAAACAAGCAGTTTGCAGGTGAATAGCCGCCCCTTCACCTGCTCTTCATCGTGAATCAAATCAAATTGCAGCCTCCAGATTCCACCATTGAGTAAAATTAGTAAAGCTATTTCGTAATTAGTTTCAACCTTGTTTGAAACTAAAAGTTTCAAGGCGGGAA
>OLSN01003336.1_pt1 | contig 10469 bp, 6 predicted proteins | sample 1672411 | NCBI WGS metagenome assembly OLSN01 (sample SAMEA3136683, study PRJEB25190) | human gut metagenome | biome: human gut; feature: human-associated habitat; material: faeces | place: Austria | collected 2013
CCCCCCGACCCCCTCTGTAGGGGCCGCAGACCCCTGCGGCCCGCCATTCCCCTTCCCATCCTCCGCAATCCCCCCTCGTAGGGGCCGCAGACCCCTGCGGCCCGTCATTCCCCTTCCCATCCTCTTGCAGAAAGGAGTGAGACCATGCAAGAACAAAACGAATTTCAGCCCAGCTTTGCCGATCCGACGCAGCCCATGGAGGCAGAAGAAAGAACTTTTTATCGAAACAGCACCCGCGACCTGGTCTCGCGTGTTGCCTATCTCATCGGTGTCCCCAAACGAATGTTTGAAAACGAACATGAGCCGCCGCAGCTAGACATTTACGACCGGCTGGAGAAAGAAAAAAACGCCCGGATCATCCGCAATCTCTGCCTGATCCGCACGGCCATCCAAAGAAATTTTAAGTATATCAACGAGGGGATGCGCTTTGAGCATCGCTCCATTTTGACCATGCCGGAGTATGTCCCCGTGGAGAGCATCAACCAGCTGGAGCTGGACGGGGTGCGCTTCATCAAAAAGTCCAGCATCAAGCTCTACCAGCACATCATCGAGATCAACCGGGTCATCTCCGACCGGATCAACAACTGCAAGCCCCTCTTCCCCCTGTGGCTCAACTGGGAGTACATCCGGGACCTCATCGTCATGCCCGACGGCCTGACCGAGGCGGGCACCAAGGCCGCCGCCGACCGCTACTATGCCAACCGGTCCGACTACCCCTATCAGGTCTACATCAACTGGGTCCCCGCCAAGGAGGGCAACGTCCTCTACAACGACAAGCGCTTTGCCACCCTGCTGTATGAGTGGCACAACGACAGGTTCTCCGAGTACAGCCGGGTCTCCGACGTGAGCAGCTACGTCAAGGGCAGCATCTATGACTTCCTGGAGGAGAGCGAAAAGGTCGTCATGGTGGTCGACTGCGAAAACTCCGACCCCTACCGCCTCTGCGCCACCCTGCGGAACCTGGACGAGCAGTACACCCGAAAAATCAGCCGCATCATCCTCTTCAACGATGTCCACGCCGCCTCAGCCTGGAAAATGCTGGAGGACTACACCGACCTGACCGTGGAGCACATCATGATCGAGCGGGTGAAGCAGAACAAATCCCTGGTGGACATCACCCTCACCGCCCGCGCCTGCGAGGAGCACTACCGCAACAATGTGGACTCCTTCCTCATCGTCTCCAGCGACTCCGACTATTGGGGGCTCATCACCTCTATGCCCCACGCCAAATTCCTGGTCATGGTGGAGCGGGAGAAATGCGGCATCGACATGAAGAAGGCCCTGGCCGACTCTGAGATCTTCTACTGCTTCATCGACGATTTCTACTCCGGCAACGCCGAGGAGATCCGCCGCAGCGCCCTCTTCAAGGCTCTGAACCAGACCCTGAGCAGGGCCATCCACCTGAACGTCAACGAGATGTTCGACAACGCCCTCCACGCCACCCGCATCTCCATGACGCCCGCCGAGCGGCAGCAGTTTTACGAGAAGCACATCCGCCAGATGAGCCTGGCCATCGACCCGGACGGCAACGTGACGCTCGAACTGAAGCGCTGACACGACTTCCGAAGCACAAAAAACTCCCTCCGCCGCAGCGGAGGGAATTTTTTCATGCGTTCGGGGAACCCCCGTCCATGTTCGGTTATTTCGTCTGGGCCAGACGATACAGGAAGGTCACGATCTGCCCGCGGGTGCAGGTGTCATCCGGGCTGAACGTCGTCCCGCTCGTGCCGTTCGTGATGCCCTTCTCCACGGCCCAGGCAACGGCGGTGCTGTAGTAGGCGTCGGCGGCCACGTCCGAGAAGGTGCTGCCTGCCGCCGCGGGGCTGCCGCTCATCCGGTAGAGGAAGGCCACGGCATGGGCGCGGGTGCAGGTCTGGTCGGGGCTGAACGTCGTCTCACTCGTGCCGTTCGTGATGCCGTTCTCCACGGCCCAGAGGACGGCCTGGGCGTAGTAGGCGTCGGCGGCCACATCCGTAAAGGGCAGTTCCGTCGCCTTCGGCGCGGGGCTGCCGCTGGCGCGCCACAGGAAGGTCACGATCTGCCCGCGGGTGCAGACCCACTCAGGGGCAAACAGCCCGTCCCCCACGCCGGTGGTCACGCCTGTCTCGGCGGCCCACTTCACGGCGTCGTAGTAATAGCTGTCCTTGCTCACGTCCCCATAGGGGTCCTTCTCCTCCGGCTTCTGGACCTGGGCAAAGCGCGCCGTCACGTCCACCTTGCTCGCCGGCATAACAAACGTATACACGCCGTCACCCTTGTCGGTCAGGCTCACAGTCTTCCCGTCCTTGTCCACGGCGGAAACCTGCGCCACCTGATACCCGCTCGCCGCCGTCGCGGTCACGGTCACAGTCGTTCCCCTGCTGGCGCGCTTCGTGCCGGCCGCCACAGAGCCGCCCTCACCGCTCACCGCAGCGTTCACGTCATAATACGTCGTGCTGCTGGAGCTATGATGGGAAGAAGAGGGCCGCGCCTCCACGATCACGTCGCAGAAGTCCGAGTACGTCACCCCGTTCTCCACCACAGCCGCCGTGACCCGCGCTTTGCCAACGCTCTGAGCCGTGATCTTCCCGTTCTCCACGGTAGCCACGTCAGTGTTGTCAGACGCCCAAGTGACGTTCACATCAGAGATGGTTGTGTTCACATGCTTGACCGTAGCAGTCAACTCACTTGTGTCCCCAACCTTCAGGGTACGATCACGCGCATCCAAACTAAGGGTCACTGCGGTAACCTCGTTACCAGGCTCGCGCTTGGTAAACTTAGCTTCAACAAGCGCACTCTGCTGCTGTTGCCCATTGACGATCTTAACAGCGATTGCTTTGACAGTTATTGGCGCGTCACTAGGCGCGATTGAAAAAGCATTCTCATATTTTTTACTGCTTGCTGTGGGTTCACTACCATCTATAGTGTAATGAATCTCTGCATCACTCGTCGGGCAAGTAATCGTCACCGTAGGATCACTCGTAACATACCCGCCCTCCGGCGCAATCACCGGGGCCGCAACAGATTTATCATTCGCATCCTGCTCAATTTTCAGGTACTTATACCGGCTGATATGCGAAGGATCATAAGTCTCTACTGTAGTATCAGGTTCACTCGTTGCCGTGTTCACTTTGGCAACCTTCGCCCCAACCAGCGTCGGAGCCTTCGACATGGCATACGCAGCCGGGTAGTTGTCGCTCGTCGCCGTGCCGCCGGAGACGGTAACATTGCAGTTCTTCACCGTGATGCCGCTGGCATAAACCCCCGGCACCCAGGCGTTGCCGCTGTTGTTGGATTTGCCGCCGGAGACGGTGATGCTCGGCGTAGGCACAGTCTCAGACTCAGTAGTGCTCGTACTGCTTCCCTCGGTAAAGGTCAGTCTGCCATCCACAAAGATGCCGTAGTTGCCATCGGGTTGTTCCGCCGCACCCTGAACCTTATTATTGTCACCGATCAGTTTGATGGTCAGGTCATGCTTGGAGTAAATGCCGCAGGCGTCCGTGATATTGGAAGTGTACTGGCGGTTGGGGGCGCCGGTGATTGTTGCGTCTGTGAGGGTCAGCGTTTGGGTGTCTGGGGCATAGGTGACTTTACCATTGTTCAGAACATTGTTCTTGTTCTGGCTGGTAACTAGGGTATCACCAACCCAAACATCGTACTCTTCAACAGGAGCAACTTCTACATATTTGTAGGTTGCAAGTTTGGCTGTATCATAAGTCACAGGGTTGGCACCAGAATAGTTCGTACTAACCTTTACTTTTTCCGTAGGATAGTTGAAAGTCTCACATCTAAGTGCATAGGTGCTCCCCTGTGCTACCAAAGAGGCATTCTTTTCGACTTCGATAGTGCCATTAGGGTCCGTATCAGTGCCAGCCAAAACAGCATAACTATGTTTCGCTTTGTTATCGGAAATAGCGTATATATTCTTCGCTGTTACTTGGGCTGTATCTTTAATTGTGATCTTGCCACCTCTAACATCCGAATTAATCGCTTGGGCGTTGCCATCAATCGTTGCGTTGACCACTGCACTACCCTGAATCGTAATGGGAGCCGTTGCGTAGACTGTAGTCAAGTCGCCCGCACTACTCATCGTCAGGCTACCCTTGGTTTCGTTTTCACTCGTGATGGTGAGGGGTTGGGTAGAATAGATAGAATTCTTACTGCCTGTGATCTTGTTTGTTCCGATGAGGTTAATCGTCAAAGCATCAGATGCATAAATCCCCTGACCCCGTGTATTTTCGGAACTAATTGTTGCATTGTTCAGTGTCAGCGTTTTAGTTTCGGGTTTGTATGTAACGGTAGGAGCACCGGCATCACCAAGAACATTGTTCATGTTCGCGCCAGTAACAGGTGTACCCTGTACGGAGATACCATAGCTGACAGGAGTAAGTGTAATATTCTGGTCTTGAAGATCACTTTTTCCTACCTGAATACTTGTTAGCGATGCAGTATATCCAGTTTTATCAACTTTAACATTATACTCCCCACTAGGTACACTGGCAAAGTTGAAAGTACCATTCGCTTTTGTCCTAGCAACGAGGTTTATCACTGCCGCGTTAGTGGCAGTGTCAGTTGAATTCAACTGAACGATTGCATCAGCAACAACTGCTTCTCCACATGTAATTTTACCGGAGACAGAATGTGTCGTAACAGGCTGCGTATTATCGTCTCTATACAGCGTTCCCTGTACTTCCGTAGCATTTAACTCAGCGCCTTTTTTGAGTCGGATTGCTCCAACGTATTTACCACTTGTCATCGTATAACCACAACGTATTATACCTTTACTGGAACTGTTGACCGCATTTACTACCGTTCCCTTGTCTTTGATTACTATTTCTGAGTTGCCGTTGTCATTATTCATATGAATTGACTGGCCAGACTGTCCACCCGGAGCAGTAACCTTTGCGCCATTCTGAATCGTTATGGTGTCTGCGGCATAGATGGTAGTTCCGTTTGTCGAAGGAGTCAACGTCAAGGAATTGGTCCCACTTTCAGAGCCACTGATCGTAAGTTTACCAGTAGAATAAATCCCGTTACTTGACGATTTGATGTAATTATCGCCAAACAGCTTGATATTTAAGTCTCCAGAGGTCGCGCAAATGCCACGCGTTTCATAATAGGAAAGAGAACTATCATTATAGTTATGCAGTTCAACTGTATTCGTAGCAGTATTGAAATAAATATATCCTGTGCCTCCAGTTGGTACTTCGTCTATTGCACGCGATGCACCACTAGCTAGATAAGGAGTGCTTTGGTTTAAGGATATCCCACCACCATAACCATCTCTATTCCCAATCACCACAGTACTTACCGTAGGCGTATCCGCCAGCGCCATCGTGGGGAAGAGGGACAGCGTGAGGCAGAGAACGGTGAGGAGACTGAGGAGTTTTTTTCCTAGTTTCATGATTTCCATTCCTCCTTATGGATCGTGAGCCTGTTTTGTTCGGTCGGCCTGAACCTTTGTTGGGGGTAGGATAGCACGGTTTTGGCGGTGTGGTGTTCAGTTTCTCCTGAAATGCGCGTGTTTTTTCCTCAAATGTATCCTTTTTTGCTGGAAAGCAGGGGCTGGTCATGGTAGAATTATGTTGAGAAATTTTGTCCTGTCGGGACAGCCCAGAGGGGGGACGGAGGATGTATATTGCCATCTGCGATGACCAGGAGCAGGAGTGCGGGGCCTTGCAGCATTTGCTGTACGCCTGGCAGCGGGAGCGGCAGCACCCGGTGCGGGTGCGGGTGTTCCGCAGCCCCGTGGAGCTGCTGGACGCGGCCCGAAAGGAGCCGTTTACGCTGTATCTGCTCGACGTGCTCATGCCCGGCATGGACGGCATGGCCGCCGCGCGGGAGATCCGCCAGTTCGACGCGGCGGCGGCGCTGGTCTTCCTCACCTCCACCCCGGACTTCGCCTACGAGAGCTACGCCGTCCACGCGCTGTCCTACCTGCTCAAGCCCATCACCCCCCAGGCGCTCTACCCCATCCTGGACCAGCTCTATCGGAAGGAGCTGCAGCCGCAGGACGGGCTGACGCTGAAGGCGGGGAAGGTGCTCTTCCGGGTTCCCTTCTCCCAGCTGGTGTATGTGGAGGTCAACCAGAAGCACCTGTATTTTAACCTGACCGACGGCTCCGTGCGGGAGGTCCCTGGCGTGCTCCGGCAGTACGAGGCGCAGCTGCTGGCGCGGGAGGAGTTCATGCGGATCCACCGGTCCTACATCGTGAACATGCTCCAGGTCGCGGCCTTCGCGCCGACGGAGGTGCGGACGTTTTCGGGGAAATCCCTCCCCGTCTCCCGCCTGCTCTACCCGCAGCTGCAAAAGGATTACCTGGCGCTGCTGTTTCACGGGCGGAAGGAGTAATGGTGTCCGGCTGCGCCGCGATGCCGCCGCATCGTACCCCACCACAAAAAGGCTGAGGACCCGTTTCCAGGTCCCCAGCCTTTGTTATTTCTCGTCGTGCTTTCCAGTTTGAATCAAGCCGTTTTGGTTTCGCTCAGCTTCTTCACTTCGTCCAAAGAAAGTCCGGACAGCGCAGAAATTTCCTCCAACGAAAGTTTTTGAGATTCCAGCATGCGAAGCGCAACCGCTTTTATGCCCTCTTGATAAGACTGTCGTCTCATGTCTTCCAAAATCTTGCTCATGATCGCGTTTCCCTCCTTGCTTTCCTTGAAGAATCTTGCCCGATCTGCTAACACAGTATAGCACATATCGGAGGGGTCTGTACAGGAAAAATCATGCATAAGCTTTCCGACCGGGGAATCGTCCCGATAGGACCCGTTCACATAGAGGATATGCGAACCATCCCCAAACCGTTTGCCACTTTTGACAAAGCAGCGCTCGATCTCATAGACAGCTTCCCCCAGGCCGATCACATCATTCTCTGTGATGAAGATGACATAGGTTTCTGGCAGCGCCTCGAAGTCATTGCCCTTTTCCAGCAGATTCACGTCCATCATGCTGCTGTTATACCGTGCCCGTTTTCGGCCTGCGCCTTTGTCTGAGCGCTGAATTTCGATGTTGAACTTTCGACCTTCGCTGTCGGTCGCCAGAACGTCCAGGCGGACAGAGCGGTTGAGTAGATGTTCCACAAAGACTTGCGTCCGAACATCGACCACGTCCAGATCCGGCTTGTCCAAAATAATTTGTAAGACCAGCTTCACGCACGCAGTCTCTCCGTCAAAACACTTCGTAAAAAATGCATCATCCATCAGGCGTAGTTTACGAAGTCTTACCAGGTCCTCCTGGTGTTTTTGATCCATCGTTTCTGTTGCCGTCAAATCCCCCACCTGCTTCCTTCGCTTCTCTATTTGGAGTATAGCACACACCTCGGTGGTTCGTCAAAGGGCGTCCCGTTTTTCTTCTTCGGTTTGGATGAACATGAGCAGGAAGCAGACGGCCAGCAGGGCGCTGCTGCACAGGATGGCCCACTGCCCCATCCGGGCGATGAGGCGGCTGCCCAGGACGGCCCCCAGGGCGAAAAAGGCGATGACGATGAAATAGGTCAGGGCCTTGTTGCGGTCGCTCCTCTTGCGGGAGAACCAATACTCTCCCAGGGCGTGCAGGCCGGCCCGGAAGTTGCCGATGCACATGGTCGTGGCGATGGAGTTGCCGTGAATTTTACGGAAGGCCTCCACCTGGAAGCCGCAGGCCAGGGAGGTCAGGCTGTTGGCCAGCAGATTTCTCGTCTGGGGCTGGAAGGCCACGAAGATCAGCACCCCGATCTCGATCAGCACGCCGATCTGCCGCCAGTGCAGGCGAATGTTTCGACGCTGGAAATGCTGCCGGATGAGAAATGCCAGGGCGATGCCCGCGCCGAAGGCCAGCACGGGGCAGCCGTACTCCTTGACCATGCCCCAGTTGCCCTGGGAGAGGTTCACGCTGAAGAGCAGGATGTTGCCCGTCTGGGCGTTGGCAAAGACCTCGCCGCGGAACAGGTAGGAGTAGGCGTCCATGAGGCCCCCGGAGAGGGCCAGCAGCAGGCCCAGGCGGACGGTCTCGGAGACCTGCCGATCCTGGCCCAGCTTAGAAAAGAGTTTTTTGTGGGTCGGATGATGATGAGACATTGGTTTGGATCCCTCCTGAGAGAAAATGCGCGGGCAGGCTGGGGCCTGTCCGCGCACTTGGTCTGCGTTATTCTTCGGAGTCGCCGGTGCTGGTCCCTTCTGTGGTTCCGCCGGTGGTCCCGGTGCCGGTGCCGCCGGTGGTGGTCCCGGTGGTGTCGTTGGAGCCGGTCCCGCCGGTGGTGGTGTTCCCGGTGGTCCCGGTGCCGGTGGTGTCGTTGGACCCTGTGGTGTCGCCGGTGGTGGTGTTGTTATTGTTGTTGGTCGTGGTGCCGGTGCTGCCGTCGTCGGCGGCGTTTCCGGCGTCCTTGGTGGAGTCATGGGGGGTGGAGTTGGGGTTCTCCACGACGCTCACGGCCACCTCCACGGTCTTCGACCCGGCCACGCCCTTGATGATGGCGCTGCCCACCTGCTTGGCGGTGACGACGCCCTTGTCGTCCACGGTGGCCACAGACGTGTCGTTGCTGCTCCACTTGATGGTGGCGGGGGTCTTGGAGGTGTCGTCCATGACCACGGTGGCGTCGATGGGATAGGTCTCGCCGGAGCGGACGGTGATGCTCTCGTTGGTCACGCGGATGCTGTCCACGCCCGTGGCGCTCTCCACCACGGTGACGGTGCCGCTGGCGACCTTTTCGCCGTCGATGGAGGCGGTGATGGTGGCGCTGCCCAGGCTCTCGGCGGTGAGGGTCGCGGTGAGGCCGTCGCCCTCGACGGTGACCACGTTGTTCTCGCTGCTGGTCCAGGTGACGGTCGGCTCACTGCTGCCGTTGGACGAGCTTGTGCTGCCGGTGTTCAGGGTGGCGGTGGCGGTCTCGCCCACCACGATCTCGGAGGTGGAGAAGTCGATCTTATAGTCGCCCTTGCCGGCCACCATGGACCGGATCACCAGCACCGCCAGCACGATCACCACCAGGCCGATGATGATGGGCAAAAACTGCATGAAGCCCCCCCGGCGGCCGCCCCGGTCGTAATCCCGGTCCCGGTCACGATCCCGGTCCCGACGGCGGCGGTCTCGGTCGTAGTCGCGGTCATAGTCCCGGCTGCGGCTGCTGCGGCGGTCCCGGTCATAGTCCCGGTCGCGGCCGGAGCCGGCGGAGGACCGGCGGCGGTCCCGATCCCGGTCTCTGTCCCGGCCGGAGCCGGACGAGGAACGGTGGCGGTCCCGGTCCCGGCTGCCGGAGCTACGGGACGAGGGGCCGGAGGAACGGCTGCGGCTGGAACCGGAGGAGGAAGAGGACTTCTTCTTCCGGCTGGCACCGTGGTCCTCCCAGTCGGGGGCGGTGCGCTCCCAGTCGGACAGGTCGATGTCGTCGTCCCGGCGGGAGCGGGTGTTGTAGTTGTCGTAGCCCCTGGTGGAGTAGCGGTCGTAACCCCGGTCATAGTCGTCGTAGTTGTCATAGTCCCGGCCATAGAGCGCCCGGTCGTACCGGTCGTAGGTGCCGCCGTTGCGATAGTCCCGGTCCCGGTCATAATAGTCATAGTCCCGGCTACCAGAAGCATCAAAGGAGCCCCGGCGGGAGCTCCCTCTGGAAGAGCGGCTGTAATCGTCGTAATCGTCGTAACGCATAAGCAGTATCATCCTCCTGACGATCGTTCTGCATCAAAAATGTCATCGGGTCGTTGGATTCGATGAGAAATCTCCATAGTTCATGGTATTATATCATATCTGACAGCCGCTGAAAACACCTAATTTGTAAAGTTTCCGCAAAATATTGTCACCGTTTTTGGGAGAAATCCCGACGAAACCTTTACCAAACGGGGGTTTTATGCTACAATACCCACAAAACCCGTGTTTTTCCAACCCTTCGCCCCCCAGGGCGGGCGGCCGGGAGGGCGGGAGGAAACGAGGGAATTTCTGTGAAGCTGTCTTTTCAAACTGCCGGTCTCCCCACCTGGCCGGTGCTGCTGGTGAAGACCCCGGTGGACGCAGTGGACCGCCCGGCCATCGCCGGGAAGCTGAGGGCCATCCGGGAGCTGGGGGCCAAGGACGTGTTCTTTCTGACCCCGCCCCAGGGCAAGGGCGTGGTCCGGGTCGAGACCGTGACCGGGGCCGTCAGCGGCACGGCCCTGCTGCTGGGGGGCCTGTCCTTCGCCGTGGGCCGGGGCATCCGGCGGGACAAAAAACTGCCCGTGGAGATCGGCGGGAGCGACGCCCCCTGCACCGTCCAGCTCAACCCCCTGGCGGGGCATGGGGCGGCGGACCTGCCCCTGCCCCTGTGGATGGGATCCCGGCCCTTTTTGTCCGAAGCCGAAACAGCGCCGATGGTCTGCCTGCCGGGGCTGGTCTGCGTGCTGCGCTCCGGGGAGGCACTGCCGGAAGAGGCCGTCCTGGCCCCGGCGTTGGACGCGCTGGCGCGGGAGAACGAGGTCCCCGCGGCCGCCGCCCTGCTCTGGAATTTCCGGGCGGGCAGTTTGTCCGCCGTCCGCTGGCAGGCGGGC
>OLSN01003338.1_pt1 | contig 10466 bp, 6 predicted proteins | sample 1672411 | NCBI WGS metagenome assembly OLSN01 (sample SAMEA3136683, study PRJEB25190) | human gut metagenome | biome: human gut; feature: human-associated habitat; material: faeces | place: Austria | collected 2013
GATGTTGCAAAGTTCATCTTTTTCATGGCATCTGTAAAGTTAGTCAGAATAAAGCCGTGAGAGCCAACCAGTGCCAGCGGATCTGCCGTGATATCACCTTTTGTCTTAAACGCATTGAAAATTACCATGATAAACGGGAAGATAAATGCCAGAAACAGGATAACCAGCACTGCTATTGTAATAAAATGGCTTATTTTCTTTTTCTGAGCTGCTTTTTTATTTTCATCCATTATGCTGCCACCTCTCCTTTCTTACCAATATAAACCTGAGTAACACCTACTATTGCGCAGACAACAAACAGAATTAATGCCTCTGCCTGGCCGGTACCGTAATTTTTGTAAGTAAATGCCTGATTGTATACGTGCATAGCTGCCATTACAGAAGAGTTAAATGGCTCACCTTTTGTCAGGGAAAGGTTTACATCATATACCATAAAGCATCTTGTGATCGTTAAGAAAAGACACTGTACAAAAGAAGATCTCATAAGTGGGATCGTTACGTTAATGGTTGCCTGTGTCTTGGTGCAGCCGTCGATCTGGGCTGCTTCCATAAGACTCTTGGATACGCTCATAAATCCGGCTACATAGATCAGCATCATATATCCTGCGTACTGCCACACAGATACGATGATCAGACATGCCATTGCACCGTTGGTGGTTGCCAGCCAGGAGGTGGAAAGAGCACCTACAGAAAGAGATTTTCCAAGTGATACAAATGCACGGTTAAATACGAATTTCCATACATAACCAAGTACGATACCACCGATCAGGTTCGGCATAAAGAAAATAGTTCTGAAAATATTGGTTCCCTTTAACTTCTGTGTCAGAAGCAGTGCCAGGCCAAATGCCAGTACGTTGATCAGTAAGATCGATACAATCGCAAATAATACTGTAAATTTAAATGAACTTGTAAATGATGTATCCTTGATTGCTGCGGTATAATTTGATATTCCAACAAATGTTGCATTTCCTACTGTTGTAAACTTACAAAAAGAAAGATAAAATCCCTGTGCAAACGGAATGATAAATCCGATCACAAATGCAAGAAATGTTGGGAGAACAAATATTGGTGCATGTTTTTTCAGTGCCTTTTCCATAGAAATCCTCCTCTTTTCCTTTTGCCCGGAAGGATCTTCCTACCAGGTGGCTCTCATTTCACTTTTTATTTTTATATGGAAAAACGTAGGTTCCCATATCCAGAAAACCCGCTTCGTACAGGCTCTCCTCTCACTTAAAAGGGGCAGGCAAGCCGCCTGCCCCTAGGTCCGTTCTTTTTATGCAACTTATTTATTCATTTGCAAGCTTGTATTCAGATGCCCATCCATCTACGAATGCACTTACTACTGCATCCCAGTTAGCATCTGTCTGATCTGCTGCATATGCAGTTAATGCAGAACCAACACCATTCTTCCACTCCTCAGAAGGCATTGTTGAGAAGTTCCATGAAACAGGAGTTTTGCCATCTTCCAGATATTTGTTTGCTTCATTTACAAGTACGTTATCAGAATCAAGATTTGCTTTGAATGGAATCGTGAATCCCATTTCTTTGCAAAGACCATTAACGCCTGTATCAGATGTTACACACCAGTTCATGAAGTCTAAAGTAGCCTGAATGTCATCTTTTGAAGCTTTGGAGTTTACACACCAGTAGTTCTCTGTACCTGTACAGATTCCCTGATCTTCTTCGCCTTCTACACCGATGTAGATTGGAAGGATTCCAAGATTGTCATCTCCGACGTCTTTAATGTTGTTATATTCCCATGTACCATTCTGGTAGAAGACTGCATCACCTGTTACGAAATCTGCTGTTGCATCGTCAGCTGTCTTTGTAGAAAGTTCTGTTGGTTTGCAAGTAGCGTTGTTGATGTAGAGATCCCAGATCTGACGGTAGTTATCAAGGTATGTTCCTTTGATAGCATCTGTGTTATCGATTCCTTCATCTTTGTATTCATAGTAGATTGGAAGGTTTGCCAGATGAGTTTTGAATCTCCAGTCAGATGATCCGTCCATACCAGCGGATGTAAATGCTGAGAATCCAAGTTTGTCCTTATTTGCTGTGATATCTTCTACAACTTTCTTGAAGCTGTCAAAGTTAGTGATATCATCAGCTGAGTATCCTGCTTTCTTTAACAGTTCTTTGTTGTAAATGATTCCGTAGCTTTCTATTACGTATGCGATTCCTGACATCTTGTCGCCGTCCATCAGTGCGAAATCATCACTTGTCAGCTGTTTTGCAACATCAGAATCTTTCAGATCGTAGCAGTAATCTTTCCAGCTTGCAAGTCCAACCGGTCCGTTTACCTGGAACAGTGTCGGAGCATTGCTCTTAGCCATCTCAGATTTTAATGTCTTTTCGTATTCTCCGGATGCTGCTGTAAGTACTGTTACATCCACTCCTGTTTCTTTTGTATACTCTTTTGCCAGATCCTGCCACTGCTCATCCTGTTCTGGTTTGAAGTTTAAGTAGTATACTTTTCCTTTTGCGTCTTTCTTGTCTGACTTGCTGTCAGAAGAGCTTCCACATCCTGCAACCATTCCTGTTGCCATGGCTGCTACCAGCATTGCTGATACAACTTTACGCATTTTCATAATTCATTTCCCTCGCCTTTCTTTTTTGAAACCTTCGTTTCTCTTGTTGTCATTATATTAACAGAAATGCGCTCAAACCCTGTATCAATAAAACAACCTGATATACAAAAAAACATATCTATTGTTCTTCTTCAAACTGCCGGATGCTTTCGTCTTCTGCCTGCGTGAATTCCTGCTCCGTTATCTTTCCCTGTGCCAGTTCCGCCAGACATTCTCCCAGTACATCCTCCTGTAGCAGTGAATTCCACTTCACCTGATAATTCGGTACAATCTGTGGATTTCCCGTATAAGCCTTCAGATAATCATCCAACAGCGTTCCTTCCTGTCTTGTCCTGCTGTTCAGCAATTCTTCTTTCTGTTCTTTATTCAATTTCGTTCTGAATTTGAGGAACTCAACTGCTCCTTTTTTCACCTTTTCACTATAAGTTGATACAACTGCCCAGCCGAATGTCTCCGGTGAGCCTATCAGTTTATTTTCAGGAAATGTAGAAAAACATACTTTTTTCTGCATTTCCTCCGGAATCTGATCAATCATCCAGTAACCATTAGGTATCATCGCTGCATTTCCTGCCACGAAATTATCATAAGCTACGTCAAAATCATTATGTAATGCATCCTGGGTCGTATATTGGAATAATTTTTTTAATGTACCGGCTATCTCCAGCCCCGGTTTATTCTGATAGGTATCCGGATATAATTGCTTCATGAATGCCGCACCTTCTTCACTTCCTGCTACTTCTGCTGTTGCAAGCAGCATTGCGGCCCATGCTGTTCCTTCCGTATGCAGGGCAAGCGGCGTGATCCCTGCTGCTTTCAGTTTCTCACAACATTTCCAGAATTCTTCCCATGTCTCAGGAAATCTGCTGATTCCTGCCTGTTCAAATAACTCCCGGTTCCAGAAAACCCCTGAACAGGCGAATGCCGCCGTGCTGACCGGACCCAGATAAATCTTTCCATCCTCTTCCCGGACCGATTCCATTACTGACGGTTCGATCATATCTTTCCATTCCTGATCTTCGTTAATGTAAGGTGTCAGGTCCTCAATCCTGCCTTTCTTGATCATCATCTGATAGAAAGAGGGAAGCATACGCAGATCAGTGATAATAGCCGGTAATTCATCTGTCACATTCATACGTTTCAGATTCTTCCGGTATTCTTCCTCTGTCTCCATCACCCAGTCCACATCTATATGATACTTCCCTTTGTATGCCCTGTTGAACCGCTCCACCACTTCCTCTTCATTCTTATTACCGGTACTGGAATCTACGGTAAGGATCATTGGGATCTCTACTACTTTATTCTTTTTTCTGGTCTGTGTATCCTCTTTTCCCACACAGCCGGTCAGTGCTGCCAGCATGACGATCACCATCACTGCTGCCATAATCCGTCTACTGTTCACTGTTTTCTTTCCCATCATCCGGGATCTGGATAACACAGACGGTTCCATTTGTATCCGATTCATAGAAAAATCTCACATCCTCCCCATACTTTAACCGCAGTCGCGTAATAATATTTATCACACCATAACCATGTTTTTTGTCTTCAAAACTGTCTTTCATTTTTGACACCGGTATCTCTGACAGTCCGTTTAACTTCTCCGCCATCTGCTCTTCCATCGGAGTTCCGTTATTATAGACACTGAATGTAAGCTGTCCTGCCTGTTCAGTGACACTGATCCTTATCAGACCGCCTTCGAAGATATCACAAAATCCATATTTGACTGCATTTTCCACAATTGGCTGTAGGATCAGCTTTAATATCCACCTTGTTTTCAGTTCTTCTGCACATTCGATCTCATAACGGAACAGATTCTCATTGCGGATCTGCTGGATCTCCATATAACTTTTTACATTTTCCAGCTCGTCTTCTACTGTCACAATCTCACGTCCTTTGCTCAGTGACAGACGCAGATACTTTGACAGTGCCTGTATCATCTTCATCGTCTTCTCTTCCCCGTTGATCCGCGCCAGCATATAGATGGTATCCAGGGTATTATAGAGAAAATGCGGATTGATCTGGCTGATCAGCGTATTCATCTCACTGATTCTTAGTTCTTTCTGCTGATTCTTGACCTCGTTTTGGAACTCTTCGATATTCTTTAACATCTCGTTATAGGCATGCCCGATCTTATCCAGTTCTGTGTCCGTATGGATCTGAATGGTATGTGTAAAATCATTTCCATCAAAACTTGTCATGGCATCACTGATCTGTCTGATCGGCCGGGTAAATGTCTGTGATGCATAAAGACTTAATACAAACGCCAGCACTGCGATCACCGCATAGATAGTGAGTAATACGATCAATATCTGCGTCATTCCCTGATTCAATACCATATCCGGCACCAGTGTAAAGATCACCATCCCTGTCTCTTCCTGCCGGTATGCCTGTAAAATCCCGCCTTCTATCTTTTTTCCCCGCACGATCACACCGGATTTTTTCGTTCTGGTCAGTTCCGTAATCTTCTTCATTGTCCTTTTTTCGATACTGAGATCTTCCGGTTCCTGCCGGATGCAAGTCTTTCCTTCCGGACTTATGATTCCCACTGCAACATCTTTTGCAATCTTCCTGTCTTTATCCATAACACTTTCCAGAAACTGTTGATTCATCTTCAGATACACGATTCCAGGTTCATGTGCGTAATCCATACTGTTCACATATCTTCCGATAAACAAAGCTTCGTCCCCCGTACCAAACAGGTAATCCCGGGTCCAGATCCACTGCGTCTTCGCATACTCATCCCCCATTTTCTCACGCAGACCGCTGCTTTGAAAATCCGAATAACCAATCTGGGAATAGGATTTTTCGTAAACATTTCTTTTATTATCAATGTAGCAGTAATCAGCGACATGATTCAGATCTATATATGCAAAATATTTGCTCAGTGCATTCTTCTCTACTTCCTGCAGTTCTTTATTCCTCAGACTCTTCTGCACATCATTTTCCAAGATGATCTCTGCTGTCACGGCATCCGTCTTCCGGTAGAGATTATCCAGGGCTATCCCCATCTTTTCATTCATGAATTCATACTTATCCACAATCACATCTGTCATATTCCGTCTGACATAAGTCCATACACAGATGCTTGAAAGAACCAGTGCCAGTATCAGAAGCGTACACATATACTTCAGATACTTTTTCTGGATTCCTGACATTTTACTTTTTTTCATACTTCATATTCCCTTTTGTAATCTCTCGGAAGCTGTCCTGTATATTCTTTAAACAAATGCGAAAAATAGGATGGATTACTGATTCCGACCTGCTCGCAGATATTACCGATGCTGGTTCTTCCGTCTTCCAGCAGTCTCTTTGCCAGCTCCATTCTACGCTGCAGCAGATATTGTTTGAATGTCATATGAAAGGTATTCTTGAATACCCGTCCAAAATATACCGGATTCAGATATACATGTGTCGCCACTGATACAATCGAAAGATCTTCATTATCCAGATGTTCATCTATATATGCCACAGCCGCTGCAATGTATTCTTTTGATCCCTTATTCTCTTTCTTTTCTGCATTTTCCAGTCTTTTTTCAATAGCAGTTCCCAGAATCTTGTAACAGACATCCACTGCTTTTGCCGCCTTTAAGTTTCTCATATTCGAATAATAATTTTCAAATTGCTGATTCAGTGATTCGTCCATCCCGTAACTGTCTTTTAACATGAATTCTGTCTTTACCATGATCTTGTGCATATACTGGCATTGCAGTTCTTCTCTGTGTGGCAGTTGGTAAATAAAATGTACAAATGCCTGCTTTAACTGTACGGCGTCGTTCTTCCGCACGCTGTTGACCACCATCATCTCTGCCTCCGCCGGATATGGGCTTTCCTCTTTTTCTTCAACAGTCTCCGGGATTGTAAATACTCCCGCTCCGGATGCATTTGTAACAGCGAACAATCTCTGCGCTTCTTCGAAACTTCTTCTGATTCCGCGGATCCCTTTATATGGTTTGGATATTGCTGCAATAACCGGGCTGTTCTCTTCTTTTTTTACCTCTTCCAGTAGTTCTTTCAGCTCATGTACCGCTGTGTTCTCCTGCGTCTTTACAATAAATGTACGATGTCCTTCTTCACTTTCGAATTTCCAGTATGTGAATCTCTCTGCGATCTTTTCTTCAATCATTCTGACCATGGAAAATCTCGAGGCTTCATATTCCAGTTCATTGGTAATCTTATAGGCCAGATCAAGATCTGCATATACTGTAATAAACCGGTCTCCTTCCTTCATGACATCCTGCAGCGTATGGAAGACTTCATCTACTTTTTCTTCCGGCAGCCGGTTCTGGACATATTTTTGCACGACAACCTGCAAAAATCCATCTCCGTCCTTTTTCAGAAGTCTCTCCCAGCGGTCATACTTTTCCTCATTTCTGATCTGATCTTCACAGATTTTACCGACATCTGTCATCGTCGCCTGTAATTTTTCATCTTCAATCGGCTTCAGAAGATATGCGAATGCCCCCAGATCACATGCCTTCTTCGCATATTCAAAATCCCTGTATGCACTTAATACCACGAACTGACATTCCGGGTTCTCTTTCTTGATTTCTTCCATTACCATAAGTCCGGAAATCTGTTTCATCCTGATGTCTGTCAGCACTACGTGTGGTTTTTTTTCACGTATTACCTTTAACGCCTGCTCTCCGCTCTGCGCAAAACCAACCACCTCATATCCCATACCGTTCCAGTCATACGTCTTTACCAGACCCTCCAGCAGGATCGGCTCATCATCTACGATCACCAGTTTTAACAACCCCATAGTACACCTCATACCTTTTATTAATACCATCTTAACATATTACAGTCTCATTCTATAATTTTTTATACTTTTTCTTTACCAAAAATCATATCTGTTATGCAAAAAATCATACATTTTATGTCAAAAATTATACTTTTATGAAAAATCAGAAGTTTTGGCATATACAAAACAAAAAGAAAAACACAATATCCAAAACGTTTCCATTCCCTTCTCAGTGAATCCTTCGTTTGAATATTGTGTTTTCTTTTTGTTTCCTGTTATGTTTATCTTGCACAGACTTCTGTCGTTTTTCTGATCTTCTTGATCAGTTCATCTGTAAATGCGCCTTTTTTCATTCTCCACATCCAGTTACCGCCGAGTGTAGACGGCATATTAATTCTTGCCTTATTGCCAAGTCCCAGATAATCCTGCACCGGAATGATACACGTATCTGCCACACTTCTCATCGCCAGACTTATGAAATCCCAGTGCACTTCTTCATCCGGAGTGTATGGATTATTCAGATATTCCTTTGTCATCTCTTTATCTTCTTCGGAAAGTGTCTGATACCATCCCTGAAGGGTATCGTTATCGTGGGTTCCTGTATAGACTACACAGTTTTTATCATAATTATGTGGAAGATAATCACTGTCCTCTCCTGCCACAAATGCGAATTCCAGTACTTTCATTCCCGGATAACCACTGTCTTTTAACAATTGTCTCACCGTATCCGTCAGGAATCCCAGATCTTCCGCAATAATCGGAAGGTCACCTAATGTTTCTTTCATCGTACGGAACAGATCCATGCCCGGTCCCGGCATCCATTCACCATTCTCTGCCGTCTCATCTCCATACGGGATTGCATAATATTCATCAAACCCACGGAAATGATCGATACGGATGATGTCATATAATTTAAAGCAACAGGCCACCCGCTTCATCCACCAGTCATAGCCTGTCTTCTTATGGTAATCCCATGCATACAATGGATTCCCCCACAGCTGCCCGGTTGCCGAAAATGCATCCGGCGGACATCCCGCTACCGCAACCGGCAGATTCTCTTCATCTAACTGGAACAGCTTCGGATTCGCCCAGGTATCTGCACTGTCAAATGCTACATAGATCGGGATATCCCCGATAATCTCAATGCCTTGTTCATTGGCATATGTTTTCAGTCCGGCCCACTGTCCGGCGAACAGATACTGCAGAAATTCATAAAAATCAATCTCTGCACTTAATTGTTCCTGATATGCCGCAATTGCTTCCGGCTTACGCAGCCTGATGTCTTCCTCCCACTGATCCCAGCTTTTTCCGTCAAATGAATCTTTCACTGCCATATACAATGCATAATCCGCAAGCCATGCTTTTTCTTCTTCCAGATAAGTACGGTATGCCTTACTTTCCATCAATCCGTTCTTTTTGGCTCTTGCATATGCAAGCTTTAATACTTTAAATCTTGCATTATATATTTTTTCATAATCGATTTCTTCTTCATTCTCTCCGAAATCTGCCTGGTCACACTCTTCTTTCGTCAGAAGTTCATCCTCGATCAACGTCTCCAGATCGATAAAATACGGGTTCCCCGCAAATGTTGAAAAAGACTGATACGGTGAATCGCCGTATCCCGTCTGTCCAAGCGGCAGGATCTGCCACAATTTCTGTCCTGCTTCTTTTAATATATCTACAAATTCATATGCTTCTTTTGAAAAACTTCCTATTCCATATTTTGAAGGTAAACTAGATATAGGTAGTAAAAATCCGTTTCTCCTCATGATGATCCCCCTTTTGTATTTCCTATCCTTTAACGGCTCCTGCAACAACACCTTCTATAATATGTTTTTGACAAGCTAAGTAGAATATTATTATTGGGATAATAGCTAACACTAACATAGCCATCATAGCTCCCATATCTCTATTACCATTTGATCCTACTAACATTTGAATTACAACTGGTATAGTTTTATATTTTGTTGATAAACCTATAACTAAATATGGTAATAGATAGTCATTCCATATCCACATTGCATTTAATATTGCTACTGTTATTGCTGTAGGTTTTAATATTGGTAATACTATATGGAAGTAAGTTTGTAGAGGATTACACCCATCTATCATAGCTGCTTCTTCTATTTCTAGTGGTATTGATTTTATAAATCCACTAAACATAAATATTGATAAACCGCATCCAAAACCTAAATATAAAACTATCATTCCAACAGGGTTAGCAAGATGTAATATATCTGCTAATTTAACCATTGGGAACATGACCATTTGGAATGGTACTATCATTGAAAATACAAATAAATAATATAGTACACTTGTAAATTTAGATTTTACTCTTGTTATATAATATGCTGTCATAGATGTGAAGAATAATATAACAACTACTGAACCAATTGTTATAAAAAATGACCACCCTATTGCACTTAAAAATCCTGTTTGTTCTAAACCATTAACATAGTTACTAAGTCCAACAAAAGTTTCTGATGTTGGTAGAGCAAATGGATTATCACTAATAAAGAATTTACCTTTAAATGAGTTTATTAGTATAAATAAAATCGGTGCTAAGAATACAACAACTAATGCACAAAGTATAAGGAATATTACTGTATTCCCAATATTTCTTTTTGGTTTTACACTAACTTCATTAGTGCCTTTTTTAGATACTGCTACATCCATTATTGTTCTACCTCCTTATTTCTAGTGTAATATAATTGAGCAAGTGCTATACAAGCTACTATAATAAAGAACATTACTGCTTTTGCTTGTCCTACACCTTCAAATCCTATTCTGCCGTAGAATGAGTTAACTATGTTTAATGCTAACATTTCTGTTTTATGCATTGGTGCCCCATTTGTTAATGCTAAGTTTTGGTCGAATAGTTTAAAACTATTTGATAATGTCAGGAATAAACATATTGTTATTGATGGCATTACCATTGGTATAGTAACATTTTTTAATGTTTGCCATTTGTTTGCACCATCTATTTTTGCTGCTTCGATTAATTCTGTTGGTACGTTTTGAAGTCCTGCTATATATATTATCATCATATAACCTATCATTTGCCAGTTCATAAGTAGGATCAATCCTATAATAAAAAATTGTTCGTCACGCAAAATTTCCATAAAAGCATTTTGCGTCTC
>OLSN01003339.1_pt1 | contig 10466 bp, 7 predicted proteins | sample 1672411 | NCBI WGS metagenome assembly OLSN01 (sample SAMEA3136683, study PRJEB25190) | human gut metagenome | biome: human gut; feature: human-associated habitat; material: faeces | place: Austria | collected 2013
CCATTACTTACTTTGCTGCGGTATGTGAAGAGTTTCCGTCTATGGGAAATTATTTTGACGGGCTTACCGTTGAACAGGTCACGGACAGATATAAGCAGATCTTGGCAGATCCGAGATTAAGCTATATGGGAAATGGAATGGGATTTGAGTTACACGATTCATCCCTTCCAGATTATCTGGATGGTCCGATGACTTTAATAAAAGGGCATATGATTTATGCGGATAACATTGATTCAATTTCATATTATCGTGAGCATCCATTGGTTCTGGAAGCAATACAGGAACTTAGAGAGCGCTTCCCGGACTTTAAATATTTTATGACAGCACAGGAAAAGCAGGATATTTATCCGGAGCATATGACAGCGGAAGCAATCGCTTATGCGCTGGTAGACCTGGCAGAAGACTTTGATACTTATGAGTTCCGGGATAACGTTGATGATAAGGAAACACTGGTCAAAGAAATAGAATATGATCTGTACGCAGGACGTGGGAAAAAAGAATATGCCGGATTTTTAAAGGATGTGATGGATGAAAGTGATGAATTAAATACAAAGGCACAGGTTCTTTTGCAGAGAATCAACGATTATTCCATTCCTGAAAAAAAGGATTTAGAGCCAATGGTAAAAATTGTATTTAGCGAATACAGAGAAATGGAAACTGGAAAGTATTTGCCGTTTAAAGAAGCAAACGAAAAACTTGGAGCATTGGATCAGACTTTTTTGAAGGAAAATCAGGCAAGTGATAAATGGGATGACTTGTATTCGGTTGGATATATGGTGCTTTGTTCTATAGATTCAGAGATTCACAAGGTAACAGGAAAGATCATGCTGGGTACCGGTGAGGGCGATATCATTGAACATATGAAAGGAATCGAAGATCAGCGAGATGTCCAGGAACACATCTTACCTTACCTGTATGAATATTGTGGACTGGTGGAAAAATCTCCTGATATAGCTACAGAAGTAAATGAGAAAGAGTCAGCGGCTAATCATAAAGAGGTACAGTCAGAAGCCGTTACTGTAAAAAGCTCCGATAGATCAGCAGGAGAAAAAAAGAAATCCATCCATGATCGTCTGAAAGAGAACAAAGAAAAACTTGGTCAGAAGTCGGGAAAAGATAATCTACAGAAAGGGGTTGAGCTGACTTAAGGAACGAAAGCTAAAATAGATGAGAGGATACCAAACTTGAGAAAATCGAGTACGGGTATCCTCTTGTTTTTTTTGCTTAAATGGATTGCTCCGGATTTTCAGAGGATAATTCTGAAAGAATATCAGCATCCTGGAGCATGGAAGAAAAGTTGCTTTGTACAATATGCAGGGTTCGCTGATCAGCCTGAAGCTGCGTGAGTTCTTTCTGGGTAGCTGCCAGTTCTGTTTCCAGTTGCTGAAGCTGCTTCTGCAATTTTTCCTGTGAGGGCAGTTTCTTTATCCCAAGATCAGATAATTCCTGAAGGGTAGTATCATGCAGCTGGTACTCTGCCTGATGTTGTTTCTGATATGCTTTTTTATCAGGAGCATCTTTTTCAGCAAGTAAAACAGTTCTGCAATGGCGGTAAACATCACAGCGTTTTTGGAGCAGCCGTTGTGCATCCAGCTGTTTATTCAGAGACTGTATTTTGGATTCTGTAGCTTGAATTGCATCAGCGGAATCAGCTACATGATTTTTGAAATCTTCATAATTCAGCAGATTATGTTCGGATAGATAGTTGAAAGTCCGGGCAGCTTCTTTCAGATTATTCAACTTTGCCCAGTGTTCAAATCCTGCTTTATTATGATCGGACAGGTAAGTGGTCATTTCAACGAAAAGCCGGACACGGTTATTTTTTTTCTGAGGAGTGCGAGCCTTGCAACGATTTTTTTCAAGACGAACCAGTAAATGATCATCTGCATAATAGGTTCCCAGTGTCTTCACATTGATGAAATTGACAGCTCCGGGCGCACGGAACGCAAGGTACTTTCCCTGACGAGTTTCATAACCGGCTTCTTTCATCTTCAAAAGAAATTCATCGTAAGTCACAGATGTCCAGATGGCACGGTCAATCTGATATTTTAGTTTTGCCTTCCAGCTCTGACCTCGCTTATATTCCATATCTTCTTTATAGGAACGTCCGGCTTCAGAATTTGGCATAGAAGTAGACAGCCCATGTTCTTTGCAGATGCGGTTACTGATCTGGCAGATCTTGTGGTAGGTGCGTTTATTGGAAACATATTTATGATAATCTGTAAAGCTGGTGGCATTAAAAATCAAGTGGCTGTGAATATGTTTTTTATCTGTATGCGTGGTAAGCACATATTCATATTTTCCCTTCAGAACAGAATCTGCGATTTTGGTGCTGACCTCATGGGCAAGTTTGGGATCGGTGAGGTCATTGGGATGATAGGAGATGATCATGTGCCAGGCAAGGTTATCCCCCTTTTCCATGACATTATTTTTTCCCATTTCTGCTGTCATGGCAAATTCCAGATCCGCAGTTTCCGGAGAACAGCCAAACGAAGAGACGAGTTTTTGTTCATCCGTCTTATCTGGATTCGTGATATAGGCCACAGCCTTTTTCACTGTAGATTTGATTGGAAAGATCTTAATGTAAGCCATATCTTTTTCACCATTTCTTTCAGCTCTTCTATATCTTGCGGTGTGGCAGTACCTACGGTGTTTGCAACTTTGGCAAGCTGGTTGATGTTCACACCAATCTTGTGCATTTCCTGATACATTGCTTTCAAATAAGTGGTATCTGTATTGACAATCATGCCATCAATCGCCATCTTACGGAGATAGACACTCATATTAGAGGTCTTGGATAGAATCATCCTCTTGCGGATCATCTTCTTTTCCTCCGGAGTAACCCAGAGCAGTATCTGTACATCTCTTTTTCTGTTTGCCATATAAAAATCTCCTTTATGTTTTCATAAAATCGAGCGAAGCGAAGATTCCAAAAGTGGGGAGGGTCCCGCTTTTGAGGCGAATGCCCGGCAGTGTATATACACTGCCTGTCCCTGCTATTCTTAGCTCTCAGGTATTAAATACAAAAAATCAAAGAAATGTTTATTTTGGATGTGCGGATTATTGCTGAAGCAACTAAAAAATAGAGAAGAGAGATGACAGCTATTGGCATTGTACCATTTTTTAGTAATGTATTTGTCATAGACACATGTCTTGAAAAAATGATAGCGGAACAATATGTTGCTGTGATATAATAAAATACTCGGAATATTTGGAAGAGAATGAAGAGAGGATATGAGTGAACGACATGAAGAAAACAAAAGAAGGAGTTAATTTGAAGAAAAAGAAATTCCTTAGACTGAAGAATACAGGTAGTATCCTTGTGCTTATGGGGCTTTTGATAATTTTTGTAATAGCACTGTACACATTTATCCTGCAAAGTTCTTACACTAAGACCGCCCTTGATACAGAAATTGCGCGTGATACAGCGAGTGCAGATGCAGTACACAAACTTGTGGATGGAAGAATCGGCAAAGAAGATTTTGATCAAATCAAAGATCAATCTGATGAAAAGAAGCAATTATATAAGGATATTTCTTCATATTTCAATGAAATCAGAACACTGAATTCTACTCGATATATTTACACCGCTAAAAAAAATGAAGAAGGAAAACTCGTTTATGTGGTAGACGGTTTGGATCCGGATGCGGATGATGTAAGACACCCTGGAGATTATATTGAGGAAGAAATGGTTCCGTATATTGATAGGGCTATTTCTGGGGAGAATGTGTACTCTCAGGATATCATTGATACAACATGGGGTCCGATTTTTACGGCTTGCTATCCTGTAAGCGCAAATCATGATGGGACAGGAGAAATCATTGGCGCATTTTGCATTGAAATGGATATGCAATCAGCTTATGGAATGGTTGAAAAGACGAATCATATTTCCATCATCTGCGGTTTAGTCGCAGGAGCTGTATTGCTTTTAATTTGTCTATATACCTATTATGTTTACCAGAAAAGCAAGGCAGAAGAGCAAAAACAAAAACAATTATTAATGACCGCCGCTGAGGAAGCAGATGCTGCCAACAAAGCAAAATCTGCGTTTTTGCTTAGTATTAGCCATGACATCAGAACGCCGATGAATGCCATTATTGGATTTACAAACATTGCGCTTCACCAGAACACGGTTTCAGATATTCATGATAGCTTGGAGAAAGTTCAAAAAAGTTCGAATCATCTTCTCTCTTTGTTGAATGACGTTCTGGATTTTACTCGCATTGAAAGTGGAAAAGTTACTATTTCGCCCGAGCCAGTGGACATTACTCAATTGACAGATAACGTCCAGGCGATTATGAATGGACTTCTTTATAATCGAGATCTTAAGTTTGAAGTACATCGAGAAATCCCAAAGAACCCATATGTCCTTGCGGATGTTGTGCGTATCCGAGAAGTTTTGGTGAATCTTCTTGGCAATGCTGTGAAATTCACAAAGGACGGCGGAAAGATTACTTTGGATATCAGCAGTTACCCAGGAGCGGATGAGAAACATATCATAACTCGTTATGTTGTTCGAGATAACGGTATTGGCATGAGCGAAGAGTTCCAGAAAAAATTATTCGATCCGTTTTCACAAGAAGATGATGCTAATGCCAGAACTCAATATAAGGGAACCGGTCTTGGTATGGCCATCACAAAAAAATATGTGGATATGATGGGCGGTTCGATTGCTGTTGAGAGCAAAAAAGGTGTAGGTTCTACATTCACAGTGGAGATCCCACTGGAGTTGCCAGAACAGGTTATTCAATCAGAACAAAAACAACATCTGCATAGAGATTTGACGGGTATTCATGTTCTTATGGCTGAGGATAATGATCTAAATGCTGAACTTGCTACGATAATACTGGAAGATGCTGGTATGACCGTAACACGCGCATCAGACGGAAAAGAAGTTGTGGATTTGTTTAAAAATCATCCACGAGGCACATACGATCTTATTTTGATGGATATTATGATGCCAAACATGGATGGACACCAAGCAGCAAAAGCCATTCGAGCCTTGGGTATAGAGCGGTCCGATGCAGTTACGATTCCAATTATAGCTTTGTCTGCAAATGCTTTTATAGATGATATTCAGGAATCCCTGGATTCAGGCATGAATGACCATATTTCCAAGCCGATTAACACAGAGGAATTAATCGATACGATCACGAAATACATTGTATAACAAAAACCGCAGGATGACTTCTCAAAGAATGCCATCCTGCGGTTTTACTCTCGCTTCAAATGAATTTGAGAAATACAATAAAGAAACGATGTGCAAACCGTCTCTTTTTCGACGAAATTGTATCGGAATCGGCTTTTTTGTTGACTAGCTTAGGATTAAAAAATCAGCCATGACAAGCGTCATGGCTGATGGTCGTGCGCGGAAAACAGGATTTCCCGGCTGAAGCACGAAGGACGGCTCCCCTGCCGCCCTTTTTCTTTGTCCGTCGCACCATTCCCCTGTTTTTACAGGGTAGGCTGTTTACAGGTATCATGGAAACAGAAGCCATGGTTTTTGAGCGTCTGCAAAACGGCGGAGTCTAATAAAATCCTTACCTACCTATTCTTCTTTAATCAAACCTCTCGTCTAAAACCTCGGGCGAAAGGGACAAAAGAGCGGGGAAAGAAATAATTTTCCTGACGATTTCGCAGACAGAAGCTATAACGTTATGAAGTTATGCAGTTAAAACGTTACAGCTTTTCAGCGTCAGAACGTCTTGACGTTATAACTTTACGGGTATATAATCAGAGCAGCGAAAACCGCGAAGAAAGAGAGGGACGACTATGTCTGCAATTTTTGCGCTGGCCAACCAGAAGGGCGGCGTGGCAAAGACCACGACAACGGGCATTCTGGCGGCCGGTCTGAAAAAGCAGGGCTTCAGCGTGCTGACGATCGACTGCGATCCGCAGGGCAACCTGTCCATGTCGATGGCGGCCGACAACCAGAGCGGCGCGACCATGTACGAGGTCATGAAGGGCACGGTCACGGCGCGCGAGGCCATCCAGCACACCGCCGCCTGCGACATCATTCCGGCGAACACGATCCTCGCAGGCATCGAACAGGAGCTGCACAGCGTCGGCAAGGAAATGACGCTCCGGGAGAAGCTGCGCGACGAGGAGAGCGGCGTTGCGGACGACTATGACTACATCCTGATCGACTGTCCGCCCTCGCTCGGTCTGCTGACCGTCAACGCGCTGACGGCGGCCGATTATCTGCTCATCCCGACCATGGCCGAGACGTTCGCGGCCTCGGGCATCACGCAGCTGTACGACACCTTCCGTTCGGTAAAAAAATACACCAACCCGGCGCTCAAAATCGACGGCGTGCTGCTCACGCGCACCGAGCGCACCCGGGTCACAAAGACCATTCAGGAGCTGACCGAAAAAATCGCGGACTACATGGGCGCGGACGTTTACCGAACGACCATCCGCAGCAACGTGATCATCAAGGAAGCGCAGGCTGTGCAGGAGAACGTGTTCGACTACATCGAGCTGACGGACGAATATTCCATCTATGAGATTGCGCCGCTGGAAAACTGGGTCGGCCACAGCATCCGCGAGGTCGATGTGCGCAACAAATACCACATCAACATTCTGGGCGTAAAGGAAAGCGGCGTGCTCAAGCCCCTGCCGGGCGGCGACTATCGGTTCACCGGGAACGAGCATCTGCTGGCGATGGCCGCCCGCGAGGATGCGAAGAAGCTGCTGCGCAGGATTTGACGCGCTTTGGATGAATTCGGGTTTATTTTGACGTTTTATCCATGAAATCCGCGCAAGGATCTTGCAAAGCATCCGGCGTTATGGTATACTCGCATCAAACTTACCGGAGGAAAACGGCCATGACGAGCTTCTCTTTCGTGCGATTTAGCGGCTATACCGGCTTTGGTCATAGTCTTGCTGTCGTGCGCGCATGAGAAGGCGTGGGTGTTTCCCTTCGCCGGGCTGAAACCATTTTCAGGCCCCTGCCACACCATGGCGGGGGGCTTTTTCTATCCGATCGGCCTCCGTCGGCGGCTTGAGGCCGCGATAAACAGAAAGCGAGGAAAACGTATGATTATCATTATGAAACCGCAGGCCACCGAGGAGCAGATCGGCAGCCTTTGTCAGGATTTGAGCCGCCAGGGGATGCAGGTGCAGCGCAACGCGGGCGTGGATTGCACGGTGCTGGGCGTGCTGGGCGACGTGGCCAAGCTCGATCCGCATGACTTCTTGATTCAGCCGGGCGTCGAGCGCGTGATGCCGGTCTCCGAACCGTTCAAAAAGGCGAACCGGAAATTCCATCCGACGGACAGCGTGATCGACTGCGGCGGCGTGAAGGTCGGCGGGCGCAAGCTGGCGCTTTTCGCCGGCCCGTGCTCGGTGGAGAACGTGGAGCAGATCACCGATACCGCGCTCAAGGTGCGCGCAAGCGGCGCAAACATCCTGCGCGGCGGCGCGTATAAGCCGCGCACGTCGCCCTATGCGTTTCAGGGGCTGAAGCTCGAAGGGCTGGCGCTGCTGGAGCAGGCGAAGGCGATCACGGGCATGCCGATCTGCACGGAAATTATGAGCCCGAAGCTGGTGGAGGAATTTGACCGGCGCGTGGATGTGATTCAGGTCGGCGCGCGCAATATGCAGAATTTCGATTTGCTGACCGAATTGGGGCAGACCCGAAAGCCGATTCTGCTCAAGCGCGGCCTGTCCGCGACGATCAGCGAATGGCTGATGAGCGCGGAATACATCATGGCGGCGGGCAACCCGAACGTCATCCTCTGCGAGCGCGGCATCCGCACGTTTGAAACCTATACCCGAAACACGCTCGATCTCTCGGCGGTGCAGGCGGTCAAGCGGCTCAGCCATCTGCCGGTGATCGTCGATCCTTCCCATGCGACCGGCCTCAACTGGATGGTGGAGCGCATGTCGCTGGCGGCGATTGCGGCGGGCGCGGACGGGCTGATTATCGAGGTGCACAACAACCCGCCGAAGGCGCTCTGCGACGGCGCGCAGAGCCTCACGCCGGATCAATACGCGCAGTTGGTCGGCAAGATCAGCGCGCTCGCGCCGATTGTGGAGCGCACCCTGTAAACGGAAAGGCTGAACGTTATGAAAATCATGTTTGTGGGTCTGGGATTGATCGGCGGCAGCATGGCGATGGCGCTGGAAGGCTACCCCGATTTGGAGCGTTACGCCGTCGATGGGGACGAGCCGACGCGGCTGGAAGCGCTGGGGCGCGGCGTTGTCCGCGCGGCGTGGCCGAACGCCGACGACGCGCCCGTTGAGGATATGGACATCATCGTGATCTGCCTGCATCCGGAGGCGGCGGCGGATTTCGTGCGCGCGCAGGCCGGGCGCATTCGGCCGGGCGCGCTGCTGACGGACGTTTGCGGCGTGAAGCGCCCGCTGTTCGAAGCCGTCGGAGAGGTTCGGGAGCGGACGTTCATCTATCTGGGCGGCCACCCGATGGCGGGGCGCGAACGCGGCGGCTTTGCGCACGCGACGGCGGATCTGTTTCGCGGGGCGCACTACATCCTCACGCCGGACGCGGGCGTGCCGCAGGAGAGCATCCGCCTGATGGAGCGGCTGGTGACGTTCATGGGCTGCGCGGACGTGGTCTTTTCCGACCCGGCGGCGCACGACGAGCGAATCGCCTATACCAGCCAACTGATGCACGTGATGGCGCTCGCGCTCTGCGACCAGCATCTTTTGTTTGACAGCTACGGCTTTGAGGGCGGATCGTTTCGCGGCGCGACGCGCGTGGCGGCGCTCGACCCGAAGCTCTGGTGCGAATTGTTTTGGGCGAATAAGGAGACGCTGGCGAATTTGACGGACGAGCTGACGGAGCGGCTGGGGGAATACAGCGCGCTGCTGCACGGCGACGACCGCGCGGCGCTGCTCGAGCGGCTGACGGTCTCCAGCGACCGCAAGAAAAAATTCGACGCGCTGCGCGGACTGGACGCGAGCCAAAAGCCGCTGTTTAAGTAAAGGGAACGTTGGGGCTTTGCCCTAAATCCTACGCAAAACCTGCTGCTCTTGGATTTCTCACAGATGACTTCGATGACTTCATCCGCAAAGCGGATGAAAAGAGGAAGGTACAGGGAACTCAGTTCCCTGTCGGGGTTTGGGGCAGAGCCCCAAAAGCCCCCAAGGAGGAAATCTATGCCTATCGTGGAAGTTAAAGCGCCGGAACAGGCGAGCGCTTACGATATCCACATCGGTCACGGGCTGCTGAAAAAGGGCGCGGGGCTGCTGGAAAGGTGCCGGGGTCATCGGGCGATGATCGTGACGGATGAAAACGTCGCGCCGCTGTATCTGGACGCGATGAAGGCGCAGCTCGAGGCGGCCGGGGCGCAGGCGAGCGCGTTTGTGCTGCCCGCGGGCGAGACGACCAAGTGCATGGCGCAGCTCGAGCGCATCTACGACGCGCTGATCGACGCGCACATCACGCGGCAGGATTTTGTGGTGGCGCTGGGTGGCGGCGTGGTCGGCGATATCGCGGGCTACGCGGCCTGCACCTATCTGCGCGGGGTGCGCTTCATTCAGGCGCCGACGACCCTTCTGGCGCAGGTGGATTCTTCCGTCGGCGGCAAGGTGGCGGTCAATCACCCGCGCGGCAAAAATCTGCTCGGCGCGTTTTATCAGCCGGAGCTGGTGATGATCGACTGCGACACGCTCAAAACGCTGGACGCGCGGCAGGTCGGCGCGGGGCTGGGCGAGGTCATCAAATACGGCTGCATCGCGGACGAGGCGCTGTTTGAGAAAATCGAGTGGCTCGGTTCGCGCGAGGCGCTTGCGCCGGAATTGGACGAGATTATCGCGCGGTGCTGCGCCATCAAGGCGCGCTATGTGCATGATGACCCGCACGACCACGGCGTTCGCATGCAGCTCAACTTCGGCCACACGCTGGCGCACGCGCTGGAAAACACGATGGGCTACGGCGTGCTGCTGCACGGCGAGGCGGTCTGCATCGGCATGGTCGCGGCGGCCGGGTGGGGCGAGGCGCTGGGCGTGACCCCCGCGGGAACGGGCGCGCGCATCGAGCGGGTGCTCAGGGCGTATGGCCTGCCGACCGAGCGGGACGAGCGCCTGACGCGGGCGCATCTGGCGGCGGTGATGGCGCTGGATAAGAAGGCCGAGGGCGACGGCGTGCGCTGCGTGCTGCTGACGAAAATCGGCGCATGCACCGGCACGGTGATCCGCGGGGCGCAGCTTGAAGCGCTTTTGTAAGCGCATGCGGACGCGATATGCATGTCCCTGCGAGCGATTCAAAGAAAAAAGGAGCGCTGTGGATGAATAAAACGGTTACGCCGGGCTATCTGCATGGGGAGCTTCGCGTTCTGCCCAGCAAGTCCGCGTCGCACCGCGCGGTGATGATGGCCGCGCTGGCGCGGGGAAAGACGCTGCTCGAGCCGATGCAGCTCTCTAAGGATATCGGCGCGACGCTGGCCTGCGCACAGGCGCTCGGGCTGACGTGCGGCGCGGCGATGGCGGCGGGCGAGACG
>OLSN01003340.1_pt1 | contig 10465 bp, 12 predicted proteins | sample 1672411 | NCBI WGS metagenome assembly OLSN01 (sample SAMEA3136683, study PRJEB25190) | human gut metagenome | biome: human gut; feature: human-associated habitat; material: faeces | place: Austria | collected 2013
GGCCCGGACCCTGCCCTTTGCAGGGGCTATCCCAGACCGGGGCCTGGATTTTTAACCAGTTATGAGACAGCGCTGGAGCTATATGAAAGCCCTCAGCTGGAACCATCCTAGATGGGGGCTCGGATTTTTAACCCACCAAAAAGCAGGAGCAGAGTTATCCCCCTGTATGAAGTATGAGTGGGACGCAAAAAAGGAGATAATGACTATGGTAGAGTACAGTAAGCTGCAAAACGGAAGTGATATCCGGGGGGTGGCGCTGCCGCTGGTAGCAGCGGAGCCGGTAAACCTGACCGAGGAAGCCGCCGGACAGATCGGCCGGGCCTTTGCCGCATGGCTGGTGGAGCGCTGCGGTAAACCGGCGGAGGAGCTGCGGATCGCCGTGGGACGAGATAGCCGTCTTTCCGGGCCCAGCCTGCAGCGGGCCGTACTGACCGGACTGGTGGCCATGGGGGCCGTGGCGGCCGATTGCGGCATGGCCAGCACCCCGGCTATGTTTATGGCGACGGTGCTGCCGGGCTGCGATTTTGACGGGGCGGTGATGATCACCGCGAGCCACCTGCCGCAGAACCGCAACGGACTGAAGTTCTTTACCAGGGAGGGCGGGCTGGAATCCGCCGATATTAAGGAGCTGCTGCGCCGGGCGGAGGCGGGCCCTGAAGCGGCCCGGCTGCATGGGCGGCTCACCTCTTTTGATATCTTGACCCCCTATACCGCCATGCTGCGGCAACGCATTATCACCGGGGTGAATGGCGGCGAGCGGCCGCTGGCTGGACTGAAAATAGCGGTGGATGCCGGCAACGGCGCGGGCGGCTTCTATGCCACGCGGGTGCTGGCGCCGCTGGGCGCGGATATTTCCGCGAGCGTGTACCTGGAGCCGGACGGCAGCTTCCCCAACCATGTGCCGAACCCCGAAAACAAGGAAGCGATGGAGAGCATCCGCCGGGCGGTGCTGACGGGCGGCTGCGATCTGGGACTGATCTTTGATACCGATGTGGACCGGGCAGGCGCGGTGGAAGCCGATGGCACCGAGCTGGGCCGCAACCGGCTTATCGCGCTGGCGGCGGCCATCGCGGCGGAGCAGGCCCCGGGCAGTACCATTGTCACCGATTCCGTCACCAGCGACCAGCTGGCGGATTTCATTGAGAAAAAGCTGGGCTGCCGCCATCACCGCTTTAAGCGGGGCTACAAAAATGTCATCAATGAGGCGATCCGTCTGAATGAGGCCGGGGAGACCTGTCTTTTGGCGATGGAAACCAGCGGCCACGGCGCCCTGAAGGAAAATTATTTTCTGGATGACGGGGCCTACCTTGCCACCAAGATCGTCATTCGCTATGCCCAGCTGCGGCGGCAGGGCCGTACCCTGGCTGACCTGCTGGAGGGAATGCGGGAGCCGCTGGAGGCGCGCGAGCTGCGCTTCCGCCTGCTGCCGGAGGACTTTAAGGCGGCGGGGGCGGCGGTACTGGCCGCGCTGGAGCGGTATGCCGCCAGCCAGCCGGGCTGGGTGCCCGCGCCCCACAACTACGAGGGCCTGCGGTATTCCGTCCCGGCGGTAAAGGGCTGGTTCCTGCTGCGGATGAGCCTGCATGACCCGCTGATGCCGCTGAACATTGAAAGCGACTGCCCCGGCGGGGCGGAAGAGATCCTGCGGGAGCTGGCGCCCTTCCTGAAGGGGCAGGCCGCGCTGGATACCGCCCAATTGGGTTGATCCCCCAAAAACCACGCCCCTTCCGGCATTGCTGGGTGTATGTAAGACAGTATTGCGCTAAGATTGACGAAGCGGCACGAAACCGCATGGAGCTGATCGTGCGGTCACTGGCAGAGCAAAACGGCGTGACCGAGCAACTGAAAGCCGAAAACCAAATGGAATGGGTGCGGCAGATGAACGCTTGCAAGGCACAGGCAGAGGAGATTGTGAAAGCGGAATTGATTTATGATTGAGCGAGGAAGTCCGGGCAGAAAACTGTTCGGACTTTTCTCATATAGTCCAAAGTTGCGGTAGAACTGTTCACAAGTTTTATGGTATAATTTGAATACGAAAAGTGAGCAACAAATCGGAATTTGATGAGGTGATTGGGTGAAAACTTATACAATTTGTGGAAGCATGAAATTTGCCGAAGATATGAAAAAAATTGCTTATGACCTTGAAATAAGCAAAGGATATAAGATATAATATATTACAATGTGTTTATTGTGAAGATAATATTGTTCCAACTGAAGATGAACTTTTAAAACTTGAAGATGCTCATTACAGAAAAATAGATTTAAGTGATGGAATATATGTTGTAAATATGGATGGTTATATTGGAACATCTGTGAAAAAAGAAATTGAGTATGCTGAAAGGCATGGAAAAGAAGTGTTGTATCATTACAATCAGTAGATTTTAATTCATAAAACAGTTAGATAAATTTGAATTTGAAAACCACGATTTCATAAGTGGTTACTGCCCCTCATAGGGCTTTAATAAAATCCTCCAAAACGCTTGAAAACAAAGGATTTATCGCAATGTGTCCGCCTTATCCCTTTATACGATTTCACTTGCGTTTATGCTTCCCTCGCCACCTCATAAGGGCAAAAATAAGGGAAGAAAAATCTGATAACAAGCTATAAAAACAAGTGGCAATCGGGAAACTGTGACATATGTGCGAATATATTATACTGGAGGATTTCAAGATGGACAAGTACATTTATGATGAAAACAACGGTCTTTGGTATGAACTGCAAGGCGAATACTATTTGCCGTGCCTTAGCTTGCCACCCGAAGAAGAAAAGCCTATCGGGATATGGGGACAGCGGCACAAACGCTACCTGAAAGAACATAGAAAAGCAACCTACACAACACTTCTGACCAGCGGTAAGCTCAACACTTATCTTTCCGGCATCAACGAACAGGCGCAGGAACGCTTTGAACGGCTCATAGATGGCATGAAGCAGGCACAGGGTATCACGGAACAATTAAAGGCGGAAAACGCCTTAGAATGGGTCAGGAGAATGAATAATATACGGGCTTGTGCGATGGAGATTGTGAATAAAGAAATCATCTTCGCATAGCAGACTGGCGGTAACGCAAAGCGAGGGGTAAAGGTGTAAATGCCTTACCCCTCGTATTTTATGACGAGAATATGGCTTAACACAAGGCATTTGTGGGTTAAAAGCGCTACAGTAGAGAGATTATGCTGAAAACATAGGGTTTGGCAATCCAAAAGCAAACTTTTTATGAATGTTGTCTGTTGCCTCTTGACTTATATCGGCAATCTATATATAATCGATATGTAGACTGTCGATACAAGGAGGGACATATATGGCAATTGATAAATCTCTGATTTCAGGGAATACAGATATGCTGATTTTGAAGCTGCTTGAAAAACAAGATATGTATGGGTATCAGATGATAGAAGAACTTGCGAAGCAATCCGACCATACTTTTGAATTGAAAGCAGGAACATTATATCCTCTGCTCCATCTCTTAGAGCAAAAGCAGTATCTTGTGTCCTATGACGGAGAAACTGTTGCGGGGAAAACAAGAAAATATTACAGGATTACAGATGAAGGGAAAAGATTTCTTGTGGTGCGGCTGTCTGAGTGGGAAAGCTACTCTGCCGCAGTCAATAAGGTTTTGTCGGGGGGTGTTTTGCTTGCAGGAATATAATTCTCCCGAAGAATATATCAAGGATGTTCAAAGATACATTCGTTGGAGCAGAGCAAAGGTTGTGGCAACAAGAGAGCTTTCTGACCACATAAACGACCAATACGATGCTTTGCGGGAAAACGGTCTGAATCAGAAAGAAGCAATGAGAAAAGCCATTGAAGAAATGGGCGATGCAGATGTAGTTGGGACAGAGCTTGATATTGTCCACCGCCCGAAAGTGAATTGGCTGTTGCTGCTCATAGCAGGCGTGTTGCTGCTGAGTGGTATTCTAATCTCTGCTATGCTAACCTCAATATCCCTGACCGTACCAAAGATAATCGGTATTGTGCTTGGAGTTTGTGTTGCTGCTTTTTTGTATTTTATTGATTACACTGTCTTAATTCGCTTTCCAAGAGCGTTATACGGACTGCTCTCACTGGCGGCAATCTTCGGGCTACTCTATGAATTATGGAACGGATTTGCACCGCTTGGATACGGTTTTCTGTTCTACCTGCTGCTATGCTATCCGATTGTTTTGGTCGGAATCCTGTTTTATGAAAAGAACAGTGAAAGCGAGACAAAAATCATACATTACTGGCTATATGCTATTTTTCCGCTGACTTTAGCGTTAATAAATCAAGCGTTTCCAGTTTTTGTGTTGCTGTTGGCTTGCGAGCTATTCATCTTTTGCTGCGGGTTAAAATTAAAATGGCTGAAATGGAATCGTGTTAATATCTTCGGTGTGGCTTGTATGCTGATTTTTCTTATTATCGGAGTGTACCTGTTAAGCCGCTTTTATCATCTTTTTCGCTTGCAGGAAAATACAGGATATTTACAACAGCTCGATTTCTTTTCGGTGTTTCGTGAAGCGGAGTTAATTGGAAAAAGCGGAATGCCTGTTGATGTGAAGGTAATGAGCTACTTCTATGACCACCCAATCACCCTGCTCCTGTACGAATACGGAAAATTTTCACTTGTATTTTTGCTGTTTGTATTCGGGATATTGTTTGCTATCCTTTACAGGACTTCAAAAAAGCAGGATACAGAGGTTGGCAAACTTCTAACCAATACCGTGCTGTTGATTTATATTTTACGAATTGTTTTCACTGCCTTATCCGACATTGGGGTTCTTCCGAACTTCTTTATGTGCGTCCCCTTCGTTGTAACAGGAGGAATGTTCATTATTTACGATATGGCACTTGTTGGAATTATCCTATCAGTAAACCGCAATGAGAGCATTGCAAAGGATTGGATTAAATTAAAAAGCAAGCGTAACGCTGCTAAAAACGGAGGTCAACTATGAAAAAATTCTTATGTGCTATTCTATTCTTGACGATGGTAATCAGTCTCTCCGCCTGCGGCGGTAAAGGCGTTTCGACACTTGTGAAGCATTATGGTCAGGAAAAGGTCGATGAAATGGAAATCGAGTGTACCGATGAAACACAGCTAAAGGTCGCAAATGACCTCATAGCAGAAGCAAAGGATATTATGTCTTACTGCGGGTCAGGAGACGGTACGAATAAAGAGGACTGCGGTGCGTTAGAAAGATACTATTTCTTTGATGATAAGGCGGTTCGGGCAGATGTTTCGATAGAACTTGTAACCACCAAACAGGAAAATGGGAAGGGATATATCTGGGTGAAATATTCAGCCGATTATTACGATAAGGATGATACTCTCATTTCTGGTAACGGAGAAGCATATTCACGTTGGGATATTGAACAGTTAGATGGAAAATGGACGGTAACGTTAATTGACGAAATACCGTAAGGATTGGTGAGTGTATGCAGAAACAAGCCGAATGGATATTATGTCCTGTTTGTGGCAACAAAACCCGTGACAGAACAAGATATGATACGGTCTTGAAAAACTATCCTCTCTACTGCCCGAAGTGCAAGCAGGAAACGCTGATAGAAGCAGAGAACTTGAAAGTAACCGTTATAAAGAAACAGGAAAACTAATCTCTATATGTATGCCGCCGTGTATGGGTAAAACCATAGCGGCGGTTTTTCTTCGCCTATCGGCTGCCTCTGTCAAAGGATTTCTTTCGTGGCTTTTGCTGTCTGCCCTGCTCCTGCAACTGTCTGAGCCTGTTTCGGACGCTCTCCTTTTCGGGCGGTCTTGGCGGTCTGCTCTTTTGTTTCACCTGACGCTCCCATTCGGCAAGGTCACGGTTGTATTGTTCCACAACGGCTTCCGCCTCCCGATAGGTCGCCATGAATGCCTGCACATCGGGATAACCGTCCTCCCTGAGAATATCGGGGAGCTTATCCAGCCTGCGGTCAATTTCTTGCTCCGTCTGCTGTATCTGCTCGGTAAGGGCTTTGCGCTCCTTGCCCTTGAAAATCCCTGTTGTTTCTGCAAGCTGTGTTTTCAGCTTGGGCAGAATGTTGTCCTGCAAATTCCTAATCCCTCTTGCCTCATTGACCGTCATAAAACGCTCCAGCGTGTCCCTTCGGATAATGGTCTTGCGCCCTACCTTTAAGACAGGCAGCTTGCCCCAGTCCACCAATTTCCGCATGGTGTTCCTGCCGATACCCGTACATTCGGCGGCTTCCTCGATGGTCATACCTATTTTAACTGCGTTCATTATCTCATCCTCCTTTTGAAATACTTGTTTTGCAACTGTACAATCCTAATTATACTTATTTTGCAATCTCGTGTCAACCTGTTTTGCAACTGTTTAGGAATTTTTTTTAATATTTATCCCGTTTCAGGGTTGCAATCTGCATTTTGATGTGCTATAATGATACTCGTCAGGAGGTGAAAACCTTGAAAAAAGAAATTGAATTCACCGCAAAACAAGTCGGTGAACGGGTAAAAGAGCGCCGAACAGAACTAAACCTTACCATGCCTGAGCTTGGAAAGCGTATCGGCGTAAACAAATCCACCATTCAGCGGTATGAAGCAGACGGCGTTGACCCGAAGCGTACTATGATTATCAACGGTCTTGCCGATGCGCTGCTTACCACTCCCGAATGGCTGACAGGGCTTTCCGAGGAAAAGGAATATGATGCCCGCACGCTCTGCCAAAAGGACATTGAGGAGCATATCAAAAAGTACCTTGATACGGTTTCCTCCACGGTCAGCGGAGAGCCGCACCAGCAGCTTCTTACCACCTTCCTCGGCAAGATGATTGACCTGTACTCGGTGCTGTGCCACTACTTTGCCAACGCTATGGCGGAGGTTGACCGTGTGGCGGAGGACGAGGGCTTGAAGCAGTCGATTATGCGGTATGCGATTGAGGTGGGCGCAATCGAAGAACGGGTCTACCGCAAAGAAATGGAAATACCTATCGAAGATATGAAGCGTTTTTTAGACGGAATTTTACATATCTACGATGAGGGACGCACCAAAGTATCTATGGGCGACCTCTTCGGGATAGTGACGGAAGCCGAAAACAGGCTTGCCGAAAAAGAAAATTCCGTGGCACCTTGACAAAAAAATATGCCGATTGAAACCAACCGGCAAAAGTGACATTCTTTACTTTACGCACACCATATGTCACAGTCCCGATTGCCACGGATAGAAAGGAGTTTTTATCTATGGCAAAAGGTTCTGTAAGAAAGAAAGGCAAAAAGTGGTACTACCGCTTCTATATCGAAGATGAAAGCGGCAATCTGGTACAGCGTGAATTCGTGGGAACAGAAAGCAAATCCGAAACGGAAGCCCTGCTCCGCAAGGCGATGGAGGACTACGAGGAAAAGAAATTCGTTGCAAAGTCTGAAAACGCCACGGTGGGAATGCTGCTGGATATGTGGGTGGAGGAAGAACTAAAGCCCGGCAGTCTCAGCAACGGTACGGTAATGGCATATCAGGGTACGGTAAACCGTATCAAGCAGCACCCTATCGGCAGCCGAAAGCTGAAAACCGTCACCGCCGACCATTTGCAGGCGTATATGGATTTTCTCAGCTTCGGCGGGACAAATCCCGACGGTACAACGGCAAAGGCACTTAGCAAAGGGTATCTGCGTTTGTTCTCGGCAGTCCTGCAAGGAGCGTTCCACTTTGCGGTATTCCCCAAACGGCTGATTACCTTCAACCCGATGCAGTATGTGGTATGGCGGGGCAAAAAAGAGGACTATGACCTGTTTTCGGACGAGGACGGCAATACCGATTCCACACCCACGCTCAGCCATGAGCAATATCTGAAGCTGGAGGAATTTCTGAAAAAGAAAGATAACCCCGCTTTACTGCCCATTCAGATTGCCTACTACACGGGGCTTCGCATCGGCGAAGTCTGCGGCTTGACTTGGCAGGATGTCAACCTTGACAAGCAGTACCTTACGGTGCGCCGCAGTATGCGCTACAACGGGGCAAGGCATAAAACCGAGATAGGAGCGACCAAACGGAAGAAAGTCCGTACCGTGGACTTCTGCGACACGCTGGCGGCGATCCTCAAAGCGGCGAAAACCGAACAGCACAAAAACCGCCTCCAGTATGGCGGGCTTTACCACCTCAACTACTACACCGAGGTGAAGGAAAAAGACCGTACTTACTACGAGGTTTACAGCCTGCCGAGGACAGATGAAATCCCAGAGGGGTACAAGGAAATATCCTTTGTCTGCCTCAGACCTGACGGCGCATACGAATCACCGAGTACGGTAGGGATTATGTGCAGGACGGCAAGCAGAAAGGTCGAGGGCTTGGAGGGCTTTCATTTCCACCAACTTCGTCACACATTCACGAGCAATCTGCTCTCAAACGGGGCAGCGCCGAAGGATGTGCAGGAGCTTCTCGGACATGCCGATGTCAGTACCACAATGAATATTTACGCTCACGCTACAAGGGAAGCGAAGCGTACTTCCGCAAGACTGCTGGATAAGGTGGTCGGCGGAGAGTAAAAAACTTTCCCTTGTTTCGGCTCGTAAGGGCAAAAACAAGGGAAAATACATAAGGTTGGAACACAAGATAGGCGAAATGCCTTGAAAATACAGCGTTTTCAGAGGGTTTAACAGATAAACTTGAATTTGACGAGGTATTGATAGAATGGTAGAAGTAAAATTTTATGACAATGTCGCAGATGAATTTTTGAAGTTTGCAGTGATAATATCCAAAACAGATAACAAGTGGGTATTCTGTAAACACAAAGAAAGAGAGACTTATGAAATACCAGGAGGTCACAGAGAACCTGGAGAAAGTGTTTTAGAAACAGCTAAAAGAGAATTACAAGAAGAAACAGGAGCAGTTGATTTTAGAATTGAACCAATATGTGTGTATTCTGTTAAAGGAAAGACACGAGTAAATGAAAATATTGATGATGAAACTTTCGGAATGTTATTTATTGCAGACATTAACTCATTTGAGGAATTACATAGTGAGATTGAGAAGATATTGATTTCAGATAAGTTAGTTGAAAATTGGACATATCCTTTAATTCAACCTATATTGATTGAAGAAGCAAAAAAAAGAGGCTTTATATAAATAGACAAGCAACGGAAACTTTCAGTTTGGCGAACTGATAAAATCCCTTTAGGAACTAAAGGGCGCACTTCTATACTCTCTGTCGAGAGTAGTGCGTCCTGCGGAGCTTCATTCTCTGTCAGCAGAAAAAAGCTGCATGACCGAGAATGTTGCGTCACTTTGTTCCGTCAAGGTGGCTACACCCCCTTGCGCCGCTAAAGCGGCTATCCCCTGTGTACTTGCCGTCCGCAAACGGTTTTGACAAACCGTCCGCCGCCAGCAAGTTTGAAAGCGACTAAAATGAATTTTATGGAACAAACAAATCGGTAGTTGACAAAGGAGTTGAGCTGATATGAAAAAGAAAATCATCATATTGCTGTCTGTTGTGATAATTCTTTTGATTGGCATTGTTGTATGGTTTAATATTCCACTCGACTTGATGGACTTAGACCCTAATGAGGTCATGGAAATAGTTGTTTTCAATGGCAATAGCGGAAACGCAACACATATTACCGACAAAGAGCAGATTCAGCATATTGTCGAAAATTTGAATGGCGTCGAAGTAAAGCGGTCAAAGCCATCTTTGGAATATACGGGATATAGTTTCAAAGTTACTATTTATTTGTCTGATGGCAACGAGGCAGGCGATTGGAATAATTTTATTATCAACTCAGATGATACAATTAGAAAAGATCCGTTTTTCTATTCTGTTACAAAGGGAAATATTGATTACAGCTATATTGAAGGTATCGTAGAATAACAAAAATTAGAAGTTTGGAGGGGTTATATTATGATAATAGAGCCAATGATAGTGACTGATAAAATAGGGCGTTCTATCGTTTTGCGTAATGCGGAAGAAGATGATGCAGCAAGTCTAATCAAATTTATGAAAATTACGACAGGAGAACCCCCATTTTTAATCCGAGAGCCAGACGAGTTTTCTTTAACTATTGAGCAGGAAAAAATTTTTATAAAAGAACAAAAGGATAATCCGAGAGCATTAATGTTGATTGCAACGGTAGATGAAAAACATATTGGTAATTGCTCTTTGAATGGCATAGGACAGTATAGAAGATATGCCCATCGTTGTGAAGTGGCGATTGCTTTATATCAAAAATATTGCGGTACAGGAATTGGTAAATTAATGTTAGAAAGAATCTTAACCATTGCAAAGAAGGCTGGTTATGAACAAGCGGAATTAGAAGTGATTGCAACGAATGAATATGCTATAAATCTGTATCGTAAATTAGGGTTTGAAGAATATGGAAAATTTCCGAATAATATGAGATATTCAGATGCAACCTATGCTGATGCCTTATGGATGATGAAAAAGTTATAAAAAGTAAAATCCAGTTTGCCGAACTGTAGAATCGAAATTTGATGAGGGTAATTATGATAAATTTTTTGAATGATATAAGGAATGCAGAAAATCCAAT
>OLSN01003341.1_pt1 | contig 10461 bp, 8 predicted proteins | sample 1672411 | NCBI WGS metagenome assembly OLSN01 (sample SAMEA3136683, study PRJEB25190) | human gut metagenome | biome: human gut; feature: human-associated habitat; material: faeces | place: Austria | collected 2013
CCGCCGCCGGCCTGACTGCATGTTCGCCTATCGCCGCTACGCCTGAAAACGGGGGCTCTGAGAGCCGTGCGCCCAAAACCCTGGTCGAAAACGGCCAGTGGCTCACCGGCGCTTGTATGAACAACTGCAGCTGCGAGCATTCCCGCTGTCTGCTGAGGGTTTACGTCGAAGACGGCGTGCCTTTGAAGATCCGCACCGATGAGGAGGACGAGGATACCATTGAGGTCCCCCAGCGTCGTGCCTGCCTGCGCGGCCGCGCAAAGATCAGCGACATGCTTTCTCCCTCTCGAATCAAGTACCCCATGAAGCGAAAGAATTGGTCTCCCGAGAACCCCAACGGAGAGCTCCGCGGGATAGATGAGTGGGAGCGCATTACCTGGGATGAGGCTTTAGACATTGTCGCATCTGAGATGCAGAAGGCCTACGACAACTACGGCCCCAAGTCCATTCTTGCTGCCGCGTACTCCGACATCGGAGAGGAATACTTCGACCCCATTGTGTGCCTGCTTAACGCCAAGGGAGGCGCCTTGCACCACGAGCTCGGCACCGTGTCTTTAGGCGCCTGGCCTCTGACCGAGCTGTTCATGGTGGGCAGTCTTTTTGAGGCTCCCGACGCCTTGACTCTCGAGGAGTCCCAGCTGCATTTCCACTTCGGCAACAACTGGGCTGCGAACAAAGCCGGCAATACCGCATATCAGCTCCAGCATGCCAAGGAAATGGGTGGTAAGATCATCATTGTGGACCCCTGGCTGAATCAGACCGCTGCAGCCCTGGCTGACGAGTGGGTGCCCATTATTCCCGGCACCGACACGGCCTTCTGCCTGGGCATGATGTACCACCAGATAGAGAACGGACTGTACAACCAAGAGTTCCTGGACAAGTACTGCGTGGGCTTTGACAAGGACCACATGCCTGAAGGCATCCCTGCCGAAATGAACTTCAAGGATTACGTCATGGGCGTCCTTGACGGCGAGGCGAAGACCCCCGAATGGGCCGAGGCCATCTGCGGCGTCCCCGCTGAAACCATCAGACGCCTTGCGGAGGAGATTGCCTCAACCGAGAAGATTGACTTCTTCGCGGGCCAGTCCACCACCAAGATCCCCGCAGGCGAGCAGTTCGCTCAGGCCTTCTACACCCTGGCGTTCATGCACGGCACCTTGGGCACCCCCGGCAACTCCGTGGGCTGGATTGGCACCCACGAGCACGGCTACTCCACAACTCCGTACTGCTTCGCCGGCGACTACTCCAACGGGGCGGGACTCAACCCCGCAAATCCGCTGAATCCTCCTTCTATCGTCATCCCTAACTGGGGGGCCATCGAGGACAATGAATCTTGGGAGAAGCTTGACTATACCGAATGCTGGCAGTCCATCCTGGACGGCGAGTACGGCAGGGACGTGTGGCCTGGCGGCAAGCGCCCCATTGACATCCACGTCATCTACTCCGGCGGTTACGAGAACTCCCTGAACTCCCTGCCCAACGCCAACGCCGGCATCGAGGCGTTCCGCAAGATGGACTTCGTCTGGGGCGCAAACCCCTTCTTCGACGCGTCCCGTCAGCATTGCGACGTGGTGCTCCCCGTTTGCACCTGGTGGGAGAAGGGCAACTATGCCTGGAGCGTCAATGCCGAGTCCGTCTACTGGGCCGATCATGTGATGGACCCTCTGGGCGAGTCAAAGCCTGAGGGCTGGATTGCCGAGGAGTTGGCGAAGCGCCTGGGTCTGGACCCCAAGACCGTTAACACCATGACCGACAACGAGCGCACCTACTACTCCCTCGCGGGCGCGATCAAGATGACAGACCAAGCCACTGTATCCTACGAGCCCCTGTTCACCCTGACCCAGGAGGACATCGACGCCCTGGGCGTGCAGGCCGAGCCCCAGCAAGGCGCCATCACCGTGGACGAGATCAAGGAAAAGGGCGTGTTCAAGATGCCCCGCTCCAAAGGCGACGCTTTGACATACGTGCCCTTCGCCAATTTCATCGCTGACCCCGAGAACTCCCCCGTGGCCACCGCCTCCGGCAAGTTCGAGATCTGCTGCGGTACCCTGGCGTACTTCGTCAACTCCATGGGCTACTCCACCATCTCTCCCATCCCTATGTATCAGATTGGAGATCCGGAGCAGGGCCAGGGCACCCAGACCGAGGAATTCCCCCTGCTTTTGTGGACCCCCCATTCCCTACGTCGCGCCCATACGGTCAACGACTGTGTTCCCAGCCTGCGTGAGGCGTACCCTCAGGAGTGCTTCATCTCCACGGTGGATGCCGAGGCCCGCGGCATCAAGTCAGGTGACCTGGTGCTCATGACTAGCCCCCACGGCAAGGTGCTGCGTCCCGCTAAGGTCCTCAACACCATCGTTCCTGGTGCGGTTGCACTGCAGGACGGTGGGTGGATCCAAATAGACCCCGAAACCGGCATTGACCTGGGCGGAGACCCCAACATACTGCAGGCGCCCAAGGCTTCCGGTCAGTCCTCTCAGTCTTGGACCGGCACGCTGGTCCAGGTTGAGAAGTACAACGGCCCGCTGACCCTGGACCCCGATAAGCATCGTCCCGTTCCCACCCCCTTGGGCGTCGAGTAAAGAAAGGAGAGAGACATGGCTCAGTACGGCTTCTATTTTGACTCCAGCAAGTGCACCGGCTGCAAGACCTGCCAGGTGGCCTGCAAGGAGACCCACCGCCTTCCTTTGGATAATCTGTATCGCCGCGTGTACAACTACGCGGGTGGCGGCTGGACCCAGAACGCAAACGGCACCTACATCCCCCAGGATATCTTCTCCTACCACGTGTCCATCGCTTGCAATCATTGCACAGATCCCGCCTGCGTGGCCAACTGCCCCACGAACGCAATGGCGAAGGACCCTGAGACCGGTATCGTCACCTCCGATCATGACGTCTGCATCGGATGCAAGACCTGCGTGGGGGTGTGCCCCTACGGCGCCCCGTCCCTGGATCAGGAAGCGGGCTATGTAATCAAGTGCGACATGTGCTGGTCTGAACTCACCATCGGACGTAAGCCTGTGTGCGTTGCCGCCTGCCCCATGCGCGCCCTCGATTGGGGCCCCATCGAGGACCTGAGGTCCACGTACGGCGAAGGGAACGCGGCCATCGAGCCCCTGCCCCAGGACACCACCAGCCCTTGCGTTGTCTTGAACCCCCATCCCAAGGCCCAGGCAACGGGTGAAGGTACTGGCCGGATTACCAATCTGGACGAGGAGCTCTAAAGCAAGTTTATGCTGCATTTGCGGACCTGGGTTTCCCGGGTCCGCTTTCCCCTTCGGCCACCCGGCCGAAAGAGAAGGAGGAACAATGGATCAAACAACCCTGCAGGCTGCTCAAGCTTCTTTTCGGGTCGCATCCCAGATGGTGTACCGTGAGCCAGAGGACGGGAGTCTTGCGCGTTTCGCTCAGACCAGGATTTTCTCCTGCGCCCCTTTTGGCTCGGATGACTCATGCGTGGCGAATGGTGCCAGACTGATTGACCGATGGTGCGTCGAGCACGCGGCTGGCGGCGTTGTTGACCTGCAGGCCCTGTGTGACCTGCAAAGCGAATGGTTCATGCTCCTACAGGGCGCCGGTGCGCCAGAGGTGCCCAGCTGGGCAGGCTTTCATCTGGACCGGAAAAGCCAGATTCTATCGGAGCTCACCATCGCCGTTCGAAGGACCTACCGGGCCTTCGGGCTCGAGGTGGCGGACAGGTCCCAGGAGCCCGATGACAACCTCGGGTTGCTCATGGAGTATCTGGCCCATCTGATTGGGCTGGAGGTCGCCGCGCTTGAGGCCGGGGACCAAAAGGAGGCCCGCCGCGTCGCAGACGCCCAGCGTCAGGCACTGAGAGATTGGCTGCTCCCTTGGATTTGCGTGTGGAGGTGGGACATGGGCAAGCACGCGAGGTCGGACTATATGCGTGGTCTTGGGGAGTTCGTCTTCGGGCTTCTGCGCGCGTACGCCGCCAGGTTCGGCTTTGTCCACGTGGAGGACGGGCGGTCGTCCCATTTCTCCTTGGCGCGATGACGCCCCGTGCATTGCGCCATCGCGGTGTCGTATGATGCTCCTGTCGGGAATTGAGGAGCGTGAAGGTCGATGCTGTTCAGCATGTTCATAGTGCTGTACCTGTTTCTCGGGGGGTGCGTGGCGGGCCTGATGCTCGTGACCGCCCTGCGGGGTATTCTTTTCAGGCGCGGCCTGAAACTCCATCATGGGAGCGTCTTGAGTGGCGCTCGCGGCGGCATCCGGAATGGGGATTTGGAGGGACTGGCCTGGGCGGCGGACTTCGAGCACTACTCGGGACGCTGCTACGTGCTGGCCCTGGTGCTGTGCCTGGCCTCCTGCTCCTGCCTGATCTTTGACCTGGGCAGCCCCTATAAGGCCTCCCTGCTGTTCACCCATCCCGCCTTCACCGCCGTCACCGTGGGCGCCTACGTGCTAGCGGCAGCCCTGCTGCTGCTGTGCGTCCTGAGCGCCTCCCACTTCATCCTGAGCTTCCGAGGGCCCTCCTCCCTGCGACCCCGATGGGCGCGGCGTGTGGCGGAGTTGCTGGCGGTGCCGGTGGCCGTTGCCCTCATGGGCTACACGGGGCTTTTCTTTGCCCTGGTGGACTCCGTGCCCCTGTGGAACACCCCCTGGACGGTGGTACTCTTCGTGCTGTCCGCCATCTCCGCCGGCTGTGCCCTCTCCTCACTGACCCAGGCCCTGTCCAACAGCGGGATACGGCTGTCTGCGGCGGCGGGGAGGATGTCTGCGCGAGGGGAGGCCGCGATAACATCTCCCCGCCGGCTCCACGTGGCGGTGGTCCTGCTGGAGGTGGCGGGCCTGGGCGTCTTCGCCCTGCGGACTTTGACCCGCCCGGAGGCGGCCGCCGCCAGGTCGGTGGCGCTGCTGACCTCGGAGCCTCTGGTGGGGTGGCTGGCGCTCGGGGTGCTGTGCCTGGGCCTGCTGGTGCCTCTTGTGGCGGAGGGGGTCTGCATTCGCTGCGGCGAGCAGCATCACGTGCCCCCTGCGGATCTGGCCTGCCTGCTTGGGTGTTTTCTTCTAAGGTACTGCCTCGTGGCCGCTGGGGTGCATTGACCTCGGGTACAATGGCGTTCCAAGAAATGCAGCCGGACAATACGGCAGGGCAATCCACGATGCGCAATCCGCGCGCAAGGGCAGATGATGACAGAACAGACCGCCATATTCCAGGTTGACGAAGGGTCCAGACTCCCCATTTGGATCCAGCTTCGCAACAGGCTGGTGTTCCTGATCAAGAGGGGGGACTACAGGCCCGGGGACCAGCTGCCCAGCGTGCGGTCCCTGGCGGTGAGCGCGTCGATCAACTACAACACCGTGAGCAAGGTCTACCAGGACCTGGAGACCGCCGGCTACGTGAAGAGTGTCCGGGGCAAGGGGGTCTTCGTCACCGAGCGGGTACCCGCCGAGGAGGACGGCCGCAACGTCCGGGAGGTGGCCGAGACCGAGATCCGCGACTGCATCAAGCGCTGCATGCTGCTGGGCATGTCCCTTGACGAGGTCAAGCTTGCCATGTTGGACGCGGTCATGAAAATCCAATTCGACGACAGGAGGCAGCCGTGAGACGTTCCCGTTCCAATGCGCCGCAGCTGGCGGGCCAGGACGCTTCGACAGGCAACGTGTATCCCATAGAGCGGTACTCAACCAGGTCGGACCGGCGTCCCAGCACCAATGCGGACCCGGTGTTCTCCGCCTTCGTGTTCTGCTGCGGGTTGCTGGCGGCGGGCGTGGCGGGGTATTTCCTTCTTGGCGAAGTGAACGTGGCCGTGGTGGTGGGCGGCTTTGCAGCGGGGTGCCTGGCCATGCTGTCCATCCACATCGCGGCCCAGTGGGAGCGGGTGGTGGTGCTCAGGTTCGGGCATTACAGCCGTACCAAGGGGCCGGGGCCGTACCTGACCATCCCCTTCATAGAGCACACGGCGCTGAAGGCCGACACCCGCATGATGCTCACCGGCTTCGGGGCGGAGCAGACCCTCACCTCGGATCTGGTGCCCATCAACGTGGACGCGGTGCTCTACTGGATGGTGTGGGACGCCAGCAAGGCCTGCATGGAGGTGGAGGACTACTACAACGCCGTGAGCCTGGTGGCCCAGACGGCGCTGCGGGACGCCATCGGCCGGGCGTCGGTGGCGGAGGTGGCTCGGCGGCGCAACCAGCTTGACGAGGAGCTGCAGGAGGTCATCGAGGGCAAGACCAACCCCTGGGGCATCACCATTCTGTCCGTGGAGATCCGCGACATCGTGATCCCCCAGGCGCTGCAGGACGTGATGTCCACGGAGGCCCAGGCGGAGCGGGAGCGCAACGCCCGCATGGTGCTGGCTGAGGCGGAGAAGGACATCTCCGAGATGCTTGAGGAGGCGGCGGACGCCTACGACCGCAGCGAGAACGCCATGCGTCTGCGCACCATGCACCTGCTCTACGAGAGCGTGAAGAGCTCCGGCGGCACCGTGGTGATTCCCAGCGCGTATTCCGAGGGGTTCGCCGACCGTCTGTCTGACCAGCCCCTAGAGAGCATGGTTAAGCCTGGCAAGCGGGGATAAGCTGGGTCGAAGAGGCGGACGAGGGCGGAAAGCGAGGTGGAGTGAGCAGGGTCTCTCGGAAAATGTCGGACTTTGCCAGCATTGGGATGCTTCTCCATGGCCTCGGCGAAGGTCTCGCACTTGAGTTCGACGCTGAGGAGGAATGCTTCTGGCTGGCCGGCTCCGGCATGGGCGCGACAGGGAGCCGCTCTACTACTAAGCCGCACATCCCGAAAGCAAAAGACTTTAGATAGACGCCTGTTTTACAGATACAATATGGATCAATATAAAAATGAAGTCATAAGTGCCGTGGTAGCCGCGCTGTAGGAGATTCAGCACCTCGAGATTGTCGCCTTCGATATAAATGTTGTCCGAGTCGAAGCCCGACAGCGGTTCGGCATCGAAAGCCCCACGCCCCCCAGCGTAGGGCGAGAGTAGCCTTTGCAAACCCTCCCGATATTAAGTTGGCAGCTGAATATAGCTGTTTACCCCGGGGTTATAATCGCCTCAACCATTAATTTCCTCTAGATAGGTTGCCCATGATGTTCAACACCGCCGAATCGCTTCTTATTGTCGAGGCCGGAAACACCGGCAAGTTCTCCAAGCTTCTCTACAACATGATTGGAAAGAACGATGACACAGAGGCTGGTCCGACCGGCCCCGTCGACGGCAGCGTCGATGCCTCCATCTTCAACGAGGACCAGTTCGCTCAGACCGCCATCTCGTCGAGCCAGAAGGTCGTCTTCATCGGCTGGCCGGAAGGCACCGGAGACTACATCGACGCGATTCGGCTTGACAACCCCGAAGCCATCGACGAGGAAGGCGTCTACATCGGCGTGAGCGGGAACCACGCCTGCATCACGGTGAATACCGAGCCGCCTTCCAAGGAGGACTATTGGAAGTTTCTCGAAAGGGCAAGAGAGCACGGCATGGAGTTCGACGACCTTCTCGCGGCCCTGCGCCCCGAAGAGGAGGCGGCGGAACCCGAAGAAAGCAATGATTCCAATCCCGTGCTTGGTCTTGCCAAAATGCTAGGCAAGACCATCGGGAGGGCTGCCGCCGATGGCGCGAACGGCATCAACCAGGCCGTCGTCCTCCATCAGAAGGCGGGCGAGATCCGCGACCAGCGCTACCAGTACGCCGTGAAGCGCTTCTACCACGAGAAGCTCAAGGGCTTCGTCGAGGCGTAGGGATGAACGATTTCGACAAGGGGTTCGAGTTCTCCGCGCGCCATGCCGCTGCCGTGCCCGCCGGGATGGATGCCGCGAGCTGGGTGAACAGCGTGGAGGCCGCCATCGAGGAGCTGCACTCCGCGATGAACTCCTACGACCACTATAAGAACAGCAAGGCGGCGCAGGACTCCCTCAAGGGGTTTCTGGCAGAGGAATGGGCCTTTGGGACGGCGAACGTCGACGCGGCCGTCAAGAGGGTCGACGCCAAGGGCATCAGGCTCGACTCGCACGACCTCGGGTCTGCGGATGTGGCCTGGGGCGCCGACCAGTACCAGCTCAAGTTCCTGACCGACCCGAAGAACATCGCGCGCAAGCTCGCGACGACGCTTCACGATTCGTACAACGGCAGGCCGAAAAGATATGCGGATCTCTCTTTTGACGAGTGGGCTGTCGAAAAGGGCTTCGCGGGCAAAACCCCAGACGACTTGCTCTACGGCGACATGGGCGGCCTGATCCCGTCGGACAAGCTTGAAGCAGCCAAGCAGTACACGCTGATACGCATCGAGCGCGCGAAAGGCCGCGGCTTGGTCGAAGAGGTGCGGCGCTGGACGAAGGTGCGCGACAACCTGACGGACCGAATCAAGACCCCCGAGGGCGTCGAGGGCAGGCCCGCCACGAATGAGGAGGTGCGCCGAAAGGCGATCGACGTCTCGAACAGGAAGAAGCTCGACCCTGCGGACGACGGCATGACCACGTCCCAACTAATCGCTGCGAGCGACATAGTGAAGCAATCGCTCAAGGCCGGCGGCACAGCCGCCGCCCTGAGCGCCGCCCTGAGCGTTGCCCCCGAGATCTACCGCGCCATCGATTACCTGATCGCAGAAGGAGAAATCGACGACGAGCACTTGAAGTCCATCGGGACGGCGGCATGCGCCGGCGCCACCAACGGGTTCGTGTCCGGATCGGCGACCGCGGCAATCACCGCCGCAGCAGCAAAGGGCGCCTTCGGCGAGACGGTAAAGGCCGCCGCAATGGGATCGAGGGGCGCGAACGTCATCGCGTCGCTCGTCGTGCTGACCATGGAGACATGCCGAAACTCCTATCTCGTGGCGTCGGGGAGAATCGAGCCCGTCGAGATGGCGAGCAACATGGGCCAATCCGCGTTCTCAACCGTCATGATGCTCGGCGGAGCCGCTGTCGCGACCGCTCTGACAGGCGGGGCAACTTTCCCTGTGCTCATCGGGTCCTTCGTCGGCGGAGCGGCGGGAAGCATGGCGTTCAGGCCCGTCTCGTCCTGCGTCATGAAGGTGTGCGTCAATTCCGGCGTCACGTTCTTTGGCCTCATCGAGCAAGACTACGAGGTTCCCAAGCGCCTGCTTTCGATGCTCGGCATCAAAGGGGCGAGCATTAAAACGGCAAGGGTAAAGACAGCCGCCGTTTCGACGGCGCCGCGGTTCTCTACACCCTCTGTGAAAACGGCGTGCCTGCACACCGCAGACGTCGTCTTCTTTGAGCGAGGACTCGTCGGCGTCAACAAGGTTGCATATTCGTAGGGCGATGCCGGTGCGCATGAAACGACCTGCGGTTTCGCGAATCAATCGAGCCATTCCTGAACCCGCGAATAAGGGGTTGATTCGCACATCGGACACTTAAGACCTCGCGAACAGAATGCATGCGCTACAATGCAAACCAGTTAGCCCCGGTACGACCGCTGATGCAAGTCGCCGGGGCTCACTTGCTTCAGCAGACAAGTTGCCCGTACGGAACACGCCGATAATCGGCGGGGGCATGCTGCACCTCGGAATCTCCAGTGCCAGAAACCCACTCGCGTTATCGCGCCCTTTCGTCTCTTGACAGGTTGCTGCAGCTCTGTATAAACTGTATTAACATACATAGTACAGTTAATACAGATTGAACACCGAAAGGAGGTCTTGCCCCATGATTGCCGTTGATTACCGCGACCTACGACCGCTTTATGAGCAGGTGCGCGATGCGTATCGACGCCAAATCCTTGCCGGTTTGCTTGAACCAGGCACTGAAATGCCTTCGGTACGCAGCTTGGCCGCGCAGCTTTCCGTAAACCCCAATACCATTCAACGCGCCTATCATGCGCTTGAAGCAGATGGCTGCATCTGCTCTGTCAAAGGCAAGGGCAGCTTCGTATCGTACAACCCCGAAGCGTCTCAAGCACGAAAAAACGAACTTCTTGCCGCTTTCGACGAAACCGTGCAGGAACTTCTCTTGATAGGGGTAGACCCCGAATCTTTAATTGAACGCATAAACGGAGGTGGAAGCCGTGACTGAATTCGCCGTACAAACGCTTCATTTAACGAAACGTTTCGATGATTTCGTTGCGCTGAACAGCGTTGATATGCATGTCCCCACAGGATCGGTCTACGGGCTGATTGGTCCAAACGGCGCAGGAAAAACCACGTTGCTGCAGCACATTGCAGGCATCTATCGCAAAGACAGCGGTGATGTGCTGGTGCTGGGGCAACCAGTGTTCGAAAACGTTGCCATCAAAGAACGCATTGCATTCGTGCCTAGCAGCTTCTACATTCCCGCGCGCGCTACACTCAAAAGCCTGGCCTCTTTGCATGAATCAATAACGCCTCGCATTGACAGGGGTCGCTTCGAAACGCTGCTTGACAACCTTAACCTGCCCCTGACCCTGCCTTTCCGCAAGTTCTCGAAAGGCATGCAAAAGCAAGCGATGCTCCTGTTGGCGCTGGCATCGCGCCCCGACGTTTTGCTGCTGGACG
>OLSN01003345.1_pt1 | contig 10452 bp, 9 predicted proteins | sample 1672411 | NCBI WGS metagenome assembly OLSN01 (sample SAMEA3136683, study PRJEB25190) | human gut metagenome | biome: human gut; feature: human-associated habitat; material: faeces | place: Austria | collected 2013
GCAGTCAGGCCGCAAATCTCTTTGTCAAAAAAGTAGTACTTTTTTGACAGTCTCAAACAGCTCCGGAAGCGGTAGACGCTTCCGGAGCTGTTTTTGTTTCTATTTATTTCTATCGGTATTGGCTGCGCCTCAGCCCAGCGCCTTGTCGTAGTTCATGAGAATGGTCGCGACCTGCGCGCGCGTAGCGCAGCCCTCCGGTCTGAGGTACGAGACGCCGTTTTCACCGACGCCGGAGATCAGGCCGTTGCCGACGGCCCACGCCATCGCCGTGCGCGCCCACGACGGGACGCTGCCCGCATCCGGGAAGCCGGCGAGCGAGCCCGTCTCCGTCAGGCTCTCGGGCGCAAACTGCTTGGTATAGTTATAGAGGATGACCGCAAGCTGCGCGCGCGTGATCGGATCGTCGGGCGCAAAGGTGCTCGGGCTCATGCCGGAGACGACGCCCGTGAGCTTCGCCCACCAGATGGCGTCGGTATACCAGCGGCCGCGCTCCACGTCGTCAAACGGCGCCGCGAGCTTTTTGAGCTCATAACCGTTGACCTTCGCGGGCTCGCCCTGCACGCGGTAGAGGATGCTCACGATCATGGCGCGCGTACATTCGCCGTCCGGCGTGACGGTCGTTGCCGACGTGCCGGCAATATAGCCATGATAGATGCAGTAATCCAGCCCCGCGTGCGACCAGATGCTCGGCGCGGGCATATCGCGGAAGGCGTAGCCCGGGCAGGCCGGGCCGCCGTTACAGGTCTCCGGCACGCCGGTTGCGGGAATGGCCTCCGTCCTGGTCTGACCGCAGACGGTGCAGGTATAGGTCCTGACGCCGGGCTCGGCCGCAGTGGGCTTTTGCGTCACGACGCCGGCATCCCACGTGTGGGTGTGCAGCTTCGGGATGTCCTCCCCCTCGCGGTAGCCGCAGCCGTCGCGGTTGCAGACATGATAGCGGTAGCCGACGGTCGAGACGGTCGGCTCGATCGACGTGACCCACTCGCCCCAGTCGTGGCCGAGGGCGGGAACGACATCGTCATAGTCCTTGCCGCAGGTCGGGCAGGTGCCCTTGTAGTGGCCGGGCTCAGTACAGGTGGGCGCGACGCTGGTCTCGGCATAGCTGTAGTCATGCCCCTTGGCGGGGATGACCTCATCGATCTGCACACCGCAGCGCGCGCACGTGCCGACGGCGCGGCCGGGCTGCGTGCACGTGGCGGCCAGCTTGAGATCGCAGCGGCTCAGGTCATGGCCGAGCGGAGCGATCTTCTCGGTGCGGGTCGCGCCGCAGACCGAGCACTTATAAAACTGCGTGCCCTTTTCGGTGCAGGTGGGCGGGTTCGTCTGCGTCTTGACCCAGGTGTGGTCGGTGGCGGCGACATAAGTGTCGTCCACGGGGGCATAGGTGCAGCCCTTCACCGTGCAGACATGGTGCGTGTAGCCCTGCTCCGTGCAGGTGGGTGCGACGACCGTGTCGGCGAACTGGGCGATGTGGTCGCCGTGCCAGAAGCCGGTCTGATAGCCCTGCCATGTGCCGTCGTCCTTGAGCTCGGCGGCCCAGGTGTAGCTGCCCTGCGGGTAATAAACCACGCAGTCATCCGGGAAGGAGCGGTTGGAGTCCGCCGCGCCGTAGATGCTCTTGGCGGGGTCGTTCTTGAAGACGGCACGCTTGAGCTTCGTGACCTTGGCGATCATGTTCAGGGCCGTGCTGATATCACCGGCCTGATCGGCGTTCTGCTCGGTATCGTCCGGGCGGAGGATGCCGTTGAGCACGCCCTCGACGGCGATCTTCATGGCGTTATCCAGACTCGTGAAGGCGCGGCCCTCGATCGTGTCGATCTTGTCGCCGAAGTAGGCCTCCTCGAGCATCTCGCAGCCGGCGAAGGCGCAGCGGTCAATCTGCGCGACGCGGTTGGAGAGGTCGACGGACTTCATGTGGTTGTCGCCGAAGAAGGCCGCCTTGCCGATGGTGAGCTTCTTGTCGCCGGGGCTGAAGGTGAGGTTGTTCATGTAGTAATCGCACATGAACGCAAAGTCACCGATGCTCGTGACATTGGCCGGAATGTTGAGGTTCTTGTGGTGGTTGACGAACGCGAACGCACCCGTGCTGATCGTCTGCAGGCTCGACGGCAGACCGAGCGTCGTGTCCTCCTGACCGAGGATGCGGTCCCACGCGAACGCCCATGGGCCGATGTACGTCAGGCCTTCCGGCAGACGCAGCTCGGCGAGCATGGTGCAGCTGTAAAACGCGTGGTCCTCGATGCGGCGCAGGCGGCTGCAGTTGCGCGCGCGCACGAACGTGAGCGTGTCGCAGCCGTAGAAGGCGTACTTGTCAACGAGCTCGAGCTTGCGCGGCATGTTGATGGCCGAGAGGTACTCGCCTTTATAAAATGCGTGATCGCTGATGGTGGTGATGTCGTCATTGAGGAACATGCACGTGAGATAGCGGCAGTCCTTGAACGCATACGCGCCGACATTCGTGACGCCGGAGTAGCGCTCGGTGCGGCCGTCCCACTCCTCATCGGTGCCGTCGGCGATGTAGGCCAGCGCGAGATACTCCTCACCGAGGTTTTCCACGACCGTCGTGCCGAGGACCTGTCCCTTGTCGTTATACTCCGTGACCTCCACGTTGCCCATCCACGGCGCTTTCTGGCCGGTCGCCGCGTAGTCCGCCATTTTCCCGTCGCCGAAGATGTACACGCCGTAATACTGCGCGTCCTCGCGGTAATCATGGATCTGCCAGATCTGCTGCAGGAAGGGGTTGTCCTGCACAACGGTGGGGTTTGTGACTTCGTAGATCTTATAATGTACGCTCGCCTCGTCCCCGGCAGGTCCGCAGTCGCCGTGAGCGACCTCGCGGCCGAAGAGCTTTTTGATCTGACCGGGCTGCTTGATAAACAGTTCAAACGCGTCCGCGATCGTGCCCGCCTGCGCCGGCGGAGCACACACGCTCAGCAGTCCCGCCGCGAGCATAAAGCACAGCAGCAGCGACAACACTCGTTTTTTCATAAGGTTCCTCCCTCCTGGATCCGACACTTCAAAAAACATGTCTACAGAGCAAGTATACAGGACGCGCCCCGCCATTGCAACAGCCCGAAAGCGTTCACAGGCAAAAAAACGTGTAAAATTCTTGCTCAGATTTGTGGTTTCGTAACAAATCCGTCGGTTTTTGCGTCCTATCCATTGCACACTTTGCCGGGAGTATGCTATATTTTCAACAGAGAGATATTCCCGTTGTACACAGGAACATTACCGCAAGGAGGAAGAAACTATGAAAAAACGCCTGCTCTCGCTGGCGCTGTGTCTGGTTCTGGTCGTGGGACTGTTCTCCGGCCTGACCGTGAACGCATCGGCCGGCAAAATCGACGATCTGAAAAAACAGATTGCCGAAAAACTCATCAAAGAGAAGATCGAGCAGTTCAAGGAGGAGTTTGAGATCCCCGATCTGGACATGGATGCGATCCTCAGCAGCTTTGGCACCGCGGCCACCTCGGGCGACTTCGGTGAGAACGACTGCCTGCACTGGGAGGTCTCCACCGGTGGTCTCGGCGGCAAAACGCTGACCATCTCCGGCACCGGGGCCATGCCCGACTTCGACTTCCCCAACGGCAATCTTGCGCCGTGGTGGAACTATGAGGCGCTGGGTATGCTCACGAGCTTCGGCAACTTCAAGCTCGAGGGCGAGCTGAAGAAGGTCGTCATCAAGGACGGCGTCACGAACGTGAGCAACTATGCGCTGTTCTTCCTGCCGGCCGCCACGCAGATCACGCTGCCGGAGAGCGTGACGAGCATCGGCCGCTATGGCATCGCCCTGTGCGCGAAGCTCAAGGGCATCTCCCTGCCCAAGGCCGTGACCGGCATCGGCGACTTCGGTCTTGCCGGCAACAACTTTACCTCCATCTCGCTGCCCGACGGGCTGCAGACCCTCGGCCGCGGCGCGTTTGACGCCTGCGCGAGTCTCAGCGGCATGACCCTGCCGGCCGCCATTACCGCCGTGCCCGACAAATGCTTTAACGACTGCACGAAGCTGCTGACCGTCGACTATAAGGGCGAGGTGACCGCCATCGGCGAGCGCGCGTTTGAGGGCTGCAAGTCGCTCACCAAGGCGCCCATCCCCGCGGCCGTGACGGCGCTCGGCAACTCCGCCTTCAACGGCTGCATCGCGCTGACGGACGTGACGCTGCCCGGCGGCGTGACCGCCGTCCCCGACGCCTGCTTCCAGGGCTGCATCGCGCTGGCGGACATGAAGCTGCCTGCCACCGTGACGAGCGTCGGCCACAATGCGTTCACCGGCTGCAAGGCACTCAAAGACGTGCGCTGCTACGGCGCGCCCCCGACGGTCCAGCCCGGCGGCGCGGCCGAGCACAGCTTTGAGCCCGGCATCGTCACCATCCACTATAACCCCGACCCGGTCTACGGCTGGACGCTGGATACCGACGGCACATGGCAGGGCTACAAGGTCAGCAGCAAGGGCGCGTGTCTGCACACCGGCTACGGCACGACGGAAACCACCGTGCCCGCCACCTGCGGGGCCGACGGCCGCATCGACACCATCTGCTCCAACTGCGGCGAGGTCATCGCGACCGAGGTCATCCCCGCCACCGGCGCGCACACGTGGGACAACGGCACCGTGACCACCGAGCCGACCGAGACCACCCCCGGCGTGCGCACGTTCACCTGCGCCGTCTGCAGCCAGACCAAGACCGAGGTCATCCCCGCTACGGGTGCGCACACTTTCGTTTTCACCAAGAACGTCGCACCCAGCTGCACGGAGGCAGGCTATGACCTCTACACCTGCAGAGACTGCGGCGCGACCGAAAAGCGCAACAGCAAGCCCGCGCTCGGCCATAAGTGGGACAGCGGCACCGTGACCACGGAGCCGACCGAGACCGACCCCGGCACCATGACCTATACCTGCACCGTCTGCGGCCAGACCAAGACCGAGGTCATCCCCGCCACCGGCCCGCACACCCACGTCTGGGACGAGGGCACCGTGACCGTCGCGCCGACGGAGACCACGCCCGGCGTCCGCACCTACACCTGCACCGTCTGCGGCCAGACCAGAACCGAGATCATCCCCGCCACCGGCTCTGCGGTCTGTCCGGGCGGCGCCGCGTGCCCGAGCTTCCGTTTCCGCGATGTGCCCGCCCCGTCCAACTGGGCGCACGAGGGCATCGACTACTGCGTGCGCCACGGTCTGATGAGCGGCTTCGACGCGACGACGTTCTCGCCCGACACGGTCAGCACGCGCGCACAGATCGTGATGATCCTCTATAACCTCTCCGGCGACACGACCGACTACAGCAAATATTACGTGCCGTTCACGGATGTCAGGCCCAGCACATGGTACTACAACGCCGTCGCCTGGGGCTACGACAAAGACATCGTCGCCGGTATGAGCACGACGACCTTCGCGCCCGACGGCCTCATCACCCGCGAGCAGATGGCCGTTCTCCTCTACGGCTACACCGAAAAGTATGCGCCGGCCTACCTCGGCGGCGCAGCATCCCTCAACGGCTTCCCCGATGCCGCCAGCGTCTCCAACTGGGCATACGCCGCCATGAGCTGGGCCGTCGGCAACGGTCTCATCTCCGGCATCGCGAGCAATGGCGCCGACTATCTGGCCCCGAGCGGCGGTGCCACACGCGCGCAGATCGCAGCCATCATGATGCGCTACTGCCGCCTCACCGGCCTGTGACCGACGCACCGCCGGCCCGCAAAAGCCATACACCTGCCCCGGGAGCGTTCTGCTCCCGGGGTTTTGTGCACTTACAGAACGCAGAACAGACGGCGGCGGGTCTGGGCGCGTGCAAGGCAAACGCGCAGCAGGATGCCGCTTCGCCGTACACTTGTGCACGCAGGGAAGAACAGCACCGAAAAATGGGAAAACCAATCCGTAGTTAACATAACATCGTTAATTGCACCCCGTTTGTGTTGAAAAGTCTGTTGGTAATGTGGAGAACCGGTTTCCATAATGCCGTTTCGCCCTGTGAAGGCCGTCGACCGGTGCACAATTATGCAACATTTTGTCGGATTACGCGGTGCTGGTTGAGATATTTCAACCAGAAACAAATCGGTTTCGGAAAATTGGACGAAAATGTTCAAAGTGTTACACTCCACAAGATTTGTCACTTGCGTTTTGACACTTTTTCCGTTACAGTATTACCTGTAACCGGCAATACCAACCATCCGGTGCCGTCTGTTGTGTGGGACGGCGGCGGAAATCTGACGAAAGGGGTAAAGTAACATGACCGAATTCAGAGGACCCATCCATATCGGCCTCGACCTCGCCTCCGACATCCTTGAGCGCTGCGGCGAAGAAAAGGCAAAGGAAATCGTGGACGCGATCGCCAACGCACTGCCCGGCTGGATGTCCGTGTAACCTGTAAACCAAAGGAGCGCCCGAAGCGAAAGCTTCGGGCGCTTTGAGCCTGTCAAAAAGTATTCCTTTTTGACAAGGGCTTTGCGGCCTGACTGCAGCGCACGCGCCCTCCGCCGGAGGCGGACGGCGCGCACGTTTGCAGGCCGAGCGGTATTTTCTCAGCCGCACATGTCGCCTGAGAAAATGATTGGATTTTCTTTCGCCGCACCGTTGGTGAAAGGCTACGAGGTTTTTGGAAAATGGACGCGCCCGAAGCGAAAGCTTCGGGCGCTTTGTGCTGCGCGTGCTACTCTGTGCAGAAAGCTGCAGATTGTCGTTATTGTACAAGGAGCGCGGCCGCTTCGTAACGATTTGTGACGAACTTCACAACAAATTCTATCATTTTGTTACATCCAGCGATGTTTGTCCGTTGTAAATCCGCATTTTTATCGATAGAATATTCCTGTAACCGGCAATACCAACCATCCGGTGCCGTCTGTTGTGTGGGACGGCGGCGGAAATCTGACGAAAGGGGTAAAGGAATATGCTGTATGGCGCTCTGGAACTGGCTGCGGAGATCCTTGGCATCTGCAAGGAGTATAAGGCGCAGGCCATCGTGCAGGAAATTGCAAACTCGCTGACCATGCCCATCTGACGATGGAATATCCCGACACCTGAGGCTGCGGCCTCGGGTGTTTTTTGCGCCGTTGGACCGCTGCCCGCGGCGCACAGCCTTACCGCTCTGCGACGCCGGTGTATTGGAACACATAGTCCACGGCGCGGTTGCTCACGCGCTCGAGCGACTCGTATGTGCTGCCGCCGATGTGGAAGGTGGCGATGAAATTGTCCAGATGGATGAGCGGATCATCGCTCGCCGGCGGCTCGTGCGCGAACACGTCGCTCGCCGCAGCGCGGATCTGCCCCGTGGTGAGTGCGACGTAGAGATCGTGCTCGTTGACGATGCCGCCGCGCGAGGTGTTGACGAGCAGCAGCTCCGGATTCGCCGCGGCGAACACCGGCGCGTTGATGAGGTTGCGCGTTTCGTCGCAGAGCGTGATGCTCACGTTCACGAAGTCGGAGCGGCGAAAGAGCTCCTGTAATGTCTCGACCTGTTCGTAGCCCCACGCGGCACATTCGGCGGCCGTGCGGCGCGGATTCCAACACAGGACGCGCACATCGAACGCCGCGCGCAGAATGTCCGCCACGCGGTGGGCGATGTTGCCCGTGCCGACAAGGCCAAGCGTGCGGCCGGTCATCTCGTGGCAGACGAATTCCTCCGCGCCGAAGTGGTCGAAGCGCCCGGCACACAGACCGTTATTGACAAATTTCAGCTGCCGGTTGAGCGCCAGCAGCTCCGCCACGGCCAGCTCCGCGACCGCCGGTGCGCCGAGGCCCGGCACATTCGGCACCGGCACGCCGAACTCGGCGGCAGCAGCGGTGTCGATCGTGTCGCGGCTGACGCCGTGCATGGCGATGACCTTCAGATTCGGCGCGTGCGCGATGACCGCGCGCGGCACGACCGCGCGGCGGATGACCATGGCGGTGAGCCGCTCGGGATGGTCGAAATTGTCCACGATCTCAAAATGGCGCGCCAGCCTTGCATACGCCGACGGCGCGATGTGTTCACTCAGATAAACTTCCACAATGTATGCCTCCCGGGTACAGATGGGAAACGGTCAGCCTCTGTGACCGCAGATCTGAACACGATCATACTACACCGGTGTCAGTGAGGCAAGACAAAGCCTTCGGGAACAAAGCGTTCAAAGCACAAAAAAGCTCCTCCGTATGTCTGCTGCATACGGAGGAGCTTTCATATTTCATGTATTAACGCTCCGGCGCGGGATTTAACCGCGTCCGTTTCCACCGCCGCGGCGGCGGCCGCGCGAACGGTCGTTATAGAGGCGGTTGCCGGCCATGCGGCTGTCCGACTCCTGCATGAACTGCTTGAGCCGGTCCTCGAACGCGGCGTCCCCGCTCGGGCCGCTGACCTGTCCCGCCGGCTGGGCCGAACGGTTGTTCGGGCGCGCGGCGCGCGGTGCGCCGCCGTTATTATTCGGGCGGCTGCCGCCGGGACGGCCGCCGTGCATCGGGCGGTTGTTCGGACGCTCGGGCGCGGGCTCTGCCTTCTTGATGGACAGATTGATCTTCCCATCCGGCGTCACGGCCAGCACGCGCACCTTCACCTGATCACCCAGCTTCAAAAACTCGTTGACGTCGTTGACGTAGGTGTTGGCGATCTCGGATATGTGCACCAGACCGCTCCTGCCGTCCGGCAGGCTCACAAACGCGCCAAACTTCGTGATACCGGTGACGGTACCCTCCACAACTGCTCCGACTTCCACCTGCATACGGTTCGTTTCTCCTTGCTCAATCACTCGTGTCGTAAAAAATTTTCTCACCGGGCTTGACCAGACCGAGTTTTTCCCGCGCGACCGATTCGCGCATGTCATCGTCGTCGCTGTGGTCGATCTGATATTGCAGCTCGGCATTGGACTGGGTCATCTCGGACACCTGCTGCTGCAGTGCCGCGGCGCGGTCCTGAAGCTGTGCTGTGCGCTGATGCACCACGACCAGACTGATGAGTGCGTACACCATCAGCGCCGCGATGACCAGTTTGGTAAATATGCTTGCCTTCTTGAATTTCACGGTCGGCAGTACCTCCCCCCGGATCGTATCTGCGTCCAGTAATACAGCCTATTCTAAAACATCTGCGGCGAGATTGGAAGTGTTTTTTTGCAAAAAACAGAACTTTTTTTATGAATTTTCTTCCCGGAGCCGTGATCTGGCGCATTTTTCGCGCGCACAGGCGGCCAGATCGCTCCAATGGCGGGAAAATATGCCCGCTGAGCCAGAGAAAGTAGCACGTCCAGCCGCCGGCGATGGCCGCGAACAGAAACAGGCGCACCTGCCCGTCGCCGGCCGTCATGCCAAGCAGAAACACGCTCCCGAGCGTAAGCAGGCAAAACGCGCCGTCGAGCAGCGTGCGCAAAACCGTGCTGCGCACATGGCGGCGCGGTACGCGCAGCACGTCGAACGCCAGCCCGAGCGCCGCGCCGAGCCCAAGCCCGAGCATGAGCTGCGCAAGCTGACCGAGCAGCGGCAGCTTCATCCGCCGAACAGGCGCGACCAGAAGCCGCCGCCGGACACCGTCTCCTCCGTGTAATCGAGCGCGTCAAACGCACCGTCGATCGCAAGCTCCCCCGTGTCGATCGCAAGCCGGCCGACGCGCAGCCCCTCGCCGTGCACGGTGAGCATCCCGCGCGACGTGCGCATGGACACCTCCGTATCGTCAAAGCGCACGACCTCGTCCACCCCCGTGACGGTCAGATGGCTGCGCTCGTCGAGCGTGACCGCGTGCGGCCGGCGCGGCGGCACGGCCTTTTTGTCCTCATATGGCATGGCGCTCCCCTCCTACTGCGTTTGCTACCACAGTATGCGCGCGCAGCCGGCGGTATGCAGGAAAAACCGCCAACTATATCCGTTATGTAAACCATATTAAAACTGTATCCGCAGCAAATCAGGGCGTCCCGCGATGGGACGCCCTGATTTGTTTTTGTTATGTCAACCCAGCTCGACACGCAGCGCATTGCTCAGCGCGGCAAACTGCACCGGATCGAGCGTCTCGCCGCGCACACGCGCATCGAAGCCGCAGGCGGCGACCGCCGCGGCGGCGCGCGCCTTGTCGCAGCCGGGAACGCCGGCCGCGAGCGCATTGATGAGCGTCTTGCGGCGCTGGCTGAACGCCGCGCGCACGATGGCGAACAGCAGTGCTTCATCCTGCACGTCCGCAGGCGGTGCGCTGCGCATACGCAGCCGCACGACGGTGCTCGTGACCTTCGGCGCGGGAACGAAGCAGTGCGGCGGCACATCGAACAGCAGCTCAAGCTCTGCACACCACGCGGTCAGCACGGTCAGCAGACCGTAATCCGCCGTTCCCGGCCGGGCGCAGAGCCGGTGAGCGGCCTCGCGCTGGATCATGACCGTGACGGTATCGAAGCATCCGGCGGTGAGAAACGCCGTGATCAGCGGCGTCGTGACGTTATACGGCAGGTTTGCGCACACGACAGGGCGCAGCCCCGGAAAGCGCTCCGCCGCGAGCCGCCGCAGATCGA
>OLSN01003347.1_pt1 | contig 10448 bp, 11 predicted proteins | sample 1672411 | NCBI WGS metagenome assembly OLSN01 (sample SAMEA3136683, study PRJEB25190) | human gut metagenome | biome: human gut; feature: human-associated habitat; material: faeces | place: Austria | collected 2013
TTACCCCTTTCTCTACTCATCACTTATATATTCGTTGAGTATTTTATCTATTTCATTTGAAATAAGGTCAAGGCTTGCAAAAACCTTTGAATAATTCATTCGTTTAGGTCCGATAACTCCGATTTTCCCGGCTTTTTTATTGCCGAGTGAATAATTGATAGTTACCAATGAGCAATCCTGCAATATTTCAAAATCGTTTTCTTTGCCGATTTTAGCCTCAATTCCGTCAGCGTCGCTTGAGGCAACAAGCTTTTTCAAATTTTCTTTGTCATCAAGGAAAGTAAATATCTTTTCTGCTTTTTCAACATCGTTGTATTCGGGATATTTCAATATTGACTTTGCATTGTTGACATATATTTCTGTTTCACCGCTGTCCGTTATCGTTTCATACACAAAGTGCATTATATCAATCAAAACTTTCGGATGAAGTGAAAGTCTGTTTTCAATATCTTTTTGAATATCCTGTATCTTATCAAACGTTATCTCTCCGGCTTTAAGTCCGGCAAGATGTTCGTTTAATATATTTGCAAGTGACATACACGTTGCACTGTCAATGTCGATATTCATTACCTTGTTTCTTACAGTTCTTGTTACAACAATAAGCATTACCGTTTGCGCGGCAATCGGCACAAGGTCAATCTTGTTAATTTCAAATTCCTGCTCATGCCGCCAACATGGAGCGCAATATCGACACCAGCGGTGTGCTGATGATGGATTACAGCGGCTTCAAGGCGGTAAGCCTTGCCGCCAAGGACTGCGCAGCCCCTGCCCGCTGCATCATTCAGGGCACAAAGGGCTACATTCTGCAAAAATCCACCCCGAACTACTGCGGCGGCGTGACCTTCCATCCCAACGAGGGCAAGGAGGAGCACTACAACCTGAACGGGGACCGTCCCCGGCAGGCGGCAGAGTTCGAGGCCTTTTACCGCGCCATGACCGCCGGAGATCAGGAGCTGTGCGCCCGCATGCTGGATACCAGCATCGCGGTGAGCCGGGTGCTCACGGTGGCGCGCCGCAGCGCCGGGGTGCGCTTCCCCGGTGACAGATTTTAACGCATTTTTCTCTGGAACACGCCCTGACAACTACGCGCTTCCAAGAGATTTGAATATTCACCTAAAACCCGCACAGAGCGGGCAGGTTTGCGCCGTATCCGACAAAAAGGGCGGAACGGCAGCAGGAGGAAAACTGAATTATGAAGAATACCAATACGAAGACTCTGACTCGTGTGGCCCTGCTGGTGGCCATTGAACTGGTGATGAAGCTTGTCGGTCTGGGCAGTGTGCCCATGGGCCCGCTGTACATGAGCTTCCTCACCCTTCCCATCGCTGTGGGCGCCATCACCATGGGTCCCGCCGTGGGTGCCCTGCTGGGCGGCGTGTTCGGCGCTGTGAGCTTCTATGATGCCATCACTGGCGCATCTGCCATGACCGGTGCACTGTTCCAGGTCAGCCCGCTGAACACCTTTATCCTGTGCGTGGGTATGCGTATGCTCATGGGTCTGTGCTGTGGCCTGATCTTCAAGGGCCTGCAGAAGCTGGATAAGTCCCGCACCTGGAGCTACATCCTCAGCGCCATGACCGCACCCGCCCTGAACACCCTGTTCTTCATGGGCTACATCGTGCTGGCTTTCTACGGCTGCGACTATGTGCAGAATCTGGTGTCCGTCAAGGGCGCTGCCAATCCCTTCATGTTCGTTGTGCTGCTGGTTGGCGTGCAGGGCGTAGCCGAATTTCTGGTGTCCGGCATTCTGGGCGGCATCGTCGCCCGCGCCGTGGCAAAGTTTCTGAAGTAAGACCGGCTGCGCACCATGTCAGGGCGGCGCATCCGTGTTTAGAATAGAAAAATGAATACTCCTCCGGCAACTGCCGGGGGAGTTTTTTTGTTGGGAGACTTAGAAAGCCCCCCTTCAGGCGCTGCGCGCCAGAGGCTCCCTCTCCGAGGGAGCTGTCAAAACCGTCAGATTTTGACTGAGGGAGTTCGTTCCCAAAATCCTTCCGTGAAAAAGGGGTTCTGAAAAGCCCGCAGGCTTTTCAGAACCCCAAATTTCAAATATTCTTCCGCTAAACATGGCTAGAGCGCAGCGGAAGCCATTCTAAATCGTCCCGTCTGCCCTGCGGCTTTTACTGCTTCTCCCGCAGCTGTTCCAGATAGCCATCGGCCTTGATGGCCTCCGGGGTGAAGGAGTTATTCTTCCACCAGTTCACAAGGGCGGCGGTCACGGTCAGGCCGGTGGTCACCAACTGTTCCACGGTGGAGCTCTCGATGGGCAGCATAGGCTTGCCGCAGGCGCTCAGCACCTGATTGGTCAGTGCCAGTGCCAGCGCAGCCGTGCGCGCCAGCGTAGCGGCAGAAATTTTGCAATGGGTCTCGTTCATAGGTTCAGTTCCTCTCTTTCTCTAAATCTGCGATGCGGTGGTTGGCCACCTTCATCTGTTCTTCTAAAATGGGTACGCGGCGGGCAAAGTTGTTATGCTCCCGCACCTCGCGGGTCAGTTCTTCCAGCTTTGTGTCGGTCACCGCTTGGCTTTTTCCGTTGGCGATCAGCACGCCGATCAGGGTCACTGCGCCTGCGATGATGGCTGAGATGATGCTTGTCATCGCGTTCACCCCCTCCACCGGGCTTTGTCTGCCCGGGTATCCACGTGCACCCAGCCGGTGGCTCTGCCCGCCTTGACCGGGTAGCGTCCTACGCCGCCCCAGCCCGGCATCAGGCTTTCGGCGTAGGCGGCTACGTCCTCCACGCTCACGCCCTGCACCCGGATGTCTGCCGCCCTGCCCAGCAGATGCTGGCTGCTCTTTGCTCCGCCCACGGCTGCGTTGTGCGCCGCCGTCCGGTAGCCGCTGGTAATGGTCACCGCCTTGCCAAAGTGCTCCCGGATGCACTGGAGCAGCAGCATCAGCGCATCGTCCACCATAACGGTGTCGCTGCCGTCCCGGCAGCGCAGCTCCCGCACCTTAAAGTCCGGTGCAAGCAGCTTTGCCCCGTCCTTGGCAAGGCTGTACTTTCGGATCATCTCTCTGCCTCCTTTCCGCATCACAGTCCCCGCATCCAGTTCTCAATGATGGTGCTGCGGTATTCATGCGCCCGCAGACCCGGATGGCCGTTGTAGAGGGCAAGTTGAAAGGCATCGTTGCGCAGCTGCTTTGCCGTAGGGCTGGCGTCCGCGCGTCCTGCGCTGTGTGCGGTCAGCAGCAGCGGGTGCTGCGCGTCGTTCAGGTCCAGTACCGGTACGCCCCAGTAGGCACAGATCTCCTTCACCGTTGTCCGGTAGGCTGCACTCATCCATCCGTCCGCAAGGATCACGCCCAGCTTCGCGTAGGGGATGTTCTTCATCAGATACTCAAAAACGATATTGTACGCGCCCCACACCGTTGCGTTGGTGGTATCTGTCTTTGTGCCCACAATGGCGGTCGGGTCAAAGCCCTGTGCCGTGTCCGGCTCACACTCGTTCAGGCCGAACATCAGGGTGATGTAGTCCGCATCCTTCGGTACGGCCTTGTACCGCTCCACCGAGAACGGCGAAAGCCGCCCGGTGATATTGGTGAACACAGAGCCGCTCACAGCCTCGTTCACCAGCGTCATGTCGTTGCGCTTTGCGATCCACCACGGGTATGTTTTCCATGCTTTCAGCTTCTGGTCGTAAAAATCCGAGTTCGTGCCGGTATTGCCGGCAGCATCCGTGTAACCGGTCGCGTCGCCTGCGGTAAAGCTGTCTCCGCAGGCCACATATTTCTTCCCGTACAGCACGTTGCCGCTTGCTGTACCGAGGGGATCACCATGTACATCATAGATCATACCGTGCCCTCCTGAATGAACTTGTGGATCTTCGTATCGCTCAGCAGTCCTTTGTACACCTTACACTGGTACAGTGTGCCGTCCCAGCAGCGGGTCATCTCGCCGCCATTCGTGCCCGGAGCACCACCGATCAGCAGGCTCTCCGGCACGTCCGTAAGGGTATGTTTGGTTACCTTCCAGCCACTCAGCGTGCAGTGGGTGCTGCCGCCGCGATACTTCTGGCCGTCCAGCTGGATCACGTACCGTGTGCGGGTCTTGAGGTGTGCAACGCTGTCCGATAGCGTCACGTCGCAATAGTCGTAATAAGCAATACTTGTGGTGCCGTTGTTGGGGTTCAGATTGATGTTGATACCCGGCAGATTGAAGTTATCGCCGGTCTCGGTCATGCAGTGCACAAACACGATCCATGCTTTGTCGTTAAAGCGGTCGCTGGCCTTTGCATCCAGCAAAATGGTGTACTGCGGTGTCTCAGTGCCCGCGTGCTCCAGCATCTTTACACCGGTATCAATGCCCTTTGTCAGTGCCGTTTCACCGGGCAGGTCGTAGAGCAGCTGCGCCGTCTCCACCTCTGCCACCGTCACCGTACAGCTTGCACTCTTGCCGCCTGCGGTGGCAGTCACGGTGCAGCTGCCCGCTTTGATGCCCGTCACCACGCCGTTTGCCACCGTGACAAACCCGGCAGGTGCAACGCGCCACACCACTACATGGCTGGTGGCGTTTGCGGGCAGCACGGTAGCCGTCAGGGTCTTGCTTTCGCCCTCGTTCAGGGTCAGGGTGCTGCTGCTCAGGCTCACGCTCTGCACCGGAATATCCTGTGCACTTCTGCCCCACTCTACACGCAAGGCATTCAGGGTATCTTGTGCATCGCTGGTTTTGTAGGCTGCATTCTCAAACAGGTTCAGCAGCAGCTCTTTCGCAATTTCACTCACTCCCTCGCCCGGGTCGCCCTTATCGCCTTTCGGACCCTGCGAGCCGGGTTCGCCCTTTTCTCCCTTATCGCCCTTTACCCCTGCGGCTGCCGCAATGCCCGCTTCCATGTGGTTCAGGTGGGCAGCCGTCAGAGTCTGGCCGTCCACAAAATTCTGTTTTACGTAGCTCATATTAACTCCTTCCAAGGATCATTCTGCCCAGCACTGCAAGGCTCAGCCGGGCAGTCGTCTTGTTTTCCGGCTGTGGGGCGCTCCACAGCGCCGCCAAGCGGTCATAGGCGGCCATGGCCGCATCATTGCCCGCCGCCAGAAGCCGCAGGATCGCCAGCAGTTCCCGCTTTTCCGCGGTGGTAATGCCGCCGGTTCCCAGCAGCCCTACCAGCGCCTCCCACGCCGGGGTGTCCGGTGCAGGCATCGCGCCCTCTGCCGTGCCGCTGTTGGCGCATACCTTGCACCGCACATCGGCGCTTGTCACAGTACGGCTGCCGTCCGTACCCTCAAAGGTGATGCAGCCCGTGCCGGGTACTGCCGTTACCGCCGCCGGAACGGTCAGCACACCGTTTTCCACCAGCGTGGCCGCGCTTGCGCCGGGGGTGTGCCAGTGGGCGCATACGGTCAGCCCCTTCCACTCGCCCCGCTGCTCAATGCGCAGCCGATAGTTGCCCCGGTTGCCCGCGTAACCCAGCAGCAGCTGCCCGCCGGGCACTGCTGCCGCACCGTTGCGCTCCAGCCGGATGGTCATCTCATTCATGCTGCACCCCACCCTTACACATACTGGTAACCCTCCACGTTGAAGGGGTACTCAAAGCTGAGGCTCGAGTCCGTTCTCACAACGCCGATACTCAGCACGCCGCTGGCTGCAAAGCTCATCCGCACAGGCGCTGCACCGCTGCACTTCACGCCGTTGCTGAAGTCATAGCCTGTGCCGCCCACCATGGCCACCGCCGTGCCGCCCCGCACAATGCGGGTACTGCCGTACTCCGCAGCAGCGGCAACCGGGTTCGTGCTGTTCTCTGCCGTGGGTGCCACCATCCGCACCACAATGTAATTCACCGTGCCCGGCACGGTCAGGCTCGTGGCAGATTTGCCCGCAACGCCTGCGCCGGTGTAGACCAGTTTTCCGTCCATGTCCATCATCCTTTCCAGTCGTTTCAGTTTTTCGGCCAGACTAAAACCCAGCACCGTGTCAAGGTTTTCCGCTGTCACTTCCAGCGTGCCGTCCGCGCTCACGGTCAATCCCCGCCCGGGCTTTACGCCGCCCAGCACGGCTGCGGTGGCACACGGCAGTGTGTAGCCCGTGCTGAATTTCCGGTCTGCCTCCGCCTTGGAATAAAACCGGTCATCTGCACCCAGCTGCAGCAGCACTGCCGCCTTTTCCTGCGCCGACCAGCTTGCTGCCCCGGCGGCACTGGTCAGCGCCTTTTTTACGCCGTAGGGCAGCAGCGCCGGGGTCAGGGGCGCGTAGGCCTCGGTCATGCGGTCCAGCTGGGCTGCCGTTGCAGGCACGGTGGTCAGGGTGGCATCTGCCCGCACCGCAACACCGTACTGCCCGTCTGCCCGTACTGCGCCGGGCGTTGCCGCCGTGGGCACGGTCTCGCTGCGCACATAGGGGCGCAGGTCCGGCAGCGGGGTGGTGTCGGTCTGTACCGCGCCGGTGGCGGTATCCACACTGAGGATGCGCACCATCTCGCCGGGCAAAGGCTGCGCCGGGAGCGGCACCGCTGCCACATCCTGTGCGTCCAAATGCACCGCGCCGCCCTTGCTGTTCACGCTCAGCACGGTGCCGTCCTTGGGCGCGTAGCTCTCGGCCCGCAGCGCGGCGGCCTCCGCCCGCTTTGCGCAGGCATCGGCATCGGTGCGGTCGGCCAGAATTTTGTCCGCCGCCTTTTGCGCCAGCGCCGCCTGTACGGCGGTGTCTGCTGCGCCGTTCTCGGCGCGGCGGGCGCTCTCCGCTGCGGCGCGGGCACTTTCCAGCACGCGGGCCACAAACTGCTCGTACACCGAGGGCGGCAGCTCCTCGCTGCCGCCGTCCGTAGGCAGGGTGGCGTACACATCGTAGCTGCCGGGGCGGGTGTAGGCGGTGTAGCCGCCGCTGCCCATGGCGGCCAGCATCCACTGTCCCCGCACGCTGCCGGTCAGGCGGCGGTCCACCGTCACGCTGCCATCGGTGTCCAGCGGAATAGCCGCCAGCTGCACCCCATCGCTGCGGCGCAGATACAGCGCCATGGTGCACCCCGCCCACGCTGCGGGCAGGATGAACTGCAGCCGGTCCACCCCCTCGGCGTTCTGTGCGCCAAGGTGCAGCCGGTGCGGCTGGGGCACAAATTCGGTGCCGCCGCACTGCTGCTTAAGGATCTCGATCTCCATGCAAAACCTCCTTTTCTGTTTGCTGTCCCGATTGTACCGCCGGAGGTGCAAAACTATCCAGAGTGTACAGAAAATGTGAAATTTTCTGTTCTTCGGCATTTTGCTAAACGGGGTTTTTGCACCGCAAATACCGGCCGTTTTCCCCTGCCGGAAGCGGGTAATTCCCTTGCAGGTTTTCTATGCAAAACCCGCGATGTGGGGCAGCTTGTTTTGGGCGCAGCGGCCACCGCTGCGCCCTTATTTGCAGGAAAAAAGCCGACGCAAATGTTAAAAATTCATGAACGAATCACCCGCAGAAAAAAGGAAAAAATCAGATGGAAACTACCTAAAAACCAAAATATCAAAGAAAACACTGTGGAAATTGCACAAAAAATAATGTTACAAATCTAACAAAGCACATGACGCAAATTTGACAGATGCTTTACGGTCTGGTAAAATAACGTTTGTGCAACGAACGTTGCAGCGTTTAAATTCTATCTGGATGAAGTAAAAAGCCGTCCTGCGTACGGCACGGCACGGGCAGATGCGGCCCGTGTCTGGGCAGTTTTGTGGTCTGCCCGAAGCGGATTCCAACCTGTAATACGATGCTCCGCTTTTTACCCAAAGAGAGCATCGTATTTGACTGTGCGGCGCTTATATCCCCAGCCGCCGCAGTCCGGGCGGTCGGGGTGCCGATGCAGCATCCGCAGCCGCGCCAAATACGACAAAGAGAGGAGTTGTCTCGTATCGCTTCCGTTAAATTGAAGAAAGCAGTTACTGCCGCAAAGCAGGCAGTATCTCCCCGTGTGCTGGCATTTTGTGTCATGGTGGTATGTCTTGTGGCTACCCTTGGCGTCACCGCTGCAAATCTGCGGCTGACCTACGTCACCGACTCCAATGGTGCACGGCAGGTCCTTGTGACCGATGCCGATGCTTCCCCCGCACAGGTCATGCACCTTTCCGGCATCCGCTCTGAAGAGGGCGATGAGGTCTACTACACCGCGTTCAGCGGCAATCTTGCCTCCCTGAACATCGAGCGCGCATTCTCCGTCAGCATCACCGCCGACGGGCAGGAGTACCCGGTCAAACTGGTGTTCGGCACTGTTGCCGATGCACTGGAGCGCGCCGGTATCACCCTTGAAGGGGACGACTACACCGAGCCGGCGCTGGATCATGTTGTGACCGCCGGCAGCAAGATCGTGGTCCATCGCGTGGACTACGCTGAGCGTGTGGAGACCCAGGCCATCCCCTACGACACCCAGTATGTCTACACCAGCCTGTACTTCCGCAACACCGGCCGCACCACCACCCTGCAGCACGGTGCAGCCGGTCAGCAGACCGTGACCACCCGCGACCGCTATGTGGACGGCGAGCTGGAGAACAGCACCGTTGTAGATACCACCACCACGGTGGAGCCCACCGACCACGTCATCAAGACCTACGGCGCAGGCGCGCCGGTGTCCCCCCTGACCGGTGCGGACGGCACCACCAACGCCCCCACCTCTTATAGCAAGGTGCTTACCGGCAAGGCCACCGGCTACTATTCCCGCACCGGCAAGGGCTCTTCCGGTCTGGGTCTGGGCTACGGCACCGTGGCTGTGGATCCGGATGTGATCCCCTACGGCACCAAGCTCTACATCACCTCCACCGATGGCAAGTTCGTCTACGGCTACGCCGTAGCCACCGACACCGGCATCGCCGTCCAGAAGGGGCAGATTCTTGTAGACCTGTTCTACGAGACCTACGCCGAAAGCGTCATCAACGGCGCCATTCAGGTCAACGTCTACGTTGTGGGCTGAGCTGTAAACAAAACACAATAACCACGCAAAGAGACCGCTGTACAAACTGTGCAGCGGTCTCTTTGCGTGGTTATGTGGAAAGCTATTTTTATTTCGGGGTCGGGGAAAGTCTGCGGACTTTCCCCGACCCCTTTCCCGTTTTCGCAACGCTTTCGCTGAAACCGTTTGTCAAATGAGCAGTTTACACGATGTCGAGCTGCAAATTTTGGATGGTATGCCCACAACATACAGAGAAGTCCAGAAAATTTGTGGTAATTGTATTTGAATTTTGGACAAAAAGTCTTGCAAATCTGGTCAAAACCTTTTAATATAAAAGAGTACAAAGCTGCGGAAGCCGCTTTCGGCTTCCACACGGGGAGGAGCAGTCTATGAAACCGACCGAAGAAAAGATTCAGAGCAATACATCGGATCTGCCGGTGTACCTGTTCAAGCAGGGCAATAACTGCGAGGCTTATCGCTACTTCGGCGCACATCTGGAAACGCGGGTCGGGGAGTCCGGCGTCGTGTTCCGTGTATGGGCACCGCACGCCGCAGCCATCAGTGTGGTAGGCGACTTCAACAGCTGGAAGCCCGGCAGCCATCCCATGCGCAAGGTTGATGGCGATTCCGTGTGGGAATTGTTCATTCCCGGCATGAAGGAATACGATGTTTATAAATATTGCGTGACCACCCGCGCAGGCGACCTTGTCTACAAGGCCGATCCTTACGCCTTCCACGCCGAGACCCGGCCGTCCAACGGCAGCAAGGTCTATGATCTGTCCGGCTTTGCATGGCACGACACCGCATGGCAGACCGCGCAGAAAAAGGCGGACGTGATCAACGGCCCGATGAATATCTACGAGATGCACGCCGGAAGCTGGAAGCAGAAGGAGGGCGGTAAGCCCTACAACTACTCCGAGCTGGCAGACGAGCTAATCCCGTACATCAAGGATATGGGCTATACCCATGTAGAGCTGCTGCCGGTGATGGAATATCCGTTTGACGGCAGCTGGGGCTATCAGGTCACCGGCTATTTTGCACCCACCAGCCGCTACGGCACCCCCAAGGACTTTATGGCCTTCGTGGATAAGATGCACGCCGCAGGCATTGGCGTCATCATGGACTGGGTGCCCGCCCACTTCCCCAAAGACCAGTTCGGCCTGTACAATTTTGACGGCGAGGCCTGCTACGAGGACCCCAACCCCAAGCGCGGCGAGCACAAGGAGTGGGGCACCATGGTGTTCGATTTTGGCCGCAACGAGGTGCAGAGCTTCCTCATTTCCAGCGCACTGTACTGGCTGGAGCAGTACCACATCGACGGTCTGCGGGTGGACGCCGTGGCCTCCATGCTGTATCTGGACTACAACCGCAAGCAGGGCGAATGGGAGCCCAATAAGGACGGCGGCAAGGAGAACCTTGAAGCGATCGCTTTCCTGCGCAAACTGAACAACACCGTGCTGGGCCGTCACCCCCACAAGTACATGATCGCCGAGGAGTCCACCGCATGGCCCATGGTCACAAAGCCCGCTTCGGACGGCGGTTTAGGCTTCAACTTCAAGTGGAACATGGGCTGGATGAACGATATGCTCAGCTACATGA
>OLSN01003351.1_pt1 | contig 10437 bp, 7 predicted proteins | sample 1672411 | NCBI WGS metagenome assembly OLSN01 (sample SAMEA3136683, study PRJEB25190) | human gut metagenome | biome: human gut; feature: human-associated habitat; material: faeces | place: Austria | collected 2013
AACGTTGTCTGCTTATTCTTCCACACCTAATCCACGCAACAGATACAGGATCTCTCGATCCACTGCCTCTGCTGTCACACCGATGGTGGAGGCCGCCACCACCTGGGAGCCCAGGCGGTTGAAGCCCGTTTGGATGATGACGTTGGCAATATTGAACATCATACCCTGCACCGCCGCGGGGATGCCGGTGTAAAGAATGGCCCCGGCCAGCTTCCGGTCCAGCTTGAGCTGAGAAAGCTCCACGCGGACCGGCCCCGTCTCCCGGCGGAGATAGTGAAAGAGCATCCCGGCCCCCACCACGTCTGCCAGCACCGTGGCGATGGCCACGCCTGCCACGTCCAGCTGAAAGCCGATGACGAAGACCAGATTGAGCACAACGTTCACTGCCCCGGAAAAAATCAGGCAGAACAAAGGCCGTCGGGTGTCGCCGTTGGCCCGTAAGATCGACGCCTCAAAATTATAAATGGTCTGGAAGAAAACGCCCAGCATGTAAATTCTCAGATACTTCCCCGCCAGCCCGATGATGTCCGACGGCGTATCCATGATCTCCAGCAAAGGCAGGGCGATGCACTCCCCCAGCACCAGCAGGATCGCCCCGCACAGAAGCGATAAAATCAACGCCGTATGCACCGCCTGCCTGGCGCGTTTCTCGTCGCTGGCCCCGATGGACCGGGCAATGACGACGTTGGCGCCCACGGCCAGGCCGGTGATGATGGTGATGAACAGATTGACGACGGAGCTGGTGCTGCCCACCGCCGCCAGGGCCAGATCTTTTTGGGCCGAGAACCGGCCCACCACCGCCACGTCCGCCGAGTTGAACAGCTGCTGGAGCATACTCGTGGCGGCAATGGGTAGGGCGAAGAAGAGGATCTGCTTCCAGAGCGTTCCTTGTCGTAAGTCGTTGCGCGTTTTTGTCATCCCCTTAATGGTTTGCTAAAATAGTCTGGTAAGCCTCCGGGTCCGTGTCCCCCTCGGTGCTGATAAGCAAGACCACAGACGTTTCGTCCAGCCCCATCTTCTCCCGCAGGTCGGCCAGGGCCGGGCGGGTGCAGAGGCGATGGAGCAGGCCTGCCGTCACGGCCCCGCTCTCACCGGAGATCACTTTTGGGTCCTCCCCTATGGGGCGGCCCAGGAGACGCATCCCCTCCTCTGTCACGGCGTCCGGGCAGGCAAAATACCAGCTGGCCAAGTCCCGCAGGACGGGCCAGGTGATCATACACGGCTCACCGCAGTTGAGCCCCGCCATGATAGTCTGTTTTTCCGCAATATAGGGGTGTGCTGCTCCGTCCCCGGCCTGGACCGAGGCAAAGATGCAGGGGATCTTCTCCGGCTCGACCACGGCAAACTTGGGCGCGTTCTCCCCGTAGTGGTCGGCCAGATACGCCAGCACGCCCCCGGCCATGGCCCCGACGCCCGCCTGCAAAAAGACATGGGTCGGCGCACTGACCCCAGCCTCCGCCAGCTGCTCCACAGCTTCCCGCGCCAGGGTGGTGTAGCCCTGGACGATCCAGCCGGGCACATCCTCATAGCCCGGCCAGCTGGTGTCCTGGATCAGCAGCCAGCCCTGTTCCTCCGCCTGCTTCGCGGCATACCGCACAGCATCGTCATAGGACAGAGGCAGGATGGTGGCCTCGACTGCGCCCACATCTAAAATAGCCTGCGCCCGCGCCTGGGCCGAGCCCTTGGGGAGGAACACATGGGCCTCACACCCCAGCCGGTGAGCGGCCCAGGCGACCCCGCGGCCATGGTTCCCGTCCGTGGTGGTGACAAAGACGAGCTTGTGCAAGCGCTCCTGTAACTCCGGCTCCTGCAGCTCAGAAAAGGCGATGTCCTCCGGCAGGCCCAAGGCCTGGGCCGCCGCGCGGCTGAGGGCATAGATGCCGCCCAGGCCCTTAAAGGCGTTCAGGCCGAAGCGGTAGGACTCGTCCTTGACAAAGATCTTCCCTACCCCAAGGTCCTTCGCCATGCCGTCCAGCGCCCGCAGAGGGGTGGGGGCGTAGTCGGTCAGGGTATGGTGAAAGCGCCAGGCTCCCTCGGTGGCCGCCGCCCGCAGATAGGCAGGCACCTCTCCGTGGGGACACTGCTCAATGGCCCGCAGGCCGTCCTGTTGCAAGATCGTCACAATATCTCTCCTAATTTAGAAATCTGATCCGGTCCTCCGGCAGCATAGCGGGGACAGGGCAGAGCCATTATAGCCTGAACCTTTTCTTTTTTCAATAGGCGATCCCTCCGGAAATTTTATTACGGCAAACAGCTCCACCGCCCAGCGCTGCAAACGCCGGGTCGGTGGAGCTGCTATGTAGTCTTCTCGTTCTGGTTGGTCTTACTTACCCTGCTGGGCGCGATACAGGAACGTCACGATCTGCGCTCTCGTGCAGTCGCTGCCGGTCCCGAAGAGCGCCTGGCTGATGCCGTTGGTCACGCCGTTCTGCGCGGCCCAGGCCACGGCGCGGGCGTAGTAGGCGTCCGCCCCCACGTCCTCAAACGCGCTCTCGCCGCTGACGGCGGGAGAACCGGCTGCGCGGTACAGGAACGTCACCGCCTGCTCCCGTGTGCAGGTGGCGTCGGGGCTGAACTGGTCCGCGCTGGTGCCGGTCGTGATCCCCTCGCTCAGCGCCCAGCGGACGGCCTCGGCATAATACGCATCCCCGGCCACGTCGCTCAGGTCCATCGCGTAGTTCACCACCGGCGACCCCGCCGCACGCCACAGGAAGGTCACGATCTGCGCCCGCGTGCAGGGGTCCTCAGGGCTGAACGTCTCAGCAGAGGTCCCGTTCGTAATGCCCTTCTCGACCGCCCACAAAACGGCGTCATAGAAATAATCGCCCGTCTTCACGTCCACAAAAACCCGGCTCGGCTCTTCCGCCTGCTTGACAAAGCTGGGCGTGATCTCCACTTTGCCCGCCGGCATCACAAAGGTATACTCCGTGTCGCTCTTCTTGGTCAGGGACAGCTCCTTGCCGTCCTTGTCCGTCACCGTCAGCTTGTCCAGCACATACCCCGCGTCCGGCGTGACCGTGATCGTCACGATACTCCCCCGCTTCGCGCTCGTGGAACTGATGTTCACAGAACCATTTTCCGTCTTGTCGGGGGTGGTGATGGGGTAGCTAGGTCTGGAGGAGCTGCTAGAGGAACTACTACTGGGAGAGGGCTTCTTGACCAACTCTACGATAGCGTCCTCAATGGCCTTTGCCATCGCGTCAACGTCAGCCTGCTTTGCGATGACCTTACCTCGAATCACAGCTTCTGCCGCAGCGCTCAGCGTCTTGATAGATTCGTCGGTGTATGCCGTCAGGTCTGCGGGGATCTTGTCCAGCGCAGCATCAACCGCGGAGTAATCCGCCGGTTCTGCACCGCAAAGAACCTGTCCGTTCACAAAAGACCATCCGTTGCTGTCGTCGCTGCCATTCAGCGCGGCTGCAAAAGCTTCGTTTTTCATTTCATCCTGCGGCTTTTCAGTTGCAGATTCGTTCTGGTTTTTAATACCGAGGTTTTCCACTGCAAAATAGCAATTGGTTATTTCGCTTCTCTTGGTCGCAGACGACTGCTCTGCAAAGGCATACTGAAAGGGTGATGAGCCTGTTACGCTGCCGGTTGCAAAGCAGTTTGTAATGGAACCATAGTAATCTTGGTCAGAGGCATCGGTACCTACAAAAGAAGCCATAGCAGCTGCAGCCTGTGATACATTGCCGCTCGCATAGCAGTTTTTGATATTCAGTCCCCAAAGGCCGCCGGCAAAGCCGCCTGTGTATGCGCCGCCGGTAACATTGCCCGTGGCGTAACAATTTCGTATAACCGTTTCTGCATCTGTTTTGCCGTTTCCTTTGCCGATAAATCCGCCGACATCCGCACCGCCACGGGAATCTGCCTTCACATTTACCGTCACATCGGATCTGCTGTATGTGATTTTCGCTGCTTTTCCCAATTCACCAATCAGTCCGCCGATAGACCCCCTGCCGGCTTTTTCTGTAATGCTGCCGGAGACGCTGCATTCGTCAATATACCGGCCATCCAGAGCGCCTACAAGACCGCCGATCCAGTAGACTCTCCGATTAGCGTTCGGTATCTTCATCGTCATGTTCAAATTCGTCACATGACAGTTCTCAATCGGGCCGCTGGCAGAGCCGGCGAGCGCACCCGCTAAACCGATCACATAACCGGAAACATTCTTTGCGATGCCGCAAATTGTGACACCGTCCAGATTCAAGTTGCTGAGTTTGCCACCTGTCGCACCAAACAGGCCAAATACATCGGACTCCAGCGGAGTACTTTCTGTTCCGATGGAAATGTTGAAAATGGTATGTCCTTTGCCGTCAAGATTTCCGGCAAACAGACGATAGTCTGTGCGACCAAATAGTGCATCAGAAAAGGAATTCCCAATCGGTGTCCAGTCATGATTGGCCAAATCAATGTCCGCGGTCAGAACAAAATAGGAATTTTCGTACGTCTGGCCCTTGTTGACTTCACTTGCCAGGTATGCAAGCTGTGCGCCGTCGTCGATCTGATATGGGTCGTTTTCCGTTCCGCTGCCGCCTGCAAAAGCAGTGGCGATGCTGCCGTCCCATGCGCTGTCCACCGCCAGCGCTGTTGCAGGCAGCAAGCTCAGGCACAGAGCCAGGGCGAGCAGTACGCTTCCGATTCGTTTTTTCATGGGATTCTCCTTTCTCGTTATGGGTCTATGGTTTCTGCGCCCGCTCGACCCGGACAGGCGTGCTCACGAGACAAGGAGGGATTATCCCGTAGTGGCCACTACGGGATAAAGGCGCGCCTTTATCGTGAATTTTTGATATTATTTTAAATATACACTAGTTTTGTGATTTGATAAATCCGTCTAAAGTATGAGACGGTGAACTTTTGCACAAAAAAACTGGACACCGATCGTTGTCAGTGTCCAGTCGATGGTACGGGTAGTGGGGGTCGAACCCACACGGATCGCTCCACAGGAACCTAAATCCTGCACGTCTGCCAATTCCGCCATACCCGCATAGCAATTTTAATAACTTTCTTATCTTACCAGCCCCAAGCAAAAAAGTCAATCATTCATCCAAATGCGAATTTTATGCATATATATCCGTATATTCCCCTAAAATATTCATTTTTGTGGAAACCAGACCGGGTTTTTTCGCAAAATATTCGGATGATTATGCAAAATTTGCTTGCAATTTTGCAGAAATCGTGCTATCCTTTCAGCAATGAGAAAAACACAGCAAATTGATTCAGGAGGTTTATGATCATGTCTGTGAACAAAAATGAGATCAAAAAAGTTGTACTTGCCTATTCCGGCGGCTTGGATACTTCCATCATCATCCCCTGGCTGAAAGAGAATTATAACGATCCGGAGATCATCGCCGTCTCCGGCAACGTTGGCCAGGCCGATGAGCTGGAGGGCCTGGAAGAGAAGGCCCTCAAAACCGGCGCTTCCAAGCTGATCGTGGCCGATCTGGTCGATGAGATGTGCGACGACGTCATCGTGCCCTCTTTGAAGATGGGTGCCAAATATGAAAAGTATCTGCTGGGTACTGCCTTTGCTCGTCCCATCATCGGCAAGAAGCTGGCGGAGATCGCCCTGGCCGAGGGTGCCGACGCCGTGGTGCACGGCTGCACCGGCAAGGGCAACGACCAGGTTCGGTTCGAGCTGGCCATCAAGCGGTTTGCTCCCGGCATGAAGATCATCGCCCCCTGGCGGGAGTGGGACATCAAGAGCCGTGACGAAGAGATCGACTACGCCGAGGCCCACAACGTCCCCCTGAAGATCAGCCGGGAGACCAACTACTCCAAGGATAAGAACCTCTGGCACCTGAGCCACGAGGGCCTGGACCTGGAGGATCCCGCCAACGAGCCTCAGTATGACAAGCCCGGCTTCCTGGAAATGGGCGTCTCCCCCACCCAGGCCCCCGACGAGCCCACCTACCTCACCCTGGAGTTTGAAAAGGGCGCACCCGTGGCCCTGAACGGCGAGAAGATGAAGGTCTCCAAGATCATCGAGGGTCTGAACGAGCTGGGCGGCAAGAACGGCATCGGCATCCTGGACATCGTGGAGAACCGGCTGGTCGGCATGAAGGACCGGGGCGTTTACGAGACTCCCGGCGGCACCATCCTCTACTTTGCCCACGAGCAGCTGGAGATGATCACGGTCGACAAGGACACCCTGCACGCCAAGCAGAAGCTGGCCGTGGACTTCGCCGATCTCATCTACAACGGCAAGTGGTTCTCCCCCCTGCGGGAAGCCCTGTCTGCTTTCGCGGACAAGGCCAACGAGTACGTCACCGGCACCGTGAAGCTCAAGCTCTATAAGGGCAACATCATCCCCGCCGGCATGACCTCTCCCTACTCCCTCTACTCCGAGGACATCGCCACCTTCAACGACTCCGCCTTCGACTATGACCAGAAGGATTCCGCCGGCTTCATCAACCTCTGGGGCCTGCCCGATACCGTCCAGGCACTGCGGGAAAAGGGTCTGCTGAACAAGTAAACTAACACTATATTTAAGATATTTAAGATAGATTTGATGAATTGATCTGCGCTGGGCAGGGGCTGCTTTTTTCGTCCCTGCTCACCGCCGTTTCTTGGAAAGGATGCCAACGACTATGAAACTTTGGGCAGGACGGTTTCAAAAGGAAACCGATGACAAGGTAAACGACTTCAACTCCTCCATCTCCTTCGACGCTCGGCTCTACCGCCAGGACATCGCCGGTTCCATCGCCCACGCCACCATGCTGGGGGAACAGGGCATCATCGCCAAGGAAGAGGCGGACAAGATCGTTGCCACCTTGAAAATTCTTCTGGAAGAGATCGAGGCCGGAAAGGTCGAGTTCACCAAGGACAGTGAGGACATCCACATGAACATGGAGGTCCTGCTGACCGAGCGCATCGGCGCCACCGGCAAGCGTCTGCACACCGCCCGCAGCCGGAACGATCAGGTCGCCGTGGACTTCCGTCTTTATGTAAAAGAGGAGATCCCCCACATCATCACCATGCTGGTGAACCTGGAAAAGGCCCTGGTCCGCCAGGCCGAGGCCAACTTGGATGCCATCATGCCCGGCTACACCCACTTGCAGCGGGCCCAGCCCATCACCTTCGCCCACGCGATGATGGCCTACGCCAATATGTTCCGCCGGGACATCACCCGCTTGGAGGACTGCATGGAGCGGATGGATGAGTCCCCCCTTGGCTCCGGTGCCCTGGCGACCTCCACCCACCCTGTGGACCGTTTCCGCACCGCCGAGCTGCTGGGCTTCCAAAAGCCCATGGACAACTCGCTCGACGGCGTGTCTGACCGGGACTTTGCCCTGGAATTTTTGTCCGACTGCTCCATTTTGATGATGCACCTCTCCCGCTTCTCCGAGGAGCTGATCTTGTGGTGCAGCTGGGAGTTCAAGTTCATCGAGCTGGACGACGCCTATGCCACCGGCTCCTCCATCATGCCACAGAAGAAAACCCCCGACGTGGCCGAGCTGGTCCGGGGCAAGACGGGGCGGGTGTACGGCTCCCTCATCACCCTGCTCACCGCCATGAAGGGCCTGCCCCTGGCCTACAACAAGGACATGCAGGAGGACAAGGAGCCCGTCTTTGACGCCATCGACACCGTGGAGCTGTGCCTGCCGGTCTTCGCCGCCATGATCGACACCCTGACCGTCAACCGCGCCAACATGCGCAAGGCCGCCAACGGCGGCTTCATCTCCGCCACGGACTGCGCCGACTACCTGGCCAAGAAGGGCATGCCCTTCCGGGAGGCCTACGGCATCGTCGGCAAGCTGGTGGGCCACTGCGTCGATACCGGCCACTCCCTGGAGACGCTGCCTTTGGAGGAATACAAGAAGGTCTCGGAATACTTCGAGGAGGACGTGTACGATGCCCTGTCCCTGGAGACCTGCGTCAACGGCCGGAAGGTCTACGGCGGCCCCGCCCCGGAGGCCGTGAAGGTCCAGATCGAAAACATCAAACACTTCATCCAGGAGCGTGCATGACCATGAAACCTGTGATTTTTATTGACGGACGGGAGGGCACCACCGGCCTGCAAATCTATGACCGGCTGACCCCCCGCCAGGACATCGAGCTTCTTCTCATCGACGAGGAGAAGCGGAAGGACCCCGCCGAGCGCAAAAAATGTCTCAATGCAGCGGATCTGGTCTTTCTCTGCCTGCCCGACGACGCGGCCCGCGAAGCCGTGGCCATGATCGAGAACCCCAACACGAAGGTCATCGACGCCTCCACCGCCCACCGGACGGCAGAGGGCTGGGCGTATGGCTTCCCCGAACTCTCCCCCAAACACCGGGAGGCGATCATCCATTCTAAGAGAGTCGCCAACCCCGGCTGTCACGCTTCCGGCTTCATCTCTTCCGTCTATCCCCTGGTCCAGCTGGGGCTGATCCCCCCGGACCACCCCCTGTGTGCCTATTCCCTGACCGGCTACTCCGGCGGCGGCAAGAAGCTCATTGCCGAGTACCAGGACCCGAACCGGGACCCCCGGCATGAATCCGCCCGCATCTATGGCACAACGCTCCACCACAAGCACCTGCCCGAAATGGTCCACGTCTGCGGCCTGGATGCTCCCCCCGTCTTCCACCCCATCTTAGGCGATTACATCCAGGGCATGGCCACCACCGTCATGCTCCGCAACGACACCCTGCCCGGCGGACCCACGGCATATAACATCTACAACGTCCTGGACGCCTATTATGAGGGCCAGACCTTCGTCTCCGTGGCTCCCTTCGGCGGGGATGAGTCCGTCATCTACTCCGATACTCTGGTCGGCACGAACCAGCTCCGCCTGATCGTCTGCGGCCACGAGGACCAGACGACCATCACCGCCCTGTTCGACAACCTCGGCAAGGGTGCCTCCGGCGCGGCCGTGCAGAACATGAATCTCATGCTCGGCTTCGACGAGGACGCAGGACTTTAACACTAGGAGGATCTTACCATGAATATCATCACCGGCGGCGTGACCGCCCCCAAAGGTTTTAAGGCCGCAGGCATCCACTGCGGCGTGAAAGATAACTTCACCACCCCCGTCCCCGACAAGAAGGACCTGGCCATGGTCCTGTCTGACGTGCCCTGCGCCGCCGCCGGGACGTATACCCGCAACGTGGTCAAGGCCGACCCCGTGATCCTGACCAAGGAGTATCTGGCCGATCACAAGGCCCAGGGCATCATCCTGGACAGCGGCAACGCCAACGCCTGCGCCCCCAAGGGCATGGAAAACGCCAAGCGCATGGCCGCCGCCGCGGCCGCCGCCACGGGTCTGGCTCCCCAGGACTTCGCCGTCTGCTCCACCGGCATCATCGGTGTGGAGCTGAACATCACTGCCATCGAGGCCGGGGTCCCCGCCCTGGTGGCAGCTCTGGCTGACACCGAGCAGGCATCCAACGACGCGGCCCACGCCATCCTGACCACCGACCTGAAGATCAAGGAGATCGCCGTGACCACCGAGATCGGCGGCAAGACCGTCACCGTTGGTGCCATCGCCAAAGGCTCCGGCATGATCCACCCCAACATGGGCACCATGCTCTGCGCCGTCACCACCGACTGCGCCATCGACGGAGCTGTGCTCCAGGACATGCTGCGCCATATCGTCACCAAGACGTTTAACCGCATCACCGTGGACGGCGACACCTCCACCAACGACACCTGCGTGGTCCTGGCCAACGGTCTGGCGGGCAACGCCCCCATCACCGGCCCCGGCGCGGATTACGACGCTCTGGTGGAAGCCCTGCGCTACGTCTGCGAGTATGAAGCCAAGATGATCGCCAGCGACGGCGAGGGCGCAGGCCGTCTTGTGACCTGCACCGTGCAGGGCGCTGCCAGCGAGGAGCAGGCCGAGCTGATGGCCAAGGCCGTCGTCCGTTCTCCCTTGGTCAAGTGTGCGATTTTTGGCACCGACGCCAACTGGGGCCGGGTCCTGTGCGCCGTGGGCTACTCCGGGGCCGAGTTTGACCCCAAGGACGTGGAAGTGAAGTTCCTCTCCCAGGCCGGCGAGCTGAAGGTCTGCGCCGGGGGCCAGGGCGTTCCCTTTGACGAGGATCTGGCGAAAAAGGTCCTGTCTGAGCCGGAGGTCGTGATCCTGGTCACGCTGACCGCCGGGGACGCCACCTGCTCCTGCTGGGGCTGTGACCTCACCTACGACTATGTGAAGATCAACGGCGATTACCGCAGCTGATCGTTGACAAACTGGAAAGGAAGGCGACCCCCATGGATATGAACGATTATATGGAGCGCTCCACCGTCCTGGTGGAAGCCCTCCCCTACATTCAGAAATACTACGGCAAGACTGTCGTCATCAAATACGGCGGCAACGCCATGATCTCCGAGGAACTCCGCAGCGCCGTCATCAGCGACATCATCCTGCTCCATCTCGTGGGGGTGAAGGTCGTGATGGTCCACGGCGGCGGGCCGGAGATCGGCGGGATGCTGCAAAAGATCGGCAAGCAGTCCCGCTTC
>OLSN01003353.1_pt1 | contig 10428 bp, 13 predicted proteins | sample 1672411 | NCBI WGS metagenome assembly OLSN01 (sample SAMEA3136683, study PRJEB25190) | human gut metagenome | biome: human gut; feature: human-associated habitat; material: faeces | place: Austria | collected 2013
GTTATAAATTAGGAAAAACTTCTAATCAAAAGGGATATATTGAAGGATTAAAGTATAGTGGTATATGGGTAATAATATTTTTAATATTTAATATAATTACTAAAAATATTACTTTAATAGGAATATTATATTTAATATTAATGATATTAATTGGAGTATTTGCAAGTATTCTAGGTATTAATAAAAGAAGAACATAATTAGTGTGCAAAAGCACACTTTTTAATTTTAAGGCATAAAAAAAATATAGTAATTATAATCATTACTATATTTTAAATAACATATTACTAAGCAGCAAATGTAGCTGAAACAGTACCACCAGCAGCTTGGAATGTAACTTTACCAACATAAGAACCAGTTGCTAGGTTATCACCAGGCTCATTTTGAGATGCATCTTTGTTTTCTAAATAAATCATTAAATAGTAAACTACATCTGTTCCACCAGTTACACTAGCGCCACTGTGTAAGTCTACAGGAGCAGTATCAAGAACATTAAAACTTCCTGATTTTCCTTCTACTAATGCAGCAGCATCGCCCTCACCAGTAAATGTTACATATTTCCAAGCAGCTACATCAGTTGCACCTGTTTGTGTTAATGTAAGATTTAATGATGCAGTATTTAATGTTTGTCCTGATTTAGCAGTTATTTTATAAATATGACATCCTGTATAACCTTTATTTACACATTTAGCAGTCATAGCATTTTTAATATTGGTAATATTTGCACCAGCATCTGATGGAACAAGATTATCACTAGCTACAGTTTCATCTTTATATACTCTTACCGCTTCAACAGAGAAACTTTGTTTAATATCCAAAGTACCACCTTTGATATCCTCAGCTCCAGTACTAGCTTGAGCACTAAAGTATGCAAATGTAGCACCAATTATAGCAACTACTAATGTAGCAACACCTACTACAGCGTAAAATACGCCAGGTCCCTTTCTGTTATTTTCTTCCATTTTATTTCAATCCTCCTTTACAATAATAATTGTATCAAATATAAATTCTTTTTGCAATAGTTTTTTGATATTTTTTTTATTTTCAAATAATTACTTTTTTCAAAGTAAAAAGGAAGAACGTTTCTTCCCTTAATAAATAATTTTTAATTACCTACTTTTGCTTCGAACTTAGCATATACTTTACCACCAGCAGCATCCATAGTTATTATACCAGAATAGGTACCAGTTCCGCTTTCAGTAGCTGAAGTTTCGTTAGGATTTTGTGAAACATTTTCTTTATTCTCTAAATAAACCATTAAATAATAGGTAGTATTTCCATTTAAACTTGCATTATTATGCATATCAAATCCACTTGGAGTTCCTGCACTATATGTATATACTCTACTAGTAGATTCTGCATCATATGCAGCAAAGCTATGATTTGTATTCTTAGCATCAGAAATTATAGTAACATTACCACTTTCATCTAATTTATATAGATAGAATTTCCAGCTAGCATAGTCAGTAGCAGTAGTTTGTAAATCTGCTAATCTAATACTTGCACTTGTAAGTGCCTCTGAAGAACCTGCTTCAATTTTGTAAACATGGCATCCAACATATCCGCTTGTTCCTATGCACTTATTATCTATAGCATTTTTTATATCAGTTTCATTAGAAATTTCTGCAGGTACTAAATTATTATAGTTAACAGTTGTACCTTCTTCACTACTTGCTTCAACCAAATCTCTAGTTACATTTAATGACAAAGCAGCACCGACATCACTTGTGCCACCAGAGATATCGCCATCTTTGGTACTAGCTTGAGCACTAAAGTATGCAAATGTAGCGCCAATTATAGCTACTACTAATGTAGCAACACCTAATACTACATAAAGTGTACTTCCTTTCTTATTTTCATTCATCTTTTTCAATCCTCCTTTACAATAATAATTGTATCAAATCCCGACTATTTTTGCAATACTTATTTCTCATATTTTAGAAAAAAATAATAGTGATTTCTCACTATTATTTTAATAATTAGAATTGTGCTTCAAGAGTAGAACCAGTACTTGCAACTACTGTTACTGTACCTTTATATGTTTTACCAGCATCAGTACCAGTTTGATCAGAACCAGTATTCTTTAAGTATACAACAAAATATAGATCAGCAGTTCCATTTGCACTTAATGCAGTTCCTTTTGCTAAAGAATTGTCAGTACCTTTTAATGAACCAAATGTTGTTTGATTAGTCATCTTAGCCCAAGTAACATTTGCAGCTCCTCCAGTATTTAATGTAATTGAAGTATCTACTGTAGTGGCTGTACTACCTTCATTACTTAATGTTACCTTATAAACATGACAAACCATATAACCATTCTTATCTACACATTTATTGGTACCACTAACTGCGGTAGTTAACTGATTAGTAGTATGGCCTGTTACTGAGCCATCATGTATAGGAATTAAACCTTTTGTTTTATCACCTACTACTAGAGTTACTACTGGTTTTTTAATTTGAACGTCAATTGTATTACCAGAGAACTGATCACTTGTTGCTTGTGCAGTAAAGAATGCATAAGCACTACCAGATACTGCTAGCACTAATAGGGTTACTCCTAATATGGCATAGACTAATGGTCTATTTACTTTTTTCTTTTCTTCTATCATTTTTTCTTCCTCCTATCATCATATTAATTATAACAAAACTTGATATAATTATCAATATAATTTTTTTATTTTAGATAATCTTTTCCATCAATATCTATTGGTTTTTCTTCATCTAAACCTGGAAGTTTTAGATTATCTATTTTAATTTCTTTATATTCTTCTTTTGGAGGTACTACCTCTTTTTTTACTTCTGGAATATTATTTTTATAACTGGTAAATGTTTTATTGGTTATAAATAATTTAGTTTTATCTACTTTACTTGGATCATATGAATTAACTATCCAAAATTCATATAATAACTTTAATATACTATCTGTCATAACACTATCTTCAATTGAAGATAATTTATCTTTTTCTATTTTAATACTATTTTCTACTACAAATATTTTTTCTAAGATACTATCTTGTTTTTCAATAATAATATCTTGTGAATATAAAGTATTATAAGTTTTAGGATATTTATTTTTATCTATTTTACCTTTTAATCTATCTCTTTTAATTACTAATTCACTATAATTACTTTGTTTTTCTAGTAGTAGATATAATATATCTTGTACTTCTTTATCTTGATTTTTAATATCTTCATATTTCTATATTTACCAAAAGTATCTTCATTAAACTTAGATAAAAGAGTATCTTCAAGTAGTATATTATCTACTTCATATTCATCTTTAATTCTATTTAATTCTTCTAGCTTTTCTTTATCTAGCTTAACACTTTCTAATACTTTAAAATATCTTTCTTTAGCAGTTAAATATTTTAATATATTATTATATCTTTCTTGATATTCAGGTAATTCATCTACTAGATTATTTTCTTTTAAATATTTTATTATTTTTTCTACTCTTACTTTTTCTTCTTCAATAGTCGCAGTAATATAATCAAATTTATCCATTGTCAGCCTCCATATAAGATAATTTCTTATAATTATCTACTGTTTTATTAATTAGAATAGTTTTCTTTTCTTTTCTTAATTCATTACTTTGCTCTTCTTCTATTTGTTCTATTTTATCTATTGCTTCTCTGGTTATTTGGTTTCTTATTGTGTTTTCAGCAGCTCTACTGATACATTCACACATTCTAAGTTGATACATTATATAGAAAGTAAGCAGGCTATAAATCATACTAGTTATATCTGTCTCTATAACAAAGTCTTTATTACTATAATATTCTCCTTCAAACTTTAAAGGAAATAGATTTAATTTTTTAAATTCAAAAGATGTACTTGAGTTATAGTGGTTATAATATAAATTAATTTCACTATATGCTGCATTATGTATAGATTCATCTATAGTCTTCTCTATTCTACCAAGTTCATTATTAAAGTTATCTTTCTCTATTTTTAATAATATTTTATCATCACTATATACTATTTTTTTACCTATAATTATTTTATAAACATCTTTATCTTGTCTTATTTGATGTGCTACTTGGGAATTAAAATTACCACAGAATCCATAATCATTGGCTATATATATATTTAGTTTAGGATTATCTGGATTTGGAGTAATTATTTTTTTATCTAGAACTAGATTTCTATTATATAAAATACTTCTTATTATATTAGTTATTTCATCACCAACATTTTGATAATGACTGGCTTCTCTTTTAGAAGCCTCAATTCTAAGTAAGGAGTGGAAGTTCATTACTTTAACTACGTTTTTTATTCTCATCATTACCACCCTTCCTTACATATTTATTTCTAATTACTACATTCTTAATATTTTTAAGTAATGTATATGATAAATATAGTAATAAAAATATCATTAAGAATACTAATAATAATAACATCCATACTGAATAGTATTCATTTACTATATAGTCATGAATTAAATATACTAATTTAATTCCTCCTAGTGATATTAAATCTAGTAAAAGATTTATTATTACTTTTTTATTTTTTATTAAAAGACCACTGATAAGAGTTAATGATAAAGATATTAATGCTATATATAGATTTAAATCTATAAATGAAGCCATTATGTATAGTAAGAAGATATAACTAACAATACTACATGATAAACTAATTATCTCAGTATTTTTCATACCTTGTAGTATTCCGTATATATTTACTTTTGATTCTTCTGGATTGAATTTTTTTATTAATATTTTTAATATTGCATATAAGGATATTAATACTATTAATCCAACACTAGCAAAATATAATACATTCTCCATACTATCCCTCTTTTATCATTAGATTAAAGACATTATCACTATTCATATAAAAGGCTTTGATATTTTTAAATGATTCATTTACTACATCATTCTTTATATCAACTGATCCTTCTATTTCTCCTATTATGGGTAAATAGTCTTTCATAATTAAAAGATTATAGTCTTTACTTATTATTCTTATTATTTTAATGTTATCATATACTCTCATACCATTTCTAATATCAAATACTTTTACTTTTATTCCGTCCATGTTATTTTACCTATATATCTAAATTTACTTTCATCAACATCATCATACTTACCTTCAAGAATATTCTCTACATCGTTAAGTACATCATTTATATCAACGAATTCTCCTTTAATATTAGTAAATGGTTCTGCTACAAACATTGGCTGGGAGAAATAGTTTCTTAATTTTCTTGATCTATGGAATATCTTTTTATCTTCTTCAGATAATTCTTCAATACCAAGTACAGCAATTATTTCCTCTAGTTCTTCATATCTAGTTAAATAAGCAAGAACTCTTTCAACTAATTTAAAATGTCTTTCTCCTATCTTTTCTATATCTACTAATTTAGAAGTAGATTTAAATACGTTAATTGCGGGATATAATCCTAATTCAGATATCTTTCTATCAAGTACTATTTGTCCATCCATATAACTCATCGTAGTTTGTACTGCATCATCGGTTAAATCATCCGCTGGTATATAAATAGCTTGAAATGAAGTAATAGAACCATTATTATTAGAATTAATTCTCTCTTCAATACTACTTATTTCACTAGCCATATTAGATGGATAACCATTTTCTATTAATAACTCTTTTAAGTCAGTAGCTATTTCTGCTTTAGCCTGAATAAATCTATATATATTATCTATGAAGATTAATACATCCTCTTTTTTCTCATCTCTTAAGTACTCGGCCATTCTAAGTCCAGTACTTACACTCTTACTTCTTGATATTGGATTATCACCCATTTGTCCATATACCATAGCCATCTTATCAAGTAAGTTAGATTTTTTCATATCTTCGTATAATTCTTTACCTTCACGGCTTCTTTCTCCTGCTCCAACAAATACTGCTCTTGCATTAGAACTAGCATATATATTATGAATTAACTCTTTAATAAGTACTGTCTTACCAACTCCTGCACCTCCAAGTAATCCCATTTTAAATCCTTTTTGCAGTGGAGCAAAGAAGTCAATTACTTTAATACCAGTCCATAATGGTTCAGTTTCAACTTTTACTTCTTTTAAAGATACAGCACTATTATTCGCAGATACTTTTCTTTCACTTTCAAATGGTAAACCATCAATAGGATTACCATATGAATCAAATATTCTTCCTAATATTTTATCAGAATATTCTACTTCTAGCTCGTCAGCTTTCTTTAAAACTATACTACCCTTTTGTAGTCCTCTAGTAGAATATAAACTTACACAAGTCGCAGATATATTATTTACTTCAACTACTTCAAATAAATATTTTTCTTCAGTGTCTCCTTCTACTTTAAGAATATCCCCTATCTTTATATTGGTACTTGATAAGATTATCTCTATAGATATATCACTAATTTTTATTATCTTACCTACTTGCATTATCTTCACCTTCTTCTAGGAACTTATATAAACTTAACATTTCTTCCTTACTCTTTGGAGAAAATTTATTTTGACTTAATTTATCAAGAATCTTTTTACCTTCCTTCATTCTATGTTGTAATTCTTCTCCCATTTCATCAATATTAGCAAGTTCATATATATCTCTAACTTCCAAATATTCTAGTAATTCTCTTCTTACTAAACTACCTAATTTCTTCATATCAGGATCCTGTACATTACCACCAAGTCTGGATACTGATAATCCATAGTTTAATGCTGGTTTTTGTCCTTTAGCAAAGTTTTTACTAGATAAAACAAGTTGTCCATCACATATAGATATAATATTTGTAGATATATAATCTGTAATATCTGAAGATTTAGTTTCTACTATTGGAAGTATTGTAATAGAACCTCCATTCTTATGTTGACATCCTTTTTCAAGTAATCTGGAATGAGCATAAAAGATATCTGAAGGATAAGCATCTCTACCTGGAGTTTTACCACTAGCAAGAGATATCTGTCTATATACATCAGCATGCTTCTTTAAATCATCTATTATTACTAATACATCATAAGAATCCATCATCATCTCTTCAGCTATCGAAAGAGCAACATAAGGAGTTAAATATGTTCTATTAGGAAGTTCATCATTAAATGAAGCTATAATAATTGTATAAGATGCAGCACCTCTCTTAGTGAGATCATAATAAATATCTTTAACTTCTTTCTTAGTCTTACCTATAGCTACATAAATACATACCATATTTTTATCTTTTTGATTAACTATAGCATCTAAGGCTATTTGTGTTTTACCAGTCTTCTTATCTCCTATTATTAATTGTCTCTGACCTCTACCAATAGGATATAGCATATCAATACCAGTAATACCAGTTAAAAACTCTCTAGTAACTAGATCTCTATCCATAATAGGAATGGGGTCATTTTCAATTGATACTTCTACTAAGTTATCGAATTTCTTGCCTGCTATTAAATCATTACCAAAGATATCAATAACTTTACCCATTGAATCCATACTAAATAAGCATTTAAATTGTTTCTTTAAAGCATATACAGAATCACCTGGATTTATTTTTTCTTTTACTTCAATTAGAGAAATAGTGACATTATTTTTACCTACAGTAAAAACAAATCCCTTAGCTTTATCATCAATATTTACTTCTTCATAATAAGTAATATCATTAAGTCCTGATACAATAACAGTATAAGGATTAACTTTTATTACTTTGCCAACAGAAAAGATATTATCATTATTCTTAATATCTTCAACTTTTTTATTTACTTTATTAAGTTCCATATCACACATTCCCTTCATTTAAACTAAAGTCATATACTTTATTCTTATAAATAATTTTAATTCCTCTATATATATTATCTGATACTTTAGTCTTGATTTTACTATCAATATAATCATAATTAATATTTTTATTTGGTACAAGTACAGTAACAGTAGGATTATTAAGTTCAATTAATCTATTTAGATAATCTATAAAATCTACCATATTAAACTTATTACTTATCACAAATATTTCATATACTTTGTATTCTTCATCAGTTAATAATTCTTTTAAATACTCATCTCTCTCTTCAGGTAATAAAGTTTCTATCTTATATATTTCATCAGGTGTAAACTTATTTCTAAGTTTAAGAGTAAAGTCATATTTATTATTATCTTTAATATTTGATAAAAAATCTTTAAGTAAATCTTCATAATTAATTATAAATTTTTCTTCTATTTTTTTATTTAATTCAAATATATTCTTATCAAGATAATTTGTTTCAGTAAGCATATCAATAATACTACTATCAAAATCATAGTTAGGATTATTGATATCACCATTACCATCTTTTAATCCATTCTTTCTTTTTTCTAATTCGCTTTCTAATTCAGAAAGTTTCTTTTCTTTTTCATCTATTAGGTAATCATACTCCTGTAGTTTATCTACAAAGTATGATTTAGATTTTTTATCTACTTCTTTTACAGCATTCTTAAGTATTAAGCTCATTAATACTACAAGTAGTATAATAACAGCAAAAGAGATAATAAATAAAGTCATATTATCCCACTAATGGATTAAAGAATAATAATAAGAAACAAAATGCAAATAAGAATAATAAGAATATTGGTAAGGCAACGATCACTATTACCGGTAAGGGTAATTATAAGGGAACTGTAAAGAAGACATTCCAGATTAAAGTTTCCAAGAAGAAGGCGTATGTTGTCGAAGACATTAAGTACAAAGTAACCAAGGATGCAAAGAATGGAAAAGGTACTGTAAAGGTAGTTGGAAGTACAAAGAAGACGAACAAGAAATATAAGAAATTGAAAATTGCAAATACTGTTCAGATCGGTGGTGTGACGTATAAGATTACTGCTATTGAAAAGAAGGCATTTGCAAATTATAAGTACCTGACTAGCGTTCAGATCGGTGATAAAGTTACAAAGATTAGCGATCAGGCATTCTACGGATGCAAGGCACTTACAAATATTGAGATTGGTAAGAGTGTGACTACGATTGGTAAGAGTTCATTTGCAAAATGTAAAAAACTGAAACAAATTACATTTAAAACAAAGAAACTGAATAAGGTCGGAAAGAAGGCATTTAAGGGAATCAATAAAAAAGTAGTTGTAAATGTGCCGAAAAAGCAGTATAAGAAATATGTAAGTCTTATGAAGAAAGGAAATGTTCCATCAAAAGTAACTTACAAAAAAGTAAAGTAGAGTATCCAAATACATGTGACTATGTATATGGAAGGCGATAATTACATAACATAAGGTGAAAGGCCACCGGATCATCGGATGCCAGTTCATAGAATCTCTGAGTGACGGAGTTGTATGGAATGCAGAAGATATCGGTGGTCTTTTCTTTTAACAGGAAGGTGGCAGAATGAGTATTTTTGATATTGTAGGTCCGGTCATGGTCGGACCATCCAGCTCGCATACGGCAGGTGCAGTAAGGATTGGATATATCTGTTATAAGCTGATGGATGAACCCATCCGAAAGGTAGAGATCGGGTTATACGGATCGTTTCTGGCGACAGGAAAAGGTCATGGAACGGATAAAGCACTGGTCGCCGGACTTCTCGGAATGAAGCCGGATGATATCCGAGTGCCGCAGAGCTTTGAACTGGCAAAAGAGGCAGGTATGGAATTCTCCTTTTATGAAGCAAAGCTTGCACATGCAAATCCGAATACAGTCGCACTTCATATGACAGGTGAAAGTGGCAGAGAGCTTGATGTCGTAGCGGAATCGGTTGGTGGCGGGCGAATCCGCATTTGTAAGATCGATGGACTGGATGCGAATTTCAGTGGAGATTATCCGACACTGATCGTACACAACTTAGATCAGCCGGGACATGTGACGGAGGTTACATCTATGCTCGGTCATAAATCCATCAATATTGCGACCATGCAGCTCTATCGTGCCTGTCCGGGCGGACATGCGGTCATGGTTTTAGAGTGTGATCAGGAGGTTCCGAAGGAATCATTAAAATGGCTGGAGCATCTGGAAGGAATCCTTAAGGTAACATATCTGAGTTTGAAGGAATAGAAAGGAAGAGAAAGAATGGCATTTTCATCTTTGGCAGAAATAGACAGTTATATGAAGGAGAATACATGTGAGTTCTGGGAGGCGGTGATTCGCGAAGAAGCGCGGGATTCGCAACAGCCGGAAATGGATATCGTAAACCGGATGACACAGATGTACCGCGCGATGAAGGAGGCGGATGAAGCTTATGATGATACGCTGACTTCCCATAGTGGTCTGTCCGGTAAAAATGGTAAGAAAATGGCAGATTATGCTGCAACACACAAATGCATGTGTGGTGAATTTGGCGGAGCAGTTATGGCACGGGCAATCAAGATGGCGGAGAGCAATGCCTGTATGAAGCGGATCGTTGCAGCACCGACGGCAGGCTCCTGTGGTGTTGTGCCTGCGATATTGATCACATATGAAAGGATGACGAATACTTCGGAAAATGATATGGTGAAGGCTTTATTTGTGGCAGCAGGAATCGGTGATGTGAT
>OLSN01003354.1_pt1 | contig 10424 bp, 13 predicted proteins | sample 1672411 | NCBI WGS metagenome assembly OLSN01 (sample SAMEA3136683, study PRJEB25190) | human gut metagenome | biome: human gut; feature: human-associated habitat; material: faeces | place: Austria | collected 2013
TGATGGAGTGCTCTGAGAATGTGTCCGGTACTCTGCGGGCGCAGGAGCATGGGCACCAGCCTCTGGTGCTGCGTCCGACAGGACCCAAAGTTTATGAAAACCACGGCATTGACGGAAGATACACCGGACCGCACGATGTAGCGCCCACCATGTCCGCCCGCTATGGGACTGGAGGGAACAATATTCCTCTCGTACAGCAGGAGGAAGTCATCTGCATTGCGGGCAACGCCATTGACCGCCAGCCACAAAATGGCGGCAACGGCTTCGGCTGGCAGCGGGACATTTCCTATACCCTGACCACCTCGGATCGCCACAGCGTCTATGCCCGCCAGCGGGTAGATCAGTTCAGGGATGATGAGATCGCCTCCACGGAGAGCGCGCGGCAGCACAAGGACGCTACAGACCTTGTCTGCCAGCCAACCTCTGCTTGGGATGCGGACTGCCGGAATCTCATTCGCCGCCTCACGCCTTTGGAGTGCGAACGGCTCCAAGGCTATCCGGATGGTTGGACCGATGTCCCCGGCGCTTCGGACTCCGCACGCTACAAAGCCCTCGGCAACAGCGTGGCCATCCCCTGTGTAGAATACCTCATGCAACGGGTGGCTATGGTCATTACGCTTGATTTGGAATGGGATTTTTAGTTGGCTTTGGTAATAGCTTTCACACTTGCTTTCGGGTATCTTAGCTTTACCATTAAAAAGATCGGAGGAACTGCTATGGCAGAAAAAACGCGCAACCTCTGCGCGGAAATTCCTTTGGAGCTGCATACCAAAGTACGGCAGCGACAGGCGGAATCCGGCGAGACACTGAGCCGGTACATGACCGTGCTTATTACCAAATTTTATGAAATGGAGGACAATGCGAAGATGGACAAGGACAATGTGAGGACGGTGGCGTTTCAGGTGCCCACCGAGCTGTTTGAGCAGCTCAAGGCATACCTCAAGCGGAACGGCATCAAGCAGAACGCCTTCTTCCTGGACTGCATCCGGCAGGCGCTGGCGGAGGACGCCGGCGCTGGTGAAGAATAAGAAATACATCGCGCGAACCGCTGCTGAGATTCTCGGCAGCGGTTTTGCTTTGGAGGAACAAAATGTTTATTTACCCCGAAAACCTGAAAGCCAAGCCCATGCTGTGGCTCTGGCTGCTGCGGGACATCGCCGTGATCGGCATCGGCGCTCTGCTCTCTGTGCTGGCGCTGACACAGGGACTCGGCATGGGACTGCTGGTGGTTACGGTGCTGTATGCCTTCCTCACCATTCAGGTGGATGGCTCCAGCATTCTGGATTTCCTGCGCCGCGCCGCCTGTTTTCTCTTTCTGCGGCAGCAATACTATGAATGGAGGCTGGACCCATGAATCGGAAACAGAAAAAGGAGCTGCGCCAGCGGCAGTCGACCCGGCAGCTCATGGGCATCGTCCGTGTGACGCCCCACGGCATCGTGACAGATTCCGGAGAGCGGGTCTTCTTCCTGATCCAGCCGGACAATCTCTCCGTCCTGTCCCCGGAGGTCATCCGGGGCCGCGTCCGCTCCCTGACCATGCTTCTCAGCACCCAGCCCTCGCTGGAAATTCTGGCGCTGGACTCCCGCGAATCCTTCCAGCGGAACAAGGAGTATTACCTGCGGCGACTGGAGGAGGAAACGGAGCCTGCCGTGCGGGAGCTGCTGGAGCGGGACATGGCCCATTTGGACGCCATTCAATTCTCCTCTGCCTCCTCCCGCAAATTTGTGCTGGTGCTCCCACTGGATGAAAAAGCCGGTGCGGATGAAGGTGCGCTGCGGCAGTTGGAGAAATCCGTCTGCGACCACGGGCTCCGCGTGCGTCTGGCGGAGGAGCAGGATGTGAAGCGCCTGCTGGCGATCTACTACCGGCAGGATCTCACCACGGAGGTATTCCGTGATTTCGATGGAGAGGAGTATGTACATGGCTAAAAAGAAACAGAAGAAGAAAAAGAAGATGCCGGAACAGGTGCAGCGCCCGAAAGATTTTCTGGATATGATTGCGCCCGCGGCGGTGAAGTTCAACACCGACCACTTCATCCTTGGCAGCCGGTATCACACGGCGATGGCGCTGAAAAGCTACCCGCCCATGACGGATGAGCTCGCGCTACTGCGGGGTCTTGGCGATATGGGCGGCGTCAACCTGCGCCTGACGGCGCGGCAGGTCACCCCTGCCGAGGAGGACGCCATCCTCCACGCCGCCACCAACAAAAGCCGCATGGAGCGGAGCAACACCAACGACTACAAGCAGAGCGTCACGGCGGAGGCCAACCTGCGGGATATGGCGGAGCTGCTGGCAAAGCAGCGGCAGGAAAAGGAGCCGCTCATCCACTGCGGCGTGTATCTGGACATTGCCGCCGCGGATACGGAAAAGCTGCGCGCGGCGCGGGACACCGTATCCGCCCAACTGGTGCGCTCCCGCATGGGTGCCGATCCGCTGCTCCTGCGCCAGCGGGAGGGCTTTCTCTCCGCCAACCCCGCGGGCGGCAGCCAGCTTGCCAATTTTGCGGAACGTGTCCTGCCTGCCAGGAGCGTTGCCAATCTGTACCCCATGAACTATTCCGGCAAAACCGATTCCAAGGGCTTCTTCATTGGCCGGGACCGCTTCGGCTCCAACATCATCGTGGACTTCGACCGCCGTGCTTCTGACAAGACCAACGCCAGCGCCCTCATCCTCGGCAACACTGGGCAGGGCAAAAGTTATCTTCTGAAGCTCCTGCTCTGCAATGTGCGGGAGGCGGGCAAAAGCGTGATCTCTCTGGACTCCGAGCATGAGATGGAGGATGAATGCCGCGCCCTGGGCGGCTGCTTTTTGGACTACTTAAGCGGGCAGTACCGCATCAACCTGCTGGAGCCTCGCTGCTGGGATGATGGCAGCGGGCCGGAAGACCCGGACGCGCCGGACGCTTTCCGGGGGACGCTGCTCTCCCAGCACATCTCCTTCCTGCGGGATGTGTTCCGCGTCTACAAGGGCTTTGACACACCCCACATCGACACGTTGGAGCTGATGGTAGAGCGGCTCTATCAAAAGTGGAACATCACCGACCGCACGGACTTCGCGTCGATGCAGCCGACCGATTACCCCATTCTCTCCGACCTCTACGATGCCATTCAGGAAAGCTACGACCATTACGAGGCCGCAGATAGCCTCTACCCGCGGGAAATGTTGCGGGATCTGCTGCTGGGGCTTCACTCCATGTGCCGCGGCGCGGACGCCCGGTTTTTTAACGGTCATACCAACATTACAAACTCCAAATTCCTCGTCTTTTGTGTCAAGGGATTGGATAACATGGCGGAAAACCTGCGGAACACCCTGCTGTTCAGTCTGCTGTCCTATATGTCGGATCAGCTTCTGACGCTGGGCAATTCCGTGGCGGCCATTGATGAGCTGTACCTGTGGCTGTCCGATCCCACCGTCATCACCTACATCCGCAACGCGCTTAAAAGAGTACGAAAAAAGGAATCCGCCCTGTTCCTTGCCAGCCAGAATCTGGAGGACTTCACCCAACCGGGGATACGGGAGCTGACGCGCCCCCTCTTTTCCATCCCCGTCCATCAATTTATCTTTAACGGCGGCAATGTGGATAAGAAGTTCTTCATGGATAACCTCCAGCTGGAGGAGTCCGAATATGCCCTGATCCGGGACCCGCAGCGCGGCTCCTGCCTCTACAAGTGCGGCAACGAGCGGTATCTCTTGCAGGTGCGGGCTCCGGAGTACAAGCAGACCATCTTCGGAACGGCAGGTGGACGGTAATGGCAGTACCCGTCGCGGCTCTGGCAAAGATCGCCGCTGCCGCTCTCTCGGACGAGGACTCCCGGAAAAGGCTGGGCTGGATCGTGGCGGCGATCTGTTCACCATTGATCCTGACGCTGGCGCTGATCTGCTCTCTGCTCTCCGGCAGCGCGGAACATAACAATTCCGCTGTTCTGTTGTGCTTTCATGGTGGAGATATTCCGGGCAAAACGCCTGCGGAATATGTTGCTTACATTGAAGATATGCGCCGCAGCTTCACACTGCTGGACAGCGCCATTGATGCCGTCAATGACATGACGGAGGGCAGCGACAGCCTTGACGGTATCCGCGTCAAGGCTGTTTTCTATGCCATTTTCTTTGGAGAGGACACGCCGAGCAAGAGAGCGCATAAGCAGTTCGTGGACTGCTTTGTGACCTACGAGGAACGCACCCGCACCGTCACCGCCGAGGACGGGACGGAAACCGAGAAAAGCTACACCGTAGCGATACCCGTTGCGGACATAGCCACCGTGTATGGCAATCTTAAAAACCTGTTTCACTTGGAAATCTCTGCGGAGCAGAAGTCCAACGCCGACAGTGTGTACAATCTGGTGCGCTATGGCGTTGCCGGAGGTTCGGAGGGCTGGATTCCCGGCGCGGATGTGCCGTTTATCGGTGCGGACGGTTTCTGTTCGCCCATCGGTTCAGGCTGGGAGCGCCGTGTCACCTCTGAATTCGGCAACCGCATCGATCCCATCACTGGGAAGCGCAAGGGACACACCGGCATGGACTTGGCAGTCCCCACCGGCACGCCCATCCGCGCCGCGCTGGGCGGAACGGTGACGGTCTCCAAGTACAACGCCGGAGGCTACGGCTACTACGTATGCATCGACCACGGCAACGGACTCACCACATTGTACGGTCACTGCTCTCAGCTTTTGGCGAGAGTGGGACAAACCGTGCAGGCGGGAGACATCATCGCCCTCTCCGGCAGCACCGGGCGCTCCACCGGGCCGCATCTCCATTTCGAGGTGCGCGTCAACGGGGAGCGAACGAATCCGAGGGCGTATCTGCCGAAAGGCTGAAAGGAAAACTAATTATGAATACTGCAATAAAACCGATCACGCCGGAGCGTGAGCAGGAGCTGGTGGAGAAACTCGTGTATCTTCTCAGCAGCCGCTATGACGCAGGGAATCTCTATGACATCCTGCGTCACGGGCTCGGCATGGATCACAGCGACATGGAAGCGCTGGGCTTCCAGCTCCGCGACTACTACGAGGAGGTCGAATAACATGGCATACCAAAAAGTCCCAAGACCTTCCACGGTCTATCACCTGACGAAAAAGGAACACCTTGACAGCATTCTGGACGACGGTGTGATCCGGCGCTTCAACGATACGGAATGCTGGTTCTGTGAGAGCCTCGATAAGATGCGGGCATACATGGCACAGACGGTTCTCTGTGAAGGCAAGTCTTATTACGCCGTGGGCGGTCAGCTCTGCCGCTATCCCAAATTCGTGCCGGAGGATTATGTTCTCCTCAAACTCACGCCCCGTGGCTATGAGGATAACTGGTACCGCTGGAATCAGGAGATCCCTCCCGGCAGTTCCAGAGAACTGATGCAGGCAGCAAAAGAATTCTCCATGCTGAAAATCGGCTACCGCGGCGATGTGGCGTTCCGCAGCGCGGAGGTCATCGATGTGGCACTGTTTCTTACGGATGGGATCGTGCAGGGAAATCCGGTGCAAACCACATCGGAACTGCGGGAGCTCCTGTTTGAACACGTCGAGCGCGAGCAGAGGGAATACACAGATTCTCTCTACCGCATGACGCAGGGACAGCTCATCGCCAACGCCGGAGAGATCGAGGCGAATCGTTTTTGCTATAATGCCTTGCTGACCATGCGTTTAGACCGTGAACAGTTGAAAGTGCTGGCGGCTATGGATGACCCGCTGGAGGCAGTACGCAGCGCATGGGTCTCAACGCAGGAGATGAGACAGGAAGAAGAATTCTCTCATACGCTGTTTGAAATCTGTGAGCAGACGGTGCAAGAACAGACGATGCAGATGAAATAGGAACGGAGGAATATGCCGACTATGAAAAAAGAAAATGTCACGATCACATTCGAGAGTGAGCAGCTTGCCGCTCTCGAATTTTCGCTCAAAAAGAAAAATACCAGCGTGCAGGCGCAGCTGGAGGAACTGCTCAAATGTCTCTACGAATCCGAGGTGCCGGAGCCGGTGCGGGAATATCTCGCCAGCCGCACAGCGCCTGCTGCCCGCCCCCGCCGTCCGGCAAGACCGGCGAAGCCGCAGCCGCGGGTGGAGCCTCTCTCTGTGTTGGCGTCACCTGACGCTTCTGAAAAGGCTGGTGGTTGAGATGGCACGGCAGGAAAAAATCGTGCTGTGGATCGACCGGCGCTGGTTGACCGCTATCGAAAAGCGCCTCAACGGTCAGACGCTGCAGGAGCACATGGAAGATGTGCTGGATGAGCTTTGCAATCAACTGCCGGAGCGGGAGTACGCTCGGATCAGTAAAGCAATTCAGGCGGAAAGCACTGCCGCTCGTGAGCGGGAAGAAGCAGCGCAGACATGGTCTGCCTACCGTGTACTCTAAAACGGTGAGGAATGGTGCTTCAAAGTCGCGCCCGGTGAGGAACTGCTGAATGCCGCTGAAAGACTGAACCGTTACCTGAAAGAGCCTCCCGACACAGGCAGCAAATTCATTCGTCTTTTCTCCTGTGGGACGCTGCTCACATCGGAGGAATATCAGCAGATGATTGCGGAGCGCATGGAGAACACCGGCAAGGTGCGCGGCGTGTTTGAACTCGACTTTGACAAACGGGAGTTCTCTGCCGTTCACATCATGGATGGCTGGCGGACCTGGGCGATGCGGGATGTGTCAGCGGCGGTGTACCATGCCACCCGGTCGCAATTCGCGTCGAGCGATGATAAGTGGCGCAAACTGCTGGATCATCTGAGCGGTAAAGAGATCACCTCGGCGGGACATCTCTCCGTGCGAAATTTCTCTTTCGGTGACGAGATCATCGAATCGGACGGCAAGCTCAATTTTTATGTACAGACGGAGTTCGATGTGGACGCTGCCTTCGGAACCTTCGTCCTCACGGACAAAAACGATGACTGGCTCAACATCTACGCCAACTACGAGATCGCGGAGGATAGACCCTGCGACACGCTGGAGCTGACGCTCTGCAAGGGTGACGACTCCGAGGAGAGCTGGAGCTATCCGCTCAACGCAGCAGAGAAGGATGTCCTGCTGCGCAAGATGGAGGAATACTGTCAACAGCAGACCGGCATGAGTCTCCACGACTACGCGCAGCAATTCCGCGAGGAACCGGAACAGCGGCAGGGGCCGGTGATGAAGCTGTAGGTACAAACGCAGGCACAGCAAGGCTGAAGCACTCACGGCTGCGGAAACAACAGCGTCCAGGCTGCGCGTGCCTGCGGGCCCGCGGCGTCGCCGAACTGCGTCACCCCGCCCTTGGCGGGCAGCCGCAGTTTGGCGGCTGTTATTCTGCTCCCGCGGTTTTTCTCTGTCCCGAATTTGAAAGCGTTTTACGCAGATTTTTGTGCTTTCAAATGTGCCGCGCAGGGCGGCTCCCCGTTTCCCTGCACCGTTCGCCCTGTGTGCCGCTGTGTGCGCGTTTAAGGGATGGGGTGGAGTGTGTACCCGCCAAAGCCCGTTGAAGCGAGTGTTGCGGCGTTTGTGGGCGATGTGCGAAAAATCCGTGTGGATACGGCTTCGACGATGGAGAAATGAGCCTTTGGGGAGAGTGTTTTTCCTCCTGACCATACCCTGTTCCGGAGGTTTTTGCCCCTTATTTACCCGTTCGATTGTGGAACAGACCGGCTATAATTTGTCAAGCTGAAATCTCATTTGGGATATAGGGCGTGTAGGCCTTGTTGTCTCTCATAACGGCGTAAATGATGGAGACCATCTTCCTGCAGGCGTGGCCCACGGACGCCATATAGGGTTTCCCTTCATCCCGTTTTTTCTGGAAATAAAGCTTCAGCGCCGGATCGTGGAGCACCGCCGATGAAGCCGCCAGCCAAATGGCGTGCCGCAAATAAGGCGAGCCTCGTTTGGACATACGGTTTCTGACGCCGTTGTATTCGCCAGACTGCCGCATGGTTGGATCGATCCCCGCGTAAGCGGCAAGCTTTGCCGCGGAGGAAAATCGGCTGATGTCTCCGATCTCGCTGAGGATGTACGCGCCAAGGGTCGGGCCGATGCCGGTGATGGTGGTGATCGGCGTATCCAGGGTGTCCATGATCTCGGCGATCTTGCGATCCATTTCCTTGACCTGTTGTTTTAAGAAATCGAGGTGCTTTGCGTAAAGCCGGATCATCGTGCTGAAAACATCGCCGGCCATGGCGAAGCCAAAGGAACTGCGCGCAAGCTCCTGAAGCTCCCGGGCTTTCGCCATGCGGAAACGCTTGTGGCTGGAGACTTCGATGAGATGGCAGAGCTCCTCAAAAGGCATCTCGGATAATTCCTTTGGCGTAGGACAGGTTTGCAAAATTGCCATGGAAGTATCGCCAAACATATTGGCAAAAGCTGTTTCGTATTCGGGAAAGACCTGATCCAGCAGGGCAACGACCTTTCGCTTAACATCTGCCTGCATGGAAACGATGGCGTGCCGTCCACGGCACAGCTCCCGCAGCTCATAAATGTTTTCGGGATGCAGGGTAGACTCGGAGAAGTGTCCGAAACGGATCACCTCCGCGATGAGCAGGGCGTCCCGCGGATCTGTTTTGGCCTGACGGATGTAGAAGCTGCGGATGGAGTTGGTCTGCACCGGGTTGATGACCTGAACACGGAAGCCCTCCTTCTGAAGTCTGGTAAAAAGAGCGAGCCAGTAGTGTCCGGTGGCCTCCATTGCAAAGGAAACCTCGTCAAGCGGCAGCTTGGCCTTGGCGAGCATGGCCAGCAGCCGATTGTACCCGGAGCAGTTGTTGGTGAAGGAAAACGGCTTGATGATGACGGCGCCCTCGCCGTCGATCACCGCTGCCTCGTGCTTTCTCTTGGCAATATCGATACCAACGATGTACATGCAATAAAGCTCCTCTCGTGTTCAAATTACGGACATTCCTCGTGCTGCTGAAGGTCACAACCTGTTGCGAGATTAGAAGAAAGCGATCCATCGCTTCGACATCCGGCTCATAAGTGACATCCCACAGGGCAGAGGTTCCAGTCTGTGCGCAGTAGACTTGGCTACAAAGATAGAAGCAGGAAATTCTCTGTCCGCATGAGGATATTATATCATCGCTCCCTCAAGGGGCGTTGATACCGGTTTTGAAGGTGTTTTGTGGGGAGATATCCCCGTTCGAAAATATAACAAGATAAAACGCAGGATTAAGCAAAAAAGCCGCCCACTCGGGCGGCTTTTTCGGCGAAAAACTCATGGATTTCCTGTTGTTCTTCCCATCGCGATGTGCTATACTGCCATCAGCAAAGAAAAGGAGAGATCACGATGGACCCTATTTATGAAATCGATCTGGACGTCTGTCCCCATTGCGGCGGCGTCGGCGCCATACAGGACGAACAGGGCTGGTGCGTCTATGTAGACTGCCTTGACTGCGGCTCGCACACCGTCCACGCCGCCTACGAAACGCCCGAGGAGCGCCTCGCGGCGGCCAAGCAGGTCGCGCATCTGTGGAACATCGGCAAGGTGATCCACGCCGGCGTCGGCGACTGAGCCGCGCCCATCACCCCATAAAGACCTCGTCCGGCATCTCCGTGATCGCGGAGATGCCGCCGCTTTTTTCGGTGGAGCGTCCAGCGACGCGGCAGGCAAATTCCGCGATGCCGCGCAGCTCCGACTCATCCAGCGCCGCGGGAGCCTTGCCGCTTTGGAGCAGCCTCCACACCGCGCAGCCGCCGAAAATGTCGCCCGCGCCCGTGGTGTCCGTGACTGTAAGGCCCTTGAGACCGTCCACATGGCCCTGCGCCCTCAGGCTTGCAAACTCGCAGCCGTCCGCGCCGCAGGTCACAAAGACGAGCTGCGTGCCGAACCGCTCCCGAATGTACGCCGCGCCCTCGCGCGGTGAAAGGCCGAAGAGGAATCCCACCTCGTTGTCGCTGAGCTTCACAACGTCGGCCTGCCCGAGTCCCCAGAGCATCTGCTCCCGCGCGTCGTCAGGGCTTCTCCAGAGCGGTGGGCGCAGATTGGGGTCGAAGGTGATGAGCTTCCCGCGTTCCTTTGCAAAGGCGACGGCGCGCTGCGTCGCGCCGCGCGCAGGCTCGTCGGTCAGAGAAAGCGTTCCGAAGTGGAACGCTTTTGTTTTTTCGATGAGCGAGAGGTCCAATTCCTCGAAGCGGAGCTGCGTGTCCGCGCCCGGCTTGCGGGCAAAGGAAAAGGAGCGCTCGCCGCGCGCGTCGAGCGTCACGAATGCCAGCGTCGTGAAAGCATCCTCCGCCACGACAACGCCGCGCGTATCCACGCCGACCTCGCGCAGCGTCCCGGTGAGCATCGTGCCGAAGGCGTCCGCGCCCACCTTGCTCAAAAGCGCTGTCCTGCCGCCGAGCCGCGCGATGGCCGCGAGGAAATTGGCGGGCGCGCCGCCGGGATGCGCCGCCATGAGCGGATAGCCGTCCGCTCCCGCCCCCTGCGCCGTAAAGTCAATGAGCAGCTCACCGAGCGCAACGACGTCATACTCCGTCCGCGTCATCC
>OLSN01003361.1_pt1 | contig 10416 bp, 7 predicted proteins | sample 1672411 | NCBI WGS metagenome assembly OLSN01 (sample SAMEA3136683, study PRJEB25190) | human gut metagenome | biome: human gut; feature: human-associated habitat; material: faeces | place: Austria | collected 2013
ATATGGGTGACGGCATCAATGATGCAGCCGCGATGAAGGCGGCGGACGTGGGCATACGCCACATATGCCGCGGCTTCGTTACCGTCGCAGATCTTCATGATCTTACTCATTATATTTCCTCCTCATTGCGCTTTTTTGCTTGCAGGCTTGATCAGCCCATGCTCCTAATCTGTTTCGCAACAATACAATTTATATTTTAGCACTTTCTTTCTCTGCGTCAATGTGAAGCCATAAAATTTGGAACTATTCATAACATCGCTCCTCATTTTTGTTGAAAAAAACTATAAAATTACCGCACCAAAACGGCACGGTAATTGTTGGCTATAACAAATTATATTAGTGCTAAAAATTCCTCCTCACTCAGCACCGAAACCCCCAGCTCCCCGGCCTTTTTCAGCTTCGATCCGGCATTCTCTCCGGCTACCACATAGGTGGTTTTTTTCGACACCGAGGAGGACACCTTGCCGCCCCGCAGCTCAATCATCTCTCCGGCCTCTTCCCGGGTAAATCGAGTCAAGGCTCCGGTGAGCACGAATGTCATTCCCGCAAAGCGTCGGTCCACCAGCTCCTGGTGACACTCCATGTTTACACCGACCTTCTGCAGCCGCGCCAGCAGATCCGCCGCCTGGTCGCTCTGCATCCAGCGGGTGATGTAGTCCGCCGTCACTGCGCCCACATCGTCAATCTCCGTCAGCTCCTCTGCCGTGGCCCGGCGGAGTCCATCCATGCTCCCGAAATGGGTCGCCAGTATCTTAGCTGCCTTGGCCCCCACCTGCCGGATACCCAAGGCGAAGATCAGCCGCCACAGATCGTTTTCCTTGGACCTGGCAATGGCATCTACTGCGTTTTGAGCGGACTTTTTCCCCATGCGGTCCAGTCCCTTCAGCTGCTCTGCTCGGAGGTCATATAGATCTGCCGGATTTGACACCAGCCCGCTCTCTATAAGCTGCTGCAGCACCGCCGGGCCCACGCCGTCAATGTCCATGGCATCCCGGGAGGCAAAGTGTATCATGTTGCGCAGAAGCTGGGCCGGACACTCCGCCCCGGTGCAGCGAACAGTTGCCCCGTCCGGGTCACGCAGCACCGCCGCCCCGCACACCGGACACTTATCCGGCAGATGATAGGGCTTCGTACCCTCCGGCCTCTTTTCCTTCACCACCGACACGATCTCCGGGATGATTTCTCCCGCCTTCTGCACCACCACCGTGTCGCCGATTCGAATATCTTTTTCCGTGATATAATCCTGGTTGTGCAAGGTGGCATTGGTAACGGTGGTGCCTGCTAAGCGCACCGGCTCCAGCACAGCCTTGGGGGTCAGCACTCCCGTGCGCCCCACCTGCACCACAATGTCTGCCACCCGGGACTCCTTCTGCTCCGGGGGGTACTTATACGCCACCGCCCACTTGGGGCATTTGGCCGTACTGCCAAGGATAGAACGATCTGACAAGTCATTCAGCTTTACAACCGCACCATCAATATCGTAGGGGAAATCCATGCGGTTATCGCCCAGCTTTTGAATCTGCTCCAAGATTTCCTCCGGGATGAGCGGCCGGTTGAGGACATCGTTTTCAATGCCATCCTCCCGGTTTAGAGAGTAATGGGCCTTGTGCCGGAACTTCCGGCGCTCGTAGGCAGCATCGTCCTTCTCCTGGTCCCGGATTGCCGCCAGCACTTCCTCGGCCACGTCCACAAAGACATCGGTTTTATACACATCGGGATACAGTTCCCGAAGATTGATCTTCTGCATTATGTACCTCCATTTCGATTCACGGGTTGACGGGTGAACCGAAATGAAGGCGGTGAGCGACACCTTTCGGGGAAATTCCCGAAAAAACGACAAGCAAAAGCGCCAGCATCCGAAGAACGGCGGCTGGCGCTGCTAAAAGAGGACTTATGACGCTTATGGACCAGCCACGATAGTGCCTGTTCATAAGCAGATGGAGGCCGATTGACGGTCAGGCTTTTTTTGACAGGTAAATTCCTGCCGAATTATGTCGAAGCGGTCTTTGCTTCACGGCGGCTCCCTCCTAAAGCCGCCGTGTCAGCGTGTAGTCGTCACTCCTTTGTCGAGGGCATAAGGAACGGCGGCCTTGATGTACTCAAAACCGCCGCAGTACCCGGAAAATCCATTTTGGGCGCACAAAGCTGCCTGCCCTGCAACGGTTTTTTTCTTTCCCCGTCTTGCGGGGCAGGATCGCTTGGCTTATTCGGTTTTAGTTTTGCTCTTGTTCGGCTGCCTCTTTCAGCCGGTCAAAACTCTCATCGCTGATGATGTGTTCAATACGACAGGCATCGACCTCCGCAGTTTTGGGGTCAACGCCTGCGGTGATAAGTTGCTCGGTAAAGAAGCAGCGACGCTCGTAGATTTTTTCGGCAACTTCCCGGCCAACATCGGTCAGATGGAGAAAGTGATCTTCGTCCATCATAAGAAAGCCGCCGTCCCGCAAGGTAGCCACTGCATGGCACACGCTGGGCTTTGACACCTCCATGTGCCGGGCAAGGTCAACAGAGCGTACCATACCATTTTTCTTTTGCAGCATTAGTACGGCTTCTAAATAATTCTCGCCCGACTCATACAGTTTCATTTTGTTTCTCCTATTCGGTTCGTTTAATAACTTCCCATATATTGACATCAGGGGCAGCCGGGGTAGGCTGATCGCAGCCATGACAGCCGTTGCAATTATGATTGCAGTCGGCTTGATAAGCTACTTTTCGGATATATCCTTGGTTCTCCAAATATTCAAGTTCCACTTGGATGCTCCCTACGTCCTTATGCAGAAGTTCAGCCAACTCCTGAACGCTGTATGTTTTCCCGCTTTGTAAATACTCCAATAATTGAATTAGCACAATAACTCCTTTCCTTTAGAAAATAACAAGACCGACGTGATACGCAATCGTTGCCATAATCAAGGCTGTAAGGACATAATAGAGCGCAATTCGCACAGTCCATTTCATAGAGTGTGTTTCCTGGGTTGTTGCGGTCAAGGCCATCAGGCAAGGCATATTGAAGAAAAACGCGAACAGGAAAGCAAGAGCTTCCGGTCTGGATATGACGGACAGCATACTTGTACTAAGTGCCGCCGTGTCTACGGTAGCGGACTGCTCAATAGCCGCCCAAATACTTCCCGTGTTAAACAGGGAAGCCATAACGCCAAGAGAAGCCTCCTTGCCCATAGCGGAAGCGACAAAAGCGATAAACAGTTGCCACGGTAAACCAAACAGGCTTGTCACAGGTTCAATAAAGGTTCCTACCTTGTAAATGATACTGTTCGCCACATTTCCGTCCGCCGAGTAAGAAAGCAGCCAGAAGATCACGGAAATGCAAATAATAATACGGAGTGCGCGGCTAAGTACATTTCCCATTTTGCTGAAAACGGAACCAAACAGGCTTTTCCAATGAGGCTTATGGTAAGGCGGCAATTCCATAATTAAGCCGGTGCGCCCCTCTACCTTGTTCAAAGACCGGCCAAACACCTTATAAGTGATAAAGATGTGCAAAAACGCCACGGCAAACAACGCCAGAACTACGACAGCAGCCCCGTTTCCGAAGAACGTACCGCTGACAAGTCCAACTACGCCCCAGGTAGAAGCGCAGGGGACTACCCAGGACAGGGCAATCGTCATAACACGCTGTCCCCATGAATCAATGACCCTTGTTCCAGTGATTCCGCCGATATTGCATCCGAAACTGACGAGGAAAGGCATAATTGCTTTGCCCTGTAATCCCAGCTTTGTCATAGTATCATCGAATACATAGGAGATTCGCGCCATATAGCCGACATCTTCCATCAGGCCAAAGACAAGGCTGATTCCGAACACATAGCTTGCCATTTGCAGAGCGAAAGAAACAGCGGTCAAAATGGCGTTGCAGAGCAGCGATACAAGGAATGGCGCTGCGCCTATATCCAGCAGCCAGTTAGCCAGAGGGACGGAAATTGCACTGATAAGCCCGCTGAAAAGCCCCATCAGCGGGAAGCCAATCACCATAGAGCAGATCAGACCTAAAACGATCATGCCAATGGCAATAGGCTTTCCCCAGCGTTTGCTTGTGGCCGCCTTATCAAACCGGCTCCGCAGCAGCTTGTTCTTCTTGCTGGTCACGTTCTCATTTACAAGTTTGTCAATCCACTGGAATTTGCAATCACCTGTCAAAAGGTTTCCGTCCTTTACATCGGACAGCTTCTTTTCAATCGCGGTATAAGTGCCTGCATCAACGGTTTCTTTCACAAGAGAACGCGCCAATTTGTCCTGTTCTATCAGCTTTGCAGTCAACCATGTGGACGAATAGATGCCGATTCCGTCCGCAGGAAGCAGCGCCTTGATCTCGTCAAACGCGGCCCCGATTGTATTCTGATAAATCTGCGCCAAGCGCTTTTCGTCTAAAGTCGAAGCATTTTTATCAATGCTTTCTAACATACGGAAAAATGTGCCATACTGTTTTTTATCGGCAGCAACCAGCGGCACAACAGGGATGCCCAGGGATTTAGCGATTCCATTGGTGTCAATCTGCTTCCCCTGCGATTTTGCCACATCCATCATATTCAGCAGGAGAACCACGGGAACGCGAATCCCGGTATAATCAGCCAGCATGAAAAGGCTGCGGTTGAGCTGGGAGGCGTCAGCCAATATGCAAACAACATCTGCCTGCCCACTGGCTATGTAATTCCGTGTAACAACTTCTTCATCCGAATTTGCAGACAGGCTATAAGTTCCCGGAAGATCAATGATTTTATAGGTGGTATCTTTGTGAACGAAAGAACCATCCTTGCGCTCCACTGTTTTTCCGGGCCAGTTCCCGACGTGCTGACGGGAACCAGTCAGGCCATTAAACAAGGTTGATTTGCCGGAGTTCGGCTGGCCTAAAAGGGCAATCGTTTTTTCACTCATTGTTTTGTCACCTCCACCATGATTTTGTCAGATTCCGTTTTGTTGATGGCAACCATCGTGTCCCTTGCGTACACCAAAACGGGCCGCTTTTTCGGATTTTGAATCACTTCAAAAGGGCAGCCAATCGTAAGGCCGATGGAGGTCACGCGGCTTTGAAAATGCGCGTCCCCGTTGATTGCAACAACCCTTCCGCAGGAGCCATCACTCAATTCATTTAATTTTTTCATTTCTTAAATTCCTCCAATTCTTTTCTGTCAGCCCATAATAAAAATCCGTACCCCGATTAAAATTAAAATCACACCGCCTAATATTCCGGCCCGGTTTCCTAACCGATTTCCGAAAAAGTGTCCAATCCATACGCCGACAAATGCAATTAAGAATGTTGTGGTTCCTATCAGTGTTGCCGAGGGGATAATTTTTACATTTAAGGCTGACAGCGTTATGCCGACAGCAAAAGCGTCAATACTTGTAGCAATCGCAGTCGGAACCATAACAGTAAAACCCAATGCTCCGTTTGTTTCTTTACATTCACCTTTTAGATTTTCTCGAATCATGTTGATACCGATTATGCACAGAAGAAACAGTGCAACATATTTGGAAACCGCTTCAATGTACTGGCGAATTGTTCCGCCGCAGATATATCCCAGCGTAGGCATAAGAGCCTGGAATCCACCAAAATATAGCCCTACCAAGCCCTGTTTTTACTGGGTGCATTTTGGTATTCAAACCTTTGCATACTGAAACCGCGAAAGCGTCCATTGATAGACCGACAGCAACCAGTAATAGGTCAAGTAGCCCCATCGGTATCACCTCCTTTACCGGCTCCTGTTTATGCCCCCTTTACAATCCATTCTCTTGCTTTCTGCTGTTCCTGCACCATTTCGTAGTAATGGCCTTTCTTTCTTAACAGTTCTTCATGCGTTCCCGTTTCTTCAATCCGTCCCTGACTCAGCACAATAATCTGATCTGCGTTCTGAATAGTGTTCAGACGGTGGGCAATCACGAAAACGGTTTTCCCTTTCATCAGGCGGTCTAACGCCTGATTGATCTTTGCTTCATTGTCAGCGTCCAGAGAAGCCGTTGATTCATCCAAAAGCAGGATAGGCGCGTCCTTTAAGATTGCCCTTGCAATAGCAATCCGCTGTTTTTCACCGCCAGACAGGGTGTTGCCGCCCTCGGCAAGATGGGTCTGATAGCCATTAGGCAGTCTTTCGATAAATTCATGACAATGGGCCGCCTTTGCCGCCGCAATCACTTCCTGTTCGGTAGCATCTTCACGGCCAGCTTTGATATTGTTGTAAATCGTATCGGACAGCAAAGTATTTTCCTGGAATACCTCACTGATATAGTGCAAAAGTCCGTCAGGATTTAGCTCCCGTATGTCCTGCCCACCAATGCGGACGCAGCCTTTTGTCACATCCCAAAACCGGGCGATCAGATTAGCAACCGTAGATTTGCCGGAGCCGGACGGCCCGATCAGCGCCGTAGTGCTTCCCTCCGGGGCATGAAAACTGATATTGTGTAAAACATCGGCCTGCTGGTTATAGGAGAAGTCCACGTTTTCAAAGGTAATATCAAAGTGCGAGAGCTTTACCTTTTCTTCTTTGTAGGATAGCGGCTTTGTGTCAAATGCCTGTTCCAGATTAGAAGTGGCAAGTTTCAGTTCTTTCAGCAGGTTATACGAATGTTCAAACGCAATCAGCAGCGCAGAAAGCGCAAGGCTCATAAGCATAAACGCCACAAGCAGTTCAGAAGCAATCGTACCGCCAAGGAACAGATAGCTTCCAATCAGCAGGACAAACGGCAAAAGGAAATTTGCAATGATAGAATACATACTTGTGGGGGCGGCGGTTTTTACTTCCGCCTGTACGCTGGTTTTCCGTATGTCCTCCAACGTATCAGACATTCTTGTGAAGTGCGTACTTGTCATATTTGCAGACTTGAACACTTTCATGCCCTTGATGTATTCCAGAACAATAGAGATCATTTTAGAAGTCAGATCACGCTTGATCGTTCCGTACTTCTCTACAAGCCGGTTGCCCCAATTCAAAACCGGCAACGCGATCAGAATTACCACGCACTCGGCCAACGCCAGTTTCCAGTTGATAAAAAAGGTTCCAACCAAGATCAGGCAGCCCATGACCAATGTTTTGACGATAGAGGGCAGCGTATGGGTCAATACAAGTTCAAAATTGCTTAAATCCTTTGTCAGTGTACTAAGCAGATACCCGCTGCTGTTTTGATTAAAATAGCCAAGGCTTAGAGAACGGTAATGGTTTGCCAAATCCAAGCGTAGGCCGCTGCACATTTCGGCCCCTCTGGAAAAGCAGAGAAAATAGCCGCTGCGGTAAATAATCAGCCGGAGAATTATACTGATAAGGCATACAATGGTATAGTTTCGTACAAGCCCACCTGTCAGAGAACCGTTCAGGAGATGAATTACGGTAAAATACAGCATAAGGTACATGACAAGGCTTCCGATGGCGTCCAGTGACATAAGGAAAATAGGAAATATCAACTGCTTTCGTTTGTCACCAATCAATTTCTGAATACTGCGTAACATAGTCTTTTCACTCCTCCCCGATAGTTTCTCTTGTATAGGTGTCCCACATATGGCTGTATGTACTTCCGCTGGCGATCAGTTCATCATGCGTTCCCTGTTCGACAACTTTTCCATCCTGAAAGACAAAAATTTTATCCGCATTGCGGATGGTATGAAGCCTGTGGGCAATCATAATCGTGGTCTTTCCTCGCAGGAGGTTTTGGAGTGCAAGCTGTATTTTGTGTTCGTTCTCAATGTCTGAATAGGAAGTTGCCTCGTCGAAAACAACGATAGGCGCGTCTTTCAAAATGGCCCGCGCAATCGAAATCCGCTGCTGCTGGCCGCCGGATAATTTCACTCCTTCGTCGCCTATTCTCGTTGCGTATCCTTTCGGCAGGCTCATAATGAAATCGTCAATCTGCGCCGCCTTTGCCGCCTGGCGTACCTGTTCCTCGGTAGCATCTGTTCCCATACGGATATTTTCAAGAAGCGTGTCCTCCAAAAGAAATACATCCTGGAATACAAACGCGGTTAAGTCAGAAAGATTTTCGGTTTGAAGTTCTGTAACCGGGACGCCGCCAATCTTGATTGTCCCGCTGCTCACGTCCCAATAGCGGCCAAGGAGCTGTACCGCCGTCGTCTTGCCAGCACCGGACGGGCCGACAAAAGCATTTAAGCTGCCCGGTTCCAAATGAATATCAACGTCGGACAACGCATCCTTTCCGCCTTGTGTGTAGTTAAAGGTCACATTGTCAAAGTCAATACCATAACAGCCGGTTTTGGAAAGGGTTTGCTGTCCGCTTTTCATGGTTTCCATATCCATGATCTTCTTCACATTATCAAGGCCGCTGCCCAGCTCCATAGACTGCATAGCAATCGTCACCATGTTCAGGAAAGACGTGAAAAAGCACATAGTCAGCAGAATAAAGAGAAGATACGATGCCGCAGACAGCGAATCACGCAGATACAGCCAACCGCCCACCGGCAGCGTGAACAGAATGGCAGAATCCAAAACCACAAGAGCGATAGACAGCGGATTGCAGGACGATTCACACATCTTAATCCAACAGTCTGTATATATCTTCAAGGAATTTCGGTACTGCTCAAATTTTTCGGCTGTAAGGTGATACATTTTGATAACCGGCATAGCGGTGATAAATTCATTTGCGGAAGCGTTCAGCTTTTCCGTATCGCCTGCAAACTCGTCCGTCAAATCCGGGTAGCGCCCCATGAGGGCCATCGGAATTGCAATCCCCAAGATCATAGGAACCAGCATGATAAGCGCCATAATCCAGTTCAGCCGCAGCATGAAAATGAACATCATCAGAGGAACGACGATTGCCTGGGCCAGTTCCAAAGTGCTGTGGGCCAGAAAGGTTTCAATCCTGTCCACATCATCAAACAAGGTTGTTTTGATCTGTCCGGGCGCGTGTTCCTGAAAGAATCCAAGGTTGAATTTGGACATATGCTCCAATACTCTGACCTTGATTCTGTGCATGGTGTTGAAAGCCGCCGTATGAGAGCAGATACCGGCAAAGGATGTCAGGATTGCCTGTAAGACTGCTGCGGCAATGCCGATTCCGGCCCAACCAAGCATTGCGGGAAGCGTCACCTCCTGCTTGATTATCAGAAGCAGGATTTGGTAGACTACCAAATACGGGACGAAAGACAGGGCCGACGAAAAGACCGCCAGCAGCATCCCAAGGCTTAACTTGCCGCGCTCCTCTTTCGCAAGAGTAAAAACGTATGATAATCCGGTTCGTTTTTGTTCCATCGAAACGATACCCCTTTCTTTGAAATGTGCCAGTTAGATTTTGCTAACCTGACACAATCTACTTTACCCGCACGAAGTGGAAATTTCAATGGCCACCCCGCTTTACTGTTTGCGTTTTGAAAAACGCTGAAAGTGCTGATATTTCTAGGGTTTTCAGCGTTTTTGTTTCATATATTTTATAAAATCGTGACCGATAAATATTGGATTGTCACCTTTTTTTGAAGTGGCGCGCAGAAAGCCGGTATGATATACTATCAAGTAGAGAAAGGAGGCGGCGGTACAATGGTTCCATCTGTAATTGACTATTTGTTACAGCTCCCCGAAGCCATGCACTTTGCAAGGGTGCAGGAGCTTTGCGGCGACGGTGTTTTTTTCTACCGTATGCTTTCCGAATACGGAAACGGCACGTTCCAACTGATCGAGTTTGAGGACGATCTTCTTTTGATTTTGATTGGTGACTATACGCCCAAGGACACCTTTGAAAAGATCACTGAAATTTCAGAGGACTATATGGAGATCAGCCAGTTTGAAACGGACAGCAGTTCTTTCAAGATTGGTGGACGGAAAAAGAATCAGGTGGATAAGGGGATTTATTGCTATCTAAACACACAGAAGAAAACTTACACCTATTGCGAGGGCGGGAAGCCTGTTCGTTTTACGAAAGTGATTCTATCGCCCAAATACTTCAATACTTATTTTCGGCTGCATGACAGGAACAACGCCGAACTTCTCAACTCTGCAAGGGATTACATTCTCAAAAACCCCAGCCTGCCGGAACTCAACTTTGTGTTCCAGCAGATACGGGATTGTCAGGCAGAGGGGCATACGCTGAAAATCTATCTGGAAAGCAAAGTAATGGAGCTTCTTTCTCTTGTTGTGAAAGGCATGGAGCAGGAACAAAAGCATATTTCTGTAAAGCTGGATTATAAGGACATCCGCAATTTAAGAAAAACGGTAACGGTGATGAAAAATGATCTGGCCGCATACCCGACAGGGGAAGAACTTGCCCAGATAGCGGGTATGAGTACAGCCCGGTATCAACTGGCATTTCGGAAGTATTATGGGACAACGCCGTATGAATATCTCAAGGAATTGCGGTTAAACCAGGCGCTGATTTTGCTAAAAAATTCTGATTATGGAATTGCTACGATTGCGGCTAAAGTCGGGTATCACAATTCCGGCCACTTTGCAAAATTGTTCAAGAAAGCCTATG
>OLSN01003368.1_pt1 | contig 10398 bp, 7 predicted proteins | sample 1672411 | NCBI WGS metagenome assembly OLSN01 (sample SAMEA3136683, study PRJEB25190) | human gut metagenome | biome: human gut; feature: human-associated habitat; material: faeces | place: Austria | collected 2013
GCGCTGCTGCCATCGGCGAAGGCCTGGAAGCTTTCACCATCCCCGGCTCTGTTGCAGAGCAGCGTAAGGTCGGCCTGGGCCATGGTAACCTGGGCGCTATGCTGCTGCACGAGGACACCCATTGCTTCGCCTTCCTGGCTGGCCATGAGTCCTTCGCTGCTGCTGAGGGTGCTATCGGCATCGCCCGTACCGCCAACAAGGTTCGTAAGGAGCCCCTGCGTGTTATCCTGAACGGCCTGGGCAAGGACGCTGCTCAGATCATCAGCCGTATCAATGGCTTCACCTATGTCAAGACCGACTACGACTTCGCCACCGGCGAGCTGAAGGTCGTCGAGACCATCCCTTACTCTGACGGCGAGCGCGCTGCTGTTAAGTGCTACGGCGCCAACGACGTTCTGGAAGGCGTTGCTATCATGAAGGCTGAGGGTGTTGAGGTTTCCATCACCGGTAACTCCACCAACCCCACCCGTTTCCAGCACCTGGTTGCCGGTACCTACAAGAAGTGGGCTATCGAGAACGGCAAGAAGTACTTCTCCGTTGCTTCCGGCGGCGGCACCGGCCGTACCCTGCACCCCGATAACGTGGCTGCAGGCCCCGCAAGCTACGGCCTGACCGACTCTCTGGGCCGCGTGCACGGCGATGCTCAGTTCGCAGGCTCCTCTTCTGTGCCCGCACACGTTGAGATGATGGGTCTGATCGGCATGGGCAACAACCCCATGGTCGGCGCTACCGTTGCCTGCGCTGTTGCTGCAGCTCAGGCCAACGCCTAATCTTTTCCTAAGTTTCAGCGAGGGGGAGCTGCTCTCCGAATGAGCAGCTCCCCCTTTTTTGCTGATAGATATCCGAACACAAGCAACCCAAAGTAAGAAGGAAGAAACAATGAAAAAGAATCAGATCCGCAAGAGCGTGGCTGCGCTGGCCATGGCGGCTGTTGTAAGCGTCAGCCTGCTGGGCTACGGCTGCGGCAGCAAGTCTGCCTCCTCCACCGCAGGCGTGTCCGGCGAGTTCACCGGTACAGCCAAGGGTATGGGCGGCGATGTTACCGTCACTCTGACTTTGACCGACGGCAAGATCACCGGCTGTACCGCCGAGGGTAAGGATGAGACCCCCGGCATCGGCACTATGGCTCTGGAACAGCTGCCCGGCGCGATTGCCGAGAGCGGCAGCATTGCCGTGGACGGCGTGGCCACTGCAACCATCACCTCCGACGCCATCAAGGAGGCTGCTGCTGCCGCTCTGGTCGCAGCCGGCCTGAACGCTGATGACTACAAGACCGAGGTCAAGGCCGACACGACCAAGGCCGAGGACTCCACCATTGATGCAGATATTGCCATCGTGGGTGCAGGCGGTGCAGGTATGACTGCTGCCATCACGGCTGCTGCCGAGGGCAAGAGCGTGGTCATTCTGGAGAGTCAGCCCATGGTGGGCGGCAACTCCGTGCGCGCTACCGGCGGCATGAACGCCGGTGACACCGTGTATCAGGATGAGAACGAGTTCGGCGAGTCCGCAGGCGTGGAAAAGACCCTCAAGACCGCTGCTGAAAAGTATGCCGACAACGCCACCATCACCGCTCTGGCTAAGACCGTTTCTGAGCAGTGGGCAGCTTATCAGGCAGACCCCAAGGGCTACTTCGACTCTGTGGAGCTGATGGAGCTGGACACCATGATCGGCGGCAAGGGCATCAACGACCCCGCTCTGGTGGAGACTCTGTGCTCTAACAGCGCTGACGCTATCGACTGGCTGGACGAGCACGGCATCACCCTGCACAGCGTTTCCAGCTTCGGCGGCGCATCCGTCAAGCGTATCCACCGCCCCGTGGATGCTGAGGGCAAGACCCTTTCTGTGGGCTCCTACATGATCCCCCTGCTGCAGGAGAACTGCGACAAGGCCGGCGTGCAGACCCTGCTGAACACCACCGCTACCGAGCTGCTGACCGATGCAAACGGCGCCGTTGTGGGTGTGAAGGCTACCGGTTCCACCGGCGAGACCATCACTGTGAATGCCAAGGCTGTGGTGCTGACCACCGGCGGCTTCGGCGCAAATCTGGAGATGGTCACCAAGTACAAGCCTGAACTGAAGGGCTTTATGACCACCAACGCCGCAGGCGCACAGGGTCAGGGCATTGAGATGGCTACCGCTGTGGGCGCTGACACCGTGGACATGGATCAGATCCAGATCCATCCCACCGTGGAGGCTAACACCGCTGCCCTGATCACCGAGGGTCTGCGCGGCGACGGCGCTGTGCTGATCAACGCCGAAGGCAAGCGCTTCATCGATGAAGTGGGCACCCGTGACGTGGTTTCCGCTGCCGAGATCGCTCAGACCGGCAGCTACAGCTGGCTGGTGGTGGATCAGGCTATGGTCGATGCTTCCAGCGTCATTCAGGGCTACATCAAGAAGGGCTACACCGTGACCGGCCAGACCTACGAGGAACTGGCAAAGGCTATGGGCGTGGACGAGGCTGCTTTTGCCGAGACCATGAAGACCTGGAACGGCTACGTTGAGGCCAAGAACGACCCCGACTTTGGCCGCACCAGCTTTGCAAAGGCTCTGGATACTGCTCCCTACTATGCTATCAAGGTCACCGCAGGTGTGCACCACACCATGGGCGGCCTGAAGATCAACACCAACACCGAGGTGCTGAAGGCTGACGGCTCTGTGATCCCCGGCCTGTTCGCAGCAGGTGAGGTGACCGGCGGCGTGCACGGTGCAAACCGTCTGGGCGGCAACGCTGTGGCCGACTTTACCGTCTTTGGCCGCATTGCCGGTGCTGCTGCCAGCAAGTACGCTGCATGAGCATAAAGCAAAAAAATTCTGACACCGCCGCCCCCAAGGGCAGCGTGTGGAAGAAAAATGTGATCTTTGCACTGGTGGTGCTGGCGCTGGCCGCAGGTATTTTTCTTGCGGTGCGGGCGCAGCGCCCCGTCAAGGGCAGCGGCTTACAGGCCGTTGTGGATTTCGGTGACGGCGTTACCGAGACTTTGACCCTTGCGCAGGATCACGATTACCTGTACGAGGTAGGGGACTACATCGTGCACCTGCAGGTAAAGGATGGTGCCATCGCGTTTTTGGATAGTCAGTGCCCGGATCATGTCTGTGAGCAATTCGGCTGGCTGGACAAGGACGGCGCATGGGCCGCCTGTGTGCCCGCAGGGGTGTATGTGGTGGTAGAGCCCACCGCAGACGCAGGGTAAAAACAAAGGAAACAGCACCCGGAGGGAAACCTCCGGGTGCTGTTTTTTGCTTGAATAAAAGCCATTCTTTGTAAAAAAGTCTGAAACTTTGTGGAAATGCCGTGAAACGAAAATTGGACGCTTGTTTATCGGGGCAAAATGCGATACACTACAAGTATGAGTTTCTGATGGATGCTTTTTACAAAAAAGCATCTTGTCATAAAAGAACCTAGGAGGAACGGCAAGAATGATCTGGAAAAAGTCTAAACAGCCCGCCGACTCGCAGCAGGACGCAGCGGCTGCACCGAAAAAAGGCGGCGCGGCGGCATTTGCCAAAAAGAACTGGAAGTGGCTGGTGCCGGTAGCCATCGTGGTGCTGGCAGGCGGCTGGTGGCTGCTGAAGCCCAAGAGCGCAAAGCCCGCAAACGTGGATACTTCCTATACGGAAGCAGCGCCCGAGACCCGGGATGTCTCCAACACGCTCAGCGGCACCGGCACGTTGAAGCCCGCCAATACTTACAGCGTCAAATCGCTGGTGTCCGGCAAGGTGCTGACCGGAAGCTTTGAAGAGGGCGATATCGTGGAAGAGGGTACTGTGCTGTACACGGTGGATTCCTCCGACGCTACCACCAAGGTGGAGCAGGCAGCTATCACCCTGCAGCAGGCGCAGCGCAGCTACGATAAGACCGCAGACCGCCAGTATGTCCGCGCCGAGGTGGCGGGCGTCGTCAGCAGCCTGAAGGTGAACAAGGGCGATGAGGTAAAGAGCGGTCAGGAAGTGGCTGTGGTGCGGGACAGCTCCAAGATGAATCTGGTGCTGGAGTTCCCGGCTGCGGATGCTGCCAATTTCTCGGTAGGGCAGACCGCCGAGGTGACGCTGGATGGTACCTTTGAGGTGCTGCCCGGCACTATTACCTCTGTGACCGGCACCGATGCCCTGAGCACCGGCAATCTGCTCACCCGCACTGTGACCCTCTCGGTGTCCAACGCAGGCGGTCTGACCACGGCACAGGCGGCAACGGCTACTGTCAACGGGGTCAGCTCCATTGCAGCGGCAAACTTCCAGTATCAGGCCGAGCGCACCCTGACTGCGCTGTCTTCCGGCACCGTGACTGCTATCAATGTGCGGGAGGGCGGCAGCGTGAACAAGGACGACATCATCCTGACCCTCAGCGGTGAGGACCTGACCGAGTCCATCCAGTCTGCCTCCGAGACCCTGCGCGGTGCGGAGCTGTCCATGCAGAATATGCAGGACGCTATGGATAACTACACCATCACCTCGCCCATCAGCGGCACCATCATCGAAAAGAATGCCAAGGTGGGCGATGCCCTGAGCACTGGCAGCGACCTGTGTACCATCTACGACCTGAGCTATCTGGAAATGACTATCAATGTGGACGAGCTGCAGGTCAGCAGCCTGAAGGTGGGGCAGTCCGTACAGGTGACTGCAGACGCCGTGAAGGATAAGACCTATGAGGGCGTGGTCACCCGTGTGTCCATGAAGGGCGATACCAGCGGCGGCACTACCACCTACCCGGTGACCGTACGCATCGACGAGACCGATGGTCTGCGCCCGGGTATGAACGCCAACGCCGAGATCGTGGTGGCACAGGCCAAAAATGCGCTTACCGTGCCCAACGCCGCCATCGTGCGGGGCAATTATGTGCTGGTGCGGCAGGACTCGCCCAGTGCCGTGAACGCCGATGCCTCCATGAGCGCACCGGAGGGTTATGTGTACGTCAAGGTCAAGACCGGCGTCAGCGATGACAACTATACGCAGGTGACCAGCGGCTTGTCCGAGAGCGATACCATCGCCTACGACCCCAGCTCCGTGAGCAGCGACAGCTACTATGACGACGGCGGCTATAATGATATGGGCGGCGGAGAGCTCGAGGATGCCGGAAACGCCGCAGACCTCACTGAGGGCGGCGAGGAGACGCTACCGGAGGAGACGGAAAACGGCGAAGAACCCGCGGCGGACGCTGAAGAGCCGGCAGACGGCATCGACCCCGCCGAGGCCGGCGCGGTCGTGGTGGATTGACGCAGGAGGGATGAATGAGCGCTCTGATCGAGTTTGATGCGGTGTGCAAATATTACCAGATGGGCGATACCACGGTAAAGGCTGCCGACCACATCACTATGAAAATCGAAAAAGGCGAGTTCGTGGCCATCGTGGGCCAGTCCGGCTCGGGTAAATCCACCTGCATGAACATCATCGGCTGTCTGGATGTGCCTACCCACGGCACCTACCGGCTCAACGGCCGGGATGTGGGCAAGATGAACCGCAACGAGCTGGCCGCCATCCGTAACGAGATGCTGGGCTTTATCTTCCAGCAATACAATCTGCTGCCCAAGCTGAACCTGATGGAAAACGTGGAGGTACCGCTGGTGTATGCGGGCATCTCCCGCGCCGAGCGCCACATCCGCGCCCGGGAGGTGCTGGAGCAGGTGGGGCTTGGCGACAAGCTGAAAAACCGCCCCAACCAGCTTTCCGGCGGCCAGCAGCAGCGTGTGTCCATTGCGCGGGCACTGGTGCGCAACCCGCCGGTCATTCTGGCGGACGAGCCCACCGGCGCGCTGGACTCCCATACCGGCCGCGAGGTGCTGGGGCTTTTGCAGCAGCTGCACAAGCAGGGACACACCGTAGTGCTGATTACCCACGACAACTCCATTGCCGTGCAGGCCGACCGCATCATCCGGCTGGAGGACGGTCAGGTGGTGTATGACGGCGACTCCCACGCACCGGAGGCCATGGTGCAGCCCACCCTGCTGCCCGAAACGCCGGAAAAGGAGGAACAGGCATGATCTTTGAAACCTTCCGGCAGGCCATCCAGAATGTGTGGAGCAACAAGCTGCGCACCTTTCTGACCATGCTGGGCATCATCATCGGCGTGATGGCGGTCATCGTCATTGTGGGTCTGGGCAACGGCATGACCAAGAGCATGCGGGACAGCTTTTCCGCACTGGGCACCAACACCCTCAGCATTCAGGTGTGGGGCTACGGCTCCCGTACCGTGCCGGTGGAGGAGATGTACGATATATGCCAGCGGCATTCCGACCTGATCAAGGCGGTGTCGCCCCAGATCGAGTTCAGCGGCAATGCCAGTGGTACGCTGAAGATTGGTACCACCAGCTACCGCTGGTCCAACATAAGCGGTGTGGACGAGAACTACACTGAAATGAAGAACTACCAGCTCGCGCAGGGACGCGGCCTGCAGTACATGGATATGCAGGACAACAAGCAGGTCTGCATCATTGGCGATTACCTGAACCGGGTGGCCTTTGGCGGCAACGGTGTGGGGCAGACGCTCAAGATCGGTGCCAACAAGTTCCGCATTGTGGGCGTGCTGGCGGCCAAGGTCAGTGACCCCACCATGCAGCAGGGCAGCGATGATGACTGCGTTTACCTGCCCTACACCACCGTGATGCGGCTCTCCAGCCAGAGCTCGGTCAACAACTATACGGCGGTGATGACCGACGAAAACTTTGCCAACGAGGCCAAGACCACCATGGAAGAGGAACTGATGTCGATCCTCAAGACCGAAAACGGCTACTATGTGTACAGCGCCAGCGAGTGGCTGGAGGAAATGAACAAGATGATCAACATGGTCATCGTGATACTTACCGGCATTGCCAGTATCTCGCTGCTGGTGGGCGGCATCGGCATTATGAACATCATGCTGGTGTCGGTGACCGAGCGCACCCGCGAGATCGGCATCCGCAAGGCACTGGGCGCAAAGGAGCGCACCATTCTGGCACAGTTCGTGGTGGAAGCAGCCACCACCTCTGCGCTGGGCGGCGTTTTGGGCATTGCGCTGGGCTATGCGGTGTCCATGGCAGCCAACCGGGTACTGCCCATGTTTATGACCGATACCACCGTTACGGTAAGCCCCTCCTTCAACTCCATTGTGGTGGCCTTTGGCATCTCGGTGGGCATCGGCGTGCTGTTCGGCTATCTGCCGGCGCGGCGCGCAGCCCGGCTGAACCCCATTGAAGCATTGCGCTACGATTGATCGCGGCGGCGTGATAAACAAAGAACAAGAGGTACGACCAATGAAAAAACGGATTCTCGCATTTCTGCTGGCGGTCAGCATTGCGGTGTCGGTGCTGGTGCTGCCGGTCTCGGCGGCCAGCATCAACAACACAGCCCTGCAGACGGCTATTACTCTGGGCGCTGTGCCCACCGGTCAGGAGCTTAGCGCCAACATTACCCGCGGCGCTTTTGCCAAAATGCTGGTGTCCTTTTCCACCTACCGGGAGAGCGTAGGCGCACAGGGCACGGTGGGCACCCTGTACCGGGATGTGCCCGGCAGCTCTGAATGGGCACCCTACATCCGCATTGCAGTGCAGCAGGGCTGGATGAACGGCTACACCGATGGTTCCTTCCGCCCGGACAACACCGTTACGCTGGAGGAAGCCTGTGCTGCGGTGCTGAAGATGCTGAGCTATAAGACTACCGACCTGACCGGCTCCTTCCCGCAGGCACAGCTGAACAAGGCCCAGCAGATCGGTCTGCGGGACCAGCTGACCTGCACACAGGGACAGGCCATGACCTACGAACAGTGCACCCTGCTGCTGTACAACGCTCTGCGTGCCAACACCGCCAGCGGCAGCGCCTATGGCAGCTCGCTGGGCTTTACGGTGTCCAACGGTCAGGTGGATACCTCCTCGGTGCTGCTCAAGAGCCGCAAGGGTCCCTTTGTGGCAGAGGAGGGCACTCAGCTGCCCTTTACGCCGGTGAGTGTTTACCGCAACGATAAGGTCTCTGCCTCGGCAGAGCTGAACAAGTACGATGTGTACTATTACAGCGAAAGCCTGCAGACGGTGTGGGTCTACACCCGCCGCGCAGCGGGCCGCATTACGGCGGTATCGCCCAGCGCCAGCGCACCCACCGCGCTGACTGTGGCGGGCAGCACTTACAGTCTGGGCAGCTCTGCTGTGGCATCCAAGATCTCCTCCCTGAACGGCGGCGGCGTGGGCGAAGTGGTCACCCTGCTGCTGGGCATGGACAACGAGGTAGCCGATGTGATCACCGGCGAGGAAGCCGACAGCGTGTTCTACGGCGTGGTGCAGACTGCCACCCGCAGTCTTGTAGAGGACAACGGCGCAGACGTGCTGCAAAAGATCTCGGTGATGTGCACCGACGGCATCATCCGCACCGTAAATATCGACAAAAGCCTGAACTACCCCACCGGCTGGCTGGTGGAGATCAGCGTGACCCCCGAAGGGGAGCAGATGACCGCTATCGAGTCCAAATCGGTCAGCGGCACCATCAATGACACCGCCACCGCGCTGGGGGACTATGCTCTGGCCGATGACGTACAAATTCTGGATACGACATCGGAGGGGTTGGCTGGGACGGTTCGTCCCAGCCGAATAGCGGGGACAAAGCTGAACGCCCTGGCCGTGCGCTACTATACGCTGAATGAGCAGGGGCAGATCGACCGTCTGATTTTGAACGATGTTACCGGCGATCTGTGGAAATACGGCGTGCTGGACGACGTGAAGAATCTGGCTGTCAACGCTAGTTCCATTCTGGGCACCCTGACCGGCAGCGGCTCTTCCGGCTCAGGGAATGGTTCTTCGGGAAATAGTTCTTCCGGTTCCGGCAGCGGCTCTAAGGGGGACAGTTCTTCCGGTTCCGGCTCTACCGGCGGCACAACCAACACCACCACGGTGGTGGATGATCTGCGCAGTGTGCTGGTGCCCACCACCAGCGAGATCCTGTGGGGCGTCATTGACGGCTCGCTGCTGAGCACGGTCTGGAATCGCATCACCAGCAGTTCCGGTTCGCTGCTGAGCATCGGCCTCAAGCAGCTGGCCAAAATCACCGGCCAGCCCATGAGCACCATCCTCAACTTTGTGGGCGGCGGCGCTACTTACATCTGCTACGTCAACGGCAGTCAGGCCAGCTTTTCCACCTCCATCAAGTATCCGGTGCTGGCGGGCGGTCTGGCAGTGCGGCAGAACGTGAACGGCACGGTAAAGGCTATGATCCAGCTGATGCCCATGAAGATCGATCAGGTGGGCGCAGCCTCGGTGATGAGCAACGGCACCCGCTACGAAACGGCTGACGACATGCAGGTGTACCTGTGGTACAAGGGACAGTATTACGCCACCAAGCTTTCGGAGGTGAACTCCGAGGGCTACTACCTGACTGGCTGGTACGATAACTTTGGCTGCGCAGCAGGCAAGCGCGTGCGAGTGATCGTAGCGGTCAAAAAGGACTGATGGACTACTATGACCCCCGGCGCAGGGCGCTGCGGGCGGTGCGGCAGCTGCTCTACCCGCGTGAGTGCCCCTTCTGCGGCCGGGTGCTGGGAGATATACGGGATTGCCCGGACTGCGCAGAGCAGCTGGAAGTGCTGCGCCGCAAGCCCGGCATCCGGCTGGACCCGGCGCAGCACTATATCGGCAATCTGACCGGTGCGGCTGCGCCCTACCGTTACAACGGCTGTGTACGGCGCGGCATCCTGAACGCAAAGTATCAGGGCAAGCCGTGGCGGGCAGTAGAGATGGGTAACCGTCTGGTGCAGCTGGCCTTTGGCGGGGAGCTGACCGTGCAGTACGGCGAGCTGCTCCCGCAGCCGGTGCCGTGGGCGGCCATCGGGTACGATCTGATCGTGCCGGTGCCGGCCTCCGGCAAAAAGCGCGGATACAACGTGCCGGAGCTGATGGCGTTGCCGCTGGCCAAGGCCATGGAGGTGCCGCTGGCACCGCAGGCATTGGAGCGTACCCGGGCAAAACGGCATCAGGCCGGTCTGCCGCTGGAGCAGCGCATGGCCAACGTAGCAGGCGCTTTCCGGGCGGCACAGCCGCAGCAGGTGGAAGGCAAGCGCATCCTTCTGGTGGATGACGTCATCACCACCGGCACAACGGCTGCCGCCTGCGCACAGGCACTGCTGCACGCCGGGGCGGACAGCGTGTTTGCGCTGGCCTTTGCCACGGTGGAATTTGGCGCACCGCCGGACGACACCACCCCCATCTGCGAGGATGACGAGGAAGAAGCGTACAGCGATTTTTGAAAATAACGTTCTTTCGCGCATCCTTCCCGCGGGCAAAAGTCGGGAAAGCAAAATGTAAAAACCGCATCAGAAATTTGGAAAAAGCGCTTGACAAAACGGGCAAAGTCGGGTATACTAATCAAGATGTGAGCGACAAACGCAAACAGATATCCGGGTGTAGCGCAGTTTTGGTAGCGCGCTTGAATGGGGTTCAAGAGGCC
>OLSN01003381.1_pt1 | contig 10355 bp, 9 predicted proteins | sample 1672411 | NCBI WGS metagenome assembly OLSN01 (sample SAMEA3136683, study PRJEB25190) | human gut metagenome | biome: human gut; feature: human-associated habitat; material: faeces | place: Austria | collected 2013
TTCCTCTCCTATGTCATTTCCATCGCAGCACTGCTGATTCTCAACGCCGTTTTCAAGCTGCGCGCAAGTGGCCATGCCTGCAGCACGACGGCGCCTGTGTTTCTGCTGACGTGGAAGCTGCATCCGCTTTTTATTATTCCGTCCGCGCTGCTGATCGCAGCGGTCTATCGATCCTCTTTGAAGCTATCGCGCCACACCCTGCCGCAGCTCCTTATTGGCTCGGCAGTCAGTCTGCTCGCCTGTGGTATTTCACTGCTGACCTACGGACTCGGCTGATAGTTATGCAACCCAATAACCCAAAAATGCGCTGTACCACTATTGTGCAATGTGGTATGGCGCATTTTCTGTGTAATTACTCCCAATCCTGTTTCTTTGGCTCACCCAACCGCCACATCATATAGATTTTGCATCAGCCGGATCTCATACGGGTCGGTTCGAAGCATGCCGACGGTATCTGAGTTTAACCGGTTTTAATCTTCCATCTGGTTCCGCCTTAAAGATTCCACACACAGTATCGCAGCAGCTCTCAATCAGTTCCCTGTCGTGGGTGATCACGAGAATGGTTCTGCCGTTCCGCGCTCCGCTTTTCAGCCTTTCCGCGATTAGGCGCATATTCTGTCCGTCAAGTCCGCTGGTGGGCTCATCAAGAATCAGTATCCTGCGGCCGGAAAAGATGGCGCAGGCTATGGCAAGCCGCTGCTTCTGCCCGCCGGACAGGGCGGACGGATGCGCGTCCCTGTACTCGTAAAGCTCAAACTCTTTGAGCAGGTTCCTTGCACGGTCTTTGCTTTCTTCTGTCAATCTGGTATTCAGCAGCAGCTCCTCCGCCACGCTTGCCGTAAAAAACTGTGTTGATGTGTCGTTGCCGCAGTAATAGATCTCCCTGCGCCGGACGGCCGCTCTTGCCTTTTTTCCATCTATCAGGATATGCCCCCTTGTCTGCTTCGCCAGCCCGCAGAGGATCTGTGCAAGGGTGGTTTTCCCCGCGCCGTTTTGCCCCGTTATGGCGGTCACCTTGCCTTTCGGAAAGGAGAGGGAAACATCATCGAAAATGACTTCTTTGCATATTTTTTTCGAGAGCCCTGCTGTCTTCAAGACGGCAGGGCTTTCGTCCAATACGGAGGGAGCGGGAAGGCACTTTCCCTCGTGCGGAGAGCGCAGGCCCATGCCTAAGATGTCTGCTTCCGGCAGAAGGAGCAAATCCTCCGGTGTATACTCGGCCGCTATTCTGCCGTCTCGAAGATATAAAAACCGGTCTGCGATCCCCATCAGCCAGTCGATCCGATGCTCCGCGATGAGCAGGGTAAAGCCTTGTTCCTTGAGCTGCCGAAGGGTCTGCGCAAGCTGCCTCGTCCCGGCGGCGTCGAGGTTGGCCGTCGGCTCGTCGCACACAAAAACCTTTGGCTTCATGGCATATACGGACGCAATGGCCGCCCGCTGCTTTTCTCCGCTTGAGAGGACGTCAACTGCCCTGTCTTTCAAACGGGACAGCTTCAACGCCTCTATGGCGGCGTCCGTCCTCTCCCGTATCTCCCGGGCGGACAGGCCGTAATTCTCGCAGGGAAAGGCCACCTCTCCGGCAAGCTCGGAGGAAAAGAACTGGCTTTTGGGATCCTGAAAAACGCTTCCCACCAAACGCCCGATCTCCCATGTGGAAAGCCTTGATATGTCCTTGCCGTCTATCCTCACGCTCCCGCTGAAAACTCCGGGGTAGTAGGACGGCGCAAGCCCGTTGACAAGCCTTGTCACGGTGGTCTTGCCGCAGCCGGAAAGCCCCGTCAGCACGACGCATTCGCCGCTTTTTACCGAAAGGGAAATGTCCTGCACGCCTCTGTCTGAGTTTTCATATTGAAAAGAAGCGCGTATAAGCTCGATCATGCCATGCTCCTTTCCAAAACCAAATAGGAAGCCGTGACTATCGCACATACGGCTGCCGCGATGTGATCCCGCGCCCCGGCCCTTTTCTCATAATAGCTGCCGCGCACACCCGGGCGCTCCGCGCCCCTTGCAACGGCGGAAACGGAAAGCTGATCGGCGAGCTGCAATACCCGAAGAAGAAACGGAACCAGCACATACTCTATGCTCTGCACGGGATGTGCGAGCAGCTGCCCCGCCGCGGTCAGCCCTCGGTTTTTCATGGACCTGCCTACGCCTTTCAGCTCCGTCCGCATGGTAGGGAAGAAGCGAAAAACCACAAGAAGCCCGAGAATGAACGGGGTGGGCATACGGAGGCGGGATAAAAACGCGGAGAGCATCCCCGGCGGCGTGGTGATCAGATCCCATGACACCAGAAAGATCGGTGACAGATTCCAGAACATCAGAACATAAAATTCCGAGAAGACCGGCATGTGCAGCCCGTGGAAGCGGATACCGTACAGCAGCAGCGCCAGCAGCAGATAAAAGCAGCCATAGGACGCGGCAAGGCGGAAGTTCCGCTGTAAGACGAGATAAAGAAGCGCGCCGCCGGTCAGGATGCAGGTGAGCAGCACATTCCCGCCGATAGTCACTCCGGCAAAGACGCACAGCAGCGCCCACAGCTTGACCGGCACCGCAAAGGATGCGTCCGCTCTCATAGAACGCCGGCCTTCTGAAAATGCCTGCGGATCAGCCGACTGCCCACCATGCAGCCTAAAAAGCCCATCAGCGTCGTGAACAGCAGAATAAAGGCCAGCCAGCCGGGAGAGGTGTAGTAACGCACATAGGAATCGATGTAGCTCTGCTCCATGCCGCTTGCCAGCGCAAAATCGTAGTAGGTGTCCCAGAAGAACCAGATGGGCAGCAGATTGACCCCGTTGTACAGCAGGCTCGCCACCGTCCAGGCGGCGGTCAGCCGTTTCGGCTTTTGGCAGGAGCCTTCCTTCCAGAGAATCGCCTCGCAGAGGATTCCCACGAGAACATAATAAGGAAGCAAGAACCAGTTTCCCATCAGCAGGAAAATCACGCCGAGGATCGTCATATAGATCAGCGTCACAAAACGCTTTCCGATCCGGCTGACCATGAGCATATAGACCGGCGCGCAGAGGAACATGGTGATCCCCACCGACAGCACCATGCTGACAAAGTCGTTGGCCATGCAGACCATATTGACGACGAGCTGGATCACGATCAGCACCGCCGAAAGCAGCACCGTGGTGATCACATCCCTGACAGACCATTTATTTGTTTCTTTCATAAACTCCTCCTTGTTTTCGACACTTCGTTTTCCAATATTGCACTTGGAATTCTGTTTATCTCGGAACTTTCTACGCCGTCCACTCCATGCTCTCGCTCTGGAGCTGCGCCATGTGGCGGAACAGGCCGTTCTTTTTCAGCAGCTCTGCCGGAGAACCCATCTCAACCACGCGGCCGCCGGAGAGCAGGACGATCTGGTCGGCGTTCATGACGGTACGCATGCGGTGCGCGATGATGAGCACCGTCTTATCCTTGATCAATCCGGACAGCGCCGCCTGCACCGCCGTTTCGTTTTCCACGTCCAGCGAGGCCGTGGCCTCGTCCAGCAAAATCACCGGCGCGTCCTTCAAGATGGCGCGGGCAATGGAGATGCGCTGCCGCTCACCGCCGGAGAGCCGGGAGCCGTTTTCCCCGATCAGGGTATGGTAGCCCTCCGGCAGCCTGGATACAAAGGCGTCGCACTGCGCCGCCTTCGCCGCCGCCAGCACCTCCTCGTCGGTGGCGTCCCGCTTGCCGAGGCGGATGTTTTCCATCACGGTATCCGCAAACAGCACCACATCCTGAAATACGATGGCGTAGTTTTTCAGCAGTGCCTCGCCGTCCACCGTGGACACATCCACGCCGCCCAGCCGCACCGTTCCCTCCGCCGGGTCCCAGAAGCGGGCTGCCAGCTTGGCTGCCGTGGATTTGCCGCCGCCGGAGGGGCCCACCAGCGCCGTCACCTGCCCCTGCTTCGCCGTAAAGGAGACGTCTCTTAGCACGTCCTCTTTTTCCCGGTAGGCAAAGGTCACATGCTCAAAGCGGATGTCGTAGCCATCGGGATCATATTCGGTCATACCGGTCATGCGCTTTTCGTTCTCGATCTCCTGCATACGCTCGATGCGCACCTCGCAGGCGAAAACCGCGGCCATGTTGGCAAACATGGAGCCGATGGGGTCATATACCCGGGTGGCGGCGATAAGGAACATCAGGAACGGGATCAGCGACAGGTCGCTGCGGCTCATGAGTGTCACCCCCGTGAGGACGGTGGTGGCGATGCCCAGCTTTAGGAAGGACTGTGCCGCCGTGACCACGGAGCCTGTGAACAGCTCGCCCCGGATGGTGTCCTGCTCCGCCTCGTCCAGCCTGCGGTTCAGGTCGGCGATATACCGCACCTTTTGGTTGCACGCCTTGATCTCCGGCGCGCACTCCAGCACCTCCTGCATGGCGTCGGTGGCCGCGCGGCGGGTGACAAGCCCCTTCTTTATATGCCGCTTTTCCATGCGCCGGGAGAGATATACCATCAGCAGCGACGCGGGCACCACCCACAAAAGAGCCAGCGCCATCCGCCAGTCGTAAAGCAGCATGCCTGCGGAAATCAGCGCCGTGGAGATGAGCGCGCCGTGCATGGCGGGGTAAAAGTGGGAGAAGGCCTTTTCCAGCGTCTCCATATCCCCCATGATGGTGGTGGTCAGGTCGGTCAGGTCACGGTTTCCGAAGAAGGACAGTGGGAGCTGGCGCAGCACCTCCGCCAGCCGGATGCGGCGGTTGGCACTCTCCCGGTAGGTGGCTTCGTATAGGGCTTTGTACTGGATCAGAAAGGTCACAAAGAGCGCGGCGAGGGCAAGGACGCCCGCGACCAGAAAACGCGTAAGCCCCGCCCTTGGGTCGGTGTCGTTTGTCAGTGCCTCTACGATGCCGGAGAGTGCCGTGGCCAGCACGCCCACCGGCAGCATTTTGCTGATGTTGACCAGTACGGACCAGAACACGGCGGCCACATAGTCTTTTGCGCCCTTCTCCGTCATGGCGTATTTTTTTCGGATGCGTTCGATCATGCGGCACCTCCTACCTTCCACTGCGCGGCCTTTTGGTATTCCTCCCACATAGCGGCGTATACGCCGCCCTTTTCAAGAAGCTCGTCGTGCTTTCCTTCCTCGGCGATCTCGCCGTCCCGGATGACGAGGATGCGATCCATGTTCCGCACCGTGGACAGGCGGTGGGCGATCATCAGCACGGTCTTGCCCTTCATCAGCGCCTCGAAGGCCTTTTGTATCTTCGCCTCGTTCTCCGGGTCTGCAAAGGAGCTGGCCTCATCCAGCACCACGATGGGCGCGTCCTTTAAGATCGCCCGCGCCAGCGCGATGCGCTGCATCTCGCCGCCGGAGAGGTAGACGCCCTTGGCGCCGATCACGGCGTCCAGCCCGCCCGGCGTCTTTTCCAGAATATCGCTGCACTGGGCAAGCTGCGCCGCGTGTAATATCTCCGCCTCGGTGGCGTCCGGCCGGGCGGCGCGGATGTTGTCGCGGATGCTCTTCTTAAACAGGCGCACCTCCTGAAAGACAAAGGAGATCTGCTCCATCAGCTCCGCGGTGGGGATGCTTCGCACATCCCGTCCGCCCAGGAGCACCGCCCCTGCCTGCACATCGAAAAAGCGCGGGATCAGCCGGGCGATGGTGGTCTTGCCGCCGCCGGAGGGGCCCACCAGCGCCCACGCCTCCCCCTGCGGCAGGTGGAAGCTCACATTCGTCAGTGCAGGCCTGTCTGCGCCGTCATAGGAAAAGGTGACATTCTCAAAGGAAATGCCGCTGTCTGCGGGCTTGCTTCCGCTGTCCGCCGCAGGCTCGGGAAGGGGGGACTCCTTCAATATCGCCTCCAGCTTGTTCACTGCCTCGGCGGCCTCCATCTGTGCGTTGACCGCGTACATCAGCCGCTCCATCATAAAGGCAAGCTGGGGCGCGAAGAAGATGTAAAACACCAGATCGGCCAGCACCGCCCAGCCGTCTGCCGCGCCGCCGATGAGAACCATTCCCAAGGGCATGAGAAACAGGAACATGGCGTTCAGCACCACCGTAAGCAGGGTGTAGGGCATACGGCACATCATGGCGTAGCCGCTGGCAAGGTCGCGGTAGCTGAGGATGGCGGCATGAAAGCTCTTGAAGGAGTAAACCGTCTGCTGGAACACCTTCACCACCGGGATGCCCCGGACATACTCCGTGGCCTCAGCGGAAATGCGCTCTCCGGCACGCTGGTATTCCTCAAAGAACTTCATGCTGGTGCCCGTCATCATGCTCATCAGGTAGATGAGTCCGATAATCATGGGGATCAGGCAGGCAAGCCCCATGCGCCAGTCAAAGACGAAGAGCAGTCCCACCGCCAGTATCGGCGTTACGATCCCGCCCACCGCGTCGGGGATGGTGTGGGCAAGGAGCGTTTCTGTCAGCGCCGCGTTGTCGTCGATCTGCTTGCGCAGCCGCCCCGTAAGATTGGCGTTAAAGTACCCCAGCGGCAGGTCAACGAGATGGGCGACCGCCGCCTTTCGCATATTCGTCGCCACCCGGAAGGCCGCAAGGTGTGTACACATGAGCCCGGCGAAATACACAGCCGCGCTCAGAAGTGCCGCCGCCAGCGCATACCAGCCGTAGCGGGCAAGCCCTGCCGGAACGCCGCCTCCCGGCGTTAAAATGCCTCTGGCCGCGTACCAGACAAAGACAAACGGGAAAATGCCGACTGCCGCCGAAACGCCGGACAGCCCGCAGCCCAAGACGGACAGCCACTTATGCCCTCCGGCGTATTCCAGCAGCCTGCCCAGCACCGGCGGCTGCTTTGTTTTTTTCTGTTTGCTCATATTCCGTGTTCCTTTCTTAAAAGATATAGGTTTGTTGGAGGATGCGCCGCATCGGTTAGAGATGACTAACCGACAGTTATTTTTTTAAGGCTCATTCGAGCCTTAAAAGTCCGCTCCAGCCGGAGTGGAAAAAGATAGCCAGTTCATCGACGTATTTCATGGCTTCCTCTCTCGGCATATCGTGGACGATGGTTTCACACACCGCCGTAAAGTAGGCCCTTGTGATCATGTGATGAAGCTGACGGGTCATGCTCCCGAAGAGCATACCATTTTTTCTGAGGAGACTGTAGTATTCTTCGGATCGATCGACCTCCAGATCCACCAGCACCTCGATGAAATCCGCGTAGCCTGTTCCTTCCGCCCGGCAGAGGATCAGCTTGAAGGCGTCAAAATGGTCGTACATGAACGCGACAAGCTCGTGCAGGTGCTGGGTGGAGAGAGCAAGGCTGTCTTTTGCTTTTCCCTCCGGGATGAGGTCAAAATAATCATCCTGTGCCGCCTTGAAGCGGGTGAGCAGCTCGCTTGCGGTCTCGCCCACAAGGTCTTCAAACAGAGCGGTCTTATCCGGGTAGTAGCCGTAGAATGCACCCTTCGTGAAGCCTGCCTCCGCGACAATTTGGTTCAGAGATGCGTCCTTGAAGCCTTTTTCCAGAAATTCTTTTTTCCCAACTTCGAGGATCCTCCTCTGGGTTTCCGTTCGTTCCATTTCCTACGCCTCCTGATATACCAGCGGTACATACCGCTGGTATATTATAACCGCATAGATTTGGTTTGTCAATGGGAGTGACACATTTTATACTATCCCAGCGCCACATCCAGCGTCATCATGACGCTAAAGCCCACGGCAAAGAAAATCGTGCCGATGTTGGAGTGCTTTCCCTGTGACATTTCGGGAATCAGCTCCTCCACCACCACATAGAGCATGGCGCCCGCCGCAAAGCTCAGGAAATACGGCAGCGCCGGGATCACCAGCTGCGCCGCAAGAATCGTCAGCACCGCGCCGATAGGCTCGACAACGCCGGAGAGCACGCCGCCGAGAAATGCCTTACCCTTGCTCTCACCCTCCGCCCGGAGCGGCATGGAAATGATCGCCCCCTCGGGAAAATTCTGAATGGCGATGCCAAGGGACAGGACAAGTGCGCTTGCCGCCGTGATCTGCGCGTTCCCCGCGAGAAAGCCCGCGTACATCACGCCAACCGCCATTCCCTCCGGAATGTTATGCAGGGTCACTGCCAACACCATCATGGTGATGCGGCCCAGCCTGCTTTTCGGCCCCTCCGTCTGATTGCTGCCCACGTGAAGGTGAGGGATCAGGCGGTCGAGCATAAGCAAAAACAGCACGCCGACCCAGAAGCCGATAAAGGCGGGAAGGAAAGATAGCTTTCCCATGCCCTCCGACTGCTCGATAGCGGGGATCAGCAGGCTCCAGATGGACGCCGCCACCATCACCCCGGCGGCAAAGCCCGCAAGGGCGCGCTGCACCAAATTGCCAAGGGATTTTTTCATAAAGAACACGCAGGCCGAGCCCAGTGCTGTTCCCAAGAAAGGGATCATGATTCCAAGAAAGGTTTCCATTTGTCTCACCGCCTTTATATTGCAGTATTATTTGTTTCTTCGATAACCCGCCTCGTCTCTGTATTCGGGATGCTCCTTCAGATACGGGTCTTTATCGCCGCAGATGGCATAGTCGCATCGGCAGCCGTCCACGCAGGTGGTCGTCCGCACCAGCCTTGCGTGGAGCAGCTCCATGGACGCATAGTCCACATTGCACAGGGCGGGCATGATATCCGTAAGGCCGTGCCTAATGGCAAACTCCGCTGCCGGACACGATGTAAATTCATAATAAATAGGGTCATCTTTATCATAAGGCGCAACCGTCATCTCGTAATCGTGCCATTTGTCGCAGCCAGTTTTCGCCCGCACAAACGCTCTGTACATCAGCTTCCTCCAGAACGGCTTGTTGCAGTCCACGAACCGCAGCCTGCGGAAGGTCGGAAGAATCAGGTTTTCCTCCATCTCCTCGATCTCGCGGAAGGATGTGGCGGCTTTGCAGACTGTGTAATAGCTCATGATGGCAATGCAGTCGTAGGTGCCGCCTACACCGTTGTGAAAGTTCCGCTTGCCGCCCAAATCGGTACGCCAGTCGGAGAGAAAGTCCGCATACTGCCGCTGTACCTGTTCCCATACCTTCTCCCGCTCCTCTTCCGGGTAGTGCAGGGCGATCTTCGCCCGTATCTCCTTCTTGCAGGGCCTGGAATACAGCACGTGGCAGCTGCGGTCAAATAGGAGATTCTTGTCCTTCATCTGTCTGCCTCTCCCTCATTTCCGCGCCGTGATACAGAGCCAGCTTTTCTTTTTGTGTATCTGCACATCGTGAAAGCCCGCCTGCTCCAGATACACCTTTAGTTCAACGTCCTTGTAGATGGTCATGTCTCCGATGATCTCCGTCCACTTTTCGTCCTTATCCGTGTCGCCATTGCTTTCGTTGCAGATGAGAAATGTCCCGCCGGGCTTCAGCACCCGATAGACCTCCCGGAAGCACTGTAACAGATCAGGCCAGAAATAGACGGTTTCAAAGGCTGTAATGGTGTCAAACCAGTCGTCCGCAAACACCATATCCGCCACGCTGCCTTGCAGAACGGCGCAGCGTCCCTCCGCGATGGCGGCCTCGTTGACCTTTTTTGACTTCTCCACGCTGACGGACGAATAATCGATGCCCTTGACGATGCCCTGCGGGCATTTTTTCAGCAGCCTTTTCATGTTAGCCCCGCCGCCGCAGCCGCAGTCCAGCACCTTGGCGTCCGGCGCAAGCTCTAAAAATTGCAGCCCCCACCGGGCCACGGCGCTGTGCCCGACATTCATCATGGCGACCATAATTTTCCCGCCAAAGCCCACGGGCTTGCGGGTGTTTTCAAAGAATGACATATCGCACCTCCATTTTTACACACTCGGCATAAGTCAGCGGGAACGAGGCTTTCAGCACGGCGCTTTTCCGCACCGTCCAGCCGTTCTGCCTTAAGAAGCGCAGGTATTCCTCGCTCGTCCACCTGCTGTGGAGAGGGAAGCCTGCCAGCTTCATGAAAAAGGCTTTTGCCTTGCCGGAAAGCGAGTTCCCCGCGTGGGTGAAGGTCGGCGCAATCAACACGCCATCATCTTTCAGTACCCGTTTTATCTCTTGCAGGGCTTTTTCCGGCTGCGGCACGATGTGCAGTGCGTTGGACACGATCACCACGTCGAAGGACTCCTCCACATAGGGCAGACGGAACATATCCTGCACCGAAAAGTGCAGCTTGGCAGAGCGGTTATCACGCTTGGCCTCGGCAATCATCTCCGCGGAGGCATCCGTCGCCTCGATGTGCGCCGCCGCGTTTACGATGTGCTTTGCGATCAGCCCCGTGCCGGTCGCCAGCTCCAGCACCGTTTTTGCTTTCACCACCGGCCGGATCAGCTCGTACATCTCCTCATACGCCGCCCCATCCTTTCGCATAAAGCGGTCGTACCGACCGGCATTTCTGTCCCAGAAATTCTTTCGTTCTTTCATAGCCGTTGCCCTTATCTCTTTTTTGTTTCTTTGCCGCCT
>OLSN01003387.1_pt1 | contig 10330 bp, 6 predicted proteins | sample 1672411 | NCBI WGS metagenome assembly OLSN01 (sample SAMEA3136683, study PRJEB25190) | human gut metagenome | biome: human gut; feature: human-associated habitat; material: faeces | place: Austria | collected 2013
GGCGGCTTCCGAGCCGCAAAGCGGCACCTGGCAGGCGCAGGAAGAAGGGCAGAGCAGCCCGGAAAGTGAAAAGACGGCCGACAGTGCACTGTCGCATCAGCCGGAGTTTCCGGCTGATGAATCTTCTTTGAAAGAAAAGGAAACGCAGGCGGGCCAACCGGCAGAGGATGCCGCAGGGCAGGCCGAGGCGGAACAGGAGGCCGCTGTGCAGGCGACGGCAGTGCCGCAGGCGGCCAACCTTGCGGAGGCTACGGGCCTCACCATCACGGCGGACGACGGCCAGCCGCTGGTGGAAGGCGTGGACTATGAGATAAAAACTGGCGTGGCCACGACTGCCGTGAAAAGTGGGACTACCTCATCGGCAGGGTCATTTGCCAACCTTATTGTTTTGAAAACAGAGAGTGCAGTTACGGTAACGGGCACATCGAAGGACAACTACGGCCTGCAGGTGGCGGCAGGGGTGCATGCGAACATCACGCTTAACGGCGTTGCCATTGCGGCACCCATCCCGTTTGACATTGTCACCAACCTCAACGGCACGGCAGACGGCACGCCGGCCACGCGCGGGTATGAGATTCTGCCGGAAAAGCGCACCAGCGTGCACCTGACGCTGGCGGACGGCAGCGTAAACACGCTTACCGTCACGCCCGCCAACACTGAACGGCCGGCGCTGCGCTGCGGCGAGGGCTCTGTGCTGGTGATAGACGACAGCGTGTGGAACCAGACGGCGGCAGGCGAAGCCATCACGCCCGAACAGGGGCGCGTGCCGTATGACTGCACGCTGAAAAACGGCACGGAATTGAAGCAGGGCGACCCGCTGTGGAAAATGGATAGTGAGGCCCCGGGCAAATTGGTTACAAACAGCGGCTATTCTAGCGCTAGCATTGGCGGTGGCATGGCTGAAGACGGTGGTGGAATTACCATAGAGGGCGGCATTTTGGAGGCGCATGCTACATCTCCAAATAACAGCGGCGTTTTATGTGGCGCAGGCATTGGCGGCGGCATCGGTGGCGGTACGGGCTGTGTGCTGGAGGGCGGCGGCGTTACCATCAACGGTGGGCGCATCACAGCCTATGGTAGCTACCATGGTGCGGGTATCGGCGGAGGATACCGCAATGGATGTTCGATTTACCGTAGTACGCCCTTGGATGGTGCAGTCAAGGCGCGTTGGGGTAAATGCCCGGCATGCGGCACCAGTACAACACCGCATGCGCCTATCCCCGGTGACATTACAGTAAATGGTGGCTATACAGAGGCATATGGATACACCCATGGCAATGCCATAGGCAGCGGTTGCTACAATGCGAACAACCTGGGCCACGGCGATGCCACTACAGCACATGAAATACGCATTACTGGCGGTACGCTGAAGCCGATAGCCGAACGCACATCTTCTTCTTATGATGTGGGTGTGCGCGGCGGTAAGGTTGTGGTGACAGGCGGCTCATTCCCTGTGGGCAAGCAAAGCGGCGGTGTGGATGGCCTCAGCTTTGAGGGCACCAGCGTCGAGAGTGCAAGCGGGGAAAAGCTGACAATGGTGGAAATTGACCTGAGAGATTATACAGAGCTGCTTGGGGGCAAGGTTATCAGCTACGAGGTCAGTATCGGTGGCAAGCCGCTGGAACCGGAATACGGCCTTGCCAATATCATCGATACAGACGGTAAGCTGTATTTCTGGCTGCCGAAATCAGCGGTGGGGCAATCGGTGGAGATAAGCGGCCTGAAGGTGCTGAACACGAATGGGGAAGAACAAGATGGAGAATACCCGTTTGTGGTGCCGGAAGTGGGCAATGGAAATATTACCGCCAAGCGGTATGTCACTTTCGAAGTGGATGAGAACCAGTTCAGCGAAGAGCTGCGCAGGCAGCTGAACAAGCGGTACGATGGCATAGCCATCAGCTGGGAGGCCCTGAAGCAAGAAATTGCGGTGCAGGGCATCGATGCCCAGCAGCCGGAAGGGGAGAAGCTGACAGATGCATCGGCAATGACGCCGGAAGCGCGGCGGTATCTGGATAAAGACGGGCAGCCCACAGGGGAAATGAGCAATACGGCGCCGTTCGAGAATGCGGGCAGCTACGAGCTCACCATCAATTCCAGCCAGTTTGCAAATGAACCTGGCTTCAGCAACACCTTCTGGGGGCACCGTGCAAGGCTGGAGGCGCAGATAGAGGCGGCGGCAAGCCGGGTGACAGAGTTTGGATATTCTGTGACAGGCGCCACACAGACAGAGACGCTGACGCTTACGGCAAACGTGAAGCCGCAGGCGGGCGAGGCCCTAACCTGTGAGGCGCCGGACGGATATGTGCAGTTTTACATCAACGGCGCTGCAGTGGGCGCGCCGGTGGAACTTGCAAAACTTCTCAGCCAGACGGATGCGGACGGCTATGCCTACCGCACAGCCAGCGTGACGCTGAACTTCACGCAGGGCGGTTACCCGGCCATCCCGTCCCGCCCGGATGGAAAGTTTGTCATAGAGGCCAAGCACTACGGCAGCACGAACTATACAGACAGCGAGGGCACCGCCATTGAGCTGGACGGCGCAGACCTTCCGGGCGGAGGGCTGCCCACCACAGACCCGCCGGAGGTGGTGATAAGGCCGGAACAGCCGGGCGGCGGAGAGAGCGGCAAGCCGCTGGAGCCGGATAAGATAGAGCCGAACCCGGACGGCAGCGGCACGCTGGACAGCTATATCCACGATAAACTGGTGCGGCCGACAGAGCCGGGGGCTGCGTTTGACAAGGATGATGCAAAAGAGCTTATCAATGACCGGTATGCGTTCACAGATAACCAGGGGAACCCGCTGACGCCGGGGGAAGTGGTAATCTATGACAAAGACGGCAATGACATTACAGACCAGGGCATCGACCTTTCGAAGCCGGGCGATTATGTCATCCATGTAAAGGTAGAGGACGCGAACGGGAACAGCACAACGGTGGACCTGGATTACATTGTGAAAGACCCGCCGGAGGTGAGCATCAAGCCGGGGCAGCCGGGCGAGCCGGAGAAGGACGGGAACGGCGAAGATAAGCCGGGCACGGGCACGCTGCAGCCGGAGGATAAGCCGCACCAGGGGGAAGACGGGCTTGTGCACCAGAATTATAAAGACGTGGTTTACGAAAAGGTAGAGAACGTCACGCTGACACAGGCAGAAGTGGAAGAACTGGTGAACGGGCGGTACAATATCCCGGCGGGCAGCAATGTGAGCGTGGTCATCAAGGACAGCACGGGCAAGGTGGTGACGGGGCTGGACAAGAGCCGTGTGACGCACTACACCATAGAGGTAGTGGTGACGGACGCGGAAGGAAACAGCACCACCGTTCACCTGCGCTACCAGCTGTATGAAGAGGGCACCACGCCGCCTGCGCCCGGTGGCAGCGGGGAAAAGGGTAACCCCAAAACTTCGGTGTAAGTTGCGTTTTTAGCCAAGCGAGCAACAAAAACCCAGGGCCCTGGCAAATTGCCAGGGCCCTGGGTTTAATATTTTTTATCTGTAATGCTTTTTGGCTGTATGCGGCTTTTGCGCGCAGCGCCCGCAGTTATTAGCCCTCTTTGGCAAAAAAGGCGATGCCGGCCGCGCCGGGGCCTGCATGGGTGCCAATCACTGTGCCAATGGGCAGGACGGGCGGCCTTTCCAGCCCCAGGTTTTGCGACACAAAGCGCACAAAGGGCGTGGCCTGCGCGCGGCTGCCGGTATACCCCACAAGGTAGGGCTCGGCCTCGTCGATGCCGCCCTGCTCTTCAATCAGCTTGAACAGCGCCACATAGGCCCCGGCCATGCCGCGCGCCTTGCCCATCATGCCCAGCTTGCCGTCGGTGATGCCCACAACCGGCTTTACGCCCAACAGGCCGCCCGCAAGGGCTGCAGCGCCAGAGAGGCGGCCGCCCTTATGCAGATATTTCAGGGTGTCTACAATGGCAAGAAGGCGAATGCGCTCGCGCGCGGCCTCAAGGTCCTGCGTGATGTCGGCCGCCGTGAGGCCGGCCGACGCAAGGTTGCACGCGCGGCGCACCAGCAGCTGTTCGGCCAGGGTGACGTTGCGGGAATCCACAATGTGAATGGGGGCATACCCCACTTCTTCGCGGGCAATCATGGCGCTTTGCAGCGTGCCGGAAAGCTCGCCCGAGAGTGTGATGCACACCACCTCGTCGCCCGCCTGTTTTGCCTGTTCGAACTCTGTCAGAAACTGTTCCGGCGAGGGCTGGCTGGTGGTGGGCAGGTTTTTTGCCTCGGCCAGCATCTCGTAAAAGCTCTCGGGTTCCAGGTCCAGCCCGTCGCGGTACATTTCGCCGTCGATATTGACCTGCAAAGGAATGACGCGCAGGCCCAGCGCCTGTGCCTCGTTTTGCGGGAAATCTGCGGTGGAGTCGGTGATGATGCGAATCATAGGTTTCCTCCTTGCAATGGCCTGTGTCACAAAGTGTTGAAATAGTGGTGCAGGCGCGCCAGCGCGCTGCCCAGGGCGTCCAGTTCATCCGCGGGTAGCCCCTGCGCCACGGCGCGCACCAGGCCGGCGTGAAAGGCCTCGTGATGGGCCAGCACAGCCTGTGCGGCCCCGGTGAGGGAGACGGTGACGCGGCGCTTATCTGTTTTGTGGCGCGTGCGCACCAAATATCCCTTTTGCTCCAGCGTTTTTACGGCAACGGTGGCTGTGCCGGCCGTCACCTTCAGCGCGGCGGCAATATCCGCCATGCCGCACAGCGGGCCGCAGCGGGCCACGGCGTCCAGCACATGCAGCTCTGTTACCGAAAGATTGCCGCAGCTTTGCCGTAAATTGGCCTCCTCCAGCCGAAGAATGTCGTTGAACACGCCCACCAGAAAATCGTTCAGTTTTTGCTCTTTTGGCGTCATTTGTGGCATAGGGTTTTCCTTTTTAATGCTTTGAACTTCAAAGTTTGAATTTCAAACTTTTTTGATTATAACCTCTGTCCTGCCGAAAGTCAAGAAAAAGTTGCCGCCCGGGGCGGAACAGGGCATAAAAAGCCCCGGGCAGGCCTGCCCGGGGCAAAAGTGCGGTGCAGGGCACCGGCTGTGCAAGGCTTATTCCGGGGCCTTCATGCTTTCTACCATACTGATGGCCTTGAGCTTTCGATACATCACGGCGTTAACCAGCAGGCTGAACAGGATGGTGAGCAAGGCCGACCAGACGAAGCTTAGCGGGTAAATGGAGCGGCCGAACATAACCATATCCACCTCGGCCGTGCGAATGACGAATGTGTGCAGCGCCACGCCAAATGCAAGGCCGCAGGCTGTGCCAATCAGGGTGAGCAGCGAAGTTTCACGGTAGATATAGGCGCCCACCTCGGAATCATAGAAACCCAGCACCTTGATGGTGGCCAGCTCTTTCGCGCGTTCCGAAATATTGATGTTGGTAAGGTTGTATAACACCACAAAGGCCAGCGCACCGGCCGCTATAATCAGCACCACAACAATGTAATTGATGCTGCCCAGGCTTTGGCTGAAGCTGGCGGTAAGTTCGTGCGTGAACTGCGCGCCTGCAACGTCTCGGCATTGAAGAAGTTCCGTGGCAAGGGCCTCTTCCGCCTGCGGGTCTTCATCCATGCCGTCGGCCAGCTGGCACAAAAGCAGGTTTGTTTCTGGCGCTTTGCCAAATGCCGCCTCATAGACACCGGCACTCATATAAAGGTAATGGGAAATATAGTTTTCGCAAACGTCGGTGATGGTAAAACTTGCGGTGTTCCCGTCGGCATCCTCTACCGTGATGATGTCGCCCGCCTTAAGGCCCTGCCGCTCGGCCAGCTTCTCGGTAATAATCACCGAGCCCTCGCCCAGCTCTATCGAGCCGCCGCCATTCCGGTGGCGGAATGTAAAGTAATCGTTCATCGCCGCCGTATCTGTGGGTACGGTGATGTACAGGTTGTCTGCCGCTGCATCGCCTTCGGGCACCACCGTCACATCTTGCTGGGCCACGGGCAGGTAACCCGTAATGCGGGAGGTGTCGTTCAGCAGTGCTTGCAGCTCTTTGCCCTGGGTGGCGCTTTCATCCTGAATTGACACCATCAGCTGATAGTGCGCCAAATCGTCAAATTGTTTTTCCACAATGTCCGAGATAGAATCCCGCACACCGAAGCCCGTCACCAACAGGGCGGTGCAGCCCGCAATGCCCACCACTGTCATGAAAAAGCGCTTTTTATACAGGAACAGGTTGCGGGCCGTCACCTTATGGGTAAAACGCATGCGCCGCCAGACGGGGCGGATATGCTCCAGCAAAATGCGCTTGCCCGCTTTCGGCGCCTTTGGCAGCATCAGGCTGGCGGGCTGTTCACGCAGTTCGGCCCAGCAGGCATTCAGGGTGGCCAGCAGGGTGCAGGCAACCGCAGTGCCCGTGGCAATGGTGCCGAAAAGCGTGTTGAAAGGCGTTTTCAGAACCGGCAGGTCGTACATGATATTGTAGGCATTTAAAATGATGCTCGGGAACAGCTGCATTCCAATAACCATTCCCACCGCGCTGCCAGCCAGGCTGGCGGCAAGCGCATATAGCAGGTATTTTGCGGCAATTTTTCCCCGGGAATAGCCCAGCGCTTTCATGGTGCCAATTTGCAGGCGCTCTTCCTCTACCATGCGGGTCATGGTGGTAAGCGCCACCAAGGCGGCCACCAGGAAGAAAAACACCGGAAATACGGTGGCGATGTTGGCGATGCGCTGGGCGTTGCTGTCATAGCTGGAAAAACTTACATTATCATCGCGGTCTCCCAGAATCCACTTGCCCTGTTCAATTTCCCGCACATCGCTTTCTGCATCCAGAATCTGCTCCCAGGCATCGTCCAGCTCTGCCTGTGCCTCGGCTTTGCCCTCTTCGTATGCCTGTTCGCCGTCGGCCAGTTCCCGCCGGCCGTTTTCCAGCTCAACCATCCCATCGGTATACTGCTGGCGCGCATCCGCCAGCTTGGCCTCTGCGGCATCGAACGATGCCTGGGCCGAGGCAACGGTTTGGTTCAGCTGCTGCTCGCTGGCCTGCAGGTTGGCCAGTTCCTGCGTCAGCTTTGCCTGGCCCGCGTCCAGCGCGGCCTGCTGTGTGTCCAGCTGGGCAAGGGCCTCGTCCAATGTGGTGGGAGGCTCTTGGGCCGCTAAGGCCTCAAGGCCAGATTTTATTTTCTGAAACTGCTGCAGATACTCATCCAACAGGCCCTGGTCAATGCCGCCCTGGCCGGGGTCTGTACCGCCCTGGCCGGGGTCTGTACCGCCCTGGCCGGGGTCTGTGCCGCCCTGGCCGGGGTCTGTGCCGCCCTGGCCGGGGTCTGTGCCACCCTGGCCGGAGCCGGAAGGCGGAATGGCCTCCACAAATTGGGTGATCAGGTCAATGGCCTGGATGGTGGCGCTATCCGTCTGCTCTGCGGCGCCCTCAATGTTTGCCAAGGCAGTGCCCAAACTGGGGAAAGCGGCGCTCAGCTGCGGCACGGCCACATTCCAAAATTGGTCTTTGCCCTGCTTTAATGCTGCCAGCGGGGCTTTGGCTTCGTCCAGCAGGGCCTGGTTTTCGTCTATCTGGGCCTGGGCGCTTTCAATTTGGGCATAGCCGTCTGCAATCTGCTGGCGGTAGCCCGGCAGCTGTGCATTCAGTTGGGCGCGCCCCGCGTCCAGCTGGGCCTGGCCGTCATCAATTTCCTTTTTTGCGCTGGCAAGCTGGGCTTCTGCATCCGCCAGCTCGGCCCGGCCTGTCTCCAGCTCTTGCGCGGCATCCGCCAGTTCGGCTTCGGCTTCCGCCTTGCCCTTCTCGTATTCTGCCCGGGCGTCGTCCAACTGGGCCTGTGCCTCACCCACAATCTCGTCATACCGCAATTTGGCCCGCTCGTCCTTTATGGCATCCAGCCGGGCATACACCTGCCCCACCTTTTCTTCATAGGCGGAAGAAAAAGAGTTCAGCTCGCGCGCGCCGTCTACCGCAATGTAGAAGGTGGTGTAATAATCCATCTCAAAGGCGCTGTCATTGGCATAGGCAAACAGGGCAATGGTGCCCGTGCCCACATTGGTATATTCGGTTTCTACCGAAAAATAGGCGGCAGAGCGCACGGTGCCCACCACGGTGAAAGAATCGGGCAGGGCGTCCGAGATGCTTTCTTCGTTATCTGCGCTTACAGTTAATATATCGCCCACCTGCGGGCGGTCGCCAGAAAAATCTTTGGTCAGGCCCACAACAATTTCATCGGGGGCAGAGGGCATCCTTCCATCTACCAGCACAAGGTCGTTCAGCTTATCTTCTTCTTCAACGCCATCGCCGGGAATGCTCATCAGCCGGGTGGTCAAAGTTTCACCCGTCTGGCTCTTCAGCATCAGGTCCATATCATAGGCAGGCATCACTGCGCCAACACCTTCCGTGCTGCGCACAGCGTTAAGGTCGCCCTCTGTCAGGCCCTGGGTAGCCTGAATTTTAATATCATAAAGATTCAGCGCGCGGCAATAATCATCCGCTGAAAGGCGCATGTCGACAGGGCTGGCCAGCAGGCCGGATAAAAAGCCCACGCCCAGCGCCACAATGGCAAAGATGGCCAAAAAGCGCGAGAGGCTGGCACGCACGGTGCGCAAAATGTTTTTTCGGTACGTCCTGCGCATTTACCATTCGATCCTTTCCACGGGAGTGGGCGCGGGGTTCGTCTCCACGGCCGTCACGGTGCCGCTTTTGATGTGGATGACGCGGTCTGCCATAGCGGTGAGTGCCGAGTTGTGCGTAATGACAATGACGGTGCGCCCGGTGTTGCGGCAGGTGTCCTGCAAAAGCTTCAGCACCTGTTTGCCGGTTTTGTAATCCAGCGCGCCGGTTGGCTCGTCACACAGCAAAATCTTCGGGTTTTTGGCCAGCGCGCGCGCAATGGAGACGCGCTGCTGCTCGCCGCCGGAAAGCTGCGCCGGGAAATTTTTCATGCGCCCGGCAAGGCCCACGTCTTCCAAAGTCTCGGCCGCGTCCAAAGGCTCTTTGCAAATTTCGCTGGCCAGTTCCACATTTTCCAGCGCCGTCAAGTTCTGCACAAGGTTATAAAACTGAAACACAAAGCCCACGTCATACCTGCGGTAAGCCGTGAGCTCTTTGGGCGAATAGCGGCTTACAAGCTGGCCGTCCAGCCAAATTTCGCCTTCATCGCAGGTGTCCATGCCGCCCAGCATATTCAGCACTGTGGTTTTGCCCGCGCCGGATGGCCCCACAATTACGCAAAATTCGCCCTTTTCAATATAGAAATTGATATGGTCTGCGGCAGAGATGCGCACGGTGCCCATCTGATAATATTTACACACGTCCCGCAGTTCCACAAAATGTGTGGGCGGGGCAGCAGGGGCGCTGACGGCTTCAGCGGGCTGGGCGCGGCGGTGAAATGGCATGGGAAAGCTCCTTCCAGAAAAACAGACAAGCTGCTCAGTAATAAACGCAGTGTTGATTAAAACGTTAAATTTATTATAATGAAATCATGGAAGGGAAGCAATCGCCAAATAGGCCCGCTCGTGCCGATAAATCGACAAAGAATATCGTTTGTGTTCATTAGAATTGTAAATAAATCGTGAAAGGAAGAATTGCCATGCCGCGCGCACAAGACCGCCGTGTTTTAAAAACAAAAGCGCAGCTTCGCACAGCCCTCACAGGCCTGCTGGAAAAAAAGCCCCTGCAGGAAATCACGGTCAAAGAGCTTTGCGAGACATGCAACATCAACAGGGGGACGTTTTACCTGCATTATCCGGATGTGCGCGCCCTGCTGGATGAAATTGTAAACGAACTGATGGCGCAGTTTGAAGACATGCTGGAGTCGTTCCGCCCCGGCGAAATGCTGCTGCGCAGCGGCGCACAGGCAGGCTACCGGGTGACGGATGCGGCCACGCCCATGCGCGGCATTTTTCACTTTGTGGCGCAGAATGCGGATATTTGCCGTGTTTTGCTGTGCGGCCCGCAGGAGACCGCCTTTGTGGATAAAGTGAACCAGCTTGTGCGCGAGCGCGTGCTGGACGAATGGGCAGCCCTGGTGGGAAAAGAAAGCCGGCTTGGCTACGACTATGTGTTCTCTTTTTTTGTGGCCGGCTGTATTGGGCTTTTGCGGCAGTGGCTGCAGCAGGGCATGCCCCTTGCGCCGGACGAAATGGCCACGGTGGTGGAGGGCATCATCACCAAGGGCGTGCTGGCCCTGCAATAGCGGTGCCGGGCCCTGCATATCCTTCTTTGTGAGGAAAGGAAGGGATGGATATGCACACGGCGCTTTTGCTCACCACACTGGCGGGCCTCTCAACGGGGCTTGGCGGGCTGGTGGTGTGGATGGTGCGCGCGCCCGGCCCGCGCGTGATGGCCTTTTCACAGGGTTTTGCGGCCGGAGTGATGATGACGGGGTCGCTTTC
>OLSN01003395.1_pt1 | contig 10298 bp, 8 predicted proteins | sample 1672411 | NCBI WGS metagenome assembly OLSN01 (sample SAMEA3136683, study PRJEB25190) | human gut metagenome | biome: human gut; feature: human-associated habitat; material: faeces | place: Austria | collected 2013
GCCGGCTCATAGAATATAACAGTACATAGCAACAAAGATCAAAAGGGGGACAATAGCGCATGGATGCATATTCAGTATACCGCGATATTCAGAAACGAACGAAGGGCCAGTTCCTGATCGGAGTGGTGGGGCCTGTACGGACGGGAAAGTCCACCCTGATCCGCCGTTTCCTGGAGGTGCTGGCACTGCCGTATCTTTCGGAAAAGGAACAGGCGGAGGTACGGGATGCCCTGCCTTTAAGCGGGGAGGGAAAGACGATCACAACGGTGGAGCCGAAATTTGTGCCGAAAGACGCCGTGGAGCTGCAGCTTGGGGAGGGCGATCCGATCCGGCTGCGACTGATCGACTGCGTCGGCTTTCTGGTGCCGGACGCGGCGGGAAATCTGGAAAATGAGAAGGAGCGGATGGTGAAAACACCGTGGTCCGAGCAGGCGATTCCGTTCCGGGAGGCGGCGGAGATCGGTACGAAGAAGGTGATCGCAGAACATTCCACGATCGGTCTTATGGTGACGTGCGACGGATCGTTCGGCGAGCTGCCGCGGGAGAATTTTCTGCAGGCGGAGGAACGGACCGTTGCGGAGCTCAAAAAGCAGGGAAAGCCCTTCCTGATTCTTGTGAATGCGAAAAAACCGTACCGGGAGGAGACACAGCGGCAGGTAAAGGAGCTTGAAACAAAATTCGGCGTGGCAGCGATGGCGGTGAACTGCGACCAGCTCCGCAAAGAAGATATTCTGCATATGCTCGAAAAGGTGCTGTATGAGTTTCCGCTTCAGCAGATGGAATTTTATATTCCAAAATGGGTGGAGCTTCTTGCCGATGACCATCCGCTGAAGGCAGAGCTGCTGCAGAAGATCCGTGAGATGTGCAGGGAAAAGACGCGCCTGAAGGATGCAGTGGGCGGAAAAACAGCGATTGCCAGTCAGTATGTCAGCCAGACACTGCTGCAGTCGATGGATCTTGCGAGCGGTACGGTGAAGGTGCGGATTGAGGTGAAAGAGCAGTATTATTATGAAATGCTGAGTGTACTTGCCGGCGTGGAGATCAAAGGCGAGTATGATCTGGTGCAGACGATCCGCGAGCTGTCGGCACAGCGGGAAGAGTACCGCAAGGTAGAGGACGCGATTCATGCGGTGCGCGGATGCGGCTACGGCGTCGTGATTCCGGGGAGGGAGGAGATTCAGCTGGAGGAGCCAGCCGTGATCCATCAGGGAAACAAATACGGCGTGAAAATTAAATCGGTGAGCCCGTCGATTCATATGATCAAGGCCAACATCGAGACGGAGATTGCGCCGATCGTCGGAAGTGAGCAGCAGGCGGAGGATCTGATCGCCTATATCAAAGAGAGCGCAAAGAGCCCGGAGGGAATCTGGAATACCAACATTTTCGGCAAATCCGTCGAGCAGCTCGTTGACGACGGCATCCGCAGCAAAATCGCCCAGATCACCGAGGATGGCCAGGCAAAACTCCAGGATTCCATGCAGAAAATGGTCAACGACAGCCGGGGCGGAATGGTGTGTATTATCATTTAATACAAAAGCTGTTCGAATATTTTTGAGTAATTGTGCAATAATACTTGAAAAGCGAACCAAAATAGCGTATAATCCGAATTGTGAAAAGAAAAGAAGAAAAATGTAACTTCCTGGAATGTTCGATGATCTCATTATTTTGAACCTACATTTACTTTAAACGGGAGGCTTATTATTGTCATGTGGATGTCAGGCCACCCTGGAAACAGACGTCAGTGGAAGGCAGAAATGGTGACTGCGGCTACCCACCTAGCTTGCGTTGCTAGGAGTCAAAGTATGGGAAACGGCATTCCGGGGTTACAAAAGAGAAAAAAGAGAATCATGAAAATGGTTCTCTTTTATACGTTACATACAACCAAAAGGAGAAGGAACATGAAAAAACAGGGTTTTGGAACAACAAAAGACGGAAAAGAAGCATTGCTCTACACGCTCTCCAATAAAAACGGAATGGAAATCAGTGTAACCGATTACGGCGCACATCTGGTATCGGTTCTCGTTCCGGATAAGGATGGAAAGAAGAGAGACGTTGTCCTTGGATTTGACTCCGTAACCGGCTATGAGACCGACGGAAGCCATTTTGGAGCCACCATCGGAAGAAACGGAAACCGTATCGCGGGAGCAGCATTTGAACTGCACGGAAAAACATACCAGCTGGCAAAAAATGAGAACAACAACAACCTGCACAGCGGCCCGGACGGATACGATTACCGCCTCTGGAACGTAGAAGAGGCGGATGACAGTGCCGTTACCTTCGTTCTGATGAGCCCGGACGGAGACCAGGGATTCCCGGGAAACTTTGAAGTGTCCGTTACGTATACCCTGACCGATGAGAACGCCGTAGAAATCCACTATGAGGGAAGCTGCGATCAGGATACCGTTGTCAACATGACAAACCACAGCTACTTCAACCTGGCAGGCCACGATGCCGGATCTATTGAGAACCAGACACTTGTCTTAAAAGCGGAGCAGTTCAGCCCGGTGATCGATTCTGCATCCATCCCGACCGGCGAGCATGCACCGGTACAGGGAACCCCGATGGATTTCACCAGCGAGAAAGCAATCGGAGCAGAGATCGAAGCAGATTTCGAACAGCTCAAACTGACCGGCGGCTACGACCACAACTTTATCCTGGACAAGGCTGTCGAGGGAAGCATTGAGCTGATGGCAGTCGCATCCTGCAAAGAGAGCGGCATCACCATGGAAGCCTTCACGGATCTGCCATGCGTTCAGTTCTACGCCGGAAATTTCATTGCTCCGGTTACCGGAAAGAATGGGGTATTCTATGACAAACGCAACGGCTTCTGCCTGGAATCTCAGTATGTGCCGAATGCCATCAACCAGGAGGGTGAGGAGAAACCGATCCTCGAGGCAGGCGATACTTACGACACCACAACCGTATACAAATTCATTTTCTAAGATCCTATTTTATAGCAATCCTCGAAAATAATGCAAAAAATTCAGCACCGCAGAGCGTGAATTACTGCGTCACAGATTTTCGTCGTACCCCGGTACGCCTTCAAATCTGTTCCTTGCAATTCGCGCTCTGCAGCACTGCCTTTTTTGCATTATTTTCGGGTCTTGCTATAGTTCCTCCTGCAAATGCGCCGTCCCCCTCTGCTGTACTGCCGGGCGGCTGAGATCAGACACACGACTGGGAGAGTGTGGTCAGCGACACCGCAGGGCGGTGCGGCTGGGATGACAGGAGTGAGCGGTGAAGAGAGAATGAATGCCTCGATGGGTGAGGTGTGTGGTTGGAAGATTGTTATGGTGACAATAGAGTGAAAGTGTTATGACGTAAGGAGTGATGGTGGTATGATGCTGGGTAAGTATTTTAAGAAGACGGTGTTTCGGAAGGAGCACACGGCGGATGGGGTGGTGCCGGAGGCGCCGCAGGGGATTTTGAAGAAGTGTAATGCTTGTAAGGGGGCTATTTTTACGGAGGATGTGAAGAGGAATCTTTATATTTGTCCGAAGTGTGGGAATTATTTTCGGGTGCATGCGTATCGGAGGATTGAGTTTCTTCTGGATGATGGGAGTTTTGAGGAATGGGATCAGGGGATGACGGCGGGGAATCCGCTGGGGTTTCCGGGGTATGAAGAGAAGGTGAGGGCTCTGCAGGAGAGAACAGGACTTACGGAGGCTGTTGTGACTGGTAAGGGACGGATCAACGGGATGGAGACGGTGATCGGGGTCTGTGATGGCAGGTTTATGATGGCCAGTATGGGTGAGGCTGTTGGGGAGAAGATTACGCGGGCGGTGGAGAGGGCGACGAAGCTCTCGCTGCCGGTGATTTTGTTTGCGTGCTCGGGAGGGGCGCGGATGCAGGAGGGGATTGTTTCTCTGATGCAGATGGCGAAGACGTCGGCGGCGCTGAAAAGACACAGTGATGCGGGGCTTTTGTATGTGAGTGTGCTGACGGATCCGACGACGGGCGGCGTGACGGCGAGCTGGGCGATGCTGGGGGACATTATTCTGGCGGAGCCGCATGCGCTGATCGGGTTTGCGGGACCGAGGGTTATTGAGCAGACAATAGGACAGAAACTGCCGAAAGGGTTCCAGCGGGCGGAGTTTCTGGTGGAGCATGGGTTTGTGGATCGGATTCTGCCAAGAGAAGAGGCGAAAGAGGTGCTGTCGGAGATTCTGCGGATGCATGGGAAAGATATCGAAGTTTCCTCGGAAGTGCTGACTTTGGGGGATGGAGACGTGAAGCGGTCTTTGGCAGCACCAGAAACGGGAGAGAAAACATCGGCTTGGGACTGTGTGCAGAAAGCGCGGAAAAAGGACCGACCGGTGGGAGAAGATTATATTCGGGAGCTGTTTCCTGATTTTATTGAGTTTCATGGTGATCGACTGTATGGCGATGATGCGGCGATCATCGGCGGTATTGCATCGTTTGACGGCACACCGGTCACGGTCATCGCCGAGGCGAAAGGCGCGGATACGAAAGAAAACATCCGCCGCAATTTCGGCATGCCGTCCCCGGAGGGCTACCGCAAAGCCCTGCGTCTGATGAAACAGGCCGAAAAATTCCACAGGCCTGTTATCTGTCTCGTAGACACCCCAGGCGCCTTCTGCGGAATGGAAGCCGAAGAACGCGGCCAGGGCGAGGCGATTGCGCGGAACCTGTATGAAATGTCAGCGTTAAAAACGCCGGTTCTTTCTATTGTCATTTCAGAAGGCGGCAGCGGCGGTGCACTGGCACTCGCCGTGGCGGATGAAGTGTGGATGATGCAGAATGCCATCTACTCCATCCTGTCGCCGGAGGGATTTGCAAGCATCCTGTGGAAAGACGGCAAACGCGCGCCGGAGGCCGCCGAGGTGATGAAGCTGACGGCGGGGGATTTGAAGAAACTGGGAATTGTAGAAGAGATTGTGGAAGAGCCGGGGGAGTTTACGGTGGACACAATGCCAGTGGTGTGTGAAGAATTGAGAGGCAAAATTCTGAGATTCCTGGAAAAGTATGAGAAGATGGATGGGGAAGAACTGGTAGAGGAGAGGTATCGGAGATTTCGGGATATGTGAAAAGAAGATTTTGACATATTCTGAAATGCATGATATTATGATATTGAAAAGAGTGCTACCGATAGACGGTTAGTCCATATTTATTGGTTTATGTAAAAATAGTCGCCAAAGTTTGCAGGACTGGGCGGCTATTTTTGTGATTTCGCAGTATCTTTGCCGAAGTTGTATCCAAGGCTAAAGCAGGTTAAGCCGAAACTTACAACTGCTATGAAGTCGATAATACTCATGGCTTAGCCCTCCTTTCCAAGGAATTCCCATATAAAGGGTTTCTATGTAATCGGAGAGTCACAGTCCCTCCGTAGAAGGACTAACCGCCTACCGTTATGGCAGCACCCGTATATTGAGTATAACATCAATGGATTGACGGATGAACTGAAGGCGCAGCGTCGCCCTCCGTGAGGGCGTGAGTTGAAATGATGCGTCCCCACACAACCGGCCCGATTCCTTTGTCGCCCTCCGTGAGTTGAATCTTCAAACATTGGTGGAATTATTTAGAGTATGATGTATCACACTTCGTGAGTTGAAATAACAGCAGTTATTCTGCAAGCAGAGGAGCGTTCTCTCAGGAGTGAAATGTGTTTGACATGAAAGTTAAATAATGTTAATCTATAACTAGCGTAAGCGACAACTAACCGCTCATGTATTCGCAAGAACCATGAGCGGCTATTTTTCTATTTTAATATTCGGTGAGAAAGGAGGAAAATTGTGAAGAGTCCATTTAAAATATTTTGGATCGTACTCGGTTTTCTGTGCCTGGGATTTGGTACCATCGGCATTGTGCTTCCGATTCTGCCGACAGTTCCATTCTATATGGCAACCCTGTTCTGCTTTGCGAAAAGTTCGGAACGGCTGCACAGCTGGTTTATTGGGACCCAATCATATAAGAAGCATCTCGACAGCTTCGTACAGCATCGGGCGATGACGGTAGGAACGAAATGTAAAATTATCGGGATGGTAACGGTTGTGATGGCGATCGGCTTTTTTGCTATGAAGAATGTGCCGATTGGAAGAATCTGTATTGCTGTGGTATGGATGTGCCATATTTTGTATTTCTTCCTGCGGGTCAAAACCGTAAAAACAGAAGATCATATCCTAGGAGAAACAAAATGAACAAAGTAGAAAAAAAGCGGCAGAAAGAACAGTACGTCGTGGAAGAGATGATCCGCCTGTACTGCCGGAAGAACCATGGAAAAGAGGGGCATGCATCCGGCGGGATGTGTCCGGAATGTCAGAAATTAGCGGACTATGCAAAACAGCGGAGCCAGAAATGTCCCTTCATGGAACAGAAAACATTCTGCGCAAACTGCAAAGTACACTGCTACAAGCCGGAAATGCGGGAAAAGATCCGCGCCGTTATGCGGTTTTCGGGGCCGAGGATGCTGCTGTATCATCCGATTTTAGCTATCTGGCATTTAATCTGCAGCATGAGAGAGAAGCGAAAAGCAAAAGCATAAAAGAGAGGTACTTATGATTAAAACAAGACTGGTGGGGCTGCTGTCCCACGCGAAAAAGTATATCGTGTACACGATTCTGTGGCAGTGGGCGGCGCTTCTGTCGCAGGTGATCGCGGTATTTACGATTGCCGATCTGCTGGAGCGGGTTGTGTATGGCGCGGTAACGGCGACGGCTGTGAAACGGACGGTTTTTATGCTGGCAATTGTTGTTGTGATCCGCTTTTTCTGCGAGCGGATGGGTGCGAGGTCTTCGTATCTTGCGTGTGTGGATGTGAAACGGATTCTGCGTGAAAAAATTTATGAGAAAATGCTGAAACTGGGGGGATCCTACAGCGAACAGGTATCATCCTCGGAGGTCGTACAGGTATCCACGGAAGGCGTGGAGCAGCTCGAAACCTATTTTGGAAAGTATCTTCCGCAGCTGTTCTACAGCCTGATTGCGCCGCTCACGCTGTTCGCCATCCTCTGCCGGGTGAGCATGAAAGCGAGCGTGATTCTTCTGATCTGTGTGCCGCTGATCCCGATTTCGATTGTGGTTGTGCAGAAGATTGCGAAGAAGCTGCTGAACAAATATTGGAGTATTTACACAGGGCTCGGCGATTCGTTCCTTGAAAATCTGCAGGGTCTGACGACCTTAAAAATCTATCAGGCCGACCAGCAGAAAGCCGACGAGATGGATGTGGAATCCCAGAACTTCCGCCGGATCACGATGAAAGTTCTGACGATGCAGCTCAACTCAACGAGCGTGATGGACATCGTAGCATACGGCGGCGCGGCGGTTGGCATGGCGGTGGCGGTATCGGAATTTCTGAAAGGAAACCTCACCGTGTCCGGCACGCTCTGCATTGTGCTGCTGGCGAGCGAGTTTTTCCTGCCGCTTCGTCTGCTCGGATCATTCTTCCACATCGCGATGAACGGCATGGCGGCGAGTGACAAGATTTTCAAAATCCTCGATCTGCCGGAGCCGCAGACGGGAGAGCGGACGCTGCCGGACGGACCGCTGGATGTCGTGTTGGAGGATGTACATTTTTCCTATGAAGAGGACCGGGAAATCTTAAAAGGCATTGACCTGACGCTCCCGGCGGGCAGTTTTGTATCACTGGTCGGCGAATCCGGCTGCGGAAAGAGTACGATCGCGGGCATCCTTGCGGCAAAGAACCGCGGATATGCGGGAAGCATCACCCTGGGCGGCGTGCCGCTCTCGGAAGTCAATGAGACGGATCTGATGAAGCACGTTGTTCTGGTCCGCCACAACAGTTACTTATTTAAAGGAACCGTAGAAGAGAACCTGCGCATGGCGAAACCGGATGCGACGAAGGAGGAGATGGAGGCGGTTCTGCAGAAAGTCAATCTGCTGGGATTCTTACAGACACAGAACGGACTGCAGACAGAGCTTCTCGAAAAAGCAGGAAACCTCTCCGGCGGCCAGTGCCAGCGTCTTGTGATTGCGCGGGCGCTGCTTCGGAGCGACAGTGCGGTGTATATCTTTGATGAAGCCGCATCGAATATTGATGTCGAGAGTGAAGAGCTGATCATGAATGTGATTCATGAACTCGCAAAGACGAAAACGGTATTGCTGATTTCCCACCGCCTTGCGAACGTCGTACAGTCAGATCAGATTTATTTCCTGAAAAACGGTACCATCTGCGAGCGTGGAACGCATGCGGAACTGATGGAACAGAACGGCGCATACCGTCATCTGTACGACAGCCAGATGGTACTGGAAAACTATGGAAAGGAGGGGAATGCATGATGAACGAGAAGAAAAATACAGCAAAACGCAGAAGCGCCCTCCGGATTATGGGAAGCCTGATCGGGCTGGTGAAGCCATTGCTTCATATTATGATGGCGGCAATTATTCTTGGAACAATGGGATATTTATGTGCGATCTTCCTGACGATTCTGGCAGGACAGGTCATCATGCACGGCTTACTGACGGGCGTGGCAGGGACGAGCCTTTCGGTGCAAAACATGTGGCTTGTACATACCCAGGTAAAAACGATACTCACGGTGATGATCGTGATCGCGGTGCTGCGCGGCATTCTGCATTATGCGGAGCAGTACTGCAACCACTTTATTGCTTTTAAACTGCTGGCGATCATCCGCCATAAAGTGTTTGCAGCTTTGCGGAAGCTCTGCCCGGCGAAGCTGGAAGGACGGGACAAAGGAAATCTGATTTCGATTATCACAACCGATATCGAACTTCTGGAAGTATTCTATGCGCATACGATTTCCCCGATTGCGATTGCAGCATTAACTTCTTTGATTATGGTATGCTTCATTGGAAGATACCATGTTCTGGCAGGGCTGCTTGCACTTGCGGCGTATCTGACGGTCGGCGTTGTGATCCCGATGTGGAACGGAAAGCGCGGAAGCCAGAAAGGAATGGAGTTCCGGACAGGCTTTGGCGAGCTGAACAGCTTCGTGCTGGATTCCCTGCGTGGCCTCGACGAGACGATTCAGTACGGACAGGGCGAAAAACGGAAAGAGCAGATGTCAGGGCGGTCGAAAGAACTGACTTCTGTGCAGGAAAACTTAAGCCGCATGGAAGGCTCCCAGCGGTCTGTCACCAACATGGTGATTCTTCTGGCATCGTTCGGCATGCTGGCACTGACGATCTATCTTTACACGAAAGGCGGGATCGGATTTGAGGGAGTCCTGACCTGCACAATCGCGATGATGGGTTCCTTCGGCCCGGTCGTGGCGCTGTCCAGCCTGTCGAATAACCTGAATCAGACGCTGGCAAGCGGCGAGCGTGTGCTTTCCCTTCTCGAGGAAGCGCCGCTGGTGGAAGAAATTCCGGGAGATGCGGCATCCGGCGGTGACCACGCATTTGCAGGAGCCGAGGCGCAGAATGTAACGTTTGCCTACGAAGACGAGACGATTCTGGATCAGTATTCGCTGAAACTGGAACCGGGAAAAATCACCGGCATCCACGGCGCGAGCGGTTCCGGAAAATCGACGATCTTAAAACTTCTGATGCGCTTCTGGGATGTCCAGACGGGGCGCGTTTCCGTGGACGGAGCCGATGTCCGCGAAATCCCGACGAAGTATCTGCGCGATATGGAAAGCTATGTGACGCAGGAGACACATCTGTTCCACGATTCGATTGCGAACAACATCGCTATTGCAAAACCCGGCGCGACGCGGGAAGAAATTATGGAGGCGGCGAAGAAGGCGTCCATACATGATTTCATCATGACACTGCCAAACGGCTACGACACCGAAGTCGGAGAACTCGGCGATACGCTGTCCGGCGGAGAAAAACAGCGGATCGGTATCGCGCGGGCATTCCTGCATGACGCATCCATGATCCTGCTGGACGAGCCGACATCGAATCTTGATTCCTTAAATGAAGGAATTATTCTGAAATCCCTGAAAGAATCGGCAGAAGAGAAAACCATTGTGCTCGTATCGCACAGAGTGTCCACGATGAACGTCGCGGATGTGGTATATGAAATGGAAAATGGCCGGATTTCCTGATTTTACAGCACTTGACAGAGAAAAGACGATGTGCTACACTAACAGTCGTTAAAGAAAAAACAATTAAATATCGATGTGTAAGGTGTCGGACATGCGTGTCCGGTGAAAAGGGAAGCAGGTGTGAATCCTGCACGAACTCGTCACCGTATTTTGCAAGCAGGGGAATGATCCACTGGGAAACCGGGAAGGAGACCGATGCGCTGGAGTCAAATCCTGAAGCAATGAGCCGGGAGACCTGCCTTTCGCAGTACAGGAACGTTACGTTCGTGCCACGAGGAACTGGCAGTACAAAACAGGAAAGCGGACATTTGCC
>OLSN01003398.1_pt1 | contig 10287 bp, 8 predicted proteins | sample 1672411 | NCBI WGS metagenome assembly OLSN01 (sample SAMEA3136683, study PRJEB25190) | human gut metagenome | biome: human gut; feature: human-associated habitat; material: faeces | place: Austria | collected 2013
TTGAATTTTGAAGACCCGTTTACGGGTAGCAAGAAGTAGGATGCAAGTGAACAGGTCGCAAGCGCGTAGACGCGCCGCTGGTAAGATAGGCTCTTGGGCCGCATAAGAAGAACCACCGGCTATGCCGGTGGGTTTCTCTTTTGTGTCTCTTTGGAAGTAGGAATTTCATCCAAATATTATTTAGGAAAATCGGAATTTATCTGTTTGTTTTTCTTTTTTGTCATAACAAAATCTCATATTAATAAGATTATCATAGAAGATCTTTGTTATTTAATATTTACAGACTTTATTTCACGGTCTCTTCTTTTGCACTTTGTAAATACAGCGATTGCGTAAAATTTATAGTGATAGCCTTAAGATTAGGCTAATTGTTTTGTATTTGGCAATAACTATGAATTTGTGATACAATTTATGTATAAAAAATCCAAGTTTATGGAATAGGGAGAAATAAAAATGAAATTTAGCTACAATGGTCTTTGGAAAATGTTGATAGATAAAAATATGAAGAAAAAAGATTTAATTGATAGAACGGGTATATCTCCAACAACAATATCAAAGATGGTTAGAGGGGATGCAGTATCTCTTACAGTCATCGGAAAAATTTGTGAAGAGCTTGGTTCTGATATTGGAGATTTAATTTGTATTGAAAAAGATGTTAAGGAAGATAAATGGCATTTACGGTAGATATAGATGAGGGGAAATGGAGTAAAGATGTTCTCCAAATTCTTCTTATCGACAGAACAACAAATAGAAATATCATATGGGGAACAGATGATTATGAGCCTTTGGGGAAGGAGTATAATTCGCACTATCCGATTCTGTTTGAGCTTATAACCGGAAAAAATTCAGGTGTTATTCAGCCGAGAATATTAAAAACAAAAGAAAGTCAAGGTAATAGAACAAAGGGGAAAGCGGAAGTTTTTACGCCGAGCTGGGTTTGCAATGCACAAAATAATCTTGTGGATAATGCTTGGTTTGATAGTGAAAATATATTTAACAAAGAAACTGAAAAAGGCTGGGAAACAACTACGAAAAAAATTAAGTTTCCTGATAAAAAGGATAGAACTTGGCAAAAATATGTTGATGAAAGAAGGCTTGAAATCACTTGTGGTGAAGCACCTTATTTAGTTAGTAGATATGATGCAGTTTCAGGAGAACCTTTAGAACTGAAAGATAGAATAGGGATGCTTGACCGGAAAATGAGAGTTGTTGCTGAAACCACAGAAAGCGAAGAGGAATGGCTAAAATGGTCTGAAAGAGCTTTTCAGAGTGTATATGGATTTGAATTCCAAGGCGACAGTCTTCTTATCGCAAGGGAAAATCTGCTTGCTTCGTATTGCGATTATATGGAAGACAAGCTACATAGGCAGCCTACGGAAAAAGAACTGATAAATATAGGAAAGATCGTTTCTTGGAATTTATGGCAAATGGACGGCTTGTCATACACAATCCCCTATGAAGAAGCAGTAGATCCTAGAGAACAGATGACTCTGTTTGACCTTCAAGAAAAAGACAAGAAAAGCTTGTGTATTATAAAAGATTGGAGAGCAAAGAGGATTTATACTTTCCAAGACTTGGTAAATAAAGGTGGTAATTAGATGGATAAAATGAAAATAGAAGCAATAGATGTACTTGATAGAATTATAATCGGTCGTGTATATCCTCACGTCTATGCTTTTACGACAAATACAGTGCCGAATTATCTAAAAGTCGGCGATACATATAGATCCGTATCTCAAAGATTAAATGAGTGGAGAGTATTCTTTCCTGAACTTGAAAAACAGTATGAAAATAAAGCTATTATCGATGAAGAAACATATTTTAGAGATTATGCTATTCATCAATTTCTTGAGCAGGACTTGGGAAGAAAACGCCTCAAATCATCCGATTTAGAAGAGGGGATTTATTTTAGCAAAGAGTTTTTTAAAGAAACTCAAACTGCAGATATAGATAAAGCTATAGAGGATATAAAGAGAAACTATAACGATAATACAGGGAAATATGAATATTACAGTTCTAAAAAAAGATTGCCTGAAAGACACCGCTATGAAAGAGGCGAGAAGTGGAATTTAAGACCAAATCAGGCTGATGCGGTAAAAGCTTTTGTAAACGCAGTTAATAGCGGAAGAAAAAATCTTCTGATGTATGCGGTGATGCGTTTTGGCAAATCTTTTACTTCTCTTTGCTGTGCCTTGGAAATCGGTGCAAATGTAGTTCTGGTTGTATCAGCGAAGGCAGATGTAAAAGATGAGTGGAAAAAGACCGTTGAGGGAGCAGGCAACTTTTCTGAGTACATGTTCTTAGACGCCTACGATTTAGCTTCAAACGAAAATGTCATTAAAGAAAATAGGATAGAAAACAAGAAAGTAGTAATATTTTTGACATTGCAAGACTTGCAAGGCAATGCCATTAAAGATAAGCACAAGGAACTTTTCAAAGAACAAATTGATTTGCTCATTGTTGATGAGACTCATTTTGGAGCAAGAGCGGAGTCGTTCGGAAAGATTTTAGAAAATGCAGGATATGAAAAATCCGATAAGACTAATATCAATAAGCTGGATGATGAAAATATTGATGTAAATGTTGCACAAGAAGAACTCAAGCAAATAAATGCAAGGGTTAGACTTCATTTATCAGGTACTCCTTATCGAATTTTAATGAGCAGTGAGTTTGAAAAAGAGGATATTATTTCTTTTGTGCAATTTTCAGATATAGTCAAAGCACAAGAAGAATGGGACAAAAACTATCTGAATAGAGATGATGTAAACGAATGGGATAATCCATATTACGGATTTCCACAAATGGTTAGATTTGCATTTAATCCCAACAAGTCTTCCCGTGAAAAAATGGAAGCTCTTAAAAGAAGCGGAGTTACATTTGCCTTTTCCAAACTATTTGAGCCTGAGTCAATAAAAAAAGATACAAAAAATAATGGACATAAGAAATTCATAAATGAGACTGAGATTTTGGATTTGCTTCAGGTTATAGATGGCAGCAAAGAAGATGAGAATCTACTTGGGTTCTTAGATTATGACAAAATCAAAGAAGGTAAGATGTGCCGCCATATGGTAATGGTACTTCCGTATTGTGCCTCTTGTGATGCTATGGAAGAACTTTTAAGTAAGCGAAAAGATACTTTTAAAAATCTTGGTGAGTATGAAATTATAAATATTTCAGGAGTTGATGCCGCAAAGACATATAAAAAGCCAAGTGACATAAAAAATAAAATCAAGGAATGCGAAGCCTTAAATAAGAAAACCATAACTCTCACGGTCAATAGAATGCTTACAGGTTCTACTGTTGAGCAGTGGGATACTATGCTTTATTTTAAAGACACATCATCTCCACAAGAATATGATCAGTCGATTTTTAGACTACAAAATCAATATATCAGGACATTATCCAGTGCAAATGGATTTATTAAAGAGAACTTAAAACCTCAAACACTACTTGTTGATTTTGATCCTAACAGGCTGTTTAGAATGCAGGAACAAAAATCACTGATTTATAATGTCAACACAGAAGAAAACGGAAATAGCAAGTTAAAGGAAAGAATTGTCGAAGAGCTTAGAATATCTCCTGTCATCATGATGAATCATAATAAAATCAAAGAGGTAGATGCGACTAATATCTTAGAGGCAATCAGTGAATACAACAATCAAAGAAGTGTATCTGACGAAGTCTTGGATATTCCAGTAGATTTGTCAATATTAAATGATGAAACTATTAGGAAAGCCATTGAACAGCAGGCAGAATTCAATTCTAAGCAGGGACTTACAATAGACCCAAACCAAGGAGAAGGTGATGAACTCGATATTGAGGAATCTGATGATGAAGTCGCTAATTCTGAAGAAAATCAAGAAAAATCAGAGAGTAAGGATTACACTGAAGAAAAAGGTGATAAAGAAATAGAGAAATTAGAAGATCAGATTAAAACATATTACCAGAGGATTTTGTTCTTTTCTTTCTTGACAAAGGATAAAGTGGCTTCTCTTGATGATATTTTAAGCGTGATTGGTAAGGATGAAAATATTAGGTTATCTAAGAATTTGTTCTTGGATAAAGGTATCATTGAAAAGATAAGCAAGGTAATGGACCCGTTCAAGCGTAGCAGGCTGGATTATAAGGTACAAAACATCTCAATGCTTGCTTGTGATGAATCGGTTGCACCGCTTACAAGAGCAATGACATCTATCAAAAAATTTAATAGAATGTCTGAATCAGAGGTTATTACGCCATCTAAGGTGTGCGATGAAATGGTTGGCTTATTACCTGAAGAAGGATTAAAAGAGATTGTGTCCAATCAAGATAAATTTCTGGACATTGCGAGTAAATCAGGAGAATACGCAGTTTCTTTATATAAGAGATTGACATCTGATCTTGGATATTCACATGAAGATGTAAAGGATATTATTTACTCTATTCCGACATCATCTATCGCATATGAATTTACGAGAAGGTTCTATGAGATATTAGACATCAATGTTGAAAATATTGCGGCGGGGTTCAATGCGTATGACTTGATTAATGTCAAAAATGATAAGGATGAAGTGGATTATGAAAGGATAAGCAGCCTATTAAGGCAGAAAAGAGGTTTTAGTAAAATCACATTGAGAGATGAAATTAAGGCAGGTGAGAAAATAGTGAAATTCGGAGCAGTAATTGGCAATCCGCCATATCAAAAAGGAATCAGTGAAGAAAAATTAAACTCTTCTTTATCGAAACAGCTTTTTCCGTATTATACAATTTTATCAATGGAGATTACTACAAATATATCTTCATTAATCATACCGGCAAGATGGTTTGCTGGGGATGCTCAAGATAAATCTTTCCTGAAATTAAGAGAGTTTTTCAAAACTAAAGATACGCTTTCTGATTTATACTATTTTGAAGATACGAATAGTATTTTTAATAATGTTGAAATTAAAGGTGGTGTATGCTTCTTCTTATCTTCCTTGAAACATAAAGGGAAACTTAATTTTGTTAAGGTTTCTAACCAAAAAAGAATTTCTACTAAAAGAAATTTGTTTTTAAAGGGTTTAGATATAGTATTAACTGATGAAAAACAATGCAATATATTAGCTAAAGTCAAGAATGAAGATTTTCGTCCATTAACGGAAATCACAAAAGGAAGAAATGCTTTTGGAATAATAGGCAAAAATTCTATTGTAAACGCAGTATCCTCAAAAAACATCTTTGAAAATGCCTGTGAACTAAGATGCAAAGCTAATGAAATCAGGTATATAACAGAAGATAAAGTGACTAAAAACATTGATGCTTTCAATGCCTATAAAGTCTTTATTTCAAAATCTGCTGGAGCACCAAATGTGGACAAAAAAGTTATTGGAGAGCCATATATTGGAGGGATAAAGAGTGCTTGCACTGATTCTTTGATCCCAATAGGAAAATTTGACAATTTGTTTGAGGCTGAGAGTCTGCAAAAGTATATAAAGACAAAATTTTTAAGATATATGGTTTCATTAGTTAAGTCTTCACAAAATACGACACAGATTGTTTACAAATTCGTCCCTATGCAAGATTTTACAAATCATTCTGACATAGACTGGTACAAATCAGTTGCCGATATTGATGAGCAACTATTCGATAAATATCATCTTTCTGTAGAAGAAAGAGAACATATTAAAAATTCTATAAAGGATATGTAGAGGATTTAGATATGATACAAGATATAGTAGCCAATCTAATTGTTGCATTCATCTCATTTCTTGCAGCAACCATATTCCACAATAGATTAAGACTCAAAGTATGGTTGCAGTCTCTTTTGAGATGGAACAAAACTATAAGGCTGAGCTGTGCATACCTTTTTCAGATAAAACAAGATGGAAAATATCTTTTGATAAAGGGAAATCGAATAGAACAATTTCAGCCAGTTGGTGGGGTTTACAAATACTATAATTCGTTCAACGAAATTAAGTCGAAATTGGAATTAAAAGATGAATCTGAAAGTCATTTTTATGAAAATGGAGATTTGAGATTGATAACAAAAGGGAAATACCTCGTAAAATTTCTTGACTGGTTTGACACAAAGAAAAATAGAGAAATTACAGTGATAAGGGAACTAATTGAAGAATTGCAACCTGCAGAAATATCAATAGGACAACTTATTAAGAATGTGCGAATTGAATACTTAAAAACAGTAAAAGAAGGAATTAAATTTTCTCAGCATTTTCAAATGGATGAACAGAAAATATTTAATATCTATGAGGCAAAAATACCAGTTGATATACTCAATATAGTATTGAATAGTGACAGATATTGTCTTGTTGAGGCGGAAGAAATAGAAAGACTTTGTTGTACGAGGGATGGTCTTTCTAAAAAAATTTCCGAAACAGCGAAGTATATAATTTAGGAGGAATATAATTTGGGAGATATCGTTATCCAAGAAGAAATAAAAAAACTTATTGAAGAGATAGATGTTTCGGATTCTAATTATGAAAAGGCAACTAATAGATATAATTCAATCGCTAATTATATAAAAAAATCTGAACTTGATTCAGATAAACCAGATATATATTTGCAAGGCTCGTTTAAACTTGGAACAGCAATTAAGCCTTTGACGCAAGATGGGGTTTATGATATTGATATAGTTTGTAATTTAACAAAATTAAGACGACAAAATCAATCTCAATTTTCTTTAAAATATGATTTAGGGGAAGTTGTAAAGAGATACTCACAATCTCAATCAATGTCTAACGATCCTGAGGAAAGCAAAAGATGCTGGACATTAAAATATGTTGATGAAGATAATTTTCATATAGACATTTTGCCATCAGTTCCATTGAATGAGAAAGATGATGGATACATAGCTATAACGGATAAAACGAAAAGCAACTATTTTGATGTGTCTTATGACTGGGAAACAAGTAATCCAAAGGGTTATGCTCAATGGTTTAGGGATATTTCGAAGTATTCTATCTATCGAGAAAAAATTGCAAAAAGGTTTTATGCTTCTATTGAGAAGGTTCCTGAATATAAAGTTAAAACACCATTACAAAGGATTGTTCAAATTTTGAAAAGGCACGCAGAGGTGTGTTTTGAGGATGATGTTGAGAATAAACCAAGCTCTATTATTATCACAACATTGGCTGCAAAACAGTATCAATCAGCATGTTTGTTTAACAATGATTTTTTAGATGTAACAACTTATATTATAGAACACTTAAAAGATGGAATTGAAAACAGGAATGGAAGCCCTTGTGTATATAATCCTGTAAATGATGCTGAGGTTCTTTCCGGTAAATGGGATAAAGATGACAGTTATTTTGAAGCTTTTGAAAAATGGTTGCTGCAGCTTGAATCGGACTTTAATATCGGAATCAAAGATTTGATATATACAGATAAAATTCAATATATTAAAAGAAGCTTATTTAAGGATAGTAGGAAGCAACTCCCAGTAGTCAATGTAAGTGCTATTAGGCATCACCAAAAATCAAAATGGACAGAGTGCTTAATGGAAAATGTTTCTATTAAGGCAAAGTATTTCCGTGATGGATTTAGATGGAAAGAAATAAAAAGTGGAACAGCTCTAAATAAGAATGGGAAGTTACGATTCGAAGTACAAACTAATGGATTAAGGGATTATGAAATATGGTGGCAAGTTACTAATACTGGAGAAGAAGCTGAAAGAGCAAATGCGTTAAGAGGAGATTTTTATAGTTCAGAATTGGTTGAAGGTAAAAAAGTCAGAAAAGAAAGTACTTTTTACATAGGACATCATTATGTTGAAGCGTATCTAATAAAAAATGGTATTTGCTATGGGAAGAGTTTGCCATTCGAGGTAAATATCGTTGATGGCTTTTCTCTTGATTTTATGAGGAGAAAATAGAAGAAAACTCACCTTCATATTTTTTAATACACATAATAATTTTTAGAACTGGAACTGAGACTGGTAAAAAAATATAAAAACAAGCTTAAATTAGATGAAATTCCAAGCACTCAATAAACTTAAAGCTTTTATTAAACGGTTTTGGATGAAGTGAACAGTAGAAAAAGAAGAGTGAGAATAAGAGCGTTTTCTTTTGAAAGTTTTCTGTATCTGGTAAAGTGATAAGTAAATTTATAATATTTATAAGGGGGAAAGATCGTAAATGAGTTACACAATTTCTTTGTTCTCTGTTAAAACAAAACAGAAAGAACAGCAGTCAGCACAACCCGATTTCTTTGAAAAGGAAGAGAATCTGGAAAAATTCACACCGGAGCAGCAGTCAGAACTGGAAAACCGTTTGTTGAAATATCAGTATAAACCGGTAGGGAAGAACAGCGACGGGAAAAGATTTGAACATGCTGATTTTGGAGAAGCGTTTCTGACAGACAGTGCATTGTATTTTTCAACTTCAAATGATTTTAATTGTATTTTTGAAGTGGGACTGACAGCATCTGAGTTTACGGATACCGGTGAGTTTGCAAAATATGATGGGCAGGCAGGAGGATGGGAAGAGATATAGGGGTGCTCCATATCGAGGAAGTAGCGGTATGTTTGTTCACCCTCCCATAAAATTTGTCGATAATCATAAAAAACAGAAAACAAATCACAGTATATGGAAGGAAGTAAAAATGGGAATAATAGCAAATTATAAATATTTAAGTGATAAAAATCTAAAGGAGCTTAAAGCTTTCTATTCAGAAGAAAATGAAACTTTTGAGGAGACAGAAGAGCAGAATGGGGATGTAGAAATACTCCTTGATTTAGATAAGATGTGGGATGCACTTCATTTCGTGCTTACGGGAGCAAGCAGCAGTGAGCCTATAAAAAACAACCCTTTTAGTGAAGCGGTTGTAGGTGTGTCTTCTATTGAAGGTGTGGAAGAGTTTATATCTTATACAGAAAAGTCGAGGGTTAAAGATATAGTTTTTGCTCTTGATCATTTTGATATAGAAAAAGCTATGGAAAATTTCAGTATGAAAAAATGCAGAAAAGCAAATATATATCCGGACATTTGGAATTATGAAGAAGAAACGGATGAAATAAAAGAAGAACTAATGGATTACTTTCAAAATCTGAAAGACTTCTATAAGAAAATATTAGAAGTAAATGGTAATGTAATGGTCACTATTTGCTGAAGGAGTATAGATAAATCCCGGTTTATTGGGTGAATTGGATAAATCATATAGATATATCTCTGAAAATATTACAGAGTTTTTAATTCTGCTGAGCATGAAACAGATGAACTTGTTTTCATAGAACTGCTAAGAAATGTATTTGAATGGGCTTTATATTAAATGACAGAGGGGGGGATATGATGTTTGTAGATCGAATTGATGGCGTTGATGCCAAGGAAGTGAAAAGAGTTTTTAAAGAATTAATCACTGCCTACATGAACCCTGCATATGGGTCTATGTCTAAAAGGGATTTCGATATATTGCTTTTTATGAAGCTGCAAGATTTAAAGATTATAGAGAAAGATCCTGATTTATATGACATTGTATCCAATTTGAAAGTGACCAGAGCAAAGGCAAGAAATCTGTTATATGAAGCGAAAATGCGTAACTCATCAGAAGAAATGCTGAATAAAGAATTAAGGGAGTTACTGTCTACCCCTATTTTCTTTAAGGAAAATGATAAAATTGCAATTGAAATTAGTAATCCATTATTATCAGATCATTTGAGGTGGAAACTTAAAAGATTGGGATATATTACGGATGGTTCCTTTTCCGCTGAATTGATTAAATTATCAGAGGAAGCTTATATCACCATATTTGAAGATATGATTCCGAATGAATCACGAAAGAGAATAACGGAAGCATTAGTTAAATGTGGTGCAAGAGAAGAATTGGGATTTAAGGGGATACTCTCTTCCATTCTTAAAAAATTAAGTGGGAGAATAGTGGGGAGAGCCGGAGACGAGTTAGTTGATGGGATTTTTAAATATTTAGGTCCTTTAATCAGTGGAAAACTAAAAGAAATATCCAGCGTTTATAAGGATTTTTTTGTAGAACCATAAGGATAAGTAGTGGATTATGCGACTGTTTTTATAAACGTTTTCTTCTCCAACGACTTATAAGTCAAATTATATAATGGGCAGCAGGCTTTATATGAAGAGTGGGAATAACGGTAACCAATGTGTTTCTGTAAAAAAACGGTTGAAAATACAGTATTTTAGAGATTTTACAGGACAAAAACTCCTGTCATATAAATTGTTTGGAAGGTCTTCCATCATCTTGCAGGAATGTTTTTGTAGAGAAATAGTGATCGATAAATTTTTGGAGAAGAGAGAATGTCAAGCTGGAGCGGTATAAGAAAAAAGCTGGAAACAGAATATTTAGCCC